>JABAOG010002567.1_pt1 | contig 26136 bp, 18 predicted proteins | sample 7062131 | NCBI WGS metagenome assembly JABAOG01 (sample SAMN14538629, study PRJNA623070) | marine sediment metagenome | biome: marine biome [ENVO:00000428]; feature: marine pelagic biome [ENVO:01000023]; material: deep marine sediment [ENVO:00002113] | place: India: Arabian Sea | collected... | reverse complement strand
ACATGGTCCCTCGTGCGCACACACCCCATCTCGACGCTGCTCCTGGCGGTCCTCGCGACCGCCTGCGGTGAAGAGATGCCGCCGGCCCCCTCCCGGGTCGCGCCAGCCATCGTGGACTCCCCCCCGATGCTGATCCCCCCCGTGCGCTGCGAGGACCTCGCCCTGGGCGAGTCGCCCCTCGCCGTCAGCCCAGAAGGCGACCTGTGGCTCTCCACCCCCGAGGGGTTGCGGGTCCTGGGCACCGACGGCGAGGGGCGGCCCGTGCCCGCCGAGCTCGAGGGGCCGGTCGAGCACCTCGTCGCCTGGAGCGATCAGGTCGCGACCGCGGTCGTCGGGGGCGAGACCTGGCGCGTGGAGCCGGAGGGCGCCCGCTACCTCTACCTGCCGGAGGCCGTCCGCGGCCCGAGCCGCTTCTGCGGCGACCTCGAGCGTGATGGCCAGGCCGCGCTGGTGACGTCGAGCGGCATCTTCGAGCGCGCCGCGGGCCAGTGGTGGGCCCTCGGGCCGGAAGAGGGCGAGCGCTTCGAGTCGGTCGAGTGGCTCTCCACCGTCGACGGAGCCTGCGCCGCTCCGAGCGGCGGTCTCTGGTTCGGCGAGGGCTCCCGCTTCGTGCGCGTGGACGCCCACAGCCTGGCCCGGTGGGAGATCCCCGAAGCCACCGGCCCGGCGGTGGTCGGCGACCTCTTCGGCGTCGCCATCCCCGCCGGAGACGAGCTGCTCTTCGCCCTCGAGCGTGGCCCCGACGACGACGACTGGACGCCGGTGAGCTTCACCGCCGGCGCGATCCGCGACGTGGGCGCGTCCGCGAACGTCCTCTGGGTGCTCGTGGCCAACCACCTCTACCGCTACGACGGCGAGTGGGCGGAGGCCGACGTGATCCTGCCCACCGGCGCCGACGAGCTGCTCGCCCACTCCGCCGGTGGCGTGTGGGCCGTCGGCGAGAGCCAGGCCTGCCACATCGGCGCGGCGCCGATCCGCGTCCGCGGCATGCGCCCGATGCAGCACTTCACCTCCCAGAGCGCCGACCTCGTCATCGAGGCCGCCGGCGAGGTCACCGTCCGCGTCGACGAAGGCGTGACGGTCACCGGCGAAGCGGGCGAGGTCCCCGAGAGCTGGTTCTTCCCGAACCTCTCCCTCGGTGGCCCCGGCTGGCACGAGCTGGAGGTGGTCAGCGACGAGAACGCCCGCTCCCTCGCCTATCGCGTGATGGCCGGTGACGTCTCCTGGTCGGCCGACGTCCGGCCCGTCTACGAGGCCCACTGCGCCGGCGCGAGCTGCCACGGCGCGGGCTCCGAGGAGACGGTGGACCTGTCCACCTACGACGCCTGGTTCGCATACGCGCTCCCGATCCAGAGCGCCGTCGTGACCGGGCGCATGCCCCGGGAACGCGCGGACGACTGGAGCAGCGAGGAGCTCACCACCATCACCGACTGGATCGACGGGGGCATGCAGCCATGAAGCGACTGCATTGGACGATGCTCCTCATCGGAGCGCTCGCGTGCGACGGGCAGATCGGGAATCCGAGCGCCGACCCGAGCGATCCGGAGGAGGCCGCGCCGACCACCCCACCGGCGCGCGATCCGGTGGGGGACGCGGAGCTCCCCGCCGGCCGGCGGCTGCGGCGGATGAGCGCCGACCAGTTCGTGGCCTCGCTCGAGGTCGCGACCGGTCAGCGCTGGCAGGACTACGAGAGCTTCGCGGCGGCGATGGGCCGAGCCGACTACGGGGAGATCACCGAGGAGGGCCTCGAGCTCAACGTGACCTTCGAGAAGCTGGTCGAGGACGCGGCCCGCGCGACCTGCGAGGACGCGGTGGACGCGGACGTCGCCGGTGGCGACACGATCCTTCGCCACGTCTCCATCGCCGACCGAGACGAGGCCTCCTACGTGATCAACCTCGAGTACCTCTTCCTCCGCTTCCTCGGTCAGCCCCTCGCCGAAGGCGACACCCGCCTCGATCCCTGGCTCGCGCTGCTGAACGCCCCCCCGGCGGACGGCGCCGAGCTCGCCGACGTCACCATGCGACGGCGCTGGACCGCCGTCTGCGTGGGCCTGGTCACCCACCCCGACTTCGTGAGCTACTGACATGGCCTTCCGACGACGCACGTTCCTGAAGTCCCTCCTCGGCGCCGGCGCGTTCGCGGCGGTCGCTCCCACCGTGCGCCTGCTGGCCGACGAGCCGGTCGAGCGTCGCTTCGTCTCCCTCTACTTCAACGGCGGCTGGGACGTCCTGCTCGGGCCGGACGCACGTCGCCCCGGGAGCTACGACGGCCTGCGGACCGGCTACGAGCTCCTCGACCCGGCCTTCCGCAACCCGATGGAGGTCCGCCTCGGTGAGTCGACGGCGCTCTGGGGAGCGGCCATGCGCTCGCTGACGCAGCGGGGCCCCACGGACGAGGCGCCCCACTCGTCGCTGTGCACCCTCTTCAAGAGCGTGAACATGAACACCGTCGCGCACCCGGCGGGCCGCGCGTACATGAACACCTTCCGCTCCCCGAGCGGCGTCGTCCCGCGCGGCAGCAGCTTCGGCACGGTGATGGCCACCGGCGGGAACCTGCACGACGGCCTCGTCCTGCCCAACGTCTCCATCAGCATGCCCTCGTTCAACGAGGGCTACGCGCCCGACTACACCGGAGTGCGCACCTCGACGGCACCGGCCATCCTCGACCTGCTCCAGGCGCGCGAGTCCCTCGACGACGAGACCGAGGCGCTGCTCCGCGCCGCGCAGGACGCCGCCGAGAGCTGCGTCGGCCGCGCCTACGAAGGGCGGCGGCCGGCGGACGATCTCCGCGAGAGCCGGGACCGGGTCCGCCGGCTGCTCTCGGAGAACGTCGGTCGCCTCTTCGACCTGCGCGCGGACACCCCCGAGGCCAATGAGCTCCGGGCCCGCTACGGCTTGAGCGCCGGCGAGGCCGGCAACGCACGAGACCCGCGGGTCGTGGCCGCGATCACCGGCCAGCTGCTGGCGACCGGCCTGAGCCGCTCGGTCTCCGCGCAGATCCAGCGCGGCATGGACACTCACAACACCAACTGGCAGACGTCCCAGGGGCCACGGCTGCGGGCGGGCTTCGACGCCATCGCGCACCTGCTCTGGGACCTGCGACGCGACGACCCGAGCCTCGAGCGGACCACGGTGGTGGTCCACTCCGAGTTCTCCCGGACGCCGAAGATCAACGGCACCGGTGGCCGCGACCACTGGTTCGCCAACTCGGTCCTCGTCTTCGGCGGCGGCCTGCGCCGCGGCGTCGTCGGCGCCACTCACGAGCAGAGCCTCGGGCTGCAGAAGACGAACCTCGCCACCGGCGCGCCGGACGAGCNNGAGAGCGGCGAGATGCTCAAGCCCGAGCACATCGCCGCGACCCTGGCGCTCAGCCACGGCCTCGACCCATCGATCTTCCGGACCAACCCGCTCACCGAGTGGATCGAAGGAGGCGCGTGATGACCCCGATGCAGAAGGCCGCGTACGTCGCGGCGATGATCGCCGCCCTCTGGGCCGCGGGCGCTCGGGCTCAGGAGACCTGCGCACCCCAAGACGAAGGCGAGACCGTCTCCGACCACCGGCTGCTGCGGCAGCTCTCGCTCGACCTGCGCGGCCGCATCCCGACCGTCGACGAGTACCAGCGGCTGGCCGCGGGCGAGCCGGTCGACACGCTCCTGGAAGAGATGCTCGCCAGCGACGAGTACTTCGCGCAGGTGCGCCGTGACCATCGCGCGCTCCTGTGGGGGAGCCTCGGGCTCGTCGACGAGCTCGCCGGCGGCGCTCGTCGCCTTCGCCGCGACCGCTCGACCAACATCTGGCGCGTGGCCAACAACCGGCGCCGCTACCGGGGTCGAAACAACGTCGACTGCCTGAACGAGCCGCAGCCCGCCTCCGCCTATGACGGCGCCGGCCGGCCACAGCCGCTGCAGAGCTTCAGCGACGGCTCCTGCGATGGCGGCACCTGCCGGCGCGAGGGCTACGTGATGGTGAGCCCCTACTGGGCGCCGGACAGCCAGATCAAGGTCTGCGCCTACGACGCCATGAGCGCGACGACCGGCCGCGACGGCAACCGCTGCGACGTCTACAACCCGGACCCCGGCTGTGGCTGCGGCGCCAACCTGCGCCACTGCATGCCCGGACCCACCAGCGCCGCACAGCGAGCGATCCGGGACGCCCTGGAAGAGGAGGCGCCGCGGATCTTCGAGCACATCATCCGCGAGGGGCGCTCCTACCTGGAAGCCTTCACCACCCGCGAGACCCTCGTCAGCGGTCCGAGCGCGTTCTTCTACCGGAACTTCGCCGGCGCGGAGAGCCTCGGCACCGGCGGGACCCGGCTGCACGACCCCGCCTTCGGCGAGGTCCCGGCGCTCTCCTTCGACGACGAGGAATGGCGAGTGCTCCGCCGGTCCGAGGCGCACGCCGGCGTCCTGACCACCCTCCTCTTCGACCTGCGCTTCGCCAGCAACCGCAGCCGCGCCAACCGCTTCTACACCGCCTTCCGCTGCGAGCCCTTCGTGCCGCCGGCCGACGGCCTTCCCGCGGAGACCAGCGGCGACCCGGACCCGAACCTGCGCGAGCGCGCGGGCTGCCGCTCCTGCCATCAGACTCTGGAGGTCGCGGCCGCCCACTTCGGTCGCTGGCGCAACGACACCACCTTCGGCCTGCTGCCCACGAGCGCGATGGACCCGATGGCCGTCCGGGCGGACTGCGCCAGCTGCGGCAATGGCGGCCGGCGCTGCTCCAACTTCTGCAACACCTACTTCGTCACCGCCGACAACTCCCACGAGAGCACCGTCGCGGAGTGGGCCGGCTACCCGCTCGCCCGCGTCTACCTCAACGACAGCGAGGCCGCCGCCGTGGACGTCGGCCCAGCCGGGCTCGTGGACGAGCCCGACGAGATCGACCGGGTGGCCAGCTGTACCGCTCGGACGGTCGCCGAGCGCATGCTCGGTCGGGAGCTGCACCGGGAGGAGCACGTCGGCTGGGTCCCCGACCTGACCGAGCGCTTCGCGGCGAGCGACTACGACTACACCGCCCTGGTGCGGATGCTCGCGGAGAGCGAGGTCTACCGAACGGTGCGCTGACGAAGCGCTCGCAAGGACCAGCCGTTGACGCGCCGCCCCCGGGAGGGAAGGCTGCCGCGGATGGGATGGCTCACTGGTGGCGCAAACCGCGCCCTACTCTTGGCGCTGATCGCGGCGCTCGCTTCTGGCTGCGGTGACGACGACGGCAACGCCGACACGGACGCCGGCGCCGACATGGGTTCGGCCGAGCCCGAGCCGATCCCCAAGCGACCCTGGGTCGTGGGGGTGAACACCACGATGGCGATGGTCCGCTGGGAGACCCCGGACGAGCCGGCGTCGGTCGAGCTGACGCTGACCCCGGAAGACGGCGGAGAGACCCAAACCCTCGTGGGAACCTCCCGCTCCGACNNGTCGAGCTGCCGGACATCGCCGGCACCTATCACCTGCAAGAGGTGCGCATCGAGGGGCTGAGCCCGAGCACCTGCTACGGCTACGAGGTCCCGGCGATCGCGGAGAGCGGCCGCTTCTGCACGGCCCACGAGCCCACCGACCACAGCACGCCGATCGAGCTGCTCGTCATCGGGGACACCAGCCCGAAGCTCGGGGCGACCGGCGGCCTGATCGACGCGATCGTCGACGACTCGGTCGAGATGACGCTCCACGCCGGCGACCTGCAGTACTACGACGCCATCTTCGAGACCTGGGCTCATTGGTTCCCCGCCCACGCGCCGATCCTCGCGCAGGGGGCCTTCTGGCCGACCATCGGCAACCACGAAGAGGAGCGAGACGGCGAGTACGACCAGACCTACGCGCGCTACTTCGCGAACCCCTCGCTGACGGAGACCGGCGAGCCCGACGGAACGACCGCCGCCTATCACTTCCAGAGCGGCGGCGTGCACTTCTTCTCGGTCAACAGCGAGAACGACATCGGTGAGTTCGACGCAGACTTCTCCTGGCTCGACGAGGCGCTCACCGCCGCCGAGGCGACGGAGGGCTACCGCTTCTCGGTCGTCTTCTTTCATCGACCGATCTGGACCCTGGCCCAGCACGCGCCCTCGGAGTCGTTGCGGGCGATCATCGACCCGATCCTCGACGCCCACGACGTGCCCCTCGTGCTTCAGGGCCACAACCACGTCTACGAGCGCTTCGACGTCGACGGCCGCACGTACATCGTCACCGGCGGTGGCGGCAGCGGGCTCTACAGCCTGGACGCGCAGGTCGAAGACCGGCCCGACGAGGTCCCGCTACGAGTGGCCGCGGGCGTCTTCCAGCACGGCGTGCGGATCACCATCCGCGAGACCGAGATGGACCTGCGGGCCATCGATGCGGAGGGAGCCGTGCAGGACGAGGTCACCATCGCGTTCTGAGACGAGCGCTGGTCAGGGCGGCCAGCGCGAGTCAGGCTCCCGCCATGAGGGGGAGCCTCCGGCCGATCGCCTGGACCGCCGCCGCCATCCTCGGGATGGGGGCCCTGTGGTGCTGTCGCACCGAGGTCTCCGGTGGGCTGGAGCACGAGATCAGCGACAGCACCGACACGGGTGACGAAAACGGCACCCAGAGCCCTCCCCTGGGAACGAACCTGGCGGAAATCGGCTACGCCTATCGCAACACACCCTTCGTCGACGTGATGCGCGCCTCGGACGCCTTCTTCAGCGGGACGGCCGAGGAGTGGAGCGACGGACGGGAGCTCGAGCTCCGACCGGACGGCTATCCGGCGCGCCTCGCCGAGGGACAGATCGCGCGGACCTTCCTCATCGGTGGCGACCACCCCCACGTGAGCGGCGATCTGGTCGTGCTCTACGACGGCGCCGGAGCGATCGAGTATCGGGGCGGCGTCGAAGCGGTCGAGCGGGGGGAGGGTCGCGACGTCGTCACCCTCCGCGACCGGGACGGACTCTGGCTGGAGCTCCACGCGACCGACGCGAACGATCCGCTACACGCGATCCGCGTGCTCGTGCCCGGCGGCCGTTGCGAAGATGATGCGACCGCCTGGTGCCGCGCCGACGACGAATGCGGCGGCGCCTGCGTCCCCTTCGAAGAGACGTACGAGCGCCAGCCCTTCCACCCGACCTTCCTGGCCGAGCACGCCCCCTTCGACGTGCTGCGCTTCATGAACTGGATGCGCACCAACCGCGTGCGCGGCGACGAGAGCTACCGGCCCTTCTGGCCGGTGCGCGAATGGGCTGGCTACCCGGCCGTGGGCTACGCCCATTGGGGCCCAGTGCCGGTGGACGTGATGGTCGACCTCGCGAACACGGTCGACGCCGCGCCTTGGTTCAACATGCCCCACCAGGCGAGCGACGACTTCGTGCGCCGCTTCGCGGAGCGGGTGAAGGCACGCCTCGATCCCGAGCTCTCGGTCTACGTCGAGTACAGCAACGAGGCCTGGAACGACCTCTTTCTGCAGTCCCAGGAGATCAACGCCCTCGGTTGCCAGGCGCTCTCGGACGACCCGGAAGGGGAGTGCGACCACGACCAGGATGGAACGCTCTGCGAGTACACCGACTGGAACGCGACGCAGGAGCGATGCACCGCCTACGGCCGGCGCCACTTCGCGCGACGCACGGCCGAGATCGGCGCCATCTGGGACGAGGTCTTCGGAGACGACCCGCGGGTGATCACGGTGCTCGCCACGCAGATCGGGAGCCTCGAGTATCGCGCCGCCGAATTGCTCGACGAAAACGTGCCGGACCTCGGACCGGTCCAAGAGCACGTCGACGCGGTGGCGGTGGCCCCCTATTTCGGCGGCGGCGAGCCACCGGCGAACGTCGACGAAGCCTTCGCGCGCGCACCGCTCTCCGGTGACGACGAGACCTACGCGGTGCTCGTCGGCGAGCCGCCCGACGGTGGGCCGCTGCAGTGGATCGTGCGCGACCTGCATGCCCTCCGCCCGTACGATTTGCCGCTGCTGGCCTACGAGGGCGGCCAACACTTCCTCGCCGTGGGCGACCGCTCCAAGAGCGACATGATCGCGGCGATCAACCGCGATCCGCGGATGGGCGAGCTCTACGAGGAGTACCTGCGGCGCTGGCGCGCTCTCACCGGAGACGCGCTCTTCGTCCACTACCGCAGCCCGAGCGCCTGGAGCGAGTGGGGCTGTTGGGGCTCGAAGGAGTACCAAGGCCAGCCGGTGGACGAAGCCCCCAAGCACCGAGCCCTCCTCCGCTACCTCGGCCGCTGAACGATCACTTCACCCGGTGCAGCGTGCCGCCGGCCTCGATCATGATGGTCAGCCCACCGAAGCCCGGCAGGAAGGCCTTGGTCGGCGGCTTCGCGCGCCGGCCGCTCACCAGCTCGAGGATCACCCGGCGCTTCTCCAGGTCGTAGACCGCGCGGTAGCGCGCGTCCCCGAGGTCCACCTCCTGGGGAAAGGTCTCCTCGACGATCGAGCGCACCTCGAAGGGGAGGTCGTCGGCCAGGAAGTCCTCGGCGCTCAAGAGCGCGACATCCGCCCCGCTCTCCACGCCGAGCTCCTCGACCCGCGCTCGCGTCCACGCCTCGAGCGGTGGCGGCGCCTCGAGGGTCGGCAGCCCGAGCTCGGCACCGAGCCGGCTCTGCGACAGGCGCGCGGCGAGGATCCGTCGATCGAGCCGGGTCCGGCTCTCGTCCCGGCTCTTCCGATGGAGGCGCCCGGCGAGGAAGAGCTCGACCACCGCGGCTCGTGCCGCCTCGCCCTCCGGGACCGCTTCGCGTTCGGAGAGCACGCGACCGGCGTGCACGCGCTCGAGGGTGGCCACCACCTTCCCCTTGCGGAGCTTCGCCTTCCCCACCCGCTCACGGCCGACCCCGGCCTCGCGGAGCTCGGCCATGGTGGTCGGTGACGCACAGGTCGCGAGCAATCGCCGGTCCTTGCCGCGGCCGAAGGCGCGCTCCTCGAAGACCACCAGCGCCTCCGCCGGCGTCTGCCCCTGCGCCGGCTCGACGGCCAGCCAGGCCGCGCTCTCACGGGCGAGCTCGAGCTCGGTGCCGCCGCTCGAGAAGGCCACGCGACGCTTCCGGCGGCGAGCGATGTGCGCGCTCCGTGGATCGGCGCGCATCGCGATCCGCCGAAGCGCGGCCGCGTCGATGACCTCGTGCTCGGGCACGCCCAGGTTCAGCGCGGCCCGGAGCCGCTTGGCGATACGCCGAGCCTCGCGCCGGCCGGGATCCCTTTCGTTCCCCCGCACCGCTCGAATGAACGCGGTCGCATCGCAAGCGCTCGAGCGGGGATCGCTCGGCTGCCGCGAGGGCTCACCACCGAAGAGCGGCCGCCCCGCGCCGAGGGCGGCCACCAGATCGACGGCGTCCTGCAGGAGCGCCGGGTCGTCCGCCTGCCGCGCCTCGAGGAGCAGCCGCCCCAGCGGGGCGTCGATGGGCAGGCCATGGAGCCCCTCGCCGATGGCGGTGACCCGCCCCTCGTCGTCGATCGCGTCGAGCAGGCGCAGCTCCTCGAAGGCCGCCTCGAGCGCGTGCTCCTTCGGCGGGTCGAGGAAGGTGAGCGACCCCACCCCGCGCCCGGCCGCCGCCGCGCCGAGCACCAGCGGGACCAGCGACTCCCGGTGCACCTCCGGCGGCGTCCGCTCGGCGAGCTCCGCCCGCTGGGCCCAGAGCCGAATGGCCACGCCGGGCCCGGTACGTCCCGCGCGACCGGCCCGCTGCTCGGCGGCGTCGCGGGCGATCGGGTGCAGCGCCAGGTGCGCGCGCCCGCGGTGATAGGCGGTCCGGCGCACGAGCCCGCTGTCGATGACCACCGCGATGCCCGGCACCGTCAGCGAGGTCTCGGCGACGTTCGTGGCGAGCACCACCTTGCGGCGCTTCGTCCGTCGGAAGATCTTCGACTGCTCGCTGAGCGGGAGGCTGCCGTGCAGGGGCAGCACCTCGAGCGGCCGCCCCCGGAGCGCATCCTCGAGGGCACGGATCTCACCCTTCCCCGGCAGGAAGACGAGCACGTCGCCTTCGACGTCGGACCCCAGCACTTCGTCGAGGGCCTCCACCACCCGCTCGGTGAGCCGGTGCCGGTCGGGAAGGGTCACGCCGCCGTCGCGGTGGCGGACGGCGACCTCGAAGAGCCGCCCCTCGGCCGTGAGATGCTGTCCGCCCAAGTAGGCGCGCACCCGCTCGGCGTCGAGGGTGGCGCTCATGGTCACCAGCTGCGCGTCCTCCCGGTCGCGGAGCAGCGCGAGGAGCAGGTCCACGTCCAGCCGCCGCTCGTGCAGCTCGTCGAGGACCACGACGTCGCTGGCGGCGATCCGGTCGAGCTGGCGCAGCGCGATGCCCGGGGTCACGAAGCGCAGCCGGGTCGCCTCCGACACCCGCGCCTCGTCGCGCACCTGATAGCCGACCCGCTCGCCGAGCGGCGAGCCCTCGAGCTCGGCGACCCGCGAGGCGAGCGCCCGGCAGGCGACTCGCCGCGGCTCGACCACCACCACCGAGTCCCCCCGCTCCATCAGGTAGCGGGGCACCTCGGTCGACTTGCCCGAGCCGGTGGGCGCGGTGATCACGAGCGGTCCGCGCTCGCCCAGGACGGCGTCGCGGATGGCAGCGATGGGCAACTCTTCGGTCGACTCGGCGGACCCCACGGACCCCGCTCTGCCGCAGATCGTGAGTTGGCTCAAGGGTGGACACCGTCAAAGGGCCGGATCCCGTCACCATGCGCGCCCATGTCCGACTCACCCGCCATGAGCAATCCCCTGATCGGCCTGCGCGCCGAGTCCGAGTCCCTCGACCTGCCCTTCGACCGCATCGAAGCCAGCCACGTCGAGCCCGCGATCGACACGCTCATCGCCGAGGCGAACGAGGCGGTGGACGGCATCGCCACCGCCCCGCGGACCTACGACGGCACGCTCGGGGCCCTCGAGCACGCGACCGAGCCGCTCGAGATCGCGCTCACGGTGGTCGGTCACCTCGAGTCGGTGGCGACCACCCCGGCGCTGCGTGAGGCGTACAACCGGGTGCAGCCGAAGGCGAGCGCGTTCTTCTCGTCCCTCTCCCTGAACGCCGAGCTCTACGCCGCGCTCAAGGAGTTCGCCGAGACCGACGAGGCGAAGGGCCTCGATCCGATCCGCGCCCGCTTCTTGCTGAAGACCCTCGACGACTTCCGCCGCCACGGCGCCGAGCTCGACGACGCCGGCAAGGAGCGGCTCGGGGCGATCAACGTCGCTCTCTCGGAGAAGACGACCAAGTTCGCCCAGAACGTGCTCGACGAGACCAACGCCTTCGACCTGGTGATCACCGACGAGGCGAAGCTCGCCGGCCTGCCGCCGAGCGCCCGCAGCGCCGCGAAGCAGTCGGCGGAGCAAAAGGACAAGGAAGGCTGGCGCTTCACGCTGCACGCGCCGAGCTACATCGCGGTGATGACCTACCTGGACGACGCCTCGATCCGGGAGCAGCTCTGGCAGGCCTACAACACCCGGGCCAGCAGCGGCGAGCACGACAACCGCGGCCTCATCTGCGAGATCCTCGAGCTCCGCCGGGAGAAGGCGACGCTGCTCGGCTACGCGGACTTCGCCGATCTGATCCTCGAGGACCGGATGGCCAAGAGCGGCGCCAAGGCGAGCGCCTTCGTCGACGACCTCCGCGAGCGGACCAAGCCGGCCTTCGAGCGCGAGGAGCGAGAGCTGCACGAGTTCCGCAAGGAGCTCGAGGGCGCCGACGCGCCGGTGCTCGAGCCCTGGAGCATCGGCTACTACGCCGAGAAGCAGCGGAAGGCGCGCTTCGACTTCGACGACGAGGTGCTGCGCCCCTACCTGCAGGTGGACGCGGTGCTGAAGGGGCTCTTCGAGATCGCCGAGCGCCTCTACGGCGTGCGCATCGAGGAGCGCGAGGCCCCCACCTGGAACGACGACGTGCGCTGCTACGGCGTCTTCGACGGCGATCACCTGATGGCCGCCTTCTACGTCGACCTCTTCCCGCGGGAAGACAAGCGTGGCGGCGCTTGGATGAACGCGCTCTCCTACGGTCCGACGCCGGACACGCCGCACCTCGGGCTCTTCTGCGCGAACGTCTCCGAGCCGATCGGCGACGAGCCCGCGCTGCTGACCCACCGCGAGGTGGAGACCCTCTTCCACGAGTTCGGCCATCTGCTGCACCACGCGCTGAGCGAAGTGCCGCTGCGCTCCCTCGGCGGCACGAACGTCGCGTGGGACTTCGTGGAGCTCCCCAGCCAGATCATGGAGAACTTCTGCTGGGAGCGGGTGAGCCTCGACCTCTTCGCGCGTCACCACGAGACCGGCGAGCCGATCCCCGAGGAGCTCTTCCAGAAGCTCCGGGCGTCGCGGACCTACCGCGAGGCGACCGCCCAGATGCGGCAGCTCGGCTTCGGCACCGTGGACCTGCGGCTGCACCGCACCTTCGACCCCTCGGCGGGCCCGGAGGCGGCGATGGCGCTCGCGCGGGAGATCCTCGAAGCCCACGCACCGGCGAGCTACCCGGACGACTACGCGATGATCTGTGGCTTCACCCACCTCTTCGCGAGCCCGGTCGGCTACGCGGCCGGCTACTACAGCTACAAGTGGGCCGAGGTCCTGGACGCCGACGCCTTCACCCGCTTCCTCGAGGCGGACGTCCTGAGCGCCGAGGTCGGACAGCACTTCCGTGAGGCGATCCTGGCGAAGGGCGACTCGGCCGATCCGGATGCGCTCTTCCGGGAGTTCATGGGGCGCGACCCGTCCCTCGACGCGCTGCTGGTGCGCGCCGGCCTCGGGGCCTGAGGCGTCGACCGAGGTCGAGCGCGAGCAGCTCCAGCTCGCTCTCGGCCTCGATCGCGAGCTACCGGACCTCGGAACCGCTCAGGAAGACGCCTGGAAGTCGATGCGGACGGTGATCTCGTTGGAGACCTTCGCCTGGACGATCGCGGGGATGTCCACGCCATGCTCGTCGAGCTTCACGGTGAACTGAGCGCGGCCGCGCATGCGGCTGCCGCCGTCCCACTGGAGGCGGGTGCGGGCGCGCACCGGCTTGGTCACGCCGTGGATGGTGAAGTTGCCCCGCACGGTCAGGTTCGCGTCCTGGTTCGGCTGCAGGCTGCTGGCGCCGGACACGCCAGTGATCTCGAAGGTGGCGTTCGGGTGGCTGGCCGCGTCGAGCCAGTCTTCGCCTCGCAGGTGCTCGTCACGGAGCTCGATGCCGGTCCGCAGGGACGCCACCGGGACGGTGATCGTGCCCGACGCCGTGCTCAGGTTGCTCGGATCGACCCGGAAGGACCCGCTGGCCTGGGTCGTGCGGCCGTTGATCGTCTCGAGGGGCGCCTCCGACTTGAAGGACACCCGCGCGCGCCGGATCTGCATCTCGAGCGTATCCGCCTGAGCGATGGCGGCGGTCGCCAGGACCAGGGCGGGGATCAACATCTTGCGGGTTCGCATTCGACTCTCTCTCCTCGAAGGTGTTCGCACGGCGGGCGGCCCGATCGACGGGACGCGCACCGAAAGATTCAGCGAGCATACCTATCCGCGGGCCGGCGGGGTGTTACGAACCCGACGTCCGCCATCGGGATGGCTTGCGTCCGTGAGTGCCACGAGCGCCGCCAATCGGCTCAGAGGAGCTTCGCGACGTCCTTGGCGATGGACTCCGGCTTGGCGGTCGAGGCGTAGCGCTTCACCACGTTCCCCTGCCGATCCACGAGGAATTTGGTGAAGTTCCACTTGATCTTCTCGGTGCCGAGCAGCCCCTTCTTCTCGCCCTTGAGGAACTGGTAGACCGGGTGCGTTCCCGGGCCGTTCACGTCGATCTTGGCGTGCATCGGGAAGGTCACGCCGTAGTTCTTCTCGCAGAAGCCGGCGATCTCCTCCTCGGTGCCCGGCTCCTGGGCGCCGAACTGGTTGCAGGGGAAGCCGAGGACCACCAGGCCGTCGTCCTCGTGCTTCTCGTAGAGCTTCTCGAGCCCCTCGTACTGGGGCGTGAAGCCGCACTTGCTGGCCACGTTCACGAAGAGGGCGACCTTGCCCTCGAGGTCGTGAAGGTCCTTCGTCTTGCCGTCGAGGGTGGTGACTTCGATGTCGTAGAGCTCGCTCATGACCGCCGTTGTGGCGCCATGGGGCGGCGCGGGCAAGCGGCGGCGGCTCAGGCGGGCGAGCCGTGCTTGGCGAGGACGTCACGGACCGCGTCCATCGCAGCCCCTTCGGCGGCCGGGTCGAAGGACCGGGTGTCTCGGTGGCTGAAGCCGTGTCCGGCGCCGGGGTGCACCACGATCTCGGTCTTCGAGTGACCGGCGAACGCCTTCTGCACGACCTTCACCTGGGTCGGCGGCACCACCCGATCGTCGGCGCCGAAGTGGAGTCGGAAGGGCACGTTGGCCTTGGCCGCCGCGGCGGCGAAGGCGTCGAGCCGACTCCCGTGCCAGGTGACGACTCCGTCGAGCTTCCCCTCCCCGGCGGCGCGGAAGCAGAACGGCCCGCCGAAGCAGATGCCCAAGCCGATGACGCGGCCGTTGCCTTCCTTGCGAGCGTGCTTCACCAGCCGGAGGAAGTCGTCGTAGACCGCGTCCAGGTCGGTCTTCTGCATGCGCTCGATGGCGCCGTCGGGATCGGCGTAGGACCAGGGCCCCGGCCGCTCCCGATAGAAGGGATCCATCGCCGCCACCCAAGCGCCGCCTTCGGCGAGCTCCTGCATCTGCGCGAGCAGATCGGTCTGGACCCCGTAGATGGAGGGGACGATCACCACGGCGGGCAGGTGCAGCCCCGGATCGGAGCAGCGGGTGTAGGGGAGCTCCCCCAGCTCTTCGTTCTCGGTCTCGAGCATCGCGCGGACTCTAGGGCATCCGCGCGACGCTTGCTCGGATCGCCGAAGGCGACCGGTGGCTCAGCCGCCGTAGCCCGGTGGGAGGCCCTGCGTCGGGGGGCTCATGCGCACGGGCCAATCGACGATCACGAGCCCCGCGCCGGAGGACGGGAAGGTCCAAGCGCGCGCGCGGCGGACCACGCAGGCGAAGAGCTCTTCGTCGAGTCCCTGCCGCCGTCGCGCCTCCGCGTGCTCCACGCGCCCGCCGGCCCCGATGACCAGCCGCAGCGTGAACTTGCCCTCGAGGGTCGGGGCCGTCCGCAGCTGCCGCTCGTAGCAAGCCTTCAGCTCGCGCACCCGGCGCCGGAGCAGGCGCTGGGCGAGCTCCACGGGGAGCGAGCCACGGACCGTCGGCCGCTCGGCGTGGACCTGCGGCGCCGTGCCGGGACCATGCTGCGCTGGCGCCAGAGCGGTCGGCCACAGCAGCGCGAGCGCGAGCCACCACTCGCACCACCAACGCCTGCGCACCGGTCCGCCCATGAATGAAGGATAGCATCAGCACGTCGGCTTCCATGCGCGACATCCCGCTCCAATCACCGCTAGACTGACCTCTCCTTCGATGCGCTCCACCACTCTACGCCTCGCCGCCCTGGCCCTGCTCTGCGCCTGCTCGCGTACGCCGGAATACCGCCTCGACTTCGAGGGCGAGGCCCGTGAGCTCGGCGCCGTGCGCATCAGCGAGCGCGTGGTCGAGCGGATCGAGGTGACCAACACCGGGCGGCAGGCGGTGACCATCGACGCCGTCGCCCTCGCCGACGGCCATGGTGGGGTGCTCGGCCTCGACGAGGCCGGCACCGGGTGCGTGGCCGGTCAGCAGGTTCGGGTGGGCGAGCACTGCGTGGTGGCGATCGCCTTCGAGCCGGCCAACGACATCGTCTACCGCGACTCGCTGCACGTCGACTACCGGCCGACGGAGGGCGACGCCGGAGGACCGCTCCGGGTGACGCTGCGGCTGAGCGGCACCGGGCTGCTCGACTGCTCGGTGAGTGACGAGCTCTCGAGCGCCTACGACGAAGGGGTCGCCGACGCCCAGGCGCAGATCGAGACCGACATCGCGGAGGCGACCGCCGCCGGCGAGGCGCTGACCCGAGACGACGGCTACGCCGACGGCTACGACGCCGCTTACACGAGCGCCCATCGGCGCGCATACGACGACGGCTACGACGACGGCCTGCTGGACGGCTACGACGACGGCTACGCCGCGGGCGCTTCGGCGGAGGCCTGCCGCGACGGAGAGCTGGATGGTTTCGACGACGGCTACGCCGATGGGCTCTACGACGGCGAGACGGATGGCGTGAACGACGGGGACCTCGACGGCTACGACGATGGCTACGCCGACGGATACTACGACGGCGAGACGGATGGCTGCGGCTACGCGGCGAAGATCGATCCGGACCCGAGCCTGCCCGGCAAGTGCGTCGATCAGGGGTACGACGACACCTACTCGCGCAGTCACTACGACGAGGCCTTCGCCGCGGCCGCCGCGGCCAACACGGCGTACCAAGAAGGGCTCGCCGCCGGCCGAACGGACGGCGACGCCGAGGGTCGGGCCGACGGGTACCGCGAGGGTCACGCCGACGGCTACCTGGACGGCGAGGACCAGGGCTTCGCCGACGGCGACGCCGATCAGTACGACGCCTGCTACTTGCCGGCCTTCGATGCGGGCTACGTCGATGGCTACGCGGACGGCTACGAGACCTTCTACTGGACGGCCTACGACGCCGCCTACGACGAGGGGTACGCCGTCGGCTACGACGACGGCTGGTACGTCTGCTCCTGACCCACGTTCGGGGAGTGCTCGACACGGGCGACCTCGCCTGATTCGCCCGCCCGATCGCTCGATCACGACAAATGCGCGATAGCGCTTGCGGTCCCCCGGACCGGTCGGCTATCGCCGGGCGCGATGAAGGCCGGGTACAGCAACAAGTTCACGATCCTGATGACCCTCGGCGTGGGGTGGTCGATCTATTGGATCGCTCAGGATCCGCCCAGCCTGGCCGGCATCCTGCTGGTCTTCGTCTTCTGCTACTTCCTGACCGACGTGGTCAGCGGGCTGCTCCACATCATCCTGGACAACCCGCGCTCGCTGGACATCAAGCTCATCGAGCCCCTCGCCGACGGCTTCCAGAAGCACCACGACGACCCGAGGGGCATCACGCAGCTCCCGCTCTACGAGCACCTCTACGTGATGCACCTGCCGCTCACGCTCCTCTTCTTCGCGGTGCTCCCGCTCCACACGCCGCTGGTCTACGTCGTCTTCCTCTCGATGGTGGTCTGGCTCCACGTGATGCAGATGGCCCACCGCTGGGCACACGCGACGGCCAAGCAGCTGCCCGCCGGAGCCCGGCGGCTGCAGAAGATGAAGCTGCTCATCGACTTCCGCGCCCACGCCAAGCACCACCGAGAGCCTTACGAGAAGGACTTCTGCATCATGAACGGGCTCTTCAACCGCCCGCTCAACGGCGTGGTGCGCACCTTCGGTCGGACCAGCCACGGCTGGATCGCGGTCTTCTTCCTGGTCTGCCTGACGCCGCTGGCCTTCGGCTACGGTCTCACGGTCGCCGGCTTCTGAGCGCCCCGCCGCTCAAGCCGCACGGCGCATGGTCGCCGGCTCGTGGGGCGCCGAGGCGCGCCGCATCAGGGCGGGGATTCCGCTTCGGGCGTTCGCTTCGGCGGCGAGCGCGCGCTCTTCGTCGCTGGCGTGGGTTTGGTCCCAGGCGAGGAGCTTGGGAACCATCAGCCGATGCCAGAGCGGCGGCACGAGGGTGATCAGGATCGTCGTCAGGTAGCCGGCGATCATCATCGGCGCCTCCGGATAGGGCTTCAGCTCGTGGTAGGGGACCTCGCCCTGCGCGTGGTGGTGCGAGTGGCGGGTCAGGTTGAACATCGACCAGGAGCTCAGTCGCCGGTTGGTATTCCACGAGTGGCGCGGCTGCACCGGCAGCTCCGGATTCCGGACCATGCCGTAGTGCTCCATGTAGTTGACGATCTCGAGCAGCGCCTTGCCCCAGAGCGCGCAGGCGACGAAGAAGGCCGCACCCACCCAACCGCCGACCACGAACGCCGAGGCGACCAGCACCACGCTCATCAGGTGGCCCCGAATGAACGCGTTGTGATGCGAGAAGACGGGCAGGTCCTTCTTGCGGAGCCGGTCCACCTCGATCTCCCAGGCGCTGCGGTTCCCCTTCAGCGTGGAGATCAGCACGTGGGCGTAGACGTTGCGGCCGCGAGGAGCGGTGGCCGGGTCGACGGTGGTCGAGACGTAGCGGTGGTGACCGTAGACGTGCTCGATGGCAAAGACGGTGTCGAAGCTGAAGGCCAGCAGCCAGCGGCCGACGAGCATCGAGATCGGATCCCAGGTGCGGTGGGTGAGCTCGTGCGCGGGGATGGTGCCGACCATGCCGATCATCAGCCCGGTGAGCACGAAGGCGGCGATGTGCTGGCCGACGCCAGTGCCCGCTCGCGCCGCGAGCGCGTCGAAGCCCGTCACCGACTCGACGAGGGCGCCGAAGCCGAGGAAGTCGCCGCCCGACACGCTCCAGATCGCGCAGAAGACGATGAAGGTGAGCAGCGGTAGCGCCAGCCAGAGCTGGGCGGTGAGGATCCCCGGTCGCCGATAGCTGGGCGTCGAGGTGTCTTCGCCGAAGAGCGCGTCACCGAGCACGTAGAAGGTCAGCACCCCGAGCAGCCCCGCGGTGACGAAGTGACCACCGGCCAGGAGCGCCGCCGCCGAGACGAGACCGATGAGGTGGAAGGAGAAGTACTTGAGGTAGTGGAGCGCGCTCACCAGCGGCGAGGTCTCGGGCGCCTCCTCGGCGGCGTCGGCCTGGGTGGTGAAGCGATCGAAGTGGATGTCGCTCCGTTCGATGCCCGCGTCGGTCAGCGTGTCGATGGCCGCGTCGACCATGGGCGGCGGACCGCAGAGGTACGCCTGGGACCCGGGCTGCAGATGGGCCTCGATGTGCTCGGTCACCAGGCCCCGGGCGCCGTCCCAGGCGTCGTCGTCCTCGGCGTCGGAGAGCACGTACTCGAAGCTGAAGTCTCCGCGCCAGCGGGCGGCGATCGCCTCGATGGCCTCCATGGCGTAGAGGTCGCGCTGCTCGCGCGCGCCGAAGAGGAGCACCGCCGGCCGGTTCACGCGGGCGTCCGCTGCTTCCTGGAGCATCGCCAGGATCGGGGCGAGACCGCTACCGCCGGCCACGAAGATCATCGGCGCGTCGCCGCCGCGAAGCCGGCAGTCGCCGGAGGGCCCATCGACGCGCACCGCCCGGCCCATGACGTCCTCGTCGTTGACCAGCGTGGAGAGCTTTCCGCCGGGCACGCGGCGGACGAAGAAGGTGACCTCCCCCTCGGCGTTCTGTGGGGTGGCGAAGGAGTAGCTGCGCACCACGCCCTCGAGCCCTTCGATGGTCACGTTGGCGAACTGCCCGGCTTCGTAGTCGAGCGCTTCCTCCAGCTGCACCATCAGCTCGGTGATGTCGTGGGTGAGCTTCTTCTGACCGACGACCACCCCGGGGATACCCCTGGGACTCAGGTCGACCTCGATCTCCACGTCCGACTCGGGCACCGACTGGCAGGCGAGGATGGTCCCCTCGGCCAGCTCTTCGGCGCTGAGCAGGTAGCCGGTCTCGGTGAGCTCCTTCACCTCGCCCTTGGCCAGCTTGCACTTGCAGGCGCCGCAGCCGCCGACCCGGCAGCTGTTGGGAAAGTCGATGCCTTCGCGGAGCGCGGCCTGCAGCAGCGTCTCGCGAGGGTGGACGGTGACGGGCTTGTCGTTGATCTGGGCGAGCTTCATGGCTCTCTCTGAATAGCGAGCGCGAGCGGCGTTCGGGAGGTCATTTGTCGACAAGCGGCGGTCATTAATTGACAATCGTGCGGTGGTCCCTCCGAACCTCACCCTCGCGGCCCAGTACCTGCGGCACATCGCGGAGTTTCTGCGCGGCGCCGGGGTGGACGTGGACCGCTGGCTGGCGATGCACGATCTGCGGGAGCCGGAGCTCGAGGACTCGGCGCTGACCCTGACCCTGCCCCTCTTCCGGCAGCTGGTGGCGAGCGGCATCGCCATGGCGAAGGAGCCAGCGCTGGGGCTCTTCGTCGGCGAGCGGCTGGTCGCGCGCAGCCACGGCTTCGTGGGCTACGCGGCGATGAACAGCCGGACCCTCCGCGAGGTCCTCGACGTGCTCGCCCAGTTCCTGCAGCTGCGGATCTCGATCCTCACGCTCGACTACGAGGTCCGGGGGAGGTCGGTGCGGGTCGCCCTCCGCTCGCTGGTCGACCTGGGCGAGACCGAGCGGCCGGTGCTCGAGGCGGTGACGATGAGCGTCCGCAACACGCTGCAGTCGGTCTCCCTCGGCGGCATCCCCATCGAGCGCGTCGCCTTCCCCTTCGCGGAGCCCGACTACGCCGACCTCGCCCGCGAGCTCATCGGTCTCCCGGTCGACTACGACGCCGGCTGGGCGGGGCTGGTGCTGCCCGCCTCGGCGCTCGACACCAAGCTGAAGATGGCCGACCCGCGGGTCTTCGAGGAGGCCGCGCAGATCTGCGAGCGCGAGCTACGGAAGCTCGAGGAGAACCAGAGCTGGGCCGGCCGCGTGCGGCGCCTCTTGCTCGAGAGCCAGAACGACTTTCCCTCGCTGCAGGCCACCGCCCGGCTGCTGCGAGTCACGCCCCGCACGCTGCATCGACGCCTGGGCGACGAGGACACGTCGTTCCGGGCGATCATCGACGANNCGCCTTCTCGCTGGGCTACTCCGACCCGGCGAACTTCCGCCGCGCCTTCAAGCGCTGGGCGGGGGTGCCGCCCTCGGCGTTGCGGAGGGGCCCGCCGGGTTCGTGACGCTCGGACGCCGAAGGCGGGCTGTGACGCCTGCCTCCGGACTCAATCGCTCGGTCGCGTGATGCGGCAGGTCGGACCGGCGGCGTCGGCATGAAGCGAGCCGTCTTCCTCCGCGCGCCATCGCACGCCACCCGTGCTCATCCCCTCGACGCAGGGAGAGGGGCCAAGGCGCAGCGTGACGGACGCAGCGAGGGAGGCGTCGCTGCGGCTCATCGGCACCAGCAGCCGCGGCGCGTCCGGATCGGGCGCCTCGCAGCCGCGTCGGAAAGCCGACGCATCGAAGTCGATCACGCGACGATCACCACTGGGCGACACGAGGGCGCCTCGCCGCCGCTCACCACCGGTGGAGAGTGCGCCCGCGAGCCACTCGTCGCCTTCGAGGAGCACCGCCGGCCGCGCTGGAGGAACCATCAGGCGCACGCGCTCGACGACGTCACCGCGCACCCGCACCACGGAGCTGGTGCCGAAGTCGACCAGATGGTCGGTGGGACCGAGCTCCACCAGGAGTCGCCAACGGCCCGAGTCGACCTCCACCGCCTCTGGCTCGTCCGGGAGAGGAACGAGCACGCCATCCCCACGCGCGAGCAGCGTCCCGCACTCGATGCTCGCGCAATAGCTGAAGAGAGCGGCGTGGGGGGCGCTCGCCACCGTGTCGAGCGAGCTCAGCTCGACGGGGCTCCGGATCGGCGCCGGCGTGACGGCCCGAGCGTGCCTTCGCCGCCCCCCGACGTTCCATTCGAGCGTGTAGCGGCGCCCCTGGCGGTGCGGCGCGATCTGCAGGCGCAGGGGCAGCGGCGGCGCTTCGCGGGACGTGGGCGCGGGGTCGCAGGTGAGCTCGAGCGGCGGCTGCAGCGCCCGCTCGTTCGGTGTCAGCGGGCGGACGTGACCGCGAAAGCCGACGTCGCTGACGGCCACCACGTGACCCGCGATGTGACAAACCGAGCCCCGGCAGAGCGCTTCCGGCCGCGCTCCGTCGACAGGCTCGGCGAGCGGAGCCCAGCGAACGCCCCCATCGGTCGTGCCGAGCACGTGCTCGTCCGTCGCGACCACCCCCGTTCGAGCATCGAACATGTGCAGCGTTCGTGCGCCCTCCGGAAGCGAGAGCCGCTCGGTGCGCCCCGCGAAGCGGATGCGCGCCTCGAGCCTGCGACCCACGTCGCCGCCCCCACGCTCGAAGAGGACGCTCTGGTCACTCGAGAGCTCCACGTGCCAGTCGCCGTGCCCGCTCGGGAGCTCCACGGGCTCGGCCCGGGCGGTGCGTAGGTCGACGAGTGCCAAGGAGCTCCCGCTGCCGAGCAGCACGCGCTCGCCGGCGAAGGCGAGGAGACTCCCGAGGTCGGTCGCGACCTCCAGGGTGCGCGCCTCACCGGAGCGGAGGTCGACCAGGCAGCGCCACCCCACCTGACCTCCACAGCCGACGTCCACCAAGATCTCGCCGTCACGGGCGCCACCGAAGAGGGCTGGGCGGACGTCCTCGGACCAGCGCACGACCCGGCGCAGGCGACCCCCGAGTCCCACCGTCCATAGACCGCCCTCGCAGAGTACGGCGCCGGCCCCGTGGAGCCGGCAACCGTCCTCGGGCATCGCGAGAGGCTGCGCCCGCGCCACCTCTCCGTCTGCTTCGACGAGCAGCACGGTGCCGAACGCCTCGATGAGCGTCCCAGCCGGCGACCGCGCCACCATCCACGGCGCGGTGACGGCCATCGGCGCAGCGGCGAGCGTGTCGAAGCGATGGAGCGCCGCGGCCACCACGCCGGCCATCGCTTCGGAGGGCTCGTCCCCGGAGTCGTGATAGATCAGATCCTCGAGCGCGGCCGAGTCGGCAGGCCCACCGAGCCGCCACCGGCGACCGCCGTCATCACTCTCGAGCCATCGGCCGCCGAGCTCGACCGCACGACCCACGCCCTCGGGGGAGACCGACGCGGCGAGCACGGTCAGGTTCTCGAGGCCGTCCGCGGGTCGAGGCGGCGCGCTCCCATCGGTGCCGTAGAGAAGGCCGTCGGACGACCGGAGCGTCATCCACCCGCCCCCGGACGGAGCCGCGACCCAAGCCACCCCCTCCGGCGCCACCGCCACGAGCTCGAGCTCGCCGAGGAAGTCGGAGGCGCGCCAGAGCCGCTGCGCCGCGTCGGAGTAGAAGATCCAACCTTCGCTCGTCTTCACCGCCTGCGAGATCGCGGCGCCGTACAGGGCCTCCGGTGCCGCGCGAAAGCCGCCCTCCACCGCGGCCACGCGGATTCCGCCCACCAGCCACCGTCCCTCGCCGACCTCGCGCGGCGACTCGAAGAAGGCGGGCAGAGCGACGTGGAGCGTCCGCGCTTCGTCGGCCATCGCCGGCGGTGCGGGCTCGGCGGCAGGGGCGGCCGCTGGTGCGCCACCACAGGCGGCGAGGAGCAAGATCACGAGCCGCGGTGACATCCGTCCCGCTTAGCTCAGCGACCTTCCGCCGCAAGGCGCGCAGCCCCCTGACCCGAGCCGGCCGGCCTGGCCCGTGGCACGCCCTCGGGAGCCCGAGGTAGGGTGCCGGAGTGAAGCGAGATCCGCGCCTGCAGGACCTGAGCCGCGATCACCACCACGCGCTGGTGCTGGCGAGGCAATCGCGCGCTGCCGCGAAGGGCACCGACGCCGGGGTGCGCGACCAGCTCGCTGCGGCGCGGACGAAATTCGAGCTCGATCTGCTGCCCCACTTCGCCGTGGAAGAGGAGCTGCTCTTGCCGGCCCTCGAGGCGGCGGGATGCGTCGAGCTCGTCGACCGCACCCGCGCCGACCACGAGCGGCTGAAGGCGCTCCTGGATGCGAGCGAACCGGGCGATGACCGAGAGCGGCTGCGGCGCTTCGGTCAGCTGCTGCGCGACCACGTCCGCTTCGAGGAGAGCGAGCTCTTCCCGGCGGCCGAAGAGCGCCTCGACCCGGGCACGCTCACCGCCGTGGCCGAAGCGAGCGCCGCGCTCGGTTCCGCGAAGCGGCGGCGCTGACCAGCGGTTGGGCGGCCCGGAGTCTCCAGTGAGCGATGGCACGAAGTGTGCGTCTTCGTGGGATCGTGCGAATGCGGAGCCACCTGGTCGTCGTGCTCACGATCGGCACGATGACGGCGTCTTCGCGGCGGCCGCTTCACCATTTCGCCGGGGGCCCGGTGGGACGTGATACGCCCCACCCATCGAGGATTCGTTCGGTCCTCTGAAGACGAGCTGCTCTGGGTGCCCGACTCCATCCACGGCCTCTACTTCGAAATGGCGCTCGCGCTCGACGTGCTGCGCCGGCCTCGCCGTCGACTCCTGGTCACCGTCAGCACACTGATGGGCGTCACCGTCGTCGACGGTCGACGGACCGCGGGGGCCTACGCGGAGCCAGGACGGAACAGGACGGAACACGTGTGCCAGCTGGCTCCTCGGAGCCACCGCGTGCGACCGCCCCTGGTCTGCCTCACTCCACATCGGCCCCGAGCGCGACCCGGAGCGATGCGCCCAGATAGTGCGCGATCGGGCCTGAACGGGGTTGGGCGACCCGCCGCCACTCACCAGTGGCGAGCCGAACCGAGACGCGGGAGGCGATGCGACCCTTCTGCGGATCGTCCTCCTCGACGACGGCCACGGCTTCGAGCTTCTTGCGCGGCCAGGACTGGCTGCGCGAGAGCCGGCCGAGTCGGATGGAGAGGCTCGTTGCCCCGAGAGTCAGCTCTCCAGCCCTCGGCCACGAACGGATGGAGGTGAAATACGTGACTCCCGGAAAGGAGACGACAAGGGCCAACGGATGAATCGCGGCTGCGGCGACGACTCCCGCTGCCGTGGTCAACCCCGCACCGGCGAGCTGCGCCACTTCGACCCCGGCGATCGGGTCACGCCAGCGCAGCCAAAGCGTCGCTTGCTCCGGCTGCTCCCGATACGACCCGTGGCTCGCCGGCGACCGCTCGACCTCGACCCCCGGCGGCACCGGCGGCAACGCCGGCCCCTCGACCTCCTGCGCGTGCCGGCCGCGGCGATGAATCCGCAGCTCGGCGCCGCAGGTCGGACAGATCTTGTCCACGTACGGCCGATGCAGCGCGAAAGGGCTGAGCCCCTTCCGGCAGGCCGTACAGTGGAGCACCGCCTCAGATCGCGCCGGGGAACTGCTCGAGGCAGTCCATGTAGCCCAGCGCGACCAGCTGGCGGCAGACCTCTTCGTTCATCTCGCCGGCCTCCTGCGCGTGGCGCACGGCTTCGCCGCCGCCCTGGAGCCAACGGGTGCGGTCGTCGGCGCCGAGCTGCTGCCCGCTGAGGATGCGCAGGTAGCGCATGGCGATCGGGTTGTCGCGGCCGTTGAGCTCGTTGCGCTCGTTCGGGTCGGCCTCGAGGTCGAAGAGGACGTAGGTCAGGCTCGAGCGGAGGATCAGCTTCCAGTCACCGCCGCGAATCACGCGCCGGTTCTCCTGGAAGTCGCTGAAGGCCACGTGCGGTCCCGCCGGCGGCGCGCCGCGGAGGAAGCCCATCAGGCTGCGGCCCTCGAACTCGCTCGGAACGTCGACGCCGGTGGCCTCGAGGATGGTCGGGCCCACGTCCATGGTGGACACGGTCTGCGGGACGCGGCTGCCGCTCTCGGTGACCCCGGGCCAGCGGATGACCAGGGGCACGTGGAGCAGCTCCTGGAAGATCGAGTGGCCGTGGCCCCAGCTGCCGTGGTCGTCGAACTCCTCGCCGTGGTCGCTGGTGATCACGAAGATGGTGTCGTCGGTCAGGTCGAGCTCGTCGAGCTTCTCGAGGAACTTCGCCAGCTGCGCGTCGTGGTAGCTGACCTCGCCGTCGTAGAGCGCTTCGAGGCGCCGGCGGTCGCTGGCGTCGAAGGTGACGGCGGGCGGGTTCTTCTTGGCGTCCTCGAGGAGCAAGTGGGTGCGCCGGTTCTGCACCTGGCCGGCGTAGTCGGTGCGCGCGTCGTAGCGGTGCAGGTACTCGTCGGGCGGGTCGTAGGGGACGTGAGGATCGATCGTCTGGATGTAGACGAACATCCGATCGTCCTCGTGGTGCTCCTCGATCCACTCGGCGGCCTCGCCGAAGACGTTCTCCGCCTCGGTGCTCCGCTGCTCGCGGATGTAGTTGGTGTAGTGGTCCCAGCCTTGGTCGAAGCCAAAGGCGTTGGACACGTAGCCGTTGGCGATGAAGCTCGCGGTCTTGAAGCCCTCCTTCTTGTAGACTTCGCCCAACGTGAGCGCCGAGCGCGGGAGCCTCGAGGCGTCTTCCTTCGTCTTGTGAGTGGCGGGGTGCAAAGACGTCAGCACGCTCGCCACGGCCGGCTTCGTCCAGTTTTCAGGCGACTGCGGGCGTTCGAAAAGCGCGCCCTCGCTCGCGAGCTGATCGATGGCCGGCGTCTTCACCCGGGTTTTCGGATAGTAGGCCCGCAGCTTGCTCGCGCGGAGGGTATCGATGAGCAGCACGACCACGTTGCGGGCCGGCTTCTCGATCGCCACGACCTCGCTTGCCCTCCGCAGGACTTGCGTGTCGCTCAGTGCGAGGTCCGCTTCGCCTTCGTTCCTGAAGCGCAAACGGGCGATTTGACCGCGGAAGCCACTCAACG
>JABAOG010002942.1_pt2 | contig 26226 bp, 27 predicted proteins | sample 7062131 | NCBI WGS metagenome assembly JABAOG01 (sample SAMN14538629, study PRJNA623070) | marine sediment metagenome | biome: marine biome [ENVO:00000428]; feature: marine pelagic biome [ENVO:01000023]; material: deep marine sediment [ENVO:00002113] | place: India: Arabian Sea | collected... | reverse complement strand
TTCATCGTCGCGCTCCTCTTCAAGCGGTGACCATGCGCTGGTCTGCCCGAGCTGTGGTCGCCGCTTCATGCCGTGACCAAGAGGCAGGGGCATGGGCATCCGCCTTCGGCGGGGACGGGGCAAGTCGCTACGAGCTCGCCCTTCCGGCTCGCTCTCGCGCTTCGCTAGTCGATGCCGAAGTCGCGGCGGAACTCGAGGCACTGCTCGGAGCCCTTCTCGAACTCGCGGCAGGTGGTGCCGCGGATCGCGTAGATCTGGCAGGCGTTGGGGCTCTCGTCGGTGCCGAGGTGGACGCAGGCGCCGCTCTCGTCGGTGGCGAAGGCGACCAGGCCGAAGTGGCCCGGCTGCACCTGCTCGGCGAGGTCGTCGCGGCCGATCGACCGCCAGCGGACCAAGTCCTCCGGCGGGATCAGGATGGTGCCGTCCGCCCCGGTGCGGCAGCATGCCCCGCAGGTCAGGCAGTCGAGCTCGACGTAACTCTCCGGCGCCATGCGCATCTCATAGCAGACCTGCTATGGACGAACCCATGGGCCTGGCCCTCTACAAATACGACGCCTGCAGCTACTGCCAGCGGGTGCTCCGCGCCATCCGCGACCTCGAGATCGAAGACGAGGTCGAGCTGCGGGACACCCTCGTCGATCCGCAGCGGCGCAAGGAGCTGGTCGCGGGGACGGGCAGCGCCACCGTGCCCGTGCTGCGCATCGAGGAGCCGTCCGAGCACGGCGACGAACCGAACATTCATTGGCTCCCCGAGTCGACGGCGATCGTGCAGTACCTCTACGAGCGCTTCGGCGAGGGCAAGGAGCCGCCGAAGATCGACATCGCGAGCGTGCAGCGGGTGGCGACGATGGCGATGTGGGCCCTCCTCGGCGCGGGCATCTTCTTCGTCGAGCTGCAGGCCCCGCTCTGGTTCACCGCCTGCATGATCGGCGCGGTGCGCAGCTTCTACAACGGCTATCGCACCAAGGGCTTCTTCCACTGGGCCATCGGAGCGGTCTTCCTCTTCGCCTCGGCGTCGATCGCGCTCCGTGCCTACGAGGTCGTGGACCTACCCTGGTGGTACGTCGCCTACGCGCTCGTCGGGCTCCTCCTCGTCGGAGGGCTCCTCTACCGGCGGCGCCTCCGCCGCTGAGCCCTCCGGCTCCGGCGGCGTCCCGCGCGGCCGGATGCGGCCATGGAGCTCGCGGACGGCGTCGTCGCAGCGGACCGTGCGTTCGTCGTCCCACCGGTGGAGCACGCGGCGGATGTCGCATCGGGCGCCGGGCAGCCGCAGCTGGAGCCGCCCCTCGCTCGGCTGGTAGGCGAAGGCGGTCACCGGATCGCTCTCGAGCGCGCAGCAGTCCAGCTCGCTCAGCCGCGCGCGGAGCGCCTCGAGCGCGGCGGCGTTCACCGTACGCTCGACCCGAAGCTCGGGGGCGCGGGCGCGCTCGATCCGGTAGTGCGTGCGTCCGTCGCGGTGGATCTCGAAGCGCTCGACGCCCCACCGGTCCTGGGCGTGCCAGCGCACGATGAGCCCATCGTCGTCGAGCGCCTCGGGCCACTCCTCGTCCGCCAGCGCCTCCGTGGCGGCCGGCTCCTCGTCGGAGCAGGCGGTCAGGGCGAGGAGCAGAGCGAGGGCGAGCCGGCGCACGGCGTCGAGCATAGCCGCCCGCCCGCCAACGGCCGACCCTCGTGTAGGGTGCCGCCCTCATGGATGCCCTGAATCGCGAGTGGGTTCGCGCCCGTTTTCCCGCCCTCACCGATGACCTCGCCTTCTTCGACAACGCTGGCGGGAGCGCGGCCTGCGCGTCGGTCATCGAGCGCGTCGCCGCCCACGTGCGCGAGAGCATGGTGCAGCTCGGCGGGACCCATCCCTGGTCCGTCGACGCCACCGAGAAGGTGGCCGCCGGACACCGGGCGGCGGCGACGCTGATGGGCGGCGCGGAAGAGGACGTGGCGCTCACCCCGTCGACCACCGCGAGCATGGCTCGGCTGGCCGCCGCCTTCGCGCCGGCGCTCGAGCCCGGGGACGAGATCGTGGTCACCGACCTGGACCACGAGGCGAACGTCGGCGCGTTCCGGCGCCTCGGCGAGGGACCGGAGGCCCGACCCGGGGTCGTGGTGCGCGAGTGGCGCTTCGACGAGGGCACCCACGCGCTCACCGAGGAGGGGCTTCGAGAGGTGCTCAGCGAACGGACCCGGCTGGTGGCCTTCACCCATTGCTCCAACGTGGTCGGCGCCTTCCACGACGTGAAGCGGCTCGCCGCCGTGGCGCACGAGGTCGGCGCGCGGGTGGTCGTCGACGGCGTCGCCTTCGCTCCCCACCGGCGGGTCGACGTGGCGGACCTCGGGGTCGATGCGTACGCCTTCAGCGCCTACAAGGTCTACGGTCCGCACCTCGGCTTGCTCTGGGTCGCCCCCGACTTCCGGGCCGAGCTCCACAGTCGCAACCACTACTTCCTCCCCGGCGACACCGCCGCCTACCAGCTCGAGCCGGGCTCGGTGCCCCACGAGCTGGCCGTGGCGCTCCCGGGGATCGTGGCCTACCTCGAGGCGCTCGCGGAGGCTCATGGCGCCGAGGGGCTCGACGGCGCCTTCGCGGCGATCGCGGCCCACGAGGAGGCGCTCGCGGCGCCGGTCCTCGAGCTGCTGGCGAACCGGGACGGGGTGCACCTGATGGGGCCGGCGAGCGCCGACCGGGCGCTCCGGGCGCCGACCATCGCCTTCGCCGTCGACGGCGTGGACGTGACCGAGCTCCCCCCGAAGCTCGATGCGCGCGGCGTCAGCCTGCGCTCGGGCCACTTCTACGCCCACCGGGCCGTGAAACGGCTCGGCCTGCTGGAGCGGGGCGGCCTGCTGCGAGCGAGCATGGTGCACTACAACGATTCCGGCGAGGTCGAGCGCCTCGTGAGCGCCCTGGACGAGGTCCTTCCCCGCTGAGGGGGCGGCCGGATGAAAGCTCGGCGCGCTCTGCTAGGGTCGCCGCTCATGGCCGACCCCAAGGACACGAGCGTCGAGTTCTTCTTCGACGTCACCTCGCCCTACAGCTACCTGGCCTCCACGCAGATGGAGGGGCTCGAGCGTCGCACGGGCGCGAGCGTCGAGTGGCGCCCCTTCCTGCTCGGCGGGCTCTTCGCCTCGATCGGCAACCAGGCGCCGGCGATGTTGAAGCCGCGGGGGGCCTACATGGGGCGGGACCTGCAACGCTGGGCGGAGCGCTACGAGGTCCCCTTCCATTGGCCGAGCCGCTTCCCGATGAACACGGTGAAGGCTCAGCGCATGCTCCTCGCCCTCCGCGAGGAGAAGGGCGACGCGGCCTGCGCGAAGCTCGCGGCGGCGTTCTTCACCGCCTATTGGGTCGATGACCGAGACGTCTCCGATCTGGCGACGCTGACCGAGATCGCCGACGCCGCCGGCTTCGCGGGGGCCGCGCTCGCCGAGCGCACCCAGGAACCGGCGATCAAGGAGGCGCTCAAGGCAGCCACCAGCGAAGCCGAGCAGCGCGGCGCCTTCGGGGCGCCGACCTTCTTCGCGGACGGCGAAATGTACTTTGGCAACGACCGGTTGCTGCTCTTGGAGGACGCTCTGCAGGCGGGCGGTGAAGGATGACGAAGCGCGACGAAGAGAGCCGGACGACGGAAGAGGCCGAGGCCGAAGACACCGAAGCCGAAGAGACCGAAGCCGAAGGGACCGAAACGGACGCCGAGGAGGCCGAGGGCTCGGAGCCCGGCGATTCCGAGTCCGACGATGCCGAGGGCGCCTCGGACGCCGACGACGCCCCCAAGGCCGAGAAGAAGAAGGCCAGCTCGTCGAAGAAGCGCAAGCGCTCCAAGAAGGGCGGCAAGAAGAAGTCCGAGGGCTCCGGCAAGAGCGGCGCCTCGGCGAAGAAGGCCAGCGGCGGCGACGCGGAGAAGAGCGGCGCGAAGAAGGACGATCCGCCCGAGGGCGACCAGTACCTCTGCGTCCACTGCGATCACACCTTCGTGCCCGAGGGTGAAGGGGAGCCCAAGCGCTGCCCGAGCTGCATGCGCAAGGGCGGCCTCNNGCGGCCTCGAGCTCGTCCGAAAGGCGAAGAAGGGCGGCCGCCCCGCGTGGCTGGTCCCCGCGGCCGTGGTCGGTCTCATCGCGCTGGTCGGCATCGGCTACGCCATCTGGGACGGACAGACCGCCGATCCCGTCGAAGGCGACGCGCCGATTCGTCCGCTCTCGACCTCCGAGCTCCTCGGCTACCTACAGGTGGCGAACGCCGGGCGCGCCCCGGCGGAGATCTTCGACGGCGGAGACGCCATCGACGCGCTGGCCGAAGAGGCGAGCGGGGAGGGCGCCGTCGCCAAGGCGGAGGCCCTCGCCCTGCACGTGCAGGCCCGCCGCGCGGCCGGGGCCTTCGAGCCGTGGTCCTTCAGCACTCCGCGGGACACCGAGGTGCGCGGCGCCGAGCGCACGGCCGCTCGGCTCGCCGAGGAGGAGGCGGCCCACCTCTATCCGCTCGAGGTGGCGCTCGCGACCACCGTGGCCCTCCGCGAGGCCGGCGTGGACGCGATGGTCGCCGAGCTCTGGGCGTTCCCCGAGGCGTTGGCGCCGCCCGATCCCTCCGGTCACTTCGGCTACTTCGGCGTGGCCGTGTACGAGGGAGACGTCGGGGAGGGCGAGCCCCACCTCTTCGATCCCTACGGCGGCCGCGAGGAGATGCCCGGGGACGATGGGTTCCGGGTGCTGAGCGATCCGCAGGTCGCCGGCGCCTTCCTCTCCACCGAGGGCCTCTACGCCCACGTGCACGAGGGTGATCTGACCGACGCGATGGCCAAGGTGCGCAAGGCGCTTCGGCTCGATCCTCGCGCGCCCTACACGCGCTCCGTCCAGGCGGCGGTCTTCCTCGCCAGCGGCGGTGTCCAGGAGGGCGTCGACGAGCTGAACGCGGCGGTGCAGATCCGCGCCGACCCCCCGCGGCGGAACCTGCTGGCCGGGGTCTTCCTCGCGACCGGCGACACCGACGGCGCCCAGCGAGAGATCTCCCTCGCCCTCGAAGACGCACCCGAGTTCGCCGACGCGCACGCGACGCTGGCCGCGCTGCACATGCTGGACGCCGATCTGGACGCGGCGCTCCTGGAGCTCCAGGCCGCCGAGCGCTTCGACCCCGGGCTGGTGAACCTCGACATGCTCTGGGCCCAGTACTACCTGCAGACCGGCAACCCGAGCCGAGCGGTGGGTCACGCGCTGCAGGCCATCGAGCAACGTCCGCACGATTGGCAGGAGCGCTTGCGGGCCGCGCAGGTCTTCCGCGCAGCCGACGAGTGGAACGAGATGCGCCGCCAGGCGCACGCGATCCTGGAGCTGGCGCCCTCGGGCCAGGAAGAGGCGGTTCGGCAGCAGGTCATCCAGGTGCTCGGCGACACGGCCTTCGAGGAGTTCGACGAGGAGCTGGCGCTCGACCCGGCGGACTACGCCGAAGACGACGAAGCCCTGGCCCTCGACGACGATCTGGGCGGCATGGACGACTTCGAGGAGGCGGATCTCTCGCTGGACTCCGGGTCGTCCCTGCTCGGTGACGGGCCGGACGAGGGGTCCTCCGGTCCCTCGCTCCTCGATCGAGAGCTCGGTGGCGGTGGCGGCGGCGGCTTCCAGCTGGGGAGCCCCGGCGGTGGTCTGCAGCTGCGTCCCCCCGGGCAGAAGCTGAACCTGCAGCTGGGCAACTGACGAGGGCGGCCAGGGGCCAGGGCGCGCGGGGCTTTCCGCTCGTCGCGCGGAGAGGTACCTTTGCGCCGCGATGGCTGGAAACGACGACGATCGGAGGTTGGGGGCTGCGCCGCCGCTGGTGCCGGGGCCCTCTCTCGAGGCCGAGGAGAAGGCGATGCGTGGCGGGCGCGGTGGGCTGGTGGCCGCCGCGGTCGTGGCCGTGCTGATCGTGGTCGCGGCGGTCGTCGCGCTCGTCATGGGCGACGACAACTCGGCCTACGAGACGCTCGGGCGGAACGTGAACGGCGCCAAGGGGGAGCTCTTCGACGGGTTCTGGCACTGCGTCTTCGGGCGGGACATGGAGGTCCGCACCAACGAGGACCTCATGCGCGAGCTCGAGGATCGAGCCAATCGGGGCGGCAAGCGTTTCGGCGAGAACGTGCGCGACCGCTGTCTGCCCAAGCTGACGGAGCTCGAGCCGCGGCTCGACGTGCTGATCCCGCCGGACGACATGCGCCCGGCGCTCAACGACGTCCTGCAGGCGACCCGCGACCTACGGGGCGCCTGGAGCGACTACCTGGCCTACCTCGACGGGCTGGAAGGGCCCTACGACGAAGAGGAAGCGCACGACCGGGTGGTCCGCATCGCTCGCGGCTGGTTCGACTTCAAGCACGCCCACAAAGCGCTCAACGACGCCCTGCGCGAGCACCTGCACTGATTCTTGGGGGTCTTTTTCGAAAGGCCCCCGCTCGTCGCGAGTGAATCGCTCCTCGCTCCCCCGAAGACTCGAAGGTCTCGCGGCGTAGCCGCTCGGTGCGTCGTCGCGGGAACCGCTCCTCCTCCAGTGACGCTCTAGCGGCAGAGGGGCGCTTGGCGGCCGAGGGGGCTCGGCTCGAAGCGGAAGGGGATCGCGAGGTCGACGACGCCGCCCGGGTCGGGGAAGCGCACCTCGCGGACCGCGCCGAGGGTGCAGGCGCGGAGCGCCGGGTCGCCGACGGTGTCGCCGGTGGCGCACGCGGCGCTCACCGCTCCGCCGGCGCCCACCCGGAGCGCCACGGTCAGGGTGCCCTCGTCCCGGCCCCGGCCGGAGCGATAGTCGTTGCAGCGGCTCACCTGAGCCTGCAGCTCCCCGAGCGTGGATCGCGCCGCGGCCAGGTCGAACTGCCCCTCGGCCGCTTCGGTCGGCGGCAGCCCGTCGGGGCAGAGCCCGGCCTCCTCTTGGTCGGTGGGCACCAGCGGCTCTGGCAGGCGGGTGTCCTCCGGAAGCAGCACGCCGAACGCGACGACCGCGTCTTCGGGCAGCGCCGCCAAGAGCGTCCGCACCCGCGCCAAGGAGGTCCCGGCGTCGGCGACGAGGACGACCGGGCCGCTCACCGTGGCTCGGGCCGCCCGGACCCGCTCCGCGAGCTCGGCGACCTCGAAGGGCTCCGGCGATCCGGCCTCGCCGCCGGTCGCGCGCAGGCGCAGTCCGTCTTCGCCGGCGAAGAGCAGCAGCGCCTCTCCGCTCGTGCGCGGGGTCATGGTGAACACGGCCACCGCGCGCCGGCCGGCGCCGCGCTGACCCCAGCGGCTGAGCACGCGCATCGGGCCCCGATGGCGGGCGAGCGCGCGGGCGAGGCTCGGGATGGGTCGTGGCAGCGGGCGGAGCGGCAGCGCCAGGTCCGCGGCGAGCCGATCGGGGCCGAGCAGGCAGCCCGCGTCCGAGTCGGCCCGGCTCGCGCCGTCGAGGGCCCGCGCCAGCGCGACCAGGTCGCCGTAGGTCGCGTCCGGCGCCAGCGCTCGGGTCACTGCTTCCGGCTCCGGCGGCTCCGGCGGCGTCTCTCCGCCGCCCGTGGTCTCGCCCCCCGGCTCGGTGTCAGGGGCTTCTCCTGGGTCCGAGCCCCCACAGGCCATCAGCGCCAACACCAGGAACAGTCGCTTGCTCATCGTCGCCATCGCGTCTCGCCGCTCGAGTGTGGCATGCCCCCTCGCTCGGTGTCCCGAGCCGGGCCGCGCGGCTCGCCGGAAACTTGCCCACTCGCGCCCCGGTCAGGTACCGGCGAACCATGCGCGTGCTCCTCGGGACCCTCTCGCTCGCCCTCGTTCTCGGTGCGCTGGTGCCCGGCGCGGGTGCCAACCCTCGGGACGTCACCCGGGGTCCGGGTGCCCGTCGGCTCCCGCACCGCAGCCGCTCGGTCGGTCTGCCTTTCGACGGTCGCCTCCGGCGCGCGGTCGAGCTCCGTGAGTCGCAATTCGTTCGCCGCGTCACCGAGTACGAGCCGCGCGGGAACTTCTACGGGACCTGGGAGCTCGTCCAGCTGCTCGAGCGCGCGGCCTATCGCGTGGCCCGCCGACTCCCGGGCGCCAAGCTCTCGGTCGGTGAGCTCTCCGCGCGCGAGGGCGGCCGCATCCCGGGCCACGCCTCCCACCAGAACGGCCGCGACGTGGACATCGCCTTCTACATGCTCGGCGGCGGCGGCGACCCTTATCCGCCGGGCGCCTTCGCCGCCTTCGACGCGAACGGGCACGGCCTCGCTCCGAACGAGGGCCTGCGCTTCGACGATGCCCGCAACTGGGAGCTCATCGCCAAGCTGGTGGCCGATGGCGATGCGCGGGTCCAGTACATCTTCGTCGCACGCCACATCAAGCAGCGACTGCTTCGCGAAGGGCGCCGCCGGGGCGCGCCGGCGTCGGTGCTGCACCGCGCTCAGAGCGTGATGGTCCAGCCGGCGTCCGGCCATCGTCACGCGAACCACTTCCACGTGCGCATCTATTGCGCGCCGGCGGACCGTCCGAGCTGTCGCGACCAGGGGCCGCGGCATTCCTGGTATCCGGGCTGACGAGCGAGCTCAGACGCGCACGGCGCGCGGCACCGACCGAACCATCGGTACGGCCGCGGTACTGGGCGACGTCGTGGTCGCGAACGTCCAGTGATCGTACCAGCAACCGATCGTCCCCAGCTTCGGAGTCCGCCGCAGGCAAACGAAGGCGTCGGCGCGATCGTCGACCGCGTAGGCGGCGCTCGATTCGGCCAGCGGGGTGGCGATCATAATGCGCTCGGCCCCTGCGTGGAGGAGCTTCGCCATCAGATCGTCGATGGGTCGGATGCGCCGGATGCGCTCCGCCACGATGACCACCGTGGGCGGTAGGCAGGAGGGCGGCCCGTCGCTCACCGGTCGGCCGATTCGCTCGGCGACGGCGCAGGCGAGTGCCCGGCTCCCCGGTCCCAAGGGTAGGACTCGAGCCGGCCCATCGAGGTGCTCCTCGAGCGCTTCGGCCAGCTCTCGGGCCGCCTCGTGGCTGTCACGGAAGGTGTCGCGAAGGGAGTCGAGCAGCAGCATGCCCTCCGACTACGCAAGGGTAGTGCCAAGCCTTGACGGGGGATCTTCGGGCCCTATGCGTCGCCATTGGCCACAGTGCGCCCATCTGGCGCGCAGAATTGCCCCGATCCCAGGGAAGATCGGCGTTCAGCCCGTCACGTGGGCGACCCGCAGGAGTCGGCGGAGCAGCTTCTCCCGCCCCTCACCGGTCTCGGCGCTGTACGCCATGGCCCGGATCCCGAGCGCTTCCCCCACGGCCTGCACCGCGAGCTTGCGCTTGGACTTCGCCAGCTTGTCCGTCTTCGTCGCCACCAGGATCGCCGGCCGGCCGATGGCCTCGAGATACTCGAGGAGCTCGGCGTCGTCCTCCTCGAGCCCTCGGCGGCAGTCGACGATGACCACCACCGCGCGCAGGCCCGGCCGCTCCGAGAGGAAACCCTCGATGAGCGGTCCCCAGGAGCGACGCTCGGCCTTGCTGCGCTTGGCGTAGCCGTAGCCGGGCAGGTCCACGAAGTCGATCTCGACGTCCCGCGGCTCGCTCTCCTCCTCCTGCACCCGCAGGTCGATCCGGAACACGTTCACCCCTCGGGTCGCCCCGGGCGTGCCGCTGGTGCGGACGAGCTTCTTCCGCTGGACCAATGAGTTGATGAGGCTCGACTTGCCGACGTTGCTCCGCCCGGCGAAGGCGATCTCGGCGACCACCGGCGGTGGCAGCCGCGCCAGATCGGTGGCCGATGCCAGAAAGCGCGCGTCCCGGACGGTGATCTCCATGGGCTCCCTCTATCAGTCGCCCGCCTTGGTCGCACCTCGTCGCCGTCGGAGCGCGTTCAGCAGGCTGGCGAGCTCGCGGGAGCCGGCCAGCCAGCCCACGCCGCAGTAGACCACCGCGCCCACCAGCACCGCCGCGACGTAGAGCCCCGTGTTGGCCGCGGTGCCGCCCTGGCTCCAATCCCCGAGGCGGGTGATGAAGAAGACCGGCACGCTCATCGACGCCGCGGCCAGCGTGGAGCGCATCGCGCTCGCGATCACCGATCGCAGGCCGAGCGGTCCGACCTTCCGGCGGAGCATCACGATCAGCGTGAGCAGCTGCATCGCCGCCGCGACACCGATGGCCAGCGCCAACCCGGCGTGCTCCATCGGACCCATCGTGGCGAGCGCGACCGCGAAGAAGAAGAGCAGGTTCACCGCGCTGGCCTTCACCGGCGAGCGGGTGTCGCCGAGGGCGTGGAACATCGGCACGATCGTCCGGACCGAGGCGACCGCCCAGATGAAGGCGGCGAGGAGCACCAGGGCGCGCGCGGTCTCGGCGATCGAGTGGGCGTCGAAGCGGCCGCGGCCGAAGAGGACGGCGACCGTCGGCTCCGCGAGCAGCGCCAGCGCCAGCGCCGGCGCAGCGCCGAGGGGAGGGCCACGAAGAGCGAGAGGCGCAGGGCGTCCCGGAAGATCGACTTCGCCCGGTCCAGGTCGCCGCGGCTCGCGTGCTCGGCCAGCGAGGGGAGGGCGGCGGTGCCGATGGCCAGCGCGAACATCCCCTGCGGGATCTCCACCAGCCGCTGGGCGTAGAAGAGGTAGCTGATGGCGCCCTCCGGCAGGTAGGAGGCCAGCTGCCGCGAGGCGATGACGTTCAGCTGGTAGACGCCGAGCCCGGCCAGGAGCGGGATGAGCAGCAGGAACGCCCGCCGAACGTGTGGGTCCCGGAGCCCGAGCCTGGGTCGCACCAGGTAGCCGGTCCGCCGGAGCGCCGGCAGCTGAGCGAGCAGCTGCAGCAGTCCGCCGACGAGAGCGCCGATGGCGAGGGCCGCGACGCCGGGGAAGCCGAGCTCGTCCATGAGCGGCAGCAGCCCGAGCGCCGCGCCGATGAAGGCCACGTTGAGCAGCGCTGGCGCGAAGGAGGGGGCGACGAAGCGCTTGGCCGCGTGCAGCGCGCCGGTGACCAGCGCCGCGGCGCCCATCAGGCCGATGTAGGGGAAGACGATCCGCGCCAGCAGCACGGTCGTGTCCCACAGCTCCGGGTCGTCCCGGAAGCCGGAGGCGTAGAGGGCGACCAGGCCCGGCGCCGCGATCACCCCGAGGGTGCAGACCAGCGCGAGCAGGAGCAGCATGGTCCCGCCGAGGCGCGCGTAGAACGCGCGGGCCGCCTCTTCGCCTTCCTTCTCGCGGACGTCGGTGAGCACCGGCACGAAGGCCCCGCTGACCGCTCCCTCGCCGAGCACCACGCGGAGCGCGTTGGGGATGGTGAAGGCGAGCCAGAAGGCGTCGGTCGCGGCGACCGCGAAGCTCCCGGCGATGACCGCGTCGCGGACGGCGCCGAGGATCCGCGAGCTGAGGGTCCCGGCCGCCACCACCCCGGCTCGTCGGGTGATCTGGCCCCGCTCCTTGGCACTCTCGTCGCTCACGTGTCGCTCCGGGGATACCGCGCGCGCCCGTTTGGGGCCACGAATCGGCGTCCGCTCGGTGAGAACGCGCGGCGGCCGCGGGAGCCATCCCCACCCTTGCTCCGTCGGGTGAATGGTGATTCAGTGTGCTCATGAAGCGCGACCTCTTCGGCGAAGAACACCAGATTTTCCGCGACGCCCTGGCCCGCTGGCTCCAGAGCGAGGTGGTCCCCTACCAGGAGACCTGGCGTGAGGAGGGCATCGTGCCTCGCGAGGTCTGGCGGGAGGCCGGCGAGCACGGCTTCCTCTGCCCCTGGCTCGAGGAAGAGCACGGCGGCCCCGGCGGCGACTTCCTGCACTCGGTGGTGGTGATCGAAGAGCTCGCCAAGATCTACGAGTCCGGCTTCGCGGTCAGCCTCCACTCGGACATCGTGGTTCCCTACATCCACGAGTTCGGCAACGACGAGCAGAAGAAGCGCTGGCTCCCGGGCTGCGCCAGCGGCGAGCTGATCACGGCCATCGCGATGACCGAGCCGGGCACCGGCTCCGATCTCGCGGCCATCCGCACCACGGCCAAGAAGGAGGGCGACGAGTACGTCCTCGACGGCGCCAAGACCTTCATCTCCAACGGTGCGCTCTGCGACCTCTGCATCGTCGCCGCGAAGACCGGGGACGCCGACGCGAACCCGCACCAGTCGATCTCCCTCTTCGTCGTCGAAGCCGAGCGCGAGGGCTTCATCAAGGGGCAGCGGCTGAAGAAGATGGGCATGGCCTCCCAGGACACCGCCGAGCTGGCCTTCGACGGGTGCCGGGTGCCGGCGGAGAACCTCCTCGGCATGGAGGGCGGCGGCTTCCTGATGTTGATGAAGAAGCTGCAGCAGGAGCGGCTCGTGGTCGGCGTCGCGGCGCAGGCGGGCGCCAAGCAGGTGCTCGACGACGCGATGGTCTACGTGAAGGAGCGCGAGGCCTTCGGTCGCCCGATCGGCAAGTTCCAGAACACCCAGTTCAAGATGGCCGAGGTCGCCACCGAGGTAGAGGTCGGGCAGGCCTTCCTCGACGCCGTTCTGAAGGGCCACGTCGCCGGGGACTACCTGGTCAAGGAGTGCTCGATGTCCAAGCTCTGGCACTCCGAGATGCTGGGGCGCGTGGTCGACACCTGCCTGCAGTTCTACGGCGGCTACGGCTACATGCTCGAGTACCCGATCAGCCGCGCCTACATGGACGCCCGCGTCCAGCGCATCTACGCCGGCACCAACGAGATCATGAAGGTGATCATCGCCAAGCAGATGGGCCTCTGACGCCGATCGGTTAGCCTCGGCGCCGATGGGCTATCGCGACCCGAGCCCGCCCGAGCCACGGATGATCCCCTACGGCCACTTCCGCAGCCGGAAGGCCGAGTGGTTGATCGGTTTCATCGTGCTCGCCGCCGCTCTCGGCTCGCTGGCCGCGATGACGCGTCGGCTCTCCTTCGAGTGTGTGCGGGACGCCGAAGGCACCGTTCGCTGCACGGATCGCTCCTGGTGGGTGTGGACCCTGGCGACGGAGCGGACCTTCGGAGGCGACGCGATCCGTTCGGTCGAGTGGGTCCGCTACTCGGGCAACCGCGGCAAGGAGATGGGTCGCACCGACATCTTCGACGCCCGCGGACGCCCGACCTCGGTCCTGAGAGGATCGCGCCGCGAGGCCCACGAGCACTACCTCGCCGTTCGCGCGTTCCTCGACGACCCGAGCCAGCCCTCGCTGACCATCGAGCGACAGCCGGGCGTGGTCGTCGGCCTCGTCGTGGGGGGCCTCGCACTCCTCTGGTTCGTCTTCATCGCACGCTCGATCGTGCGCACGGCCGGTCGCTTCGAGGTGGTCGTCGACGAGGGGCGGGGTCGGCTCACCGTGCGGGCCACGCGTTTCGGCTTCTTTCGATCGGCGCGCGTGCACCCCCTCGAAGGCCTGGCGCACGTCGAGGTGGAGCATGGCCATCTGCGCCGGGCGCATCACGGTCGCGGCTCGAAGGGCGAGCCGGCCGCGCGGCTGCGCCTCGAGTACGAGGACGAGCTCCCGCGGAAGCTGACGCCGATGATGCTCCCGGGCAGCGAGGTGCACGAAGACCTCGCGGAGCGCCTCCGCGAGGCCACGGGGCTCAAGCCCGAGCCGCGCCCGGTGGTCGTCGGTGAGCCGGAGTCCGCGCCGAAGGGCACTGCCGCGGCCGATGGCTGGAAGCGTCACCGCTGGGGGCTCATCCTCGGCCTGGGCATCCCGCTCATCGGGGTCGCGATCGCGGTGCTGGTCCAGGTGGAGACCCGGGCGAGCGGAGGGAGCGTGGAGCTGCGCTCGGAGCGCCGCTGCAAGTTCCGAGGCGCCGAGCTCCTTCCCGGCGCGGCGATGACCATGGTCCTCGACCCGGGGGCCTACACCGTCGAGCTCTTCGATCCCGACGTGGACGGGATGTGGCGCACCGACGCCTTCGAGGTGCGTGCGGGGGAAGCGACGACCTACGTCTGCGAGTGAGCACTGGGCATCGAGCCGCGCCGCCAGACGAAGCCGTCGAGCAGGTAGTGGGTCAGCTGCGGCAGCGCGAGGAGCGGCACGAGCAGCGTGAGCGCCAGCGTCTCCAGCGTCGCGCCGCTGCCGAAGAGGTGCTCGCGGTCGTGCCAGACGTAGCGGTCCCAGGCGGCTTCCTCGAGGAGCGCGAGCAGCACGATCAGTGCGAGAAAGGCCACCACACCGCCACCGATGACCCGCCGCAGGGTGCGCGCGCGCGGCTCCGCCTCGGCGCGCGCGCGTCCGTAGCGGTAGGTGAGCACCAGGTAGGGCACGCCGTGGATCAACACGTTGGTGACGGTGAAGGCGAAGTCCCCATCGAGGGCGACGATGCCCACGTACCAGCACGCGGCGGTGCTGACGACGAGGAGCACCTTCCCCGGGCTCGGCGGCGCCCCCCTGCGCCAACGCCAGAGCTGGCGGGAGCTCCAGAGCACGAGCAGCGCGACGTAGAGGGGGAAGGTCCAGGTGGCGACGGCGCTGGACAGGCCCACCACGAAGTCGCCCTCGAGCATCCAGTGGAAGCTCCGCGGCAGGTGGCCGTGCCACCAGAGCAGCGGCCAGCCGGTCGCCGCGTAGGTGGTGAGCTCGTCGAGCAGCCGGTCGCCGCGGCGGAGCGGTCCCAGGCTCCGCTCCCGGCGGTGATAGAGCCGCACCCAGCCCACTTGCTGGCGGACGAAGTGGAAGACCGCCAGGTAGGCCACCACCGTCCAGAAGAGGCCGCTGCCGAAGGCGTGCAGCAGTACCCCCAGCCCATAGAGCATCGCCGGCGCGCCGAGGTAGAGCAGCGGTCGCCGGCGCACCTCGAGGCCATCGAGATAGACCCGGAAGAGCGTCGACCAGACGTGGGCGACGTCGACCGCGAGCACGGCGGCGAGCCAGGTCCAGTCCGGCGTGTCGGCCTCGAGGATGCCCAGGGCGGCGCCGACGCCGAGCAGGGCGAAGGCGAGCAGCGCGCTCCCGCCGAAGGCGGCCAGATCGGTGGAGCGCCCGAAGAGCCAGGGGCCGCGCTCGGCGAAGACCTTCACGCCGGCTCCCCCTGGGCCATCGCCTCGAGCACCTCGGCCGCGGCGCGGGTGCCGTGGAAGAAGGCCTCCTCGAAGAGGGCGACGCCGCTGATGTCCGTGTGGGCCGGATGGACCCGCCCACCGGGGCCGGTGGGGGCGGCGCGTCGCTGCAGCCGGCGGCCCTGCTCCAGGAAGCCCGGACGGGGCGCGACCATGGCGTGGCCCCAGCGCCAGAGCTCGGCGTGCTCGAGGTCCTGGCGCAGCGTCGGATGGGCGCGCTCGAGATCGGTCACCACCGCGTCGGCGAGGGCCTCCGGGCGCGCGTCGAGCAGCGCCTGACGAGCGTCCGCCTCGAGCAGCGGCAGATAATGGGTCCAGACCGTCGGTCCGTAATCGCGGCCGCGCTGGTGGGTCGCCGTCACGTAGCCGAGGGAGCGGCTCCCGTAGAGCACGTTGTCCCACGCCGGCTCGGAGCCCAGCCCTTCCGGTCGTTCGCCGAGGTGCAGGTTGGTCACCAGCCAACAAGAGTAGGGCGAGGGCTCGACCGATCCCGGCAGCAGGCGCGCGCGGACGAAGTCGGGCACCGCCAGGATGCAGCGCTCGGCCTGCACCCGCCGTCGCTCGCCGGCCGGATCGCTGAGGTGGAGCATCACGCCGCCGTCGGCGGGCTCGATGGCGCTGACGATGGCCCCGGTGCGCGCGCGCTCGCCGACCGCCTGCCGCAGGTGGGCGACCAGGGCGCCGTTGCCCTCGGGCCAGGTGAGGATCGGCGCGGTCTCGCTCCCGGGGCCGGCCATCCGGCTGACCCAGTAGAAGAGCAGCGCCCAGGCGCTGGTCTCCTCGAGGGCGAGGCCATAGTCGTCGCGGCAGGCGTAGTCGCAGAGCCAGCGGAGCCGCGGCGAGGTGAAGCCCTTGCGGTCGAGGAGCGCCGCGGCCGACTCGCCGTCGAGGGCGATGAGCGCCGGGTCCATCGAGGAGCGAGCGAGGGGCAGGGCGAAGGCGCGCCTTCCATCCTCGCCGGTGAGGGCCGCGTAGTGGTCGAGCAGCCGTTGGAAGCGGGCGAGCTGGGCCAGGTCGTGGTCGCTCGCGCCGGCGTAGGGGTAGAGCCCCGGGTACCAGTAGCCGCGGTAGAAGACCCGCTCGTCGGGCTCGCGCACGGTGACCGTGGGCGCCGGCTCGCCATGCTCGTCGAGGGCGCCCATCTCGGTGAGCAGCGCCCGCAGCGCCAGGGCGTCCGGCGCCGGCAGCGGCAGGTAATGGGCGCCGAAGGGATAGGGGCTCACCTCGCTCTCGCCGCTACGGGAGGTGCCGCCGACCGAGTCCTCCAGCTCGTAGAGGCGGAAGTCGGCCCCGCGCCGGGCGAGCCACCAACCGGCGCTGAGGCCCGCCGGGCCGCCGCCGACGATGGCCACGGGCACCCGCTCCAGCGGCGTGTCGGCCCAGTCGCCGCCCGTGTCGCGCACGAAACGGTGGCCGCGCTCGTGGGAGGCCCCGCCCATCGTGACCCGCAGCGGCGGCGGCGGCTCGGGCCCCTCGCAGGCGAGGAGCGCCGGCGCGCCGAGCAGCGCTCGCAGCAGGTCCCGCCGCTTCACAGCCGGCTCCACTCCTCTTCGTAGAGGCGCACCAGCCGTTGGTCGTCGAGGCGGTTGGGCGGCGGTGGGTCGGCCGGCCGGGCCATGTCCCGCGGGAAGACGAAGAGGTGGCCGAGGGCCTCGTCGTTCAGGAAGCGCAGCCCCCCGACGTCCAGCCGCTCCGGCGGGTCGAAGGGGCGCTTCTTCGCCAGCACGTAGCCCCACTCGCCGAAGCTCGGGACCGTCGCGTGGAAGGGCACCGTGTGCAGGCCCGCGGCACGGATGGTCGCGTCGATGCACCAGTAGCTGCGGCGCGCGTAGAGCGGCGAGGTGCTCTGCACCACCAGCGTGCCCCCGTCCGCGAGGGCGCGGGCGACCAGCGCGTAGAAGCGACCGGTGTAGAGCTTGCCCAGGCTGAAGGAGCGCGGGTCGGGGAAGTCGACGACGATCACGTCGAAGGCCTCCGCCTCGCCGCCGCGCTCGTCGAGCCAGACCATCGCGTCGTCGTGGACCAGCGTCAGCCGGGGGTCGTCGAAGGCCTGCTGGTTGAGTCGGCGGAAGGCCGGGTGGGTGGCGGCCAGCTCGGTCATCACCGGGTCGAGCTCGACCATGGTCACCGCCTCGACGCCCTCGTGGCGGAAGATCTCCCGCAGCGCCAAGCCGTCCCCGCCGCCGAGCACCAGGACCCGGCGCACGTCGCCCGTGGCTGCGAAGGCCGGGTGCACCAGCGCCTCGTGGTAGCGGTACTCGTCCTGCTCGGCGAACTGCAGGTTCCCGTCGAGGAAGAGCTGCACGCCCCCGCGACCCCGGGTCAGCACGATGCGTTGGTGCCGCGACTGCTTCACCAGCACGATGGTCTCCGCGTAGAGCTCCTGCTCGGCGGGGATCACCAGCCGGTCGGCCATGGCGAAGGCGGCGCCGAGCCCCACGAGGAGCAGCACGCTGACGGCGCCGATCGTCTTTCGGGCGCGCGTGGAGATCAGCTCGCGGAGCGCGTGGGTGCCCACCAGCGCGACCAGCGCGTTGAGCATGCCGAAGAAGAGCGAGGTCCGGTTCAGCCCCAGCTCCGGCACGAGCACGATGGCGAAGAGCACCGAGCCGACGAGCGCCCCGATGTAGTCGAAGGTCAGGACCCGGGCGACCAGCTCGCTGAGCTCGAGGCGCTCCTTGAGGATGCGCATGAGCAGCGGCACCTCCAGGCCCACGAGGATGCCGATGAGCATCACCATCCCGTAGAGCACGATGGCGAAGACGTCGGCGTAGGCGAAGCCGAGGAAGAGGATGGGCGCAGAGAGCCCGCCGGCCAGCGCCGCGCCGAGCTCGATCTGCAGGAAGCGCTCGGCGACGTCCTCCTTCACGTAGCGGGAGAGGAAGCTCCCGATACCCATCGCGAACAGGTAGGTGCCGATGGTGGTGGAGAACTGGAAGACGGAGTCTCCCAGCACGTAGCTGGCGAGGGTGCCCGCCAGCAGCTCGTAGACCAACCCGGAGGTCGCGACCACGAAGACCGTCAGGTAGAGCACCGCCGCCGGCACTCGCGGGCGCGGCTCTTCGCCGTCCGCGCTCGGCTCGGTCGTCACGTCACCCGTGCAACGACGCGGAGACGATCATCGCCACGCCGATGATCATCGCGCCGATCACGATCCCGAGCGCGACGTTCTGGTCCTCCTCGATCTCCTTCTTGACCGAGAAGGGGCTCAGCCGTGTGATGAGGAAGAAGGTGATGCCAAAGAAGATCAGGCCGAGCACCGTGAAGAGGACCGTGGCGACCAGGCCCTGCAGAAGCGGTTCCCACTGGAGCATGGCGGGAGCCTACCGCTTTGACGGCCCGTCGTCGCCTCCTGCGCGGCGACGGCGCCAGAAGAGCAGCACCGGCGGCACGCCGACGAGGAGCGCGGCGGCGCCGAAGAGCGCCCAGGGCCGTCCGCCGGTCATCACCCGAATGGTGACGGAGTCGCCGCGCTGCGGAGGCTCGGGCGGCGCGGCGAGGGTGCGCAGGGCGTAGCGGCCCGGCTCGACGGCGCCGAAGCGCGCCGCCGACTGACCGGCCTCCACCCGAACCTCTCGGACCCGGTCGTCCGCGTCGACGAGCGAGAGCAGCACGCCCCCGTGGGCGCCGCCGATGCCCACGCGCAGCGTTCCTCGCCGGTGCACGCGCAGATCGGCGTAGCGGACCGCCTCGGCCAGCGCCTCGCCCCCGACGCCGGCGGCGGTGCTCGTGGGCGCGGTCAGCGTCGTCAGCTCCCGGGCACCGGGCTGGGCCAGCGTGATCGCGGCCAGCGCCGTGAGCAGGACCGCCGCGAGCGCGAGAAGCCCGCGCTCGCGGGTCACAGCTCCTTGCGGGTGATGATCGCGTCGCGCCGGAGCTCGCGGAGGAAGCTCTCCTCCTGCCGGACCATCGCGCGCTCCATCATCTGCTGATAGAGCTGCTCTTTCACCTGGTCGAAGGGCGGCAGGTTCGAACCGCCGCGCTCGCGCTCGTGCAGGAAGAAGATGTGGAAGCCCCGCGCTCGCCCTGGACCGGGTCGCTGATCTCTTGATCCTCGAGGGTGAGCAGCTCCCGCTCGAGGTCCCCGGGCAGGTCGCCCTGGCTGAGCCAGCCGAGCTCGCCGCCGCCGTACTCGGCGATCATGTCGGCGAAGTTCGCGGCGCTCAGCTCTTCCCGGATCTCCCGGGCCTCGTCGCGGACCGACGCCACGTCGGTCGCGCTCGCGTTCTCCGGGAGCGAGAGGAAGAGGTGGGAGGTCCGGAAGCGGACCGAGCGGTTCGCCTGCCGAAGGCGCTGCTCGTAGCGGCGGCGGACGTCGGCCTCGGTGATGTTCACCCGGCCGCGGACGCGCTGGTTGATGACCTTGAGCCGCAGCAGCTGCTTGCGGACGTCCGCGCGATACTGGGCCTCGGTGAACCCCTGGCCGCGCACCGCCTCCCAGAACTCCTGCTCGCTGAGCCCGTTCTGGCGGATCACGTTGAGCACGGCGCGCTCGACGTCCCGGCTGGTCACCCGAACCTGCATGTCGCGGGCGGCCTGCTCGATGAGCTCCTGGTCGATGAGCTTCTCCAGGATCTCCTGGTAGAGCGTGCGCAATCCGGTCATCCGCTCTTCCTGCGTCGGGGCGGACATGACCCGCGGCAAGAAAGGCATCGCCTGCTGTCGCAGGTCGCTGAGGAAGATCGCCTCGTCGTTCACCGTGGCGACGACCTGCTCGATCACGTCGGCCCGGGTGGGCACCGAGAGCGCGGCGAGGAGGGCCGCCAGGAGCATCAGCCGCCTCACTGGGCGCCTCCGGTCTGCGCGCCGTGCATCAAGGCGTGCGGGTCCGCGCCGGGCGGCATGTCGGCCACGCTCTCGGGGGCATCGATGCGCACGTCGGCCAGAACGCTCGGGTTCTCCTCGACATTCGCTTCCCGCCGCAGGCGGCTCACGAGCTCCTCGACCGCGTTCTCGCGCTTCTCGCGCCAGATGCGGTTTCGAATCGGCCGGCTGGCCTCTTCCAGGGTGCGGTGGAGCGCCGCGCGGCGGCCGGTGAGCTTCACGATGTGGTAGGCGCCGTCGACCTCGACGAGCTCCGGGTGGATCCCGCCGATGCGCTCGAGGGCGAAGGCGGCGTCGGCCACCGGGCCCGGCACGTTCGACTGGCCTTCGCCACGACTCCCGTCCTCGGAGAAGAAGCGCAGATCACCGCGGCGGGCGCCCTGGGTCGCCTCGTCGGTGTTGTGCTCCTCGGTGAGGCGCCGGAAGAGGTCGACGTCGTCCGGCGCCGCCAGGATCTGGGTGAGCACCCGCTGGGCCTTCGCCCGGTCGGTGAAGCGGATGTGGCTCGCCCGGACCTGCTGCGGCTTGTGGAACTCGTCCCGGTGTGCCTCGTAGTAGGCCTCGACCTCGGCGTCGGTGACGTCGTCGAGCTGGATACGGTCTTCGAACTGCTCGCGCATCAGCTGCTGGATCATCATCTGCTTCCGCAGCTTCTCGACCTCGGGCAGCTCGTCGAGCCCCCGCCGCTCCGCCTCCTGCGCCAGCAGCTCGAAGCGGATCATGTTCTCCAGGAACTCCCGCCGCCGCTCGGGGCTGTTGTAGCGCGCCCGCAGGTAGGGGGACTGGTCGGCCAGCCGCTGGGCGAACTCGCCCACGGTGATGGTCTCGTCGCCGATCTTCGCCAGCACCTGGTTCGCCTGCTCGGCGGTCAGTCCGTGCCGGGGCTCGGCCTCGGTCTCTTCGGTGTCCGTGCTCTCGTCGTCGTCATCACCGCAGCCGGCCAGTAGGCCGAGAGCCAGGGCGAGGGAGAGCCCGATCGCGCGCGAGAGTGCCATCCGGAGGGCTCTACCATGGGCCCCGAGCCGCAGCAACGGCGCGTCCATCCCCCGCCGGGGGGCGCCCGTTTTCGGCCCTTTGTCCCCGAAGCGCGTTGACAGCGCGGGCCCCATTGGCGGAGGATGCCGCCGGAAACGCGATGCCCGACCTCGATGGCAAGACCGTCCTCTGTGCGGACGACGATTTGGAGATTCTCTCGCTGGTGACCCGGCACGTGCGCTCGATGGGCGCCACCGTGCTCGAGGCGTCCGACGGCGAGGAGGCCTTGAAAGTGGCCAAGCGCGAGAAGCCCGACCTGATCGTGCTCGACGTGATGATGCCCGGGATGAGCGGCTGGGAAGTGTGCCGAGCGATCCGTGAGGACGACTCCCTCTCCGAGACCGGCGTGTTGATGCTCACCGGCATCGGCGAGCGCCTCAACGAGATGACCTCGCCGCTCTACGGCGCCGACGACTTCCTCGACAAGCCCTTCGAGCTCGAGGACCTCGACGCCAAGCTCGGCGAGGTCCTCGAGAAGCGCTCCTGATCGAGCTCCGCGACGACCGACGGCTCCACCAGGCGATCCGCACCAGTGAGGCGGCCGCCGGCAAGGGGGTCCTCGCGCTCCTGCGCCGTGAGCTCGGGGTGCTGACCGCCGCACGGGTGATCGCTCGAGTCGCCCTGGACCAGGCGCGCGGCGAGCCCTTCCGCGCGCTCGGCCCGCCGACCGACCGGCGCGAGGAGCTCACGCGCCGGCAGCTCGGACCGGCGGCGCTGCTCCTGCGGGCCCTTCGGCGGCACGTCTCGGTCGGTCGGGCCGAGCAGCTCACCATGGCCGCCATCGAGATGGGGGGCATGGCCTTCCTGGGCTCGCTCGTCGGCGACCTCGACCCGGCGACGGTCGGGGACATCGCCACCGAGGTCCGCGAGCGCCTCGGCCGCTTCTTCAACGCCGAGGGCGAGGTCGAGGTCGGCGACGACGAGGCCAGCTACACCGTCCACCGCTGCCTCTTCGTGGAGCTGGCCCCGCGGATCGGGGCGGCGGCGCTCATGCCGGCCTTCTGCGCGGTCGACGAGACCTTCTTCCACTCCGGGCTCACGCCCCTGCGGCTCTCGCGGAGCGAGACGCTCGCCGGCGGCGACGGCCGCTGTGACTTCCACTTCCGCTGGGTCGAGCGGTGAGCTCGGCGATCCACGAGGGCGACGCTCTCGAGATCCTGAGGGACCTGCCCGAGGCCTTCGCCCGGCTCCTCTACATCGACCCGCCCTTCAACACCGGGAAGGTGCAGCGGCGCCGCCGAGTGAAGGTGAAAGCCAGCGCCGAGGGCACGCGCAAGGGCTTCGGCGGCAAGCGCTACACCGAGCAGGTGCAGCAGAGCGCCAGCTACGGCGACCGCAAGGACGACTACCTGGACTGGCTGATGGCCCGCATCGAGGCCGCGCTCCGCTGCGCGACGCCCGACGCCAGCCTCTTCGTGCATCTCGACCCGCGCGAGAGCCACTACGTGAAGGTGGCCCTCGACCAGCTCCTCGGTCGCGACTCGTTCATGAACGAGATCGTCTGGGCCTACGACTACGGCGGCCGGAGCAAGAAGCGCTGGCCGGCGAAGCACGACATGATCCTCTGGTACGCCCGGGACCCGAAGGGCTACGTCTTCGACTACGACGCCATGGACCGCATCCCCTACATGGCGCCGGGGCTGGTGGGCGCGGAGAAGGCGGCGCGCGGCAAGACGCCCACCGACGTCTGGTGGCACACCATCGTCCCGACCAACAGCAAAGAAAAGACCGGCTACCCGACACAAAAACCGCTGGGCGTGCTCGAGCGCATTATCAAGGTGCACACCGAGCCCGGAGACACGGTCCTCGATTTCTTCGCGGGGAGCGGGACGACCGGCGAGGCGGCGGCGCGATTGGGTCGGCGCTTCGTCTTGGTCGACGAGCATTCGGACGCCATCGCGATTATGCAAGAGCGGCTCGCTGAATGGGAGCCGGAGCTAGAGGTCCACGCCGGGAGTCAGCGGGGAACGAGCTCAACCTCGAACACGTGAGGCCAAAGCTTTCCGGTCAGCAGAAACGTTTTGGACTCCGGTCTGTAGGCGATGCCGTTCAGCACGTCGGCTCGCATCGCTTCGACCCGTGATAGCAAGCCGCTTGCGTCGATGGTCGCGGTGACGCGCCCCGTCTTGGCCTCGATTCGGACGATTTCGTTGCGCTGCCAGATGTTGGCGTAGATCTCCGAGCCCACGCACTCGAGCTCGTTGACCTTCCGCACGGGGCGTCCGCTCTTCATCACGGTCACCTCCCGAAGGAGCGCCATCGACTCCGGTTCGCGGAACTCCAAAATCGACGAGCCGTCGCTCATGGCGAGCTCCGTTCCGTCGTAGCAAAGGCCCCAGCCTTCACCGCGGTAGCGAAGCGTCTTGCGTCGTTCGAGGGTCCCTAAGTCCGACACGAAGGCCAGGCCCGACCGCCACGTGAGTTGAATCAAGCGATCCTCGACGCGCGCCAGCCCTTCACCGAAAAACCGTGGCTCGAGCTCGTGTTGAGCGAGCACCTTGCCATCCTCCAGCCGGACCTTGCGTAGCGAGGATTGCCCGTATTGGCCCGTGCTCTCGTACATGAACCCTTCGTGCCAGATCAGCCCTTGGGTGAAGGCGTCAGTCGCGTGCGGGTATTTGCGAATCACCCGCAGGCGAAGCTCCTCGATGCCTGGTGTAGCGGCTGCTGACGACCTGTCCTTGGGCGCGATGTCGACCGGAACGACCGTTTCTTCCGCGGGTTTTCGAAAGCCTGGCGCCAGCGCGATGCCAACCGCGATGAGACCCCCGGTGAGCATTCCCCCCCAGAGCACGCGCGTGGCCCGCTGTTCGGCGCGCTTTGTCGCCTCCGTGTGGCGTCGTTGAGCCCGTGCCATGCAGGCAAGAGCCTAGCCCCCCAGCGTTTGGGCGCCAATGCTTGACGGCAGCTGTGCCAACCGTTAGCTCCAACCCGTGCAACCGGATTCCCCGAGGCTTTTGAGGCCAAGCGCGCAGAGCGCGGACGCGTCGATGCGGCCCACGCGCGCCGAAGTGTTGCTCGACGCGATCGGGCACAACCTGCAAGTGGTGCGAAGGGCCGCTGGTGGGCGCAAGGTCCTCGCGGTCGTGAAGGCCGATGCGTATGGGCACGGCGTAGTTCCCGTCGCACACCGACTGCAGGCCGAAGGGGTCGATGGCTTCGGGGTTGCGCTTGCGGAAGAGGGCATCGAGCTTCGCGAGGCCGGCATCGATCGTGCGATTCTCGTTCTCAATGGGATCAGTGGAGGGGCTCACCGCGACATCATCGCGGCCGGGCTCACGCCCGTGCTCTACGAGATTTCGCAGGCGAGCGCGTTCGAGGCCGTCTCTAATGGCCGCCCGATCGACGTGCACCTCAAGGTCGATACCGGGATGGGGCGTCTTGGTGTGCCGCTCGGCGAGCTCACCGAGTTCCTTCGCGACCTACGGCGGTTTCCGTCGATTCGAATCGCGGGCCTCATGACCCATCTTTCGACTGCCGACGCCGACCCCGATTACGTCGCCGAACAGGTCGCTGGTTTCGCGAAAGCGCAGGGCCTAGTGCGCCGCTTCGGTCACGAGCCGGCCGTCTTGCACGTCGCCAACAGCGCAGCGCTATTCCGGCATCCGGAAACCCATTTTGATTGGGTGCGCCCCGGTCTCGCGCTCTATGGCTATCCGGGCTCCGACACGATCGACGCGCCGCTTCGGCCTGCGATGCGTTGGCGCACGGAGGTCCTTCGGTTGCGAATGCTCCAGCCGGGAGAGTCCGCAGGGTACGGGCGGTCGTTTCGCGCGACGAGGGAGACCCGTCTGGCGACCATCCCGCTCGGGTACGGCGACGGGCTGCTGCGCTCGGCTTCGAATCGAGGGCATGTGTTGATCCACGGTGTCCGATGTCCCATCGTCGGGAACATCGCGATGGATCTCACCACCGTGGACGTTTCCGACGTTCCCGAAGTCGACATCGGCGACGAAGCGCTACTTCTGGGGGAACAAGACGGCGCGGTTCTCGACGCGTGCGACCTTGCAGAGGCGGCCGGAACGATTCCGTACGAGGTATTGACCAACGTGTCGCGGCGCGTGCCTCGCATCTATCTGAATGGCTGACGTTTCAGGGGCCGAACCGTGGTATGAAACCCCGTGCCCGATGCTGCGCCCGCCGCGCCCGCAACCCCCGACGAGCTCCTACATAGCGAGCACCCGGCTACGGCGGAGTTCGTGAGAGCATCGCGCATCAGTCTGGAGTAGGGAGCCGACTCTCGTCGTGACTGGTGGTGACGCGCATTCCTCTGACAGTCAGCCTCGCGCCCGTTGGGCGCTGACCGTCTTGCTGCTGGCCTACATCCTGTCGTTCATCGATCGAAACGTCATGGCGATCCTCGTCGGGCCGATCCGCAGGTCGTTCGAGATCACCGACTTCCAGTACGGTTTGCTACACGGGCTGGCATTCACCGTCTTCTACACATTCCTCGGCTTGCCCATCGGACGATTGGCGGACCGAAAGAGCCGTCGAACGATAGTCGGCGTCGGTGTCTTGTTCTGGTCGGTGACGACTTGCGCGTGTGGACTTGTGCGAAGCTTCGGCGGCTTGTTCGTCGCGCGCATGGGCGTGGGTGTCGGCGAGGCGGCCTTGTCTCCGCCGGCGCACTCGCTCCTCAGCGATCTCTTTCCGGCGAAGCTGCTGCCGCGCGCGATGTCGATCTTCACCCTGGGCATCACGATCGGCGGTGGCATGGCCTATATGATCGGCGGCTGGGTGCTGGGCGCGGTGGGCGACGCGGAGTGGTCTCTTCCGCTCGTGAGATCGCTCGAGCCCTGGCAGCTGACATTCATCTTGGTCGGGCTTCCCGGATTTGTGATCGGTGCGCTGGTTTGGACGATCCGCGAGCCCACGCGTCGAGGCCGGACGCGGGGTGAAGGGGAGGGGGTACCGGTTCGCGAAGTGCTCCGCTACTTCCGAGCTCATGCTCGACTCTATGTGGGGATCCTAGGGAGCGTTTCGATGCTCTCGGTGCTCGGATACGGGACGATCACCTGGTACGTCGAGATGTTGATCCGCAACTTCGGCGCGGAGGCCAGTCAGGTCGGGCCAAAGTTTGGTTGGATCTTTGTCATCGCCGGAAGCGTCGGAGCCTTGACCGGCGGGTTCGCGGCGGAACGGCTCGGTCGCCGGTACGCAGACGCCAATCTCCGTGTGGTCGTGTTGGCGGCATTGCTTTGGGTGGTGCCGGGAATCCTCGGGCCCTTGATGCCCACCGAGCGAGGCGCCTTGCTGATGGCGGTCCCGATCTTGTTTCTGATGAGCAGCTACTTCGGCCCCGCGATCGCGGCCCTGCAGACCTCTACCCCCAACGAAATGCGTGCGCTCGCCTCCGCGCTCCTTCTCTTTTCCGCGAACCTATTCGGCTTAGGTCTCGGCCCGCCTCTAGTGGGCGCGCTCACCACCCACGCCCTCGGC
>JABAOG010004647.1_pt1 | contig 26249 bp, 24 predicted proteins | sample 7062131 | NCBI WGS metagenome assembly JABAOG01 (sample SAMN14538629, study PRJNA623070) | marine sediment metagenome | biome: marine biome [ENVO:00000428]; feature: marine pelagic biome [ENVO:01000023]; material: deep marine sediment [ENVO:00002113] | place: India: Arabian Sea | collected... | reverse complement strand
CTGGAAATCTGAGATAAAAAAGCTATTGCCTCGGGTAAGAAGTTCGGTTCAGCGGGTTGAGGAAAGATCTGGATTAGATCCCATATGAACGATACACATCTATTCTCTACTCACTCTAATGAGCGCTCTTCGGGAATACACCCCCGCGCCGTGGTTGGCTTCGTTTTCATGCTCCTCCTTGCCTTGGTCCTGGCTGCCTGCGGCCCGAGACGGACTATGGAAGCCGCTGCCGAATCAAAAGCCGGGACCACCGGCGCCGCATTGTTCGAAAACCTGGGATGCATCGGTTGTCACCGGATGAACGGCCGTGGGACCGGGCCTTCACTAGTCGGTCTCTACGGACAGCTGGTCCCTCTGGCGAATGGAGAGACCGTGACAGCAGACGACCAATACATCCGCACCTCCATTCTCAATCCAAGTGCCCATATACGCGCTGGTTATTCACCCGACATGCCCTCATTCGAGAGGCATATCAGCGAAGAGGAACTGTCCATGTTAGTTGAGTATGTCAGTTCACTTAAAGGAGGAAAATAACCATGAGCATAGCGCAATTATATGGTCTGCGTCGCCTTGTGCGNNCGTCGATCCGGTAAACTGGTTAACACACAATAGCTTTGTGAATATCCTTTTACCGATGCCTCTCCTCATGCTGTTACTTGCCTTCGCGGGGCGTTTGCCCAGGAACGTGCAATGGCAGAGCGCCGCTTTCCTGGGATTGATCTTCGTTCAGCATATTACGGCAAATAATTCCGAGATGTTGTCATGGGCCGCCGCTGCCCACCCGGTCATCGCGATGGTGATATTTTGGATGTCGGTCAGGATCGCGACGAACGGCTGGCGAATGGCATTTGATCCTGATCTCGATTCCGACCTTAAACGCCTAAAAGACACCGGTCCAGCTCCTGCTGCGATTGCTGAGACAGACGGATAAACCGCTTGAAGGTCACCTATCAAAGAGAGATTGAAAGTGAATCCTCTTTCCTGCTCTGTTCGGAAGCGGCCCTGCGCAATAGCAGTGACTGGCGGCAGGTGCGCAAGACTGCGCGGGAAGCGCTCGTACGCTTCAAATGGAGATTGGAAGTTCCCCCAGTGGATGAGACGCTAGGGGCCCGCTGGTGGTCCAGCCTTAATAGTCTAGGGAGACAAAAATGAATCTTCAAACCATATCAGTAAATGTACCGTATGTTGTGGCTCTGCAGGAGGTGACCCGTGCAGATGTCAGCCGTGTGGGAGCGAAGGCGGCGAACCTAGGCGAACTGTCGCGTGCCGGATTTCCAGTACCCGATGGTTTTGCACTCACAACTCAGGCGTTTGATTTTTTTGTAAAACTCAATGGGCTGGAGGAAACGCAAACACCCGAGAAATTACTTGCTGCTGAGATACCACATGGGGTGGAGGATGCGCTCCAGGCGGTTTCTCGAAATCTTGAGACCACCCCACTTGCCGTGCGTTCTTCTGGCGTGGCCGAGGATTTGGAAGGCGCCTCGTTCGCCGGACAATACGAAACCATTCTCGGCGTGCAAGGTTATGAAGCCCTTATCGATGCTGTTCGTCAATGTTGGGCTTCGGCCTTCAATGGCCGCGTTGCTGCGTATAAACACAACAAAGAGCAGGCGACCCAGGCCGGGATGGCCGTGTTGGTGCAGCGGCTCGTCCCTGCGGATGCTGCCGGCGTTGCGTTTTCCGCCAATCCTGTGAACGGCCGTCGCGATGAGACGGTCGTTAGCGCGGTGCGCGGCCTGGGCGAGCGGCTCGTCTCCGGCGAAGCCTCACCCGATGAATGGATCGTCAGGGGACAGGGTGCTATTCAGACCAGCGCACCCGAAAAGGCGATCAATGAAAGCCAGGTGCAGGCCATCGCCGAAATGGCGCGCCAGGCAGAAGCACATTTTGGCGTGCCGCAAGACATAGAGTGGGCCATCGCAGACGGCAAACTGTTCCTGCTTCAGTCGCGCCCGATCACCGCCCTGCCCGAGCCAGCCCCCACCCCGATACCCGTGCCAGCGGACCCACCACCCGGCTTTTGGGAGCGTGATTCAAGCCATACTCACGTGCCGTTCTCACCGATGTTCCGGTCGGCAATCCTGCCTGCTCACGAGCGCGCCTCCTTCGCATTGAGTAAGGAGTTGTCACTGCCCATGGAAGGCGTGCAGTTTCGGGAGATCGGCGGCTGGGTTTACCAACGGATCATTATCGCCGGCGGCAAGGACGTGCCTCCGCCGCCCACATGGCTCATGCCCATTCTTGTCCGCGTGGTGCCCCAATTGCGCAGGATGGTAAAGGGCATGGTCCAGACGGTCCGCGAGGACAGACTCGGGAAGAGCGTAGACCGCTGGTACGCCGAGTGGAAACCCGACACCATCGCCGGGCTGAACAGGCTGAGGAAGGTCGACCTGCTTTCCCTTACGGACAACGAGCTGGAACAGCATCTGGGTGAAGTGCTCGCTTTCGTGCTCGAGCGCGTTCACATCCACATGCTGGTCACCGCGGCCGATTTTATCGCAGGCGAGTTCGTGCTGGCCTGCCAGGACCTGCTCGGTTGGGATGCGGGCAAGAGCCTGGAACTGCTCAGTGGTCTCTCCAGCCAGACGACCGAGCCGACCTATCGCCTGGCCGAGTTAACACGCATGGCCCGGGAGCGCCCGGCCGTTCGCCAGCTATTCGACCGCATTGACCGGGATACGCCGCGGCGGTTAGCAGAAGCGGACGGGGCCTTCGCGACCGCCTTTGAGCGGTATATGCGGGAATTTGGAGATCGGACTCTGAGCTGGGACGTCAATGAACCGACCGTGGCAGAACAACCCGAGCTGGTACTGAGGCTCATCCGCGACCAGATCGCCAACGGATTTGACCCGGAGGCGGAGGCCGCTGCGCTGCAGCAAAGACGAGCGGAGGTTCTCGCAGAAGCAAGACAGCTTCTCGCCAGCCGGCCGCCCGAGGACCGCCACAAGTTTGAGCGCGAACTGGCTCGCGCTGAGCGCGCCTACCCCGTTCGGGAAGAGCACGAGTTCTATCTCATAAGTGCTCCATCTGCCCTGCTGCGCTACGCGCTGCTCGAGGTCGGCAAGCGGATGGCCGGGCGAGGGCAGTTGGACCATGCGGAAGACATCATGTTTCTGGAGCTGGAAGAGGCGCGCGCCGCGTTCCGCGATCGATCCGACGCGAGAGCGACCGTGATTCGGCGAAAGGGAGAGTTCGCCTGGGCCATACAGCATCCCGGCCCTCCGTCTTACGGAAAAGCCCCGCCTCCACCGCCGTCGTTCGATGCATTTCCTCCTGAAGCGCGGCATTTGATGCGAGTGCTCATGTGGCAGATAGAAAATATGCTTGCCACTCAAGACAGCCAGCAGTCCGAGCCAACCGATGGAACTCGTTTGCGTGGTCTTGCCGCTTCGCCGGGCCAATACACCGGACCGGCACGGATCATCATGAGCGAAGCCGAGTTCGGCAAGCTGCAAGCGGGGGACGTACTGGTCTGCCCTACCACGCAGCCACCCTGGTCGGTCCTGTTTCCGACGGTCGGCGCGCTGGTGACGGAAGGCGGCGGCATCCTCTCTCACCCGGCTATCATCGCCCGCGAGTATCGCATACCGGCCGTGGTTGCCACCGGCAATGCGACGAGCTACTTGAAAGATGGACAGATTATTACGGTAAATGGAAATGATGGAATCGTCAGAATTTGATAGAGCGATTGAGCATATCGCCGCCAATCTTTATGACGTGCGCTGGCCGCTCGGTTACGCGGTCGGCTTTTCAGGACAGCCTTGATACACACCAATAGGAGGAATCTGACAATGACTACTTCAAACCTGATTCGTTGGAGCGGCCTGGCCGCCATGGCGGCCGGCGTGCTGAATGTGCTCGACAGCATCTTCGAGCCCCTGCCGTGGCTGACGATGGTTATGGCCATGGTAACAGTATACGCCTTGATCGGCATCTACGCTGTTCAGGCTGAGGCAAGTGGCCGGCTGGGATTCGCCGGCTACCTATTGGCGACGGCGGGCTACGTGATTATGGCCAGCACGCCGAACACAATCGGCAGCGTGCCGACCTACCTCGTGGGCATCAGTCTTGGCGCCGTAGGCTTGGTGCTGCTGGCGGTTGGCTCTCTGTCAGCGCGCGTGTTCCCGCGCTGGGTGCCCGGGATGTGGCTGGCCGCCGTGGTGATTGGGCTCCCCAGCCTGCTAGAACCCTCGTTTGCGAACTTGCTCGGCATCCTGGGCAGCGCAGCCGTAGGCCTGGGTCTGGCTGGTGCGGGCTATGTGCTGTGGAGCAGCGGCGCCACACTGTTTGCCGCACGCACAAGCACAGCGCCAGGCTGAGTACCGNNGGCATGGCCTCCTACCTGGACGCGGGCGCCATCGTGTCCACCGGAACCGCACTTGTCCTGTATCAGTCGACCCTCAACCTGAACGAGGTCGCGATAGGCATCCTGTCCGGACTGCTTACGCTCTTCTTCGCCCTCGGTGCCGTTGTCGGCGGCTGGCTCGGCGACCGCTTCGGCCGTAGGCGGGTCTTCATGGCCAGCCTCGTGCTGTACGCCGCCGGCATCACTGCCTTGATGGCAGCGGTTCACCCGGCAATGCTCTACCTGGGCGTGGTGCTCACCGGTATCGCCATCGGCGCCGACCTGCCTGTCTCGCTCGCCCTTATTGCCGAGGAGGCGCCGGAGGGGATGAAGGGCCGCCTGGTAGCCTTCTCCGGGTTTCTCTGGTTCATCGGCATCATCGCCACGCAGATCCTGATCGTGATCGTCGGGCCGCTTGGCGCCCTCGGCGGGCGTATCCTGTACGTGCATCTGCTCCTGGTGGCGGTGGTTGTACTGGTCTTGCGGTTGGGCCTGCCCGAGTCACGGGAGTGGGCGGCGGCACAGCGGGCGAAGGCCGCGGGCGACGATGAGATCCGCTTTAGCGACATCCCACATCTGTTCGCCCCACCGCTGCTCTTCACCATACTGGCTCTCGGCTTGTACTACGGAGTGTGGGAACTGACGGCCAACACATTCAGCCAGTTCGGCACCTTCATCTGGGTGAACCTTGCCGGCGGGACCGTCCAAGGCCAGGCATTGGTCGGTCTTGCCCTCTTGCCGATCGGCATTGGCGGTGCGCTGCTCTTCATGCGCATCGTCGACCGGCCGTCCCGGCGGCTCTGGTTTGCTATTGGGACGAGCTGCCACNNTCATGCGAATCGTCGACCGGCCGTCTCGGCGGCTCTGGTTTACAATCGGGACGAGTTGCCACGTTGTCGCCTTCGCACTCCCGGCGGTGGCTGGGGTAAGCATCCCAACGATGGTCGCCATGATGCTGCTGTTTGCCTTCGGTGCAAACTTCTCGGGATCAATGATCTACAAGGTGTGGTCGCAGGAGTTGGTACCGACGCTGCTCCGAAGCACGGGCCAGGGATTGACGATCGCCTTCGCCCGGCTCCTGGCCGCTCTGTTCGCGTTTGTCACGCCCGCGCTGCTCACGGCTAACAGTTCGCTGTCTTTCGGGCTGTTCTTTGCATTCGCGGCCATCGCGGGGGCCATCGGGCTGTTCTGGGTGCCGCGGCTCCCGAAGGCTACAGAGCTTGAGCCGGTTGAAGCCGTCTTTGCTCCAGAGGTCAGCACCGTACCGACTGACTGAGGGAGACAGTAGCGACACGGACGGCATCATTCGTCACGAATCACGAAAACCAACATGGACGCATTGTTGCTCCCTACATTGCTCTACACAGCCCTTTTCGGGGGTTGGGCTTAGGCACTGCTGTGTGCGATGCGCGGGAGTCGCAGCGCGATAATTGCTGCTCTCATCATCAACCTGTTGTTTCTGATTGCCATCCCCATTGGTACGCTGGTCGCTTATTGCCCTTCGCCGTGCCGCGAGCTTTGGCCCCTGATGGAACTGGCAAATTGGATCAACACGTTCTTTGGGCTGGTGGCTGCCAGTGAATCCACTCTGGTTGGCTAACTGCAAGGTATAACTAACTGTCGATCCCACTAGTCCATATCCGCTTGAATTCGGTGGGGTCAAAAACAATCCGCTTGGATAATAATATTGAATGGCCAAGGAATCAGAGAGGGTATCTCCGTAACTCAACCCTATACTACCATCCTGATTTTCAATACCAACATAGTTGGTACTGGTTCCATTGAGCGATTGGTATTGAGCCAGAATATCACCGTTAGGAAACAATATCATTTCAAAGTTGTGGGGGGTGTTCTGCCCACAACAATAATACAGGTTGGTAAATTGCAACACGAAACGGGTAGGATTGTTTAGTGTCTCATAATGAACCAGTGAATCTGATCCATAATTGTTAAGGTACATGTCTCCGCCAAAGAGCGCAATATCGTTGTTTGGTTGAGATGAATTGGGTAACGTTCCCCCAGGTATTGTCCTATGCCCTTGCCCAAAACTCACATACCCGTTACTGCCGACAAAAAGTTCGTTGTAAATGTTGCCATAATAGTCAATCGTAATTCCTAAAGGAATGGGGCCGGCATAACCATCATCTGTGCTGGTCTAACCACCAGGGTGCCGGTTGAGGAAATATCTATCCAATCATAGACTGGTCCGCCAGGATCATTGGAATCCAAAAATGTGTGCTCAAATTCGTTTCCAGTCGGTTCCAGTGAATTAGATTCAGCGGGTTTGGCGTAAGCCCAAAACACCAGAAACGGTAAAAAACCCCCGAGGATGAGGAATAAAATCCGACCTGCAAGGTGCAGCCAGCGGCCGAAAACAGATAATTTGTGGTTAAATATAGTTTGCTTCATTTTGAACCCCCACTCTTAAAAAGAGTTTGATGTAAATTTCCCGGTACCAGGGAAATTGATTCCTTTTCCTAAATCGCCTAAAAAATTGATAAGCGACTGCGAAAAGTGAATTTAAAGTCTAAACGCGACTTAAAAGAACAGGATAGCGTCACGGTTATCCTTATTTTGAGCTTCTAGCCGTGACACACTTGAGCAATTATTAAATATAGTATAACAAGTTGAATAGGCATCGGTTTAGCAAACCTTTGCAAATTTCTGCGCAATTCTGCGATGATCATCCCTGGTACTATCAAGCCAACTTTCCCCGCCATTACGTGAATCATCGGCAGTGGCTGCATCAACAACTAAGAAACGGCCGTTTTCGTCAAGTGTGGCCTGGGCCGGCAACCTGGGACATCTCTCCCAAATTTGGGGTCATGCACCGCGACGGTCACACCTTGCTTATCGCTGGCAGCGCGGCGAACCATGGCCGGAATCCATTCTCGTGGACCAGAAGTCTCATGCACACCGCTGCTTGTACTCAAATCTTGTGTGATTGATTTAGCAATTTTCGGTTAATCGGCGCAGAAATTCGCAAAAAGTTAACAAGGTACCGAAAGGTAATTACATTATACTTCTGTAAAATTTTCTTTCTTCAAAATGAAAGGATGGAATAATGATGGTGCACACCAGTTCAGCGCCTGAAAGGCAACTTGTTGAGAACAAACGTGAAATACTCGGTTGGACAATGTACGATTGGGCCAACTCAGCCTTCGTTACAACTGTACTAACGGCCTTTTTGGGACCTTATCTGGGAAGTCTGGCTGAAGCACAGGGTGGGGTCAATATCTTCGGTTTTATCCTCAAGGCGGACGCCTTCTGGCCGACCTGTGGCGCGATTGCGGTCATTCTCCAAGTTCTACTACTGCCTATTTTGGGGGCCATTGCCGACTACTCCAACTTGAAGAAGCGAATGATGATGGTTTTCGCCTATGTTGGGGCTGGAGCAACAATAGCGCTTTTCTTGGTCCAGGGTGACCTGGTGATTTTAGGCGGACTGCTCTTTATCATCGCCAATTTATCATTCGGGGCAGCTATCGTCTTCTATAATGCCTTCTTGCCAGAAATAGTTCATCCTGAAGCACGGGACTCCGTTAGCTCGAGAGGTTTTGCAATAGGTTACTTAGGCGGAGGATTATTGCTTTTGGCCAATCTAGTCTTATATAACATCATGAACGCCAATGGACAGGGCATACTCGCCGTTCGAATTAGCCTGGCCAGCGCCGGCGTCTGGTGGCTGTTTTTCACCTACATTTTTCCTCAGCGATTGCTGATTCAGAGACGGCCGTCGCGATCGCTGCCTGAAGGGGAGAATTACTTATCACAAGGCATCAAACAACTTTGGAAGACGTCGATCGAACTAAAAAACGATTATCCAATGTCGCTTCGTTTCCTGATTGCCTATCTGGTCTACAATGACGGTATCCAAACTGTCATCCTTGTCGCCACCAGTTTTGCGTCGTCTGAGTTAGGGGTTGAACCAGGCACCCTTATAATCCTGGTGCTTCTTATCCAGTTTCTGGCCGTGGGTGGCGCACTTTTCTTTGAGCGAATTGCTCGCCAGATTGGAACAAAACGAGCAATAATGGCCAGTCTGGTGGTTTGGGCGGCCATCGTCATTTTCGCGTTTTCCTTTCTCTATGAAGAATGGCAGTTATGGATTTTGGGTGTTGCCGTGGCCATGGTTCTGGGCGGTTCCCAGGCGCTCAGTCGTTCCCTGTTTTCCCAGATGATTCCGACTAGCCGGGAAGCAGAATACTTCGGGTTTTATGAGATTAGCGAGCGAGGCACCTCCTGGATTGGCCCGTTGGTATTCGCCATTGTTATCCAGCTAACCGGCGCCCAGAGGTTAGCTATCGTTTCTCTCATTGTTTTCTTTGTTGGCGGTTTGCTGCTGCTAAGCCGGGTTAACATTCGGCAAGCTGTGCTTGAAGCCGGCCACGACCCGGACAGAGTTACATATTAATGGTTTGTCTGACTGTAAATTCTAGACAGCCACCCATCAGAAACTACCTCAATCTCCTCTCCTTCGGGTGTGGTATATGACCAGGTTTCTCTGTCTTCATCGACGACTTGATAGCCTATCCGTTCATACAACCGCTTTGCATCCTCGTTATCCTTATCCACGCCAATTTCAGCCCATTGGAAGCCACGGCCGGAAAGTATTTTCTCCGCCCTATCAAGTAACCGTGTACCAATACCAGTTCGTTGTAATGGAGGAATAACCCGAATGGCCCAAATAACCCCGATTCCTTCATTTGCCTTCTTAACCAGGTCTATACAAACCTGACCGGCTGGAAACGCATTAACCGCCGCGACCAACACGACGACCTCTCCTTTTTCCTGGCGTCGGTATGCCCGTTGAATTAGCTCTCGATAGTCGCTTAACAGACCAAACCATTCCAGGTCAGGTAGATCCTTCTGCCGGCAAGGACGTATGACGGCATCCAGGTAAACAGAAAAATTCTCATCTACAAATGGACCCGTTCCCACGAAGTTTAAGATTGACGACCCATGATTTTTTTAGACCCGACACTACAGAAATTCATCGGTTTTCACGTCTGGCCTTCCAGTTACTCTTCTGGGCATTTGCCTTTAAGCTGAATTTACCACAACATCCGACCAGTACCACCAGCGTAATGGGGAGGCGGGAAAATGTTTTATCCTGGGGCTGAGCAAGAAATGGTTTCGTAGATAGGTGAGTGGCGCAACGGCCGCCTGCTCTATTATCAAACGGTCCGCCATGGAGAAAAGCGCAATCCGGGCCGCCTGGTCAGTCATGGCTACTGCTTCTTCCAACTGCTCTGTTAGCCTGGGGCTGTTCAGGATACCCATCTGATTTGCAAAAGGTTGCCAGCGGAGCAACGAGACCGGATCCGGGTAAGAAACCGTCGCATTCGTAATGATGACATGCGGTCGTCTGTCACCCAACCTTGACATCAATGTTTGCCAGTCGGCCGACTCCCACTCCAGAGTCAGGCCCAGGATAGTTTCCCATTGCGCCTTAAGATAATCAACCTCATAGGCCGGCCGCATATGAAAAATCCGGATTAGCGGGCAGCCGGCTCCACCCGGATAGCCGGCTTCAGCCAGCAGCCGGCTTGCTTCCGCAGGATCATGGGCCAGACCAATATCAGGGGAATGACCTGGCATGCCCGGTGGGATAAAGCCCCCATCAGCCGGGTACTCATACCCGGCCAAAATGACATTGGCCAATGTTTGGCGGTTGATAACCATCGCCATCGCCTTACGCACCCGCCGGTCGTCGAAAGGTGGCTGGGTGACGTCAAAGATCATGTAGCCAATCCCGAAATGGGGCGTGGCGATATATTCATTGATGTATTCTACCTGAATTTGCTTAAGGACTTCCAACGGCGCGCCGTGTAAATAAAGCCCATCGACGGCGCCGCTTTTATAATTCGATAGCCGCTGCGGCCAGGAATCATCCCACTTCTCCACCAGCCCAATCGAAATCTGGCGAACATTGCCGGTCCGTTTGCCAGCAAACAAGGGACTGCTCATCAGCGTCATGGAATTGCGGTCTAAAGTCGATGCCAGTTGAAATGGACCGTTGCCAACCAGTTTGCCCGGTTGGACCCAATTCGCTCCCTGGGCTTCGATGATATGCCTTGGCACGGGAAATGTCGGCCAGGTAGCTAACAAATGCAAAAAGGTACTGACCGGCCTGGATAGTTCGACGACGAAAGTCTGGTCGTTGGGACTTGAAAGCCGCAGGCTGTTTGGATCATCCTCTTCCCCTTGATGATAGGCCTGCGCGCCTCGAATAGGGTAGAGAATGTGAGCGTGAGGCGAGTTGGTTTCAGGGGACAAAATCCGCTGCCAGGCATACATGAAATCGGCCGCAACAACCGGCTGGCCATCGTGCCAACACCAACCAGGCCGCAAATGGAAGGTGTATTTGCGGCCGTCTTGTCCTACATCCCACCGGTCAGCAACGGCGGGCACAATCGCCAGTTGGGGCGTCAACTCAACCAGGCCGCTGAAAAGTTGGTGAACCACACTGCCGGTGAAAGTGTCGGCGGCCAGGGCCGGGTCCAATGTCACCGGCCGCAGCCAATCCAGGCGCAGCTCCTCATTCTGCTTTTGAGGGTTGGCTGCCGACATACCGGCGCCGATTTGCTGCCAGAGGGCAAAACTGGCCTCAAAGGCCTGACGAGCTTTGTCAAAATCAAAATTCGTATGGTGAACCAGCCCCAGTTTCATGAGCGTTTGGGCCGCTTCTTTGTTCTGGCCCCGCTCTTTGGCCAATTTGATGGCTCGTTGGTAATGGCTTAAAGCGTCAATTGGGGCATACTGGTCCCGAGCCTGATCACCGGCCAAAAGCAGGTATTGAAGCGCTTTTTCAGACGCCTGGCCGTGGCTAAAATGCCAGGCAAGCTGGGGGGCAGCTTCCTCAACTGAATAAAGTGATTCCAACGCTTCACCAACTTCCAGATGGCGTATTTCCCGCTCAATTTCTCCCAGATTCCGGTATAAAAATTGTTGGAAGACAGAATGGCGAAACCGGTACTGGTAGAGGCGATGACTATTGATCTGGTAGACCCCCACTTCGCTGACAAGTCGATGCTTTTTGTCTAGCTCCCGGTCTAACCGTTGGATTAACACCCGCTCCGGCTGGTCAATCAATCGGGCCAGGACCTGGATGGTAAATATCTCCCCCTCCACGCTGGCGGCCGACAATAATTCCCGAAGCGGCTGCTCCAAACGGCCGATCCGCTCTTGAATAACGCCCTCAATTCGAGATGGCAGTTCATCCCAGACCAGACCATCCTCAGCTACCCAGCGTCCCTGGCTGTTACGAACCAGGTACCCTCGCGCCTGCAAATTGCGCAGGGTCTCAATTGTCATTAAGGGGTTGCCTTCGGTATGGTCGCACAGGGTGGTTCTGAAATGATCATCCAGGTCGTTCGGTTGACTATCAAGATAAGCATTGACGAATGCTTGTCGTTTCACGCCGGGAATCTCATCCAGATCGAGACAGATATCACCGAACGACAGTTGTAATTCGTCTAATATCTTTTTTAGAGGGTGCAAAGTGTGGATTGCTAATTCGTCCGGCCGGTAGGCGCCCAGCAGTAAAAGCCGCCCGGCCGGCAGCATCCGGCCCAGGTGAAAGAGTAATTCGGCCGAAGCCGCGTCGATCCACTGCAAATCGTCCAAAATAATCAAAAGGGGGCGTTGTTCGGTCAGGGCCAGAAGAACATTCACATACTGCTCAAAGAAATGCCGGGGGCTGTCTTCGTGGGACCGAGTATGGGCCTGGGCCACCAGGGTCGCCAGCCGTTCTCGGGTAGGTGTTTGTTCAGATAAAAACGTCTCCAACTGCTCCCGAAAATAATCAACAGGCAGCAAGGTCCCGACCAGATCGGGTCCTTTTGTGGCTATCTTTTCCATGACAAGAGGAGCTGCCTGCCAAAGACGGGAGGCCTGATTATGGGTTAATATCCCGGCCCGCCACTGGGATTCTACGCCACCCACCAGGGCAGTCAGCACCTGGCGAAATGGCAAATACGGATCATTCCCGACGGAACAGGTTCCAAAGGCGGTTAACAGATCCGGCTGATTGAAGGCCAGTTCCTGGGCGAAAACTTGCAGCAGTCGGGTCTTGCCCATCCCGGCCTCTCCGATAACGAATTGAAGCTGGCCCTTACCGTCCAGCATTTTTCCGGCGAGATTATTTAAATGGGCTAATTCCCATTCTCGGGCCGTGAAGGGGTTTTCCGGCTGGCTTTGTTCGGCGTCATTGAGTTTCGGGAAATCGCGGGCCGGGAAAACATCAGAACGGGGATGGATTGCTCGCCTGGAACCAATCGCGTCCCGAAATGCGGCCGCCAACTCAAGCGGAGACTGATACCGGCCAGCCGGATCCTTGGCCGTCGCCCGGCGCAGCACCTTATGGACGGCTTCCGGTACCTCTGGCCGGCGACTATCAAGAGGGGGTAATGGCTCGTTCAACTGTTTGTGTATCAATCCAACCAGATCGCTGCCGGCATAAGGATGCTCTCCGGCCAACATCTCATAAAGAACAATACCCAGGCAGTAGATGTCTGAGGCCGATGTGACCGGCTCGGAGCGGATTTGCTCCGGAGAGAAATATTCTGGTGTACCGACCAACTCTCCAGCGGTCGCCTCCCGGAGCCGGGCAGTTAAATCCTTGGCGATGCCAAAGTCGGTCAGGTAGGCGTTGCCTTCCTCGTCTAGAAGTATATTGGCCGGCTTAATATCCCGATGAATAATACCGTGGTTGTGAGCGGCAGTTAAGGCAGCCGAAATCTGCTCCAGTAAATGCACGGTTGGTTCCATCTTCCAGGGCCCCATGGCGAGTGAATCCTGCAGGTTGCCGCCTCGCAGCCAGCGCATCACCAGAAACGCCCCCTCCTCTTCCCGCCAGTAATCGTAAAGGGGTACGATGTGGGGGTGTTCCAGGCGGGCCACAATCTGGGCTTCGGCCTCAAAACGGCGCACGAACTCTGGCTGTCTGGCGTGCTGAGGCGCGATCCGTTTGATGGCGACATCGCGCCCGACGGACGGCTGGTAAGCTCGATAGACCTGTCCGAATGCGCCTTCCCCAATTTTCTCTCTTAGTTCAAAGCCATGAAGACCTTTTTCTCGGGTAACAGCCACCCCCAACTCGCCAGATTTAATCCGCTCATAGAGGACGGCTGTTTGTACCACCGGTTCGAGACCCAGTTCCTCCTGTAATAAACGGGTTAAGCCCTCATATTGAGCCAGGGCTTCATTTCGCTGACCGCCTCGGGCGAGGGCTTCCATCAGGTGGCGGTGTGCCCGCTCGTCCAACTCATCGATTTTGAGATGACGGTAGGCGATGGTTTGGGCCTGGCGGTGGTGGCCGCCCTGAAGATAGGTGGTGGCCAGATTATCGAGAGCGTCCAGCATCCGCCTCCGAAACGTCTCTCGTTTGACCGTGGCCCAATCCTCAAATTCGCTGCTGTCGGCCAGATAGAAGTCGCTCAGGAAGTCCCCCTTATAAAGCTGAACCGCTTCTTCCAGCCAGTTTCTACACTCAGAGCAGGTGAGTAAATCCGGGTGGTCATGGTTTCTCACCTGGTGGAGGAGCCTGGTGAAAGTGTGGACATCGGCCTGCCAATCGTAGGCGGGGTTGATGGTGACTGATTCGTTGTCGGATAGGAGGAAATCTACGGCATTACTCTCCCCGGAAACTTCTTTGACAGCCTGGCGGAGGTAGTAAATCGTCTGCCGCAGATTTTGTTGCCCGGACGTTTGGGGCATACCGGGCCAGAACAGGGTCATCAGGTGTTCGCGGTTGCCGCTGCCCTGATTATTCTCCACTGCGAGATAGATGAGCAGCGCTTTGGCTTTATTTATTCGAAATTTGGTAAGCGGCCGTCCGGCTAAGCTGGCTTCAAAGGAACCGAATAAAGATAGATCTAAAAAAGGCATCGGAACACCCCGGCGTAATTCCCACAACGATCATGTCACTGCCAAAACAAAGCAGATAACACGCTTTCATTCCCCAGACTCAGACAACTCTGGCAGCAAAATTATAACACAATTGAATAAAAATGCGTCCTTGCGTTTATCAGATCCCTCAAAATCTCTCATAAAATTAATAACCGCAAATTGCCCAAATGTCTACGTTTTTCGGCAAATTGTTTACGCGATTGGCTCCCTTTGTTGACACCTTGTCTACTGCCCCCTGGCATGATGGTCGTATAGATGATTCGCACAGTGGCCCCAAATCAGCCACTTTGAATTTTAAGGAGAAGGTAAGATGAGTTTGTCAACCACTTTTAAACCACGAATACGTTCTTACCCTATTGGAATAGACACTGATGATTCGGTAGGCCTACTGCCCTTCGGATTAACAACGGCCGAAGTTGAACAGCGCCGCAAAGCAGGCCAGGGCAACGATGCCGCCATCCGCTCCAGCCGCAGCTACGCCGACATTATCCGCTTCAACCTGCTCAATCCTTTCAACGTCATCCTGTTTATAGTGGGCATTGTCCTGATTGCTCTCGGCCGTTTCAATGATGCTTTCTTCAGCGTCGCCCTGGTTCTGTTCAACGCCTTGGTCGGCACAATTCAGGAAATCCGGGCCAAACGCAAACTGGACGAAATTTCCTTGCTGACCCGGCCCAAAGTAACGGCCGTTCGCGACGGCCTCGAGGTTGAATTAGACCCGGCCGAACTGGTCGAGGGAGACGTGCTGCTGTTGCAGCCTGGCGACCAGGTCGTGGTAGACGGCCCCATCATGGCCGGCGGCCCAATGGAAATCGATGAATCGTTGCTGACTGGAGAATCAGACGCGGTGCGCAAGGCAGCCGGCGACATGCTCCTGTCCGGCAGCTTTGGCGTGACCGGCCAGGCCTACTATACGGCCGAAAAAGTAGGCGCCGCCAGCTATGCCAACAAACTGACCGCTTCGGCCCGGCAGTTTCAGGTAGTCCAAACACCGTTACAGAAAGAAGTCAACTTCATCTTGCAAATCTTGACCATCGTCGCGGTCTTCCTGGTCGCCATTCTCTTTGTAAAAACCGTTTTGTTTGCCATTCCGGCCGTTCGCTTTGCCCAGATCGCGGCCATTGTCATGGGTATCATTTCGGCCGGTTTGTTGTTCACCATCATTCTGGCCTACGCCTTGAGCGCGGTCCGGTTGTTGAATAAAGGGGCCTTGGTCCAACAGTCCAACGCCATCGAGTCGCTGAGCCATGTCGATGTCCTCTGCACCGACAAAACCGGCACCCTGACGACCAACCAGATAACGTTTCACGAAATTTTGCCGCTGGGACAGGAAGACCAAAAAGTAACGGAATGGCTGGGCTGTTTTGCCGCCAGCGTTTCCGCCGGAAATCGGACTACCGCCGCCCTGCAGGCAGCCTTACCGGGCGAGGCCTTCTCCTCCGTAAACGAGGTGCCCTTTTCTTCCGCCCGAAAATGGAGCGCGCTTTCCTTCTACAAGCCCACAATTGACTTGTCCGGTACCTTCGTCCTCGGTGCGCCGGAAATGCTCCAGCCCTGCCTGACAGATGATTCTGAAATCTCCGGCCGGCTCAATGACTGGACGGCCGAAGGACTGCGGGTTCTGCTCTTTGCCCACAATCCCGAAGTCGTCCGACTCTATGATGAAGATGAGGAACCGGCTCTGCCCCGCTTGACACCGCTGGCCCTGATTAGCTTTCGGGACGAGCTGCGCCCCCATGTCCAGGAGACAATTGCCGGTTTTCGGGAATCGGGGATTGATCTGAAGATAATCTCCGGCGACCACCCCGAAACAGTCGCCGCCCTGGCCCGCCAGGCCGGACTGCCGCTGGAAATAAAGGCGGTTTCAGGCCGGGAAGTGGACGCCGCCGGGGACGGCGAGCTTGTAGAAATCGTGACGAACACGACCGTTTTCGGCCGTATTACTCCGGAACAAAAACAGCGGCTGGTGGAGGCGCTGCGCCGCCAGGGACGCTATGTGGCCATGATAGGTGACGGCGTGAATGATGTCCTTTCGTTGAAGACGGCCGATGTCGGCGTCGCCATGCAGAGCGGCAGCCCGGCTGCCCGTGGCGTGGCTGATTTAATTCTACTGAACGACTCCTTCGGGGCGCTGGTCCCCGCTTTTCAAGAAGGTCAGCGCATCGTCTCCGGAATGGGCGACATCTTGCGAATCTATCTACCCCGGCTGTTAAGTGTGGCGCTGTTGATTAACGTCCTATCGCTGCTGGGGATGGGCTTTCCGACGGTGCCGACCCAAGAAGCGTTCACGACCATCCTGACCGTTGGTATCCCAACTATTCTGTTGACCATTTGGGCCAAAGCCAGCCAGCCGCCCAAGCGGCTCCTGCCCGAAATATTGCCCTTTGTCAGTCTGGCGATGGTGTTGATCGCGATATTCGGGGCGCTGGTTTACGGAGCTGTTTACACCTACTTTTTAGATGCCAGCCACCTGGAAATGATTACCCCGGAACTCGCGAAATGGATGGAAGGATTCGTTGGTTTCACTCTGGATTCAACAGATGTGTTCCAGAAAGAAGCGGCCGGGCTGATAGCCCAATCGGCGTTAACGTTGTTCCGGGCTGTCTCCGGCCTGTTAATCATCTTCTTTATCTCGCCCCCAACGAAGCTGTTTGCGGTCGACCGGCCTGTCAGCACCGACCGGCGTCCAACTTATTTATCCTTGATGATGCTTCTTTTGGGGGCAATTTTCGTGACAGTGCCAGGCCTGCGCGCCTTCTTTGGCTTACAGGCACTGACCATTATTCCCCCGGTTTTGTATATCGTTCTCTTTATAGCGGTATCGCTCTGGCTTATTGCTATGAGATTTGCTCTATTAAAAACAACCGTTCTTTCAATGCAGTCAACATAACGATTGTCGGAGTCCCAACATAAAACGCCGTTCTCAACTGGACCAACCACTAAAGAGGTTGGTCCAGTTTTTGTTTTTTACCGGAAATGATCCTCCACTAAAATAGTGTAAACAGATGATGGAAATACTTACCTGTCCTGGCAACTTAACTCGTCCATCCGGAAACTCATCGGATTCAAGGCAAAAATTATTCATGACCATCTAGCCAGCACAAGCCGGCACAGGGAACGTTACCTCACGGTTGGTTGAGGCATTTATCCCCTTCTCCCCTCTAGCATATTAGCGCAGCAGGATGTACTGCCTAACCTGATATGATATCTTCGAACTCAGGTTAAATACGTTGACTGTGGGTTCACAGTCAGAAGAACCTGCCGTTGGAGTGACGGAAAGGGCAACCGAAGGTTGCACCTGTGGAGGTCTCCATGTAGATGGAGAGACGAGTTTGTCAATGGACACTCGGCCCAGGAAGCCCAACAGCTTTAGCTTTGGGTAGCTCACAATATCAATCACTTATCAATTGCAATCTGTGGTTTGATGCGATAAGGAAAAGCATATGCCAACTTTTTCAACCTATCCAGGTGTTATAATAAAAGGACAAATTCAATCCTCAGCCGCAGATGAGACGATTGCTCAAACAATAATCACAAATGCCACAGATATTGTCAGTTCCGTATCATCCTCAGATAGCTGATGGGTATTGTCTGGCGGCCTGTGCCCAAATGGTGCTCTGCATTACCTGGGGATTCCATCGGAGCAGGCAAAAATAGCCGGATAATTGGATGTACAACTAGATGTTGGCGCGCCGGCCAGTCGCATCTGGCGGTTAGCTACTGATACAGTTATGGATTATCGTTACGCTACTATTTCTCTTTCCAGCAAAGAGACGTAGCATGGGCATCATGTTGACACCTGGTTAATACAACAGTGAGCGCCATTACCTTCCAGGCGTAGACGTTCGGGACCCTGTTTTCACCACATCACATAATAGCGCTTTATAAACCGGAAAACCGGAGATAGGATCCCGATTATCGAAGTCGGTGAGTTCGTTTACATTGCCCCTTTGCCAGGCCGGCGGCCCCAGCGGCCCGCCGCCGCCCATATTCACCTCAACCACACCCGGCACAATGTCGGTGGTGAGGTGAGCGTGGAAGGGCACGCGACCACGGGGCGAAATCACAAGCACCTCATCCCCTTCGGCTATACCCCGTTCTCCAGCATCATCCTGGTGAATATTGACCAGCGGATGGGGGTGTTTGGCAACCAGGGAGGGGATGTTGTGATGCTGGGAGCGAAAGCCGGATTGGGTGCGGGCGCCGGTGTTCAGGACGAGGGGAAATTGGGCGGCACAATCCGGGTTTCTGTTTGGGCCCTCTATCGGCTCGGTGTAGACGGGCAGCGGCTCATAGCCATACTGCCGGAACCATTCCGAGGTGATTTCAAATTTCCCGGTGGGGGTGTTAAAACCGGGACGGCCGTCATCTCTGAGCAATCCCTTTTCATACTTGCGGTACTGCATCTCCGGCACCGTGAAGGGCAGGCCTTCAGGATGCCGTCGCAGGTCATCGAGGGTGATTTCCATACCGTCCAGGGCGTATCTAATCAGGGCCTCCTCCGTCTGGGGCCAGTGGTCTCCGTAGCCCAGCCGCCGGGCCAGTTCGGCAAAAATGAGATAGTCGTTGCGAGCTTCGCCGCGTGGTGGGATGACCCGCTGTCGTAACTGGACGTGTCCATCGTAAATCATGTAGGACTCAATCTCAAACATCGTTGTGGCCGGCAGGATGTAGTCAGCATAGTGGGCGTCGGCGGTGGGGAAACGATTCACGATAACCAGCAAGTCCAGAGCCGCCAATGCCCGCCGCCATAGGCCCGGATTGGGCCAGGCCGTGATTACCGAGGCGCCGCTGACTATCATGGCCCGAATCGGGTAAGGTTCGCTTTCCAGGATAGCCTGGGGCAGCATCACGGCGTGGGCCTCGTTGCGGACCGCATGGTAGAGGGGATATTCGGCCGAACCAATCGGCGGTGGGCCGTTTTCCGGCGGGTCGGTCAATAACCGGTTCAACTGCGGCCTGTCGGGCATCTTGAACAGCTTGCCGCCCGGTACATCCAGGTGCCCGGCCAAAGCTTGTAAGGTCCACACCGCCCGAATGGCCTGCACGCCGGTGTTCGAATATTCAAGGCCGCTGTACATCAAAATCGAGCAGCCCTTTGCCTCTGATAGCTGCCGGGCCAGTAAACGGATACGCTCGGCTGGCACNNGGCCAGCCCGTGGACCCAATTATCGGCAAAGGCATGGTCGTACAAATCCTCCTGCAACAAGACATGGATGGCCCCTAGAGCCAGCGCACCGTCGGTTCCGGGGCGGACGCCAATCCATTCGGCCCGGAGCGCCTGGGCGGTTTCACTGCGGCGATGGTCAATGACGATAATGTTCGCCCCCTCTTTTTGAGCGCGCCGTATCCGGCGCAGGTCGATAGGCGGCGAGTCGGTAGCCGGATTTTCACCCCAAACAAGAATCAGGTCGGCCTGCTCAATATCTTCCTTCAGGTTGCGGGCATAGTCGCCGAAGGTGGCCCTGGTGGCAATCATGCCAAAGGCGGCGTAACAAAGCGAGCCGACCCCGGTCGTGTTGGGCGAGCCAAAGGGAAAGAGCACCGCGTTGGCCGAGGATTCGGCCGTATTGCTGGGGGCAAATGTTTCGTTAAGCCCAAATTCAAAATTACCGCGTCCGGTGTAAACGGCGATGCATTCCGGGCCGTACCGGGCAGCCAGCGAATGCAGCTTATCCACAATCCCCTCGTAGGCCGCCTCCCAACTGACCCGCTCAAACTGGTTACCGGCCCGCTGTTGGGGATATAGCAGACGGTCCGGCGAATAAACGACTTCTCTGGCCTGCAAGCCACGCGGACAAACGATGCCCAGTGGATGGTTTTTGAGCGGCGTCAGCCGTTCGATTTTGCCATCCACCAGGTGAACGGTGACGCCGCATCCAGCCGGGCAAACCCCACACATGCTGATCATAGTGTCTGTCTTCAAGTTACCCTCCTCTCCTGTGCCCGGTGCTTGAACGGACACTACGATATTAATATCTGTTCAATTTCTGCGAGGGTGGCTGCCGGCAGGGGTGGAACCTGGTGTTCATCCATCAGGGCCACGGCTTGCTGGCGCAGACGGCCGTTAATACTCGCCGACCCACCTTCCTGCCACGATTCCAGGCGCTGCCGGTCAAAGTTCTGCGGCAGCCAATATTCCCGCCAGTGAGCCATGGTATGATCGTGGCTCAGAAATTCGCCGCCCGGCCCGACTTCGTGGATCACATCCAGCGCCAGCGATTCATCATCCAGTCTCACGCCGTCAATAAAGCGCCGGGTCATACCGATCAGCTCATTCGTTAGGACGATCAGCTCCGGCGAGGTGGCCAGCCCTGCTTCCAGATAGCCGACATCGTGATTGAGATTTGTGCCGGCCAGCAGCGCCGTCATCACCGAGAATTGGGCATCGGCCGCTGCCTGCCCATCCACCACCTTGCTGTCCGTATGACCGGCATATCCCCAAACGGGCAAACTGTAAAAGCGTCCCATTTCGGCCGCCATCACCCGTGCCAGTTGGAACTCCGGCGCGCCGTAGACGCTGATCATCGTTTTCATATCCAGGTGATGAACGCCATGACCGTAGAGAAACGGCGCGCCCGGCTGCTGTAACTGGTGCATCACCAGGCTGCTCAACACCTCCGCATTGCCCATCGCCACCGCCCCGGCCAGGGTAATCGGAGCCGTGCCGCCAATCATGGGGGCCGGGGAGTGGGTAATTGGAATCCGGTTTCGGGCGCAGAATAACAGCTTCTCCGTCGCCGACTGGGCGTGTTTCAACGGCGAGCTAGGCTCGGAGTAAAGCAGTAGATTCGGGAACTGGGAAAGACGCTCCATGCCGCCGGCAACGGCCGCAAACATGGCCGTAATCGCTTCCATATCGGCCAGGGTGTCACAGACAACGACAACCGGCTTGGTTGTATTTTGGAGCAAAGTAGCGTATTGGTGCCAGAAATACCGGTCGTCGGGGACATCGCGGGGCACGCCCATTGACATGAGGAAGTTGATTTCAGGCAGGGCATCGCACAGGCGGGCACAGGCGGCAATATCGGCCAATTTGAAGCTGCGGCGCTCGCCACTGCGCGGGTCCAAATAGCGAAACGTGTCGGAGCCGGGACCGAAATAACAGGCACGGCCGTCTAGCACAATCGCTGCTTCCTCCGACCCGCGCCGGTACAGATTAAAGCGGTCGGGAACCGAAGCCAGCGCCCATTCTACCAGGGATGGCGGAAATTTAACGAGGTTGTCTTTAACAGCCGCCCCCGCTTTTTTCAGCAGTTCAAGCGCCGGTGGACAATAGACCTCAACCCCGGTGTGGTGCAAAATTTCGATTNNGGTGCAAAATTTCGAGTGAGGCGTTGTGAATACGCAGGCAGTCTTCCCGGCTGAACAGACTCAGTTTGGGCCGGATGCGGGGCAAATCAGACCAGGTTAAAGCTCCATCGGTATGGGAACGGCGGCGGGTTTTACGGCGGCTCTTCATATGTTCACCTCTCCAAATAATGCAGACCAATCAGATGTTTGTATCAGGTCAATGTTATATGCTATTCATTCATATTATAAATATGCTCAATTGAATGAGAAGTGACAATCGTCTTTGATAAACAAGCAATTAATCATTCCTAATGACCTATTGAAACGGAAACGAAAGCCAACAACTGAGATTAATCCCATTTTAGGCTCTTTACCCAGCTTGCTCGTCGGCCGGGCGACCGCTACCGGAGGAATCGGCGATGGTGATGAAATTGCCCTGCCAACCTGGGCGCCTTTACCATGAGCGCCTTGCTGCCGCCCGTACAGGACCGGGTTGTGATTGAAGAGGCCCATTTCGCGGGCCAGTACATCTTTCTTTAGGCGCCAAACTGTCCCGGTGCGGAGCAGTACGCGGTCGTCACGGAATCCCTGTTAGAGCGTCTGATGGCGGAAGAGGAACACAATGGCTAAGAAAAAAGTTTCTGGCGTGGGAGCTATCCTGGGGTATCAGAGCCGGGCAGATATGGCCGTGGCTGAAGCGATTGAAGCCGGTGAGAAAGTTGCCTTGAGCCCGCTGTTTTCTATCCTGCCTGACCCGGACCAACCATGGGACCTTTTGCCTGACCATTTGTACGACCGGCTGTACGAAGGCGAGTCACCGCCAACGGTTATGCAGTCCTGGCTGTCGCTCGCTAAAGCAGGGGAGGCCAGCCCGGCCCATGAGCGAGCGGTTGCCTCTCTGGAGCAATTGGCCCCGACCATCGCCCAACACGACCTCATTCAGCCGATTGTTATCTGTGGTGCGGATAAAATTGACATAATGTTACCAGATGGGGTCATTTATGTCATCGTTGCTGGAGAACGGCGCTGGTGGGCCCATGTCTGGCTTTATACTAAAAATAAACAGATTAAAGGGCGGGAGGCTGACCACATTCGCGCGGTCGCCATTGCGCCCGGCAGCAATATTCGCGCCATGCAGCTGATTGAAAACACCATGCGCGAAAATCTGACCGCGATTGAGCGGGCCCACGGGCTGAATGCCCTACGGGAAGAGATGTCGAGAGACAAGGACAGGTTGGTTATTCAGCATCAGCGCCTCACGTGTAAAACCGGCCGCAACGAATTCGGAGGGGTATATGGGGAGTTGTACCGTGAGTTTGGCATTACCAGCTATAAACTATTGCCGGCCAACCGGTTTGAGGAAGCGATGCATTGGCTGGGAGACTGGTATGCTCAAGTTACCGGCAGTGATGAGGTGCCATTTTAATGTCTTCCTGAGGGACAGACGATTTGTCTAAATTGATCCGGATAAGTGGCCAGCCTGCGTTTAACCACTTTGCCAGATTACCTTTCCGGTAAAAAACGGTCCCAAACGCTTGAGGTAAAGGGAGGTCTGTCTTGTTTTTCGCATTCGCTGCACCATTTGGGAAAGAGGGTACAATTCTTTGCCCAATAGGCTGATAATAAAATCATTGTCTTCCTTCCCCAGCCCATGACATGCCAGGCGGACATTATGGACCAGGTCAGCCCGCCCATAAGCACGGCCGATCCCCCCATGCTCCATTAGGACAACCCGTTGCTCCTCGGCTGAAAGCTGTTCAAACTGTCCCGAACGCTGCAAAGGATACCAGACAGCCCAGGGCCACTCTGGATTGGTAACCCGCTCAACAGGCCGGGTAAGCAACACATGCTCCAGGTCAGATTCATACCCAATAGTGTAGGTGCGGCCCAGCATGGTCATTTCAGGCTGGTGGGTCAGCGAAAGGAATGGCTCCCGGTTCAACAAGTCGCGTACCGGACCTACAAAATAATCCGGTTCCTCACTGAAGAAGAGCAAACCGACACCAGTGGGGTCATTAACATCGGCATATATCACACCCTGCAATATCCGGCTGCCTTAACCGCCTCGATTAATCGACTATCTTGGTGGTTGCCGTTGAAGACCCGCAACTGCATGTATAAGCGGCGATTTAGAAATATAGTATTTCCGGCCTGATTTCGGCCTTTTTCACCAATCTCTATACCGTTTTTAGTCAGCGTTGCCGAAGTTAAATGTTTTAGAGCCATCAAGCATTCTCCATTAATGATTCGTCAAGCCGAACAGGGCTCGGAGGGCGGCCTCATATCCTTCTGCAGTCTTGCTGCCTGCTTCTTCTCGCAGGCGGACTGTCGGTTCGTGCAATAGTTTGTTTACCAATGGCCGTTTCGCTCCTGGCCCGCGACCAACCGGTAAGCCGCCGCTATTTGTCCTAATATTTGGTGCTCCCCGAATACTGCGGTTCGGTAACTTAGCCCCAGGCACACGATCGTCGGCAGCATCAGAAGCCTCAACCTCAGGATTGGGCAACACCGGCTAAAGAGCGGGCCCGGGCGGCGGCATTGATCTGGTGCATGATTTGGGTTGCTTCAAGCCACCTGTCGCTATCGACTCGCAATTCCAGCAATTCGACGCCATGTCTCAAACTGTCATCGTAAAGGTAAACGTCCTCTTCCGAAATTCCCAACCCAATTAAAAAGCCCAACAAGGCTGCAAAAACTGCGCCGACGACGGTTCCACCGAGGGCAATTGCAGCCCAGGTGGTCTGGAACGATTGACCAACAAACGGCTCCATTCCAGGGATAACAGGGATGGTGAGACCGGCAATTGCACCAAATAAACTGCCCCAGATAGCCCCGCCCAGCGCCCCGGAGATAACCGTTTCCTTCATGGTTGTTCCCTGACCTTCATAAATGTCGGAAAACTCGCTGACGGGAACTGTCGTCATATTTTCCTCGGAGAATCCGGCCTCTACGAGAGCATCAATAGCANNAATCGAAGAGGCGCACAACAAGCCGTTCTCCAGAACGGCCGCGCAGAAGTTCTATGTGGTCATGAGCCTCTTGTACCGCATCATGCATGTTCTGTACGATGGCCCTGGTATTCTCCGGCAAATCCCGCCGCAATGCCCTTTCAAAATGTTTCACAGCAGCCTTTTCACCCACCAATGCTTCACCAAGGATCCTGTTCTCAACATTATGGTCGCCAATCGTCAACGTTGCCACAATGTCAATTCTTCCCCGGTGAATCAAACCGCGAATACTTTCCCGCTTTGAAACTTGGCCGCCGAATTCTTTAATTTGTGCTTCCAATTCCTCCGCGAAAACTGCCCGCTGCTGGGCATATGTCTTTAGAAGCATTTTTAGACCCCGGTTTCGGGCATTTTCGGCGACGACTTCAAAACCTTTTTCCCCTGCCTTACAAAATTTGTATATGCCATTCAATACTCGAACTACATTTTTATCGGTGTCAGCCATTTTAATATACTCCTTGGTCCTTCTCTTCACGACTCGTGCCAGGATATTTGTTTACACACCAACAACAACGAAAACCCACTGCAACATTCCGAAAAGTCGGCCGAAAATAGACCCGCGAGACGCATCGTGCGTCTTTTATTCCTTTGTAATCCCAGGCTCCGCCTTTTAATACCCGCCAATCTTCTCCCTTCTGGTAGAAAGTCGTCGTCCACTCCCAGACATTACCGGCCATATCCATAATGCCGTAGGGAGATGCGCCTTGAGGATGGGTGTCGACCGCTTTTGTCCCTTCAGTTTTTGATTCGCTGGTGTTGCATCTTACGGCTGCAAATTCATTGCCCCAGGGATATACTCGGCCGTCTGTGCCCCTGGCTGCCTTTTCCCATTCCGCCTCAGTCGGCAACCTGGCACCATTCCAGCGGGCGAAGGCGGCCGCATCCTCCCAGCTTACGAAAACCACCGGGTGACGGGCCAGTTCAGGCGGGTAACGGCCATCTAAAGACCAATGATCCGGCCGGCGGTGATTGGTCTCTTGAACAAATTCATAGTAAGCAGCGTTCGTGATAGGAAATCTGGCTATGTAAAAATCGGGCAGGTCAACAGATTCGGCCGTTTCGCCCATCAGGAAAGGGCCGCCGTCTATTAATACCTTTTCTACTGCTTTCAGATCAACCATTCTTTTCTACTTCTGTCCAGCTTCTTCAGATGGAATCAGGTCGCTCACACCTGTTCCATTTTTGGGTCATACCAGCGAAAGAAGATAACCATACTGAGCATAAAAAACATCCAGCCCTGGGCCCACATCAATACCCCGCCAAGTTGCTGGTCAGCCAGGACGGAGAATTGCCACAAGCGTGGTACAAGGTTGTAGTATGGATAGATTACCTCGTTTGAGGCCCAGAAAATTGACCCCAGGATATAGCTGGGCGGGGCGGCGATAATCAGATAGAACCATCTGGCCTGGGAGGACTGCCACATGGGGTACCAGTTCCGGGTCGGGTCAATCACCCGCCACCAGAAAAGCAGGGCGGTGTAAAAAAAGGTAGCGTGTTCCAGACTATGAATAAGTTCATTTTGAAGGGCGGCCTGGTAGAGCGAGGGGATATGCCAGATAAAGAGATTCAGGTTGTATAACAAAAAGGCAGCCAACGGGTTGGTCAGCCATTCCAACGCCGTCCGGAACCTCGTTTTAACCAGCCCCCAGCGCAGGAATGGCATCGGCAGCCCCAGGAGAATTAAAGGC
>JABAOG010005430.1_pt1 | contig 26419 bp, 29 predicted proteins | sample 7062131 | NCBI WGS metagenome assembly JABAOG01 (sample SAMN14538629, study PRJNA623070) | marine sediment metagenome | biome: marine biome [ENVO:00000428]; feature: marine pelagic biome [ENVO:01000023]; material: deep marine sediment [ENVO:00002113] | place: India: Arabian Sea | collected... | reverse complement strand
TGGCGTGATCACCAAGATTATTGAGTAATATACTTAGAAAGTTAGAATTATAATGGCTGGTAAAAAAGGTGTACGTCCCGTAGTTACTCTCGCTTGTACAGAATGCAAAGAGCGTAACTACACGACCGAAAAAAATAGACGGAACGATCCTGGTAGAATGGAATTGAATAAATTCTGTCCACGCTGCCGGGTGCACACGCTCCATCGCGAAACCAGATAAACAATGATGAGGGGCATTACGAAATGCCCCTCATTGAAAAGATTACATCATAGGCGAGTAGCTCAATTTGGCAGAGCAACGGTCTCCAAAACCGTAGGTTGTGGGTTCGATTCCTGCCTCGCCTGTCTGGAAAAGACGCCGTCCAGAGAGGCGGCGTTTTATCCGTAAAAATTAATAAAAACTTGTACAAATTAAAGCGAGAATCAAGGCTGTTAGGAGAGTAAAGTGGCCAAGAAGAAACAGGTTACTCGATCAAAAAAGAAATCAACTTCCAAGAAGCGGTCCAATGCCATCCAACGCTTCTATCGTGAAACGATGGGCGAACTGCGTAAGGTCTCTTGGCCTACGCGAAAAGAAGCAGTTAATTTAACCATTGTTGTATTGATCGTTACTTTTAGCATGAGCGCCTTTCTTGGGATATTAGATCTGGTATTTGGTCGGCTCTTCGCTTTATTATTAGGTGGCTAAAAGTGATCATTCGCTTTGGTGAATGGATTTAGTATTATGATTATGGAAGACCAGGAAAACCCGCAGGACCCTCAATCCGAATTGGAAGACCAGGGACAAACTGCATCGGAAAGAAAAACTGGAATCGAAGAAGATTTCGGCATTAATGACGAACAAGAACAAACCTCTAATGATGGGCGCGAATGGTTTGTCGTCCATTGTTATTCCGGTTATGAAAACAAAGTTCGTCATAATCTCGAACAGCGTATCGAGTCGATGGGGATGAAGGACCGCATTTTTGATGTGGTTGTACCCACCGAAGAAGAAATAGAAGTCAAAGAAGGTAAGCGCCGCACGATAGAACGCCGCGTCTTCCCAGGTTATATCCTGGTCAATATGATCCTGACAGAAGAATCCTGGTATGTCGTTCGCAACACACCCGGTGTAACAGGATTTGTTGGTATGGGGAATGAACCCACACCGCTCAGACCTGAGGAAGTAGCCTCCATCATCAAACGGATGGAAGCAGATGCGCCTCGCATCAAGGTCACATTCAAACCTGGAGAACGTGTTCGCATCGTTGATGGGCCGTTTAATGATTTCCGAGGTACCGTCGCTGAAATTGACATGGAACGCGCCAAAGTACGGGTCATGGTCAACTTTTTCGGTCGTGAGACCCCGGTTGAACTTGATTTCTTACAGGTAGAGAAAGGTTAATTTATCATCCAGGGAACTGCAATGCCCTGGGACAACAAGCCTCGTGGGAGGATGGCAAACATCCGCTTAGACCACCAAGGAGAAAAATTATGGCAAAAAAATTAAAAGCAGTAGTACGATTACAGATCGAAGCAGGGCGGGCAAACCCCGCTCCCCCAATTGGACCGGCGCTGGCGGCACACGGCATCAACCTGATGCAGTTCTGCAAAGAATATAACGCCCGCACACAAAGCCGCATGGGAGAAATCGTTCCTGCAGAGATCAGCATTTTCACCGACGGCTCTTTCAAATTCATCCTGAAAAGCCCCCCGGCATCTGCCCTGCTCAAAAAGGCTGCAGGTGTTGAAAAAGGATCCGGTGTTCCAAACCGTGATATTGTTGGTAGCGTAACCCGGGATCAGGTAAGAGAGATCGCCGAAACGAAAATGAAAGACTTAAACGCAATCGATATCGAAGGTGCCATGAAACAAATCGAAGGTACCGCCCGGAATATGGGTATCGAGATCGAAGAATAGCACCCAGTGGGAGGGCGAATTCCCGCCCGGTATCACCACCAAGGAGATTATAAAATGGCACGAGGTAAGAAATATCAGGAAGCGCTGAGTAAGATCGACCGTACTCACCAGTACGACCCGACAGAAGCGCTGAATTTATTGAAGGAAACCGTTTACACCAAGTTCGACCCGACTGTTGAACTCCATTTCAGATTAGGTGTGGACCCGCGTCAGGCTGACCAACAGGTCCGTGATGTCGTTGTTCTCCCCCATGGTCTGGGGAAAACCGTCAGGGTTTTGGTGTTCGCAGAAGGTGAAGCAGCAGATGTAGCCGAAGAAGCCGGTGCAGATTATGTTGCGGACGATGAACTGATCGGCAAAATCCAGGATGGTTGGGTAGATTTCGATGTCGCTATTGCTACCACCAACATGATGGGTCAGGTCGGTAGATTGGGGCGGGTGCTCGGTCCACGTGGATTGATGCCCAATCCAAAAGCAGGCACAGTCGTTGCCCCGGAAGATTTGGCAGAAGCAGTCAATGCATCCAAAGCAGGTCGTGTGGAGTTCCGTGTCGATAAGACCGCCAATCTGCATGTACCTATCGGTAAGGCATCATTCGGTGTAGAACAGCTGTATGAGAACATGGCTGCACTGATGGATGCCCTGAAGAAAAACCGCCCTGCTTCTTCTAAGGGTCAATTCATCCGGAAGATCACTCTTTGTGCTACAATGGGACCCGGCATAAAAGTCGATCCTGCACAAGCAGTTGCCATGGAGGCATAGTGTATAACAGCCTGAAATAATCGGCTGATACAATCAAATAGCTTTATCCCTTCGCCCAAGACAGCAGGTGCCAAAACGCTTAATTTCCTGCCCAGGTGAAGATCGAAAAGAAATCAGACCTTTCAATTCGTCTTTACCAAGCTCGCTGGGATAAAGACGAATTTTTTTACGAAAGGAGGCAAACCTTTGGCAATATCCAAAGATAAGAAACATGAGCTTGTAGACCAATATGGTGAATGGATCAATGACAGCAAAGCAATGATCGTCGCCGAATATACTGGTCTCACCATGCAAAATTTCGATAACTTGCGCAGCCGAGTGCGTGAAGCCGGTGGAGAATTCCATGTCGTCAAAAATACCCTGGCGAAGATCGCTTTTGAAAAAGCTGAGGTCAGTTTTGACGAGGAACAATTCCTCAACAGTACAGCGATTGGTTTCGCGTTTGAAGATGCACCCGCACTTGCAAAAGCTATCACCGATTTCTCGAAAGATGTCGGATTTTTGAAGGTGAAATGCGGCTACCTGGACAAAGAAAGAATTTCTGATGCCCAGATAAAAGCCCTTGCAGACCTGCCGCCGCTGCCCGTTATGAGAGCTACATTTTTGAGCACCTTGCTTGCTCCCGCGACAAAACTCGCCAGAGTTCTGGCAGAACCTGGACGTTCGCTCGCGTCAGTGATCAAAGCCTACAGTGACGAAGCAGCAGCAGAAGCTGCATAAAGACATCATATTAAAAAACAGATTTCAAAAGATACAAATAATTGCTATTCATTAGGAGAAAAAAATGGCAGACCTGAATAAATTAATGGATCAACTGAGTGAACTATCCGTATTGGAAGCCTCAGAATTAGTAAAAATGCTGGAAGAAAAATGGGGCGTCTCCGCGGCTGCTCCCGTTGCAGTTGCCGCTGCTGGCGCTGGTGTTGCTGCTGCTGAAGAAGAAGCTGAAGAAAAGACCGAATTCGATGTGGTCATTAAAGAAGCTGGCCCCAAGAAGATCGAAGTCATCAAGGCTATCCGTCAGCTGACCAGCCTGGGACTGAAAGAAGCGAAAGAAGTCGCCGAAACCCCAGACAGCAAAATACTTGAAGCCGTCGGTAAAGATGCTGCTGAGGACGCGAAGTCCAAACTGGAAGCAGCTGGTGCAGTTGTAGAACTCGCCTAATCGATCTAAATAACACCATCAATTAGCCCTCCAATCTAACGGAGGGCTAATTTTTCTTAACGTTTTATAATAAATTTGACCAAAATACACCTTTATAAGTTGCGTAATCTTGAGTCCCTAGGTTGCTTGTGGTAAGATTCTTTAATCTTTGGAGGAAATATGAACGCAAGAGTTTTGCTAATTGAAGATGATGAAGGAATTGTAAAGTTCCTGAAACGAGCTTTGGCCTATGAAGGGTACACAGTCGATGCTGCAACCGACGGGCAAACCGGGCTGATCCTGGCAAGGGACAATCCACCAGATCTCGTGGTACTCGACTTGATGCTCCCGGGTATTGACGGTTTAGAAGTCTGCCGGAGATTGCGCTCTGGTGGACCGGTACCCATCTTGATCCTGACCGCAAAAGACAGTGTTGGGGACCGTGTATTAGGTCTTGATATGGGTGCCGATGATTACATGGTCAAACCGTTTGAGTTAGACGAGCTGCTGGCACGAATCCGTGCACTGCTCCGCCGAACTCAGCCGGCATCCCGCCCTAAAGTTTTACGATTTTCCGATCTCTCTTTGGATACAGGAACTCGACAGGCAGCTCGCGGGGAACGAGTGATCTCACTGACAGCAAAGGAATATGAACTGCTTGAGTTATTCCTAAGACACCCACGTCAGGTCCTGACCCGCGATGTGATCTTCGACAGAGTGTGGGGATACGATTTTGGTGGCGAAAGCAATATCATCGAAGTTTACATCCGCTACCTGCGCCAGAAGCTCGAAGCCGAGGGAGAAGAACGTCTACTACACACCGTGCGTGGAATGGGGTACGTCCTTAGAGAACCTGATTGATGTCCTTCCGTGCCAGAATGACCTTATTGTATACCTCGCTGGTCGGAGGGATACTGCTGCTTTTTGGTGTGGTCATTTATCAATTAATCAGCAACACGCTGATCGACCAGGTAGACGATATTTTAGCCCAGACAGCTCAAGAAATTGTTGACAACACCCAGGTTAATGCCCTGGGTGAACTTGTTATTCCTGCTTCACCCAACCTGGATCTGGCGACCAATGTCTATATCCAGGTCTGGAGTAGAGACCGGGTCTTACGGAGTATTTCCGCCAATATCCGTTCACTGGAACAGCCTCTCGATATCAACAATCTGAATGCAGTGCAACCGGTTTTTGACGATTCAATTATTGGCAACGCACATCTACGCGTTTTCAGTGTTCCATTAACAATCAGTTCGCGCTCGATTGGCACATTACAAGTAGCCGCAAGCCTGGCACTGGTTGATGCAACTCAGAAACAGCTGCTGACCACAATGATCATTGGGGTGGTTATTTCGATGACCATCGCTGGTTTGGCGGTTTCGATCACCACCTACCGCTCGCTGGCACCTTTGGGAAGTGTCACGGAGACTGCACTTCAAATAACCAGGGCAGACGACCTTTCAAGGCGCATCCCCTACCGGGGTCCAGCTGATGATGAGATCGGACAGCTGATCCTTGCATTCAATCAGACCTTGAGTCGATTGGAAAACCTGTTCAATACACAACGTCGATTTGTCGCTGATGTTGGGCACGAACTACGGACACCACTCACGGTCATCAAGGGGAATGCCACGCTGCTTCGGAGAATGGGCTGTGCGGATGATGAAGCCCTCGACAGCATCGAAAATGAAGTCGATCGGTTGACTCGTATGGTCAGTGACCTTCTGCTGCTGGCACAGGCCGAATCTGGTAAACTCTCACTCGACATTCGCTGTGTTGAATTAGATGAGCTTTTACTGGAAGTATTGAAACAAACCAAAGTGCTTACTCAGGGGCGCATCAAATGTAGCCTTGGGGACTTTGACCAGGTTCAGGTATGTGGTGATCGGGATCGTCTCAAACAAGTTCTGCTCAATCTGGTTGGGAATGCCATCAAATACACACCCAACGGTGGAGAGATTGTTGTAGGATTGGGAAAGATGAATGATCAGGCACAGCTCACGGTAACAGACAATGGACCAGGGATTCCTGAAGAAGAACTTCCACACATTTTCGAACGTTTTTATCGAACCGAGAAAGCACGGACCCGTTCGCGGGATGGTAAAGGATACGGATTGGGTTTATCGATCGCCTACTGGATCACCCGAAATCATGGCGGGCACATTGATGTCGAGTCGAAAATTGGAGAGGGTACAACCTTCACAGTCTGGCTGCCGGTAAAAACGAACGGTTGTGAACAATCACCCGAAATGTTTAACGAGTGAGACCTAATTCATGAGCAGCCTTTTGACATAATGAACTGCCTCCCCGGGACAGCCATTCGTTCAAACGATCACTGCTGTCCCTCCCTTTAACGGCATCCTGGTAAATCCCATACCCCCAATATACATATCTCTGGGTCTCCGATGGCCATTGATATTCTGGACGCTTGGAACCATTGATACCGCCGTTATATCCCGCCAGAGCCAACCTTACATCTCCATTATGCGTCTTCAACGAGCTGGATAAATAACCAATGCCGCGCAGAGCATTCGTACCTGGTTGAAATGGATCCTCCCCCTCTGCAAAGTGATACGGCATCACCTGGAATAGACCACTTGCTCCCACATGTGAAGTAACATTGGGATTTCCACATGATTCGATCTGCATTACCGTTGCGATCAAATTGAAATCAATATTATAGCGATTCCCCCACACCTCGATTTTTTCATTCCAGCGCTGGATCTCGGGTGTAAATAACGGGGCAATTACTGCTCCCTTCAGCGATGAAACCTTCGCGGCTGGAGCCTGGTTTGCTTCCTGAAGTGGTGCTGGTTGGTTGACAACTGCGATTGGAATATGATAATTCTGTGCCACCCAGCGGATGAACATAATCACAACAAAAAACCCAATGAAGACGATCATCAGTGGAAAAATCGTGTGAATGTTAGAACCACCCCCGGTTAATTCTCCCGGGGGTGATGCTAGATATTCATCGTACTGATCATGAGTGTACTGAAAATCACGATACATGGGCGGAGTATATCTTCATTGCGAGATTTGATACGCCTAAAACCTGGTTTGTCTTTGGCTTTCGCTGTTGTTGCTTTTCATGGATACCGGATGATAGGTCGGTTCCTGATTATAACCTTTATCGGCATGATTTTTGGGTTTCGGGGCCGGTTTGTAAGTCGGAGCTTTGTAACCTCTACCAGATCGGCTTGATGCGCTGATTGGATTGGGTTGGATGTTCGGTCTCGGTGTTTGCCGTACACGGTTCCTGGTAACCCGGTTTGGTCTTTGCCCATGAACGACCTCACCCTGACTGAATAACTTGTCACCAGCGACCGATATCGTTCCGATGATTAATACCCGGATCAACCAGACCATAATCGCGACGAATACAGGAACAACTTTTATAAGAGTTTCCCTCGCCACGACCGAGTTGCCCAGGGATTCATGGTTCAAAATCGCAATCGAAACCCCCCACCATGTGAGCATAGCATTCATCGTTGCCGCCAGCATCCACGCACCAAATAGATACCAGACCTCAGTCGGTTCATCCGTACCCTTTTCTGGTGTAAACAGTCTGGCAATTCCGGCAAAATCGATTCCACAAAAAGCAATCGCCAAAATTGTCGCCCAACTGATCCCGACAAATGATAATTCACCTAAGAGATCTTTTAAAGCAAAATCGGTTGTGCTGTAATTAAAAATCTCGAAAGCAAACAGAGCTGAAACGATCAATAATCCAAAGATCAAGCCCCTTCTGATCTGCACCCTTCTTCCTAATAGAGATAGATTTTGAACGCTCATTTTATACTCCTTCTATGTATAAATGTGATAAAATTATTCAACAAGTTAGAACATTCGTTCTGTACATATATTAGAACATATGTTCTTTTTTGTCAAGAGCTAATTTTGTTGTTAAAATATGATTTATTCATCAATTAACTCAAAGAAGAACTATCAATGGACTACTTATGGTCACCATGGCGCATGAAATATATTCTCTCAAAACACACTGAAGAATGCGTTTTTTGTTCTGCAGCACAGCAGGATAACGGAATCGAAAATCTTATTGTTCACCGTGGTAAGTCAGCTTTCGTAATTTTGAATCGATACCCTTATACTTCCGGGCATTTGATGGTTGTCCCCTATAACCACCAGCCAGACCTGGGAATGCTCAAACCGGCAACCCGGGCAGAATTGATGGAACTTGTCAGTCATTCAGTTGAAGTATTAAAAGTCTCGTATCAGCCCGAAGGCTTCAATATTGGTGTGAATATTGGTAATGCTGCCGGAGCAGGAATTCCCGAACACATACATCTCCACATCGTACCTCGCTGGAAGGGAGATACAAATTTCATGTCGTCCGTAGGAAAAACACGTGTACTTCCAGAAAGCCTTCAGGATACGTTTACCCGTATTACTGAAGCCTGGGACGTACCCAATAATTCAACTTGATCCATTCACTACAAACCAGGAGATCAACAATGTCCAATAACAGTCCAGTCAATACCCCTGTCATACTGAGTGCCGTTCGCACACCGAGCGGACGGTTCCAGGGAAGTCTCAGTGGATTCTCTGCTACGAAATTGGGGGCGATCGTGGTGGAGGAGGCCGTAAAACGGGCGAAAATTCCAGAGCCTGCCGATATCGATGAAGTCATCATGGGAAACGTGGTGTCAGCAGGTCTGGGGCAAAATCCTGCCAGACAAGCTGCAATTTTTGGGGGACTTCCCGACTCTGTCGGAGCTTTCACGATTAATAAAGTTTGCGGTTCCGGACTCAAAGCAGTGATGCTGGCAGCCCAGGCTATTAAGGCTGGGGATGGCGCACTCTTTGTTGCCGGTGGTATGGAGAGCATGAGCCGGGCTCCGTTCTTAGTTAACGCCCGTTCAGGCGAGCTCCGTTTCGGCCACAGCCAGCTGGTCGATGCGCTGCTAAAAGATGGTCTATGGGATCCTTTCGAGGACTGGGGCATGGGTAATGCTGCGGAATTTATTGCGGATGAGTTCAGTGTCACCCGTGAGGCTATGGATGAATTTGCATATAACAGCCATAAGAAAGCGATTGCCGCTATAGATAGTGGAAAATTCGTTGAAGAGATTGTTCCCGTTGAGATCAGCGGAAGAAAAGGTTCAGTGACGATATTTGATACAGACGAGACCCCCCGGCGTGACACTTCTCTGGAAGCCCTTGGAAAACTCAAACCCGCGTTCGTAAAAGAAGGCAAGGTCACAGCAGGGAATGCCCCTGGCCTTAATGACGGGAGCAGTGCTCTGGTAGTTGCCAGTCAGTCCAAGGCAGATGAAATTGGAGTAGAACCGCTGGCCTCAATCATTGGATATACCTACGCTGCTGTAGAGCCAAAATACCTTTTCTATGCACCGGCAAAAGCGATTCCCATGCTGCTGGATCAAACCGGCTGGACTTTCGACGATGTCGACCTGATCGAATTGAATGAAGCTTTCGCCGCCCAGGTGCTCGCTGACGGCTATGCTCTGGCTGAACTGGGTTGGGATTGGGACAAAGTCAATGTGAATGGTGGAGCGATTGCTCTTGGGCACCCGATAGGTGCCAGCGGTGCCAGGGTATTAACAACGCTGATCTATGCCTTGAAAGATCGTGGATTGAAACGCGGGATCGCATCGCTCTGCCTCGGCGGTGCCGAAGCCGTTGCCATGGCAGTCGAAATCCAGTAGATCACCCCGGGAGTTGGATAGATGAGAATCTGATCCTGCTGATCTTGAATCCTGGATAGAATACTAGCAAACAATGTATCGGGCTTATGGTAGTTCAAATCCTATCAGCCCGATTTGCTTTTCCCGTTCCACAGCTTGCATGCTTTAGATTAAATACAGACTTCCTGTTCAGCAGCTTGTGAAACCAGGGCAGCAGGGAATATCCCCGGTCGTTTACTTTTGAAGCAAAACGCCAGTGCTGGTTGCCTGGAATTCCCATACAAAACATTCCAAAGTCCAAAGGATCTCAATAATTCCTGGCAACTTCTCTTTCATGACCGTGCTATAATTTCTCTGGTAGTTTCAATCATAAACATATCCACATACTAAGGAGGATTCCTGATGCCCGGTGGACAACCTGGATTCTTATTGACGAATGAGCATGAGATGATTCGCCAGGCGGCGCGTGACTTCGCCCAGAATGAAATCGCCCCAATCGCAGCAGAATTCGATGAAAGTGGTGATTTCCCCCGAGAAACAATCCGAAAGATGGGTGAGATGGGTTTCATGGGGATTGAAGTCCCGGAAGAGTACGGCGGTGCCGGAATGGATTCGCTGGCATATGCGATTGCCCTGGAAGAGATCTGCAAAGTCGATGCTTCCCACGGAACGATCATGTCCGTGAATAATTCACTGTTCAATTACGGGATCATGAAATTTGGCACCGAGGAACAGAAACAAAAGTACCTGGTCCCGGTTGCATCCGGTGAGGCTGTTGGAGCATATTCACTGACAGAACCGATGTCCGGCTCCGATGCGGCAACGATGCGGAGCAGGGCTGTCAAAAATGGTGATCATTATGTGATCAATGGTCGAAAATCCTGGGTTACAAGCGGTCCAGTTGCCGATTATATTGTTTTGTATACTGTCACAGACCCGGAACAAGGACATCGCGGCATCACAGCTTTTATGATCGATGCAACCAAGCCTGGATTCGTCCGGGGTAAGAAAGAACCCAAATTGGGCATCCGGGCTTCTGCAACCAGCGAAATTGTCCTGGAAGATTATAAATGCCCAATCGAAGACCGGCTGGGCGAAGATGGCCAGGGGTTTAAAATTGCCATGACCGTCCTTGATGCGGGTCGCATCGGGATCGCAGCTCAAGCTCTGGGGATCGCAGAAGCGTCTTACAACGCCAGTGTGTCCTATGCCCAGGAACGTGAGGCTTTCGGACAGAAGATCGGTCAATTCCAGGGAATCGCTTTCCAGCTTGCGGATATGAAAACACGAATTGAAGCCTCCAGGTTATTGGTCTATAACGCAGCCAGAGCCAAGGAAGAATCGAAGACCAGTGGAGAACGCTTCACCTTGCAGGCTGCAATGGCAAAGCTATACGCATCGGAGACGGCTATGTTCTGTGCACATGCAGCGGTGCAGATCCACGGCGGTGTGGGATACTCGAAAGAATACCCGGTCGAACGGTATTTCCGCGATGCCAAGATCACTGAAATCTATGAAGGTACCAGTGAAATTCAGCGTCTTGTGATCTCCAGGATGGAAACCGGGCTGCGCTGATCGACGGCTAGGAGTCGAATAAAGAGCGATGAATTTAAAAATGAAAGCCATCGTCCTCCATGAACATGGAGGACCGGAAGTCTTACAATTTGAAAACCAACTCATTCCGGAGCCGCAGCCCGGGGAGGTATTGATCAAACTATCGGCAATTGCCCTGAACCACGTCGATCTTTTCGTGCGGAACGGCATGCCCGGGATCCACATGGATTACCCGCACATACCCGGCGCCGATGGAGCCGGGATCGTGGTCGGACTTGGGAAGAACACCCAGGGATTTTCGATTGGCGACCGGGTGGTGATCAATGCCAACCTTGGTTGCGGTGTCTGCCGCTACTGCCTCAAAGGTCAGGATAATCTGTGCGATGATTGGAATTTGTTGGGGGAGACAACCCACGGTACATATCGGCAGTACATCACCCTGCCTTCCCGACAATTACTCAAAGTTCCGAAAAATTTCGATCTGCATAAGGCAGCCGCTGCCGCCCTGGTCTATTTGACAGCCTGGCATTCTCTTGTCACCAGAGGCGGCATACAGAACGGTGAACGCGTACTGATCGTAGGTGCCTCCGGTGGGGTCAATACTGCATCAATCCAGATCGCCAAACATTTCGGCGCAGAGATCTTCGTGATCGGTTCCAGCCCAGAAAAACTCGAGCTTGCCCAATCTTTAGGCGCCGACCACCTGATCGACCGTATGGAGCACGAACAGTGGTCGCGGGAAGTCTACATTCGCTCTGGTAAGGAAGGTGTCGATATTGTCGTCGACAACGTCGGTGCGACGTTCGCTCAGAGCATCCGGTCGCTTCGCAAGCGGGGTCGTCTGCTGACAGTTGGACGTACAGCGGAAACGAATGTGACTTTCAACAACAGCTATGTATTTGCACGTCATTTGAGTATTATCGGCTCGACCATGGGAACGATTGAAGATTTTAATAAAGTGATGGACCTGGTTTTCAAAGGTGTATTAGAGGTACCCATCGACCGCACTTATCCCTGGACCGAAGTTGCTGAGGCACACACCAGGTTAGAGGCCGGCAACCAGCTTGGGAAAATCACCCTGGAAATTACAGAAGATTAAATGCCCGAAGAACAAAAAAAATGGGGATTTCCTCCCTTCCACGCGACCCTGGTATCTATCGTGGTGTTATTGCAAACGATTCAGGCTGGCTTAAAAGTCTATCAGACAAACTTATTCCGAAGCCAGGAAATCATCGAAAACTATATATCACCTGCAATTATCCGCTATCTGATAATTTCTGGTATTTTCTGGACAGTTATTGGTTTGATACTCCTTACTGGTGTAATATTGCGGTGGAAAATCACCCCCCGAATGATCGAAATTTCTGCGCTCTTGTATTCAGCTTATTTTTGGATCGATTTCTGGATCATCAGGCAGACAGAAATATATCGGGGTAATTGGCCTTTTTTATTGGTCATAAATATAGTATTGATTTTTTATACTTTTTGGGGATTATCACGACCGAAAAGCCAGTTATATTTTAGACAAAATCACTGATCATTAACAAGTGGAGGTTATTGAATGACCGATACATCTAAGATTGAGCAGCTCGAAAAATTACGTAAACAATCCAAGATGGGTGGAGGCGAAGATAGGATTGAAAAGCACCACCAAAAAGGCAGGCTGACTGCCAGAGAACGGATCGATATTTTATTGGATAGTGGATCCTTCCGTGAAATTGATGCCTTCAGTGTTCATCGCACCCACGAGTTTGGTCTGGATGAGAAAAAAATTCTAACGGATGGTGTTGTCACGGGTTGGGGAACGATCGAAGGAAGATTAGTATACGTATTCGCACAGGATTTCACCGTTTTTGGCGGCAGCCTGGGGGAGGTCCATGCTGAGAAGATCGTCAAGCTGCAGGATATGGCGATAAAAAATGGGGCACCGATTATTGGTTTGAACGACTCAGGCGGTGCCCGCATCCAGGAAGGTGTGGTATCCCTGGGAGGATATGCCGAAATCTTCTTGCGCAATACGCTGGCATCCGGCGTCATCCCACAGATTAGTGTGATCATGGGACCGTGTGCAGGTGGAGCGGTTTACTCTCCGGCGATCACTGACTTTATCTTCATGGTACGAAATTCATCATACATGTTCATTACCGGTCCCAATGTTGTGAAGACAGTCACCCATGAAGATGTTACCTTCGAGGAACTGGGTGGAGCGGACATTCACGCCGAAGCATCTGGAGTATGTCATTTTGCCCCGGACAGCGAAGCAGATGCAATGTTCATGGTGCAGAAACTGCTGAAATATCTGCCTCAAAACAATATGGAAGATCCCCTTTTCATCCCGAATGGTGATGACCCGCTTCGCAGAGAAGATCAATTGAATGAGATAATCCCCGATGACCCCAGCAAACCCTACGATATCAAAACAGTCATCCAACTCATTGTCGACAATGGGGAATTCCTGGAGGTTCAGGAATCTTATGCACAAAATATCGTCATTGGGTTCGCCCGTTTAGGGGGTCACAGCATTGGCATCATTGCCAATCAACCTGCTGTTTTAGCGGGTGTCCTGGACATCGATTCATCCGAAAAAGCTGCCCGCTTCGTTCGCTTCTGCGATTCATTCAACATCCCGATCCTCACATTTGTGGATGTTCCCGGATTTCTTCCCGGTACCGACCAGGAACACGGCGGCATCATCCGATCTGGTGCCAAGCTGCTTTACGCTTACTGCGAAGCGACCGTACCGAAATTAACAGTGATCACACGCAAAGCTTACGGTGGAGCCTACGATGTTATGAGCAGCAAGCATATTCGCGGGGATGTCAACTTCGCATGGCCTTCCGCTGAAATCGCAGTCATGGGGCCCGAAGGAGCAGTCAATATCATTTTTCGCAAAGAGATCGAAGCTGCCGATGATCCAGAGAAGCGAAAAGCCGAGCTGGTCGAGGAATACCGCCAGCGCTTTGCGAACCCGTTTATCGCCGCTTCACGAGGTTATATCGATGATGTCATCGAACCCAAAGATACCCGCCCACGATTGATCAATGCCCTGGAGATGCTGGCTAACAAACGGGATAACAATCCACCCAAAAAGCACGGGTGTATACCACTATAACAACCATGCTGTTCAATTCAAACGGGCACGATATCTATTACGAAGTTGATGGACCAGCGGATGGCGATACGGTCATCGCTCTGCATCACGGACTGGGTACTACTCGTTCGTGGAAGAACCAGGTCAGCGCTTTTGTAGACGCCGGATTCCGCTTTGTGACCTATGACCGCTGGGGATATGGCAAATCCGATTCCCGGGATGGTTTCGATCTGCCGGAGTTCCGAAACGATCTTAACGACCTTTACAACCTGTACGACCAGTTAGAGATCGAGAGTGCTCACCTGCTCGGCCACAGCGATGGAGGCACGATCGCCCTGATGTTCGCTTTGGAATACCCGGAACGGGTCAACCGGTTGATAACCATCGCAGCCCATATTTATTTAGAAGAGACCATGGAGCCCGGCATCCAGGGTATCCTGCAGACATATTACCAGGACGAGGAGTTCCGCGGTAAGTTCATCAAGGTGCACCATGGTAAAGCGGAAAACCTGATCCATACCTGGTATCAAGACTGGCATACTCCCGCTGTAGCGGGTTGGGATATCCGAGAAAGCATCACTGAGATCTCCAGCCCGACACTGGTAATCCAGGGAATGGAAGATGAACACGCCACACCACAGCATGCTGTCGATATCGCGGAAGCCATCCCGGGTGCCAAACTGTGGTTGGTGCCAGGTGGAACCCATATGATGATTGAAGAACTAGAAGATAAAATCAATCCCCGGCTGATTGAATTTCTCCAGTCGGGTTGATTGGAGGTTTAAAATGCTCCGAAAAGTATTGATTGCTAACCGAGGTGAGATCGCCGTCCGCATTATCCGGGCGTGTCGAGAACTTGGTATTGAAACTGTAGCCGTGTTTTCTGATGTAGACCGCCATGCACTGCATGTGCGTTATGCCGATGAAGCCTATTATTTAGGTCCCGCACCTTCCAATCAATCATATTTACGCGGTGACAAGCTCATAAATATCGCATTGGAGCACGGCGCTGATGCCATCCATCCAGGCTATGGATTCCTGGCTGAGCGGGCTGATTTTGCCCAGGCTTGCCTAGATGCCGGACTGGCGTTTGTAGGACCGAACCCATCCTCGATTGCTGCCATGGGAGACAAAGCCATCGCCCGAGCCACGGTAACAACAGCTGGCGTTCCAGTGGTACCGGGCACGGAAGGGGAAGGTTCTTTGAAAGACGAAGAGCTGATCAGGTTAGCGCCGAAGATCGGTTTTCCTCTATTGATCAAAGCCACTGCAGGCGGTGGAGGCAAGGGCATGAGAGAGGTCCGCAATCCGGATGAAATGCCTCACCTGCTGGATTCGGCACGACGTGAGGCTGAATCTGCATTTGGCGACGGGAATGTCTACCTGGAAAAGCTGATCGAAGGTGCCCGGCACATTGAATTCCAGATCCTGGCAGATGGAGAAGGAAACGTCATTCACCTGGGCGAACGCGAATGTTCATTGCAGCGCCGGCACCAGAAATTGTTGGAAGAATCCCCCTCCCCATTTATCAATGACGATGATGACTTCCGGCAGATGATGGGCGAAGTCGCAGTCAAAGCCGCAGAGGCCGTGAACTACAACAATGCCGGCACGATCGAGTTTTTGGTGGATGAAGACCGGAATTTTTATTTCCTGGAAATGAACACCCGCTTACAGGTCGAACATCCCATCACCGAAATGGTCACCGGGATCGATATCGTCAAAGAACAACTGCGCATTGCCAGGGGCAGACCTTTGAGCATTACCCAGGACGATGTCGAGATGAAAGGCTGGTCGATCGAATGCCGCATCAATGCCGAGGATGCCTATAACAACTTCCTGCCATCGATCGGTATGATCACCAACCTGATCCTCCCGACGGGTCCTGGCATCCGTGTGGATACTGGGGTTTATCCAGGATTCGAGATCACCCCGTACTACGACTCGCTTATCTCGAAATTAATTGTCTACGGGAAAACCAGGGCAGAAGCGATCTTGCGCATGCGCCGTGCACTGGAGGAGTACCGGGTTGTTGGTGTGCAGACCAACATCCCCTTCCACCAGAGATTGATGGACTCGCATCGCTATATGGGCGGGCAGTTCGACACACGCTTCATCGAGGAACGCTTCCTCAAGCAAATGTCAATCAACACGGATGAAGAAGAACACCGGATCGCCGCCATCTTGGCAACCCTGGTCACCAACCAGGAGACTCAGCGCCGCACCCATATCATCCAGCGCGGTAAGAGGGACACCAGCAACTGGAAGTGGTTGAGCCGCTGGGAACGATTGAGTAAATAGGAAAGGACCGGGAAGATGAAATATATTGCCACGATAGGCGAAAATCAATACATGATCGAAGTCCTGGAAGGTAACCGGGTCAGCATCGATGGTAAGGTCATGACAGTGGATTTTGAAAACGTGAGCGGGCATCCGATTTACAGTTTACTGGTAGATGGTGAATCTTATGAAGCATTCGTATACAACGATGATGAAGGTCTGCAGGTCATGTTGAAGGGAAACCTTTACCAGGTCAACGTGGAGGATGAGCGTGAAGTTCGCCTGCGCCGGGCTGGTGGCAGCACTGCAGTCGACACCAGCGAGTTCTACCTGAAAGCACCAATGCCCGGTCTGGTAATCGACGTCCCCGTAGAGGAAGGACAGGATGTCTCACAAGGGGAAATTCTGCTCGTCCTAGAATCGATGAAGATGCAGAATGAATTAAGATGTCCTCGTGATGGTAAAGTACTGCGGGTGCGAGTCAAGGTTGGTGATAACGTCGAGCGTAAACAAACCCTGATCGATGTGGAGTAATAAAGTACAAAATGGCAGGTAATGACCTGGAGCGTGAAGTAAAATTTTATGTCTCCAATTTATCCAAATATGGTCAACAGATTTTAGCTCTCGGCGGTGAACTTGAGAAAGAGCGGGTCCACGAGGTCAACCTGCGCTTGGATACGCCTGATCGTCTGCTCTCCAGTTCATCACAGCTTCTCCGACTGCGGAAGGACATTCGCAACCGGGTAACCTACAAAGGTCCCGGTACTATTGAGGACGGTGTGCGCTCCCGGGTGGAGATCGAATTTGAAGTCGACAATTACGAAAATGCGCGGATTTTATTCGAGAACCTTGGGTATGAAGTCATTATGGTTTACGAGAAATTCCGCACGACGTACGCGCTGGATGATGCCGAAATCGTCCTGGACGAGATGCCCTACGGCAACTTCATCGAGATCGAAGCCAGCGATCCGGAAGTCATCCACTCGCTGGCCGACAAACTGAACCTAGACTGGGAAGCCCGCATTTTCGATAGCTATACTGTCCTGTTCGATTTCCTCAAATGGACCCGTGGATTCCAGTTCAGAGACCTCAGCTTCGAGAACTTCACTTCCTTAGAGATATCTCCGCAAGATTTGGGTTTAAGATACGCAGATACACCCTGATTTTTACATCCCACTCACATTTTAAAAAATCACATTAATTTAAAGAGATAACCTTATGAATACAGAAATGCTTATCAACTGGCTGGAAATCTATCAGCGCGCCTGGGAGGGTCGTGATCCGGACCTTGCTGGCAGTATTTTTTCAGAAAATGCCATCTACCAGGAAACACCATTTAATGAACCTTTTTCAGGTCGAGATGCCATTATCAAATATTGGACCGGTGTACCGAAAACCCAGGACCAGATTCAGTTCAATTTTGATATCCTGGCAGTTACTGAGATCACGGGCGTGGTCCACTGGCAATCATCATTCATCCGATTAACATCTCGAAAACAGGTCGATTTGGATGGCATCATGACAATTTCATTGAATGACGATGGTTTATGCACGGAATTTAAGGAATGGTGGCATCGACGCGAATCTGTTTGATTTGAAATCATCTGGCCAGACCGTTCAGTAATTACGAATATTCCAAAATATCATCTGCAATAAATTTATCCGATCTAATTTAATTATTACCTAATCACCTGGTAGAATCACCCGGAATTACTTTTGTACCAACTTGAATTTCACCACTCTCATGTTAAAATAAGTTGTACCCGCTTATTAATATGTTATTATCTGTATCAATCGAATTTTATTGGATTGGCGAGAGGATTTATACGGAGGCCTTATGTCCGATATGATAGAAGTGGTCATCGACAGCATTCGAGTAAGTTTAATGAACCAGCAGCGTATCGTCATTCTGCGCGAGCGTGGTTTCGACCGCTATCTGGCAATCTTCGTCGGCATTTCCGAAGCAGAGCACCTTACGATTGCCCTTCAGGAAGTTGAAATTTCACGACCATTGACGTATGATCTCTTCAAAAATGTTCTTGACCGGTTAAATGCCCGTTTATTGCGTGTTGAAGTCGTCGCTTTAAGGGACGAGACCTTTTACGGTAATATAGTTATGGAAATGAACGGCCAGGTATTCAATATCGATTCCCGGCCTTCAGATGCCATGAATCTGGCAGTACGCGCCCATGTACCCATCCTTGTTGCCCAGGATGTGATGGACAAAGCCGGCATCATCCCCGAAGAGGACATCAGTGAAGATGAGCAACTAGAAGAAGGGGCGGGCAAAGAAGACGCTGAAGGAAGATTGTCGGTTTTCGAAGATTTTATCGATCAATTGGATCTGGACGATATAGGAGACGAAGAAGATTAGCGATTTATCTTACCAGGAAACCGAACAACTGACTTCAGTTCCGCAGTTAGTCCCCCATAACCGGAGCGCAGAAGAAGCGGTCATCGGTTCTGTCCTGATCAATCCAGAAGCTTATTACGACGTCTCCCAATTTTTAAAGGGGAGCGATTTTTACATTCATCGCCATCAATGGATCTGGAACGCTGTCCAGACCCTGCAGAGCCGCAACTCCCCTATCGATTTCCTGACCGTCACCAAAGAATTAGAAAATTCTGGAAAATTGAACGATGTTGGTGGTGCTGCTTACCTGACGGCATTGATCAACAACGTACCTTCTTCATTGCATGCCGAGGCATACGGCAGGATCGTCGAGGAGAATTCGATCCGGCGCAGTATGCTTGAAGCCGCAAACCAGATCGCCAAGATGGTGCACAAAGAAGACACCAGCCTGGAAGTCGTTCTAGATGAGTCGGAAAAAGCTGTATTCGGTGTCAGCGAACGCCGCATGACCCGCGACCTGACCCCGATCGACAAGGTGCTGACAGAGTACATTGACCATATGACCGATTTGGCTGGCCGAGATGAGGAGATACTGGGTGTGCCCACCGGTTTCCTCGACCTGGACCGGCTATTGGGCGGGCTACAGAAATCCGACCTGATCATCGTTGCTGGTCGTCCTGGGATGGGTAAGACAGGTCTGGCGCTGTCAATCGCTAAAAACGCCGCCCAGACTCACAAAAAGCATGTCGCCGTTTTCTCGTTGGAAATGTCCAACGAGCAGCTTGTCCAGCGCCTGATCGCCCAGGAGACGGGTATCGACTCCCAGCGGTTGAGGCTTGGCAAGCTCAGCGATGACGAATGGACACTGCTGGTCCAGGCGATCGAAACCCTCAGCCAGACGGTCATGTTCCTGGATGACACGCCGGGGATTACACCTATGCAGCTGCGGACCAAATGCCGCCGACTGCACATGGAACACCGGCTCGACCTGGTCATTGTCGACTACCTGCAGTTGATGAGCGGTGATTCCCGCAATGAAAACAGGGTCCAGGAAGTCTCCTATATCTCACGCAACCTGAAGGTGCTGGCACGAGAGCTGAATGTTCCCGTGATTGCCGCTGCCCAGCTCTCTCGAGCAGTCGAACAGCGATCGGACAAACGACCGATGCTTTCTGACCTGCGCGAATCCGGTTCTCTCGAGCAGGACGCTGATATCGTTGCATTCATTTACCGCCCGGAGCAGTACGAAAAAGACACGGTCAAACAGAATCTCGCCGAGATCATCCTGGCGAAGCACCGCAATGGTCCGGTTGGCAACGTGGAACTGGTCTTCCGCAAGAACCTGGCAAAATTCGAAAACGCAGTTACCCATCAAGTCGATCTCAGTCAAGTATGAACGCCAAATTCAAGGGTTTCCCTGCGGGTAATGTTGAATATATCAAAGTCCCGGAGCTGTTTTTCCGCGAATTACTTCCAGAAATCGATCACGCCGGTGAGCTCAAGGTGACCCTCTACGTGATCTGGCTGCTCAACCAGAAAACGGGTCGCAACCTGGCCATCCGGGAAGCGGAGATCGCAGCAGATTCACTTTTCATGTCGGGGATGGGGAATACCCAGAGCATCGCCAGAGAAGTGCTGGCGGAAAGCCTCTCACGGGCGGTCCGGAGAGGCTGTCTTTTGCAGGCAGCCTACCTGGAAAGCGGAGAAGAGATGACCTTGTATTTTCTCAATTCGCCCAAGGGAAGAGCCGCGTGGGCAGCCCTACGCCGCGGCGAATGGCACCCCACTTACGACCAGGATACGATGGCAGTCTCAACACTGTCACCAGAAAAAGAGAATATATTTAAACAATATGAACGCAATATCGGTCCACTCACACCGATGATGGCCGATGCTTTGAAAGATGCTGAGAAGACCTATCCGAATGAATGGATTGAAGAAGCGATAAAGATCGCTGTGGAACGCAACGTCCGCAACTGGAGATATATCGAAGCGATCTTAAAAAACTGGCAGCAAGGTGAAAAAGATGCCCAAGAAACTCGAAGAAGTACTAAAGAAGATTCCCTTTGGTAATCCAGAAAAGGGACAAAATCNNCTCGAAGTCCCGGTCGGGCATCCTGATTTTGGTAAATTGAAAGTCTGCCAATGCCGCCAGCGACAGATCAACCTGAGCAATCGGGACCGGCTGTTTTCAATGAGCAATCTGGACCAGCTCAGCCATCTGACCTTCGAAAACTTCGAACCACGCGGGCGAATCGGTCTAGCAGCCCTCCAAGCCGATTCCCTGGAACGGGCTTTCAACCATTCTCAGCAGTTTGCCGAGAACCGCGAAGGCTGGCTGCTGCTCATCGGTCGCTACGGCTGCGGCAAAACCCACCTTGCGGCAGCGATTGCCAACAAATCTGTTAGCCTGGGGATACCGACCCTGTTCATCACCGTCCCCGATATGCTGGACAACCTGCGCTACTCTTATCAGGATAAAGAATACAATTTTGAACAACGCTTCGAAGAGATCCGCCGCATCAAACTGCTGATCCTGGATGATTTCGGCACACAAAATGCCACATCCTGGGCACAGGAGAAGCTTTTTCAGATCATTAATTTCCGTTATGTCAATAAACTTCCCCTGGTCGTAACCACAAACCTGACTCTCGGTGAGATCGAAGGTCGCATCCAATCCCGTCTTCAGGATCCGGACCTGGTCACCCGGGTGCGTATTCACGCCCCGGATTACCGCAACCCGGCCGCCGATACCGGCTATCATCGCCTGTCGTCTTTAGGAATGCTGACCAACCGGGCTTTCGGGAACTTCAGCCTGCGTGAGCGTGAAAACATCCCACCCGAAGGAAAAACCCATCTCAGGAAAGCATTTGAAGCATCCCAACGTTTCGCTGAGAAACCTGATGGCTGGTTGGTCCTCAGCGGTGGTTACGGGAGTGGAAAAACCCACCTGGCCGCGGCGATCCACAATTACCTGGCCAGCGAAGGCTACGCCCCGCTGTTCGTGTCTGTTCCCGATCTGATGGATCACCTCAAGAGCACCTTCAGCCCAAGGTCAGATACCAGTTATGACCGGCTCTTCGACGAAGTCCGTACCGCCCAAGTATTGATCCTGGATGACCTGGGCTCGCAATCGATGACGCCCTGGGTGAAAGAAAAACTCTACCAGCTGTTCAACTACCGTTACAATGCGGAACTGCCGACTGTCATCACCACCGCTGTAGAGAAATCCAAGGACCTGGACCCGCGCATCGAAAGCCGTTTCATGGACCAGCGCCTGTGCGATGTCCACCGCTTCGATGTGCCCGCCTATCGCGGTACTTCCCATCAGCGTTAACCGGCAAAATCTAGTTTCCTCACCATTCCCAAACAATAAGCGACGCGGATTCATTCGATGAATCTCCACATCAATTTGATTCTCTCCATAGTAATCTCCCTTTTGTATTTCATCCAGGCTTTGTCGCCCAGCAACCCACAAGCATTTACAAATACCTTCCCACTTTTAGAAAGCAATTTCACACCAGGGAAATCTAATCTTCTTCATCAAATGTCAAGCCCTGTATCGATCCCCACACCACCATCATACTGGAAGCGGATTGAATCTCCGGTGCTCCCTCCTCCGAGATCGAGGGCAGCTTTCATTCTGCATCCACCGAACAATACCGGGCTTCTTTTTGGTGGGTACAGCTCAACTTCAGGTTTGCTCAACGACTTTTGGTCCTTTGATGGAAGTATCTGGACTGAATTGCATCCAGCTAACTCCCCTCCTGCTAGGGCAGATGCGGTCATGGCTTTCGATCCAGTTAATGCCAGCGTGGTCTTGTTCGGGGGAACCGGGAACGATGGTATATTCGGGGATACTTGGCTCTTTGACGGGACAGACTGGATTGAGCAGCACCCGGAAAATTCACCCTCCGCTCGTTTTGGCGCCAGTATGGTCTTCGATATGACGAACGAAGAGATCATTCTTTTCGGTGGAATGACCGGATCCGGAGAACCCTCCAATCAAATGTGGACCTGGGATGGTGTCAACTGGCAGCAGGAATTCCCGGCAAACTTGCCTTCAGCACGATGGGGCGCATCCATGGTCTATGATCCCACAAATGGATCTGTGCTCCTGTTTGGCGGCTCGGCGGCTGATGCACAACTCGATGATACCTGGCAGTGGGACGGAACAAACTGGGTTGAACAAATATCTAAAGTGCGTCCGGATCCCAGGACCCAGCACGGGATGGTCTATGACCCAGACCGGGAGCAAGTCATCCTCTTTGGCGGTATACCGTCCACGGACATTGTTCCCACGGACACCTGGGTTTGGGATGGTCAATCATGGACTCAACTGTACACAACCTTCGAACCCCCGGACGGAATGGCTTATGGTGCTGACCTGGTTTATTTACCGGTTCTGAAAACGATCATAGTCTACAACTCGATCACGGATAAAATTACCCGCCCTGAAGGCATGTTTTATTATTCGGAGCATTCGGATATCTGGGTCCTGAACGATCATAGATTGATTTACTTTTCTTATTTCGATTCTTTCTCAGTCCGCTAACCAGCCGCGTGGTCAATTGTGCTATACTGACGTAATGTTTTTCCCGCAATCATTTTGTAACAGGTAAAAAAGAAGGGGTTCTGGCAGTATGTCCAAGCATGTCGCTGATAAAAGCTGGTGGCAGGTCTTCGAAGTAGTCTTTGGTATTCCTTTTCTAGCCGCCATTGCCCTGCAGTACATTGCACCTATCTCCCTTCCAGGTGGTTTCATAACACCATTCCGCATAATCGGTGGCGTAATTCTCGTGGTTATCGGTATTGTTTTTATCGTCAATGCCCGCCGGGAGTTTACCCGGTACAGTCAGCCGACTGATCCCGGACACCCTACAACCAGGATCATTTCCACAGGTGTTTTCTCCATTTCGCGGAATCCTCTCTACCTGGGTGGCATTTTCTTTCTGTCGGGGATCTCCATGGCATTCAATCTATCCTGGTATTTCATTCTCCTGATACCGACAGTTGTTGCCTGCCATTACATTCTCATCGCACCGGAGGAAAGGTATCTTCAAGCAAGGTTCGGTGATCAATATCGAGTGTACACTTCGGAAGTACACCGCTGGCTGGGCCGCAAATAGAGATCAATAGTTCATTACGAACATCTTAAGTCAGGCTAGAATTCCGTTCAGGGAAACCGACAGACGAAATTTCTACTCGAATTGCGCTTACAACCACGCTGATTCGGTTTATTTGTGGGATCTCCTCCCGAGCTTGTCATCTATCAACGAAATCCGCTTATTATTTGCTAAATCCACCTTGTTGTTATGTTTTGCTGTGATTTCTGGAATTATAATTGTCAGTGAATTGACCGAATGAGGAAATTATGAATCCAAAAACACTTCTCATCAAGAAACACATCGCCCTGGTCGCTCACGATAACATGAAAGACGACCTGCTCGAATGGGCGCACTACAACCGGGAGACTCTTGCCCGGCATGAACTTTACGGCACCGGGACGACCGGGTCGATCGTCGAAGAGGAACTGGACTTGCCGGTCCACAAATATATGAGTGGTCCGATCGGTGGCGACCAGCAGATCGGCGCGGCTATCGCTACCGGGGAGATCAACATCCTGATCTTCTTCTGGGATCCGCTGGAGCCGCAGCCACACGACCCCGATGTCAAAGCGCTCTTGCGGATCGCCCAGGTGTGGAACATTCCCATTGCCACCAACCGCTCATCTGCGGACTTCATTCTCTCATCCCCACTGATGCGGGAAGTCTACGATCGCAAAATCCCCCGATTTAACCGTCCAAACGTACTTCCTGTTGATGAGGACCTGGCAGATTGAATATGGATATCCATACCGAACGCATCCGCCAGTATTTGCTGGATATGGTCGCCATCAACTCTGTCAACCCATCGCTGGAAGAGGATGGCAGTGGAGAGGGGGCTATGACCAGCTATATTGTCGATCAGATCAGGGATCCCCGCATCGAATTAAACATCGACCAGATTGAACCCGGGCGCTTCAATGTGATTGCCCGGATACCCGGGACCGGCGGTGGACGTTCGCTGATGCTCAACGCCCACATGGACACCGTCGGTGTCGCCGGCATGACAGACCCCTTCGATCCCCGCGAAGAGGACGGAAAAGTCTACGGACGTGGTGCCTACGACATGAAAGGCAGCATCGCTGCCTGCATGGGGGCTTTCCAGGCTATCTTGAACAGCAGCACGACCCTTTCCGGCGATCTGCTGCTGACCCTGTCCGCCGATGAGGAGTACGCCAGCATCGGCACCCAGGACCTGGTGAAAAAGTATACCGCTGACGCGGTCATCGTTACCGAGCCCACCGAACTGAGCATCTGCCTGGCACATAAGGGTATGTTCTGGCTGCAGATCGATGTCCAGGGCAGGGCAGCACATGGCTCTCTATACGATGAAGGCATCGATGCTAACATGCAGATGGGGCACCTCCTGGGTGCCCTCTCATCCTATGCCAACGAACTGCTGGAACGCAAACCGCATCCCCTGGCAGGACCGCCGTCCATGCACGCTTCCACACTAAATGGGGGCAGTGAATGGAGTATGTACGCCGCCCAGAGTACACTACAGCTCGAAAGACGCCTCGTTCCTGGAGAAAACTCGGACGCAGTTTTGCAGGAATACCTGCAAATCCTGGATCAGGTCAAACGCGAACACCCGGACTTCGATGCCAAAGCTTCTTTGCAGATGGTGCGTGAACCCTACGCCATCGAAAAGGACTCCCCGATCGTCGAGTGCCTGCAGACCGCAGCGGCAAAGGTGACTGGCTCACCACCTGCTGTAAGTGGAAAAGGGTTTTGGATGGACTCCGCGCTATTTGGTGCTGCAGGTATCCCCGCAGTCATCATCGGTCCTGCTGGAGGTGGTGCTCATGCCGCTGTAGAGTGGGTTGACCTTGAATCGGTTTACCAGTTAACGGACATCCTTGTTCAAACCGCACTTGATTTTTGTAAATGATCATAATCCCCCACTAAGGAGCAACCATGACATTTCCAACCGATTTTCTGTGGGGCGTGGCTTCATCCAGCTACCAGTTTGAAGGTGCTGCCTACGAAGACGGGAAGGGTCTTTCCATCTGGGACCAGTTCACGCAATGGCCTGGAAAGATATTCAAAGGTGATACAGGTGAAGTTTCCGCTGACCATTACCACCGCTATGAAGAAGATGTCGAGTTAATGGCAGAATTCAAAATCCAGGCGTACCGGTTTTCGGTCTCCTGGCCGCGGGTGATCCCCAGCGGAACGGGATCTGTCAATCCAAAGGGATTGGGATTCTATGATCGACTGGTCGACAAACTTCTTGAACACGATATCCAGCCCTGGTTGACAATCTTCCATTGGGATTATCCTTACGAGCTGTACTGCCGCGGCGGTTGGCTGAACCCAGCCAGCCCGGACTGGTTCGCAGACTACGCCGCTGTGCTCGTCGATCACCTGTCCGATCGGGTCCAACACTGGATGCCGCAAAATGAGATCCAGGTCTTCATCGACACTGCCCATCACATCGGTCGACATGCTCCGGGTCTTCAACTGGATCTACCCGATCTGTTGCGCATGGCTCATCATGCCCTACTGGCACATGGCAAAGCGGTTCAGGTGATCCGCGACCAGGCTAAGATCAACCCTGTT
>JABAOG010000716.1_pt1 | contig 26419 bp, 24 predicted proteins | sample 7062131 | NCBI WGS metagenome assembly JABAOG01 (sample SAMN14538629, study PRJNA623070) | marine sediment metagenome | biome: marine biome [ENVO:00000428]; feature: marine pelagic biome [ENVO:01000023]; material: deep marine sediment [ENVO:00002113] | place: India: Arabian Sea | collected... | reverse complement strand
CAGTGATCGGGTACGGGCTGAGACCTACGGTACCACCAGACACGTAGATGTTAGTGAGTCCCGACGTATCAATGGGGATAGTGAACGCCACCGTAGTAGTGACAGTCGCCTCGAAGTGTCCCGTATTTAGAGCATCCTCAAGGTCTCCATCAGGACCACTGTCCACGATATCTCGAAGGAGGATCTTATTACCAGAGGTCAGGCCATGGGCTGCGCTCGTGGTGATCGTCGTGGGATTACCCTTGGTGATAGAGAGTATGTTCACCGTAGTGATATCCTCGTCACACTTGTAGTCATCACCGAAGGACCCTTCTGGTCCGCTGTTCTTCTTACCGAAGACGAAGCCACCGCGCTCAGCTGACGTCTTAGCAAGCGGGGCCTCTACTCGGACACCATGGAACTGGTTGCCGTAGCCATTGACCCAGAACCCAGCTTCACCGAAGGTGATAGCCGAGCAATCAGTAAACGTGTTAGCGTTAGCGTCCGTACTAATGAAGAAGCCGTAGTCCCATTGCGTCACGTTGACGTTACGGATGGTGTTATAGTACACGTTAATGGTACTTGGGGAGATGAACTCACCACGCCGACGGCCAGCCGATTCAACGTACAGACCTACCGACTCGTCGTCTCCCGTCGGACCAGTGGTGCTATTACCGAGGATACGCATGTTCTCCAAGATACAGTACGTAGTATCAACGCAGCTCTCGTCTGTGTTATCTGTAGCGGTCGGGTTGTGGCCGAAGCGCACTAGACCCTTAGTGTAGCCACCGTACTCACGTGCAGCTACTGTCATACCACCCCCATCGAAGTGGAAGATCGAGCCTGCCATCGTAAAGATGGGATCACTATTAGCGTTAGTAAACTTCTCTACGCGGGTGAATGATGTACCCCTGATATTAGGACCACCTGTGGCACCACCTGCTCCTCGGATGTCTACTGTACCCTCGATAGCCCAGTAGCCCTCAGGGATGTACACATCGTGTCCTGAGTCTACTGCGTCCTGAAAGGCGGAGGTGTTGTCCGTGCCCCCAGATACTGCGACTGCGTCCGCTACTGCACCGTAGCGACGAACGTCACCCCAGATGTAGGACGTATCAGTGACTGGCGTTACGCCATTGGTCGTCTCTAGTGTGGACTCTGCGTAGTCAGTGCTGATCTCTTGCAGTGCGCCCTCTACGTTATTAGAGACGTACAATCCGCCAGCATCAGCGATAGTGACCTGATCGGCAGAAAGGCTGCCCGAACCTGCTGACACTGCTTGCAGCTGGGCAAGCGTGACGGCATCCTGCTGGTTCACACCATCTGCTAGGTTCTGTATGTAGTTAGAGTTCATATCCAGATTAGCTTCCATCTGGTTAGGACTCGCCCCATTCCTAGACAGCGTGTTCTCCAGCGCTGCCTCAATCAGGGAGTTGTTAGAGTTGAACGTCGTGACGGACAAATAGCCGCCAGAGATGTCCGTCAGTGTCAGCTTAGCCATAGTGTTACCTGCATTCCTTATCGTTGGGCCGCCTGTTACAAAGTTCCACAAGCGCATCACCCAGTTCATCTTCGAGATACTTCTTAAGATCGTCGTCAAGATGGTTGATCTTAAGCTCACGGCGTATCTCCCGTATGTCTGCTTTGATCAAGCGTATTTCAATGTTCTCTACTTCGCTGTAGACTTTCTCTACGTCAGCAGCGGTAGCAAAGGTGGCGAAGGCGAATGCTATTGCAGACGCCAATGTAGCGACGGCGATCCCTGCCGCCTTTAGTACATCCGGTAGATTCATGTCCCTATTACTCATCCTCATCCGTTAGTTCAAAATGTGCATAGTCGGGGAAGCCCTTCCAGTGACCGCCCCACCTGAGTGGTACCCCCAGCCGTGTGGCTGCGGCAAGTACGTAAGTCGCCAGACGGTCGAAGGCTTCGTTCGGATTGTCAAACCCACCGGGGTACGGGACAATATCGACCGCATGGCTTGGGAAGATGTTGTGCTTAGAGTCTGGCCACCTGACCGTAGAGACACCATCATTGAAGTATTGGTTCTGACGGTCCATGTCTCGGTGTCCATCAATAATAGAAAAGTCAATATGGTTGATCGCCTCATTGAGAACCTCCTGCAACTCGGGATCTAGCGTTTCCAGATGCTTCCTACTCTGTGGTCCGAATGTTGGCATCGTCTAACCTCTTCATGATCTGAGCTAGGAGTTCTGGGTCACTCTCTTCTAGCTTCTGTAACATCTCTCCCAGCTCTGCTGCGGAGAGGCCCTCGTTGTTTACTACGTTTAGGGGCTTGCCTATGTCCCCACTTACGTATGCCTCCTCAATAGGACGAGCGAACTCCATCCTCTTAAGTCCCGGTATAGCTGCCTCCAGCTCCCTTATGTTCTCTGTCGCCATGTATCCCATGAGCGCATGGGGATGGACCTTCATCTTGGCCAGTGTCTCTGGCTTAACGTCCTTCATGGCCTGCACTAGTCGTGCCTCCATCTCACCCATGTCTAGCTGGTACCTCAGCTGGGCCAGCATCTCGAACTCTTGGGCGTTCATGTTGTCGAGGAACTCGACCAGTGCCTTGTCCCCCTCTGGGAGTACGATCATATTGGATAGCCAACGCTGTGCTTCGTTCTTGCTTTTGTCAGCTATGTACTTCCAGTAGTCTACCCTGCCTTCCTCTGCGCCATTGACCATGACGTCAAGGATCTCCTTAACGATGACCTCAGCCTCCTCTTCGGAGAAGCCCCCGACCTCCAGCATGTTCTGGAACTCGAAGGGTGCGATGTCCTCATACTCAGCAGGGTTGCGGTATACGTCCTCCACTAGCCTAGCGGCGTGGTAGTTGTACATGCTGTCCACCATGTGGCTGTTACTAGCACCGCCTTGCATGTTCTCTAAGGACTGAATGGCGTGTTGCGCCTCATGCAACAGGGACTCACGGGCGTCCTCGTGGCCGCCGCTCTTGTTGAGCCTGAACTTCCTAGTCAGTGGATTGAAGCTGGCCTTAGCACCAGCGTACTCGTTGGCTATCTTGAACTCGTCAGGCCCTGTCTTGCGTACCTGTACTGTAATGGGGTAGCCTGCTATCTCAGGGTACAGCTCGTACAGTGCGTCGTGTTGCAGCACCTCGTCCATCCGCAGTCGGATGGGCCGCACCTGCCCTACCTCCATGGAATCTACATCAGGTATAGTGCGAGCTTTCTTACCTAAGCTCGTGTAATCTATAGTAGCGTCAGCGTCTGAGACATAGAACCGCCACTGTAGGGCTCCGTCCTTATCCTTACCGGGGAACCACCCGGTGCGCTGCCAGATCTCGTTCTCATCCATACCCTCATCGAGGAGTCTCTGTGCGCTTATGCGCCTAGCTACGGCAGCCTGCCTAGTGCCACCACCGAATGCCTTAGACAGCTTCAGTGCTTTGGATACCACCTTCCCATCTAGGTCGTTCAGCGCCCGTGAGGGGGCGATGGCTAGGCCTGCTCCAATGAAGGCGAGACTGTTAGTCTCCTCCTCGCTTAGCCCAAGCTGGGCTCCCCACCAGTCGCTAGTAGCGGGTACGTTACGCATGTTCTCTGGCCACGCGAAGCTGTGCCCACGTGCCATATTGTAAGCGTTGTATCCAATGGCGGTAGCGAAGGCGGTAAGGTCTGCTGCTGCGCTTACAGCGGCAGCTCCAGCTCCTATGGTAGCTGTCTTCATCATGTCAGCGTGGGCGTCGTACGCCTCGTCTACTTCCTCCTTGTTCCAGCGGCCAGAGGCCTGCTGTTGGAAGATGTATCCTGCCATGCTGTCATCCATTAGGCCGATGCCCCCAGTACTGGCGTATGCGTTAGCTATACGCTCATCCGGGGACACGGAGTCTGGCTTGACCTCAGGTCTTTCGTGTTCTGCCATTACTACCTCGTGTAGTTGAAGTTGTCAATCCAAGCGTTGCCTGTTCCGGTGGGATCACCCTCACCTGCGAAGAACTGGAAGAAGTCTGGGTCTCTCGAAGAGCCCTTAGCCATGGCTATGTTGATCTCAGTATTGATCTGCTGGCGCATGGTGTTCTCAATGACGATCATCTCGTCCGCTATCTTGCGTTCGAGGTTACGCTCCATCCCCTCAAGCTTACCCGGTGTGGTTACACCGAGGAGGCTAGGCGTGGCACCCAGTGCGAACTCAGCTGCCTGTCTCAGCTGGTCCTTGTCCACCACGTAGTTGAACTCTCCCTTCTTCAGGCTGTCAAGATCTAGCTTGACAAGGTGGGCTAGGGTCTTATCCGATGCACCTATCCGCTTGTTGCGGTATAAGCTACCGAGACTCTGCCGTATCTCGTCGGGCTTACTGGCGAGGTAGTACTCCTCTGCCTCCAGCCCCCACGCTCTGCGTGGTCCTAGGTCCCCACCCTCGGACGCCTTCTCAATGGCCCTCCTTACGGCTGGGGTAGCGAGGTGCTTGAGTACCTCGGTCTCAATGTTCTTAGGCTTGATGGAGTCCCCATTAGCGTACGCTAAGGAGTACGTCTGACCCAGTAGGGTCTGGTTAGCAAACTCAGGGCTCGCGTCCTTGGACATATTGACAGCCAGATCGTACAGCCTTTCGTGCGTGTTCAGGTTCTCCAGCATCTGGACCTGTAGCTCCTCGCCCGTACCGGGCATGACCCACGTGTTGTTGGGATCGCGGAACCGCTGATCCATCCGCCTACGGATATCATCTGGTCCTGCACCCGGTGGGATCTTCAAGGCCCCGGTGCTATTGTAGTAAGCTGCGTCCTGTAAGGACCTAGTATTATCACCCGGCAGTGGGTTGGGTATCTCCTCACCGTTTCCGAACAGGGGATTCCAGTGAGCGAAAGAACTCTGGGCGGCTAAGCCTAGGTCTCTGCGTATCTCCGCACCTGCGGGGTTGTTCCACGTGTTAGCTAGGTCGATGTAGTTCTTAGCCATGGGCGTGGTCATCCACGCTGCGAAGTCCTTATGAGCTTCGGGCAGGCCTGCGAACGTGCGTGCGTTACGCACAGCTAGCATCCTATCCACCGCTTGGATAGCGGTCGGCAGGTTGTCCCGTGTGGTATTGAGCAGGCCGATGATGGCGTCGATCTCAGCCAGCTGGTCATCGAACCGCTGCTTCAGGATCTTACCCTTGTCAGTCTGCTGCATCTCCGGGGTGATCGTGGCGTTAAACGTGTCCCGCATGTCAGAGCGGAGGACCTCAAGGTCCGACACAATGGGCAGTACCGTGTTAGTTTGGAAGTTGTCGATGAACTGGATGCTGTCCGCATCCTCCTTACCGGCAGCCTTCAGCGCCTGATCCCATCCCCGTGTGTGGAGGATGTTGGTGTACTGGTTGCGCATCCACGTGGCACCAGTACTCAACGCTTCGTCTATCTTCTGGAAGCCGGGACCGTACATGTCCAGCCTAGCATTAGCTAAGGCCATACCCATGGTACGCATACTGGTCTCTTCCTCGTCCCTAAGCTGCTGTCGCTTAGCGTACTCGGCCATGAACACAGCGGAGCGGGGGTCCAGCTCTTCGGGCAGCCCAAGGCCGCCATCCTTCCAGTCCTTACGGGCGTGGTCTACGATAGCCTCGAACTCATCCTGCGCTGCCGTAGCCTGTGCGTTACGGAGACTGTCATCAATACCCAGTCGGGTCATCTGGACAGAGCCGGAGACGATAGCTCCTGCCTTCTGGCGGAGGTTCTCAGCTAGCCACGGGTACTTAGTCTGGGCCTCAGCTAGGATGCCCTGTATTTGTAGCTCCGCCGCTGTCTGCTGGCTCTTGGAGCCCTGCTTAATGACGTTAGTAAGCTTGTCCATCCGGTTGCTGAGGTACTCCTCACGGCTACCGGGGAGGACTTCCTGTACCCCTAGCTCCTCTACTGTGGAGTTAGCTACCGCCTCGTTCAGGGTGTCCATCATCTCGCCTGTCACATTCGAGGTGATCTTCTCGTCTACTAGCTTCTTGCCAGTGTCAAGGATCTGGCCTATCCCCCGTGACTCAGCACTGCGGTCTACTTGCCGCGTGCCTTGGTTCACGTTAGTGTAGTTGATTACTCCTAATTCTGCCATTAGTCAATTCCTCGTTCGGACAGTTCTCTGCGCACATCGTTGTTGTGCAGTTCATCACGCCTGTTGTTGCCCTCGATAGCCTCGTTGATGGCTCCCATTAGCTGGCGCTTCTGCTCAGCGTCCAGCGAGCTGGAGTTCTGAATCAGGGGCAGTAGTTTCTCGAAGTTGGTACCAGCCACGGGCTGGGCCTCTACTATGATATCTATTAGGGTCTGGCCTTCGAGGTCAGGCTCAGTTAAGAGCCGCTTGAAGATCTCCTCGCGGATGCCCTCGGGTGCTGTCTCAGTGTAGCTGAGCACAGTAGCGAACTTCTCTTGTATCCACTCGTCAGAGCGTGCATCCCCGTAGTAGTACTCCTCGAACAGCCGTTTAAGGTACGGCTTGAAGTCGTCTACGAATCCTTTGATGGTCTCTTCGCTTTCCCAGAGGATCTGCCGTGCCCGATATACGTCCATCTCTTCGTTGGGACGGATACCGAAGAAGCCTCTAGCTATCAGAGCGTTGACAGTGGGCTGGATGCCCAGCCTGTCGCCGTCCTTGTCGGCCCACTCCTGATGCTGGATGGCCATGATCGACCGAGTGACATCAGACACCTGAGGGAACAGCTCGTAGGTCAGCATAGCCGCTCCGTTGAGGAGCTTCTCAGCTGGTCCCTTCGTAGCGTTGTGCCTTTCGGACCAGATGAGGGAGAGCCCACGTGACAGTCCACTGACTGGTGCGGATATGGGGCCGAAGATCGTCCCGCTCTCCATCGGTGCTTCCGTGGCTGCCTCCATGACAGCCCGGTAGATAGTAGGCAGGGCTGCGCCCGGTGCCAGTACACCCAAGTTCAGGTCTGACCAGTTGTCAGTAAGAGCACTAGCTATGCCGTTAAACGCAGTCTCTACAAAGCCAGAGGCTAAGGCATCTGCTAATGAGATACCCGGCATGAGTTCTGTCGAGGGGTCAATGCCCATGGAGATGAGTGTATCTCGTGCCCACTCCTCTGCACCCATGATGTTACCGCCCCAGAGGGCGACGTTCATGCCTATAATCTTAAGCACATCCGCACCCTTAATGGCGGGGTTCAGTCCCATCATGGAGAGCATAGCTCGGTGCTGGAAGGACATGAACTGGAATACCATACCAGTGGCTCCCGACTGGTAGGCGAACTTGTTAGGCCTCGTCATGCCGAGGGCCAGTGAGTCGCCAACCTTAGCTACTTCCTTCCAGTCAGCGCGGGTCATCTTGGTGAGATCTTTGATCCCACGCTGCCGCTGTACACGGCGCAGTGCGACCAGCCATGACATGGTCAGGTTGTTCTGCTCACCCCACTCAAAGCCTTTCTTGAACTTGTTAGTAATGTTCCGCAATCCCGAACGGGTGCCGTAGGTAGCCCGTGAAAGCAGGTTAGCCTCACCCGCAGGTAAGCCAGCCTTCAGGCCCCTGCCTGCTGCGTTGAAAGCGTGGGTGTTCACGGAGCCAAGGAACCCAGAGCGCTGGAACTCCTCGACTACCCGCTTGTACTCCTTCTTGCTGAGTCCCATGGACTTAGCTAGATTAGCGTCTGTCCACCCATCATTTACACCAGCCTTACGCATCTCCCTAAGGCCCATGCGTAGAGCGTAGGCGTCCTTAAACACCTTGCCAGAGCCAATGTACTTGGGCTCTAGGCCGGAGAGGAAGGAGATCTGGGACGACTGGAGCAGCGCCTGTCGGAACGGGCGTGCTACCATGAACGTGTAGTAAGCTGCCTTACGTGCAGTAGCGAACGGGTCTACTTCCATAGCCCACCGCTGTACTGCCGAGTGTACGCCTACGGCTCGTTTGCCTGTCAGGTTCTCAACCCACTGGGCTGAGTGCAGTAGCATCTGGCGCAGCCATGGTACGGCTACTGAGTCCGTGCCCAGCTGGGTCCGCATGTAACGGACTAGCTCGATGGCCTCGGAGTAGCGCTTCCGGGTCTCCCCGAATGCTTCAGCCTTACCCGTCTTCAGGGTCTCTTCCAGCTTGCCTAGGTCCTCAGACTCTAGGGCAAACTTGTTGCCAGAGAAGACCGGCAGGTCTCCGTAGGCCCCCTTGACATGGTTCTTCAGGGCCTTAAACAACCCCTCCTGTGTGGTCTGCCGCATCCCCATGGCCAGTCCCTTCTGGACTGCACGCACTGGGTCGGTGATCTTAGCCCGGTTCCCCGTGGTGTCAGGGAGACGCTCGTAGGAGCGCTCATCCCAGAACAGTCTGCCCTCTCGGTGCATCTGCTGGGTAGTGTAGAGCGATCCCTCGGTGTTGTTGATCTGCTTACTGGGCTTAATGACGTACGTGTGTGAGCCACTGCCGCCAGCGCGGACCAGCTCACCCTTACCGTTGTCGAAGAACTTCTTACCGCCACGCTGTAGGAAGCGGTGCCCGTCGTTGTACGTCTTAGCTGTAGACACGGCCTCGTCGTAGTAGACGCGGCCATCGTCTGCGATGTGGTAGTTCTGGTACTTCTCCGGGTTCTTCTTCACCATCTTCTTGGTGACCGTTACCCCGTTCACTACGGGGTTGTACGTGCGCTTAAGCACGTAGTACGGGTCCTCGTAGAAGCGGAAGTGGTAGCCCTCGTGCTTAGTCAGAGGCGTGTCACTGAGCTTGCCAATCTGATAGTCGCCTTTCCGTGCGAGAACTCTAGTAAACTTCGCACCTTTGGCATCCGTAATTGGGAAGTCCAGTTCCAAGAACCCACCGCCGTCCGTAAGGATACCATCGACTTCCTTCTTGGTGAGCTTGACCATCTCTCGTTTGACGGGATCGTAGTACATCCCGGCACTTGCAGTGTCCCCGTCCAAGGGTTTCCCATGGAAGTTGGGTAGACTATCGTCGGTGCCGCGCATGGTTCTAAAACCACGGTTGGTGAAGTCTCGCACCAGCCTTCTATTGAGTACTTCATACATTCCATCCATTGTATTGGTCAGGGCTTCGTACCCTTCCCAAGTCTTCTGGTCTACGTCGGGGAAGTCCTCGACCAGCTTAGCCCATGTCGGGCGCTCGGCCCTACCGTTGATGTGGTAGGCTTCCTTAGCGAAGTCCTCCACATACTCTACGATCTCATTCACCTTCATCTTCTGCTTGGTGCTAAGCGTATCGAAGGGCACCATCATGTCAGCAAACTCAGCTAACGCTGCTTCCTCCATCTGGTAGTTCTGACGGGCTGCTGTGTACAGCCGGTCGAACTTGGCGTTCGGTGGGAACAGCCTGCTGAATGCTCCTGATAGCGTAGTGTTCAGTCCGAAGACCCGGAACAGGGACTGTGTGGTACCCTCTTTCGCACCATCTACTAGGTTGGTGCCACCGGGCTTGACATCCCCGGAGTCGAAGTACCTAGTCTTGTCAAACTGGACGAAGAACTCCTCTCCGTCAATGAATGCCATCTTGTCATCGGCTGCCTTGAGCAGCTCAGGGTTAGCCCGAGCGTCCAGCTCGCGGCGTACGAGCCCCCATGCTGGCATATCGGGCGGTATCCACCCGTTCTCAAGGGCAGCTGACAGTTCGTGCGAGGGCACGCTGCTCAGCTTGCGTCCACCGAAGTATCGAGCCACCTCTTTCATCTCAGGGGAGACTTCGATGTACTTCTCTAGGGCGAAAGGTACCCGGCCCGTGGAGTAGTAGTCCACGATCTCGCTGAACTTGACCGGCACCTCTTCGAGCTTGCCGTTCTTCCCCCTCCGCATGATGCGGAAGGTCTCATACGGGTCGAGCTGTTGCAGATCGTCCAGCAATGTGCTGAGATTGTCCCATGCCTTGCCAGTTGACTGGCCAAGGGTGACTGTCAGCTCCACTCCGGTGTTATTATCCAAGCCACGGAGTGTGGACATCTTGTGCATAACGTGCACACCGTCCAGATCCTCCAGTTCTTTGATGGTAGCGGCTACTGCGTCCCCTTTCTCCGCCGAAGTGAGCAGAGTGGTGTCTGCTTCGTCCGTATAGCGCAAGATGCGCTGCCTACGGGCCTGATTAGGCTCCGTAATGTGCTTAACTGAGTCCGTCTGGACGTCTATGCCGAAGTCAAACTCCATTTGCTTGGGCTTAACGAGGTCTCCGACGCTAGCTTCCTCAATAGTCCACCCGTAAGCGGTGGCCTGCTCCTTAATGGCCTGATCGAGGGCCTCTTCGGCCTCTCTGGCCTTGCCTGCGGCGGCTACTTGGCCGTTGATGTTGTACTTACCACGCCTCCACAGCTCAAATACGCTTACACCGCGCTTAATGAACAGCCCAGCGCCTACTAACATGCCCAATCCGGTGTCAAGGTTACCCATGACCCGGTCAAACGTGTCCGTAGCGTTGTTATCTTGCAGTAGTTCGTCTGTAAAGACGCCCATTAGGTTCTCTAAGACCAGTATACGGGTGTAGAACTTGCTATTAGACCCCTGTCTGATCTCCTGCCATGTACGTTCGATGTCATCGAGGTACTCCCGGCGCTCCTGTGGTGTTGCATCAACCCACCATTNNGTCACCCACCATTCGCGGATCTCCTGTCTCACCTCACCGGGAAAGCCCCTGCGGATCACACCCATCTCTACACCGTCAGGCAGGAACTTGTTAGTACCTATAATCCTAGTCGTAGCACCGTAAAACGGGGCTACATCCTGCATCACGATCTCAGCAGAGGCTGCTGCGTGGGTGAAACCCTCGCCCTCTACTGCTGCGATGCGGTCCAGAGTCTGCTGTACCTCGTCAATGTGCTGCTGACGGTACTGAGACATCAGAGCCTGCGCCTGTGTGGGCGTCAGCTCCGTCCGTATGTGGTCAATCATCTCAGATGGGGCGTCAGCGAAGCCCTGTCTCATGAGGTTCATAGCGATCAGCTGGCGCATCTCCGCCTTATTGGCGTTGAGGCGCTGCGTCTCGTTTAGTACCAGCCTAGCTGCCTCCTCAGGGGAGGTGTTCTCGTCTATCTGGGAAAGTACTCCCTGATCCAAGAACTCCTGACTGTACTGCTCCTCTAGGAACTCGATGGCGTCGTCCTGTACGGTACGTACTCCGTTCGAGTACTGCCGTACGCGCTCGCCGTAGTCGTCTGTGTTCCCTTTAATGATGCTGTCCATCTGGGCACGCTCCATGGCGTGCGACGGAGAGACCAGCCTGCGGCTGATTTGCACTGTGCCAACATCCTGAGTGGGGTTGAAGTTCTCCGACAGGTGTACGTCCGTACCATCGGGCTGGAACAGCTCGCCCTTATAGGGCTCCATGCCAGCTACGCTGAGGGTCGGATCGTCTACTTCGCCGGAGTCTCCGTAGAGCGTGGTCATACCACGTTCGTTGAGCACCCTTTCCTGCCTGATGTACGCATCCATAGGGATGCCATCAATGGTAGGCGGAACCTTCTTCAAATTCGGGTCCTTTTGTTTCATCTCTCCACGGAGTTCTGACTCTCGTTTAGCCATAGTTTATGGGCCTTCCTTGGAAGTCATGCGTCGGTCGTGGCGCTGAAGTTGTAGTAACGCCGGAGCTGCTAGTGTTAGGTCCGAAGCTAGCGAAGCTCATAGCTAGGCTACCGATCTGGCCAAACGTATTGGCTTGGAATCCGTACCTGCTAGCGCGGTTGAGGTTGCTAGTCATAGCATCCCCGAGGCGGTTCATCTCTGCGAACTCCCGCCGTGCGGTGTTCATCTGGGCAGTGTTACTGACCAGCTGGCCCTGTACTGTAGAGCCCTCAAGACCGATGCCTTGGAATACGCCACCAGTGATAACGTCAGCCTGTGCCTGCCTGAACTGGCGCATGAACGCACGCTGAGCCTGCTGGTTCTTCAGCCGGTTGATCTCACGCTGGTTGTCATTAGCCTTGCTTTGGGCCTTGGAGGCCTTCCTGCCACTGCGATAGCTGGCTACAGCCGAGGCTCCTGCTACTACTGCTGTTGTGATCGCTGCCATTAGAGTACCTTCGTATACGTTCTTTCGCTAAGGGTGAACCCCTTCTTGCGGTATAAGCCTATCATGTGCATCGAGGATGACATATCCCCAACTGATAGGATATCGACTATCGGTTCCAAGTCCTCCAGCGCTCTGTCTAGCAGAGCCTCCCCTACTCCCATTCCTCGTGCCTTCGGGTGCGTAAAGAAGAAGACTTCTGTTCCTGTTATCACCTCGTCGTTAAAGACGAGGGGATAAAGAAGGAACCCTATCATTCCTAAGATCTTACCCTCCTCGTTCTTAGCAACTCGGAGGTAGTGATTGTCAGCCATGTCAAGCACCAGTCTCTTAACCGTGACAGGGTTGTAGTCAAACTTGTCACAGTACGGCGTCAGGTCCCAAAACCCAACCCCGTAGGAGACCAAGGTACCAACATCGCCGTCGTCCATAGACTCGATGTTGTAGGTCACTGCTATATCCTCTTGCTTACCTTATAGTTAATGGTGAAGCCGAGCAGGTGCGAATCCTTAAGATCGTCTCCTGCGTCGAACCTCAGCTGTAGGGCTCTTCCACGGCCCCTTAGTTTGTTCCTTGTGACTACTACAGTGTAGCCGTCAAGGTCATTGACACTCGTCGGTACGAACGCACGACGGTGTCGGTAGACTTCCTGTTGACTGGTGATCTTGTTGGTCTCTTGCTCGAAGGGCGTGCTGTCAGTAGCCCAGTCCCAGTAGCCTTTCATTAGTGTGGACGACGGGTTGACGGCGTCGTAGCCGCCTGATCCGTCAGAAACGAAGCCAGTCTCTGTGCGCTGGCTGAACACTGTAATGATGGGAGCTTGCCTACGGCGCTGATGCGTACCGAGGTTGTCCCAACCCGTCACCATAAACGGAGGCGGCATAGGCTCGCCATCGAAGTCGAGGAAGTCATCCTGATCGAAGTCCGCTACGTTCACCGAGGTATCGCTAGTGGTGTAGATGAACTTCATCTTCTTACCTGAGGTCGGATCATCCGCACTAGGGATGGCTCCGCCCGTTACTAGGGCTGTACCAGAGGCCGGGTTGAACGTGTACTTGAACCACGCCTGTAGATCTATGTCGTAGATGAGCATAGTGCTCATAGCGTAGCTGGTATTCGTAGCACCGTACAGGAAGTACAGCCGACGCTGGGCGTCGTCGTATACGGTCTGCACGTGCTGCTGCTGCTGGGTAGGTATACTAGCCCAGAGCGACTGGATCGTATTGCGGATGGTGTTCTGCACCTCCAGCTGTCCCGTGTACTGGTTCGGGGAGATCAGATAGATACCACCTGTCCCGGTGTATACCATCGAGTCCTCGATCCTGACGATACCGTCTACTGAGTTACAGCCTGCCTCTGACAACTTACGTACCCGGAAGCTAGTGGGCGTGAAGCCCCCTTGCCCTGTCTCGACGGCCCATACGCCGTCCCTGCCGAAGACGATAAGAGAGTCTCGCAGAGGATACATCCCTATGACTCCGCCCATGCCGGGGATGATAATAGTACCACCGTCTGCATTGGTCAGAGAGTTGTAGTTCTCGTCCGTGGGGTCGGCTGCTTGGTAGCACTTGCCATACTTCTCTGGTCCGTCCACGATCTGGGAGAACATGAGGTAGTCATTGAACTCGTCGTTCAGCATCCCTGCGTACCACGCCCTACCGGCGAACCACGCGATAGCCTGCCAGCTATCCGGGTGCTCTGCTCCGGTGGAGCGGTTCAGCGTGACACCAGAGGCGGAGGAGCCATCAGTGACCTGACCCAGCTGCTTGTACTGATCTATCCAGCCTTGGAACTCACCGTACGGGGTGCGGTCCCAATCAAACTTGATAGTAGTGCCACTAGTCCCTAGCTTAGCTGTATGTGTGCCATCGAAGCTACGGGTGATGTCTACAATGAAGTCGTCAAGCTCTACCTCACCTCTGCCATACCTTGGAATGGATACGGTGTATCGGAATTCGTTATTAGCAATGGAGAACTCTTCACCGACTGAGATACTAGGGTCGGCGTCCACGGTCAGTGTGACCTCCCACGTGTCTCCGTATCCCGGTCCAATGGAAGCGCTCCATGTAGTAATGTTGACAGTAGTGCCGGTGTCACCTGTCAGGCCTGCACCACGGGTGTCCGTGGGGTTGAGGAACAGTGAGCCCACTGGGGCGCTCGACTGTCCGAAGGCCTCCTTGGAGAGCTTGTCGCTGTCCCACTCTTTGTCTCCGCCTCCCTCTTCTACGGAAGCATTCACTACTCTACGGTAGCCTCGGTGCCAGACGGCGTTACGGGCAGGGTACCTGCTTATGTCTGTATTGTACTGGTCGATCCTATCAATACGCCAGCCCCTGTTCAGCAGGTTGTAGCTGTGGTCGTCAGTGATGACGGTGGGCTCGAAGTCCACACCAGTGCCATCGGGGATGGTGGTGAAGTCTCTGATCTTGACAGTGATTCCCTTAGCAAGGAACTCTCCCACAGAGTACTCCACGTAGAACGGGTAGATGTGTTGTCCTGAAACAAGCAGACGCCCCCGACCCTGTGCAAAGGTGACGGGAGCGTCTCTTGTAATCTCATCGGTAGTGTTGGGTGCGTAGAAGTTCTCAAGGCCAACTACTGAGTTGTCCCCGGTCTTCCACGTAGTGCCAACTGTCTCTTTGGCTTCAGCAAAGTACAGGTAATTACCACACCGGAGGACGTAGAAGTCCAAGTCTGGATCTCCCCCTACGTTCCTCCAGATGTAGGTCTGGATCTTCTCGGTGCCGACTAGCTCACTGACTACGAAGTCATCGCCACCACCAGACTCCAGAGAGAGGCCCTTCCGCTTACGGCGGGAGCCATCCCTAAGGAGTTCGTAGTTGCGTTCGTCTGTCGTGAACCCATCCGGCCAGTTGATCTCGTTACTTTCAGTATTGAGACCAGCGTTAAGCCGGAAGTAGTTACGCTGTAGCTGCTGTTCCTGCGTCATCTGCTACCTTCTTTGATACCTTCTTCTTTGATGCCTTGTTCCTAGCTTCCACCTCTTTGGCTGCCTGTTTCTTACGTTCGGCCTGCTTCTGAGCTGCTTCTGCTTTGTCCCAAGTAGCATTAAGATATTGGTCTAAGGCATTCTGGAGAAGGACAATCTTCGTCCAGAGTCCCGATATAGGTTTGGGGATCACTGCGTCTACTCTATCTGGGTCGGGGCGTACGAACAAGAGGCCGTTGGAACGGCGCTTGTGGATTACCCACTTCTTCCCAGTTGCATCAATGTTACGTTCGAGGGCTACCTCACGGTCAAGGTTGAACTCATCAGACATGGTCTAGTCTCCTAACTTCGTGGCCGCCCATAGTCTGGGCGATTGTCATTATCACTATTCTTAATGATGTTGCGTTGGCGTTGTGCCCGTACTTCAGTCCTACGTCGGGCGCGGTCTTGCTCCCTAGTAGTACCGTCCTTGAACAGGTCAAAGTACATGGCTTTGGCTTCGCTCAGGATGAGCGACTCAAGGTGCTTGGGCACCGTGAATGTGGACAGGTTAGCCAGCGACAAGGTCGGCTGCTGCATCCCGTATGAAAGGTTCTTGGATTGCTGGAGGTTGGACTCCAGATCTGAGTCGTAGCTGTCAAAGATCAGGTAGTCCGAGCCTACATCCATTACAGTGTAGAAGCTCGGGGCTTGATCATTCCGTATCGGGAGGACTACGTCGATCCCAAGGGTAACCAGATTGACAGCATCTACTGTGCTGTCGTCCGTGTTGCGTCCCTGTATGCGGGTGAGGAACTCATCAGGCTCACAGTACGTCATGTAGCTGTAGCTCTGCGGGTCACCCGCTGCCGTCTTCGTATCGTACTGTACCCACTCAATGGTGTGGAACCCCTCGGGACGGTTCAGCACGTTGGGTGTAGTAGAGCTAGTGGCATCCAGCCTACGGATCTGTTTGATATGCTCCAAGTCGTGGAGGCTCACAATGCGGTCGAAGGTGTCTTTGATCACCTGAGCACATTGTTCCGACTCCACTGTGTCGTTAATAGAGCTTACTTCGTCGCTGTCCGCGTCACTAAGGATCGACTGGACTGCGTCTATAAGGGTCATCTTAGCCATCTATCCACCATAGGTCATAGCCAAATTGCTTGTAGTACTCGCAGTACATACTGGTTTCGTATTTGAACCGCTCCCACGCTGCGGTACCTTGGCAAAGGTACTTGATGCGATCTACGTCGCGGTCCTTGCACGCCTGCTTCAGGTCGTAGTCTCCGAGTGTCTCGGTCCTAGCCTCTGGCGTGAGTTCAATGCCTAGGTTCTGGCCTAGGACACTGATGTCATCACGGTCTACACGGAAGATGAACATGTTCCAGCGCTTGTAGTTCAGCTTCTGGTTTACGTAGGCCGCCTTCATGCGGTCTAGGCAGTTCTCGGCGTAGTGCCGTTTGTCAAATCGTTCATCGGGCGCTCTCCAACTCTTATGGAGGTGGGTAGCGAATGTCATAATAGGGTCGCGCACTGTACACCACGCTGCGTCACTGTTCTCTACCAGCCACCTGATCTTCGGCTTGTAGTCTGGATGGTCCATTGCCGTCCAGTGCTGCCATGTCAGGTTGTACTCGTTCTTAAGGATCTTCTCTGGAGCCATGCACGAGTTGGCTGGAAACCCACTCTGGGTAAAGGTGTTATTGATGAACCTCGTCCCAGAGTGGGGGACTGTGAGCTGGACCCATCGGGGGAATCCAAACTCTGTTTCCATCTTAGTTGTCCGCAATCAAGCCGTGCGCCTCAAGGCGCTCGATGACAGCGTTGACAGCCGTTACCAGATCATTGATGATGGCGGCTTCGGCGGTACCATAGGTACCGTCGGCAGTACCGGACACAGCCGTCACTGCTGCGCCACGCTCCGCGATCTGGGGATTGTCATTGCTGTCTGCCAGTTTGCTGACAGATGCTACGGGCTGAGTCATTGATCTCTCCTTAGAGGGGAGAGGCCCCGGAGGGCCTCACCCTGTTAGGTTATACCGCGAGGGTACGACCAAAGTCACGCGGCAGCTGGAAGCGGCAAACAAGCGTTGCCTTACCAGCCGTGAACGCTGCCGTCTGATAGGCGGCGACCAGCGTAACGTCCGAGTTGGACGTCGCACCGACCTGTGCACCAATCAGGGCACCGTCGCAGACAATGGTGTCACCGATGGCGTCAATAGCCGTCAGTGCGATGTCTACGTCGATACCGTCAGCATCGTCTGCCGTGATCGAGCTGTTGTCAGCATCATAACAACCAAGGTCCAGAGTGGCAGAGCCACCGGACGTAAAGGCCTCATGTACCTGAAGTACAGCACGCTCAAGCAGAGCGCCACGCGGGATGACAGCACCCTGACCCGTGACAGAGGCAGCAGTTACGCTGTCCGTGTCTTCGAGCTGAGTGCCGATGATCGGCAGGACAACTTCCAGCATACCGTCAGCAGAGCTAACGACAGCGGCAGTGTTACCTGCGACTTCGCGGGTTCCAAAACCAACAACCAAGCCGTCAGAATTAGTCCAATAGTTCTCTCTTGCAGCCATTGTTCTACTCCTTTATACTTGGTCAGTGTCGGTGAGGACACATACGAGGTTCTCGGGACGGAAGACTTTCAGACCATAACGTGCGGTCGTGATGTACTCTTCGCGCTGCTTGTTCATGTTGTACTGGGCGTCAACCTTGGGCATCTGCCTCATAGCACCCATGAACGGGAGCAAGTCCGTCGATGCAGCCGACATGAAGATGTTGGCCTTACCAGCGGCGGTCGTGAGAGCGCCAATGGTTTCGTTTGCATCCGCGAGGTAGTTGGAGACGTAGAAGTCGAAACCGAAGATGTTCTTAACAAAGCGCATATCGGAAGCGATTCCCGTTTCTACGATACCTTCCCAACGGGGGTTATTAGACATGTTGACAATGTTCGTCAACGTATTAAGCTCGTACTCGACCGAGGGGTCAACGATAGCTACCAGACCGGAGCCCGGTACGTTGGCCTTCTTCAAGCCGTAGAGAGCCTTGGCAGCGTCAGCAATGGCGAACGTCTCGTTCGTGCCCGTGCCAACGAAACGGTGATCAGCGCCATTGATCTGGTTGGCACTGTCAGCCGTCTGGCCTCCAGATGCGCCACCAGCGGCAAGCGCCAGAATGTCCGTTTCTACTACCTCACCAAGAGCACGTGCCTGCGAAGGTACGAACTTGGCTTCGAGCTGGGCGCTGTAGTAGCTGTCCTGCCGAGCCTTCTCGGTGATGTAGTGCCCTGCACTCTTGTACTCAGTGATCGTGAAGGTGAACTCACCCGTGTCCAGTGCATCGAAAGCCACATCAGTGTCTTCGGTGTAGTCACGGATCGTAGATTCGCCAATCGACGGGATGTTGAACTGGTCACCATCCGGGAACTCAGAGAGCCAGTTTACCCAGCCCTGTGCGTTCAGTTCGTCTTGGAGAACTTCCTTGAGTTGCGAACTCCAGACCTCTGCGCGACGAAGCAGTGCAGTATTACTAGTCGTTGTAGACATGTAAAAACTCCTTTCGTGTTACAGTGGTTTAAGTTGGATCGAAGCGATCACCTAATGCCACGGCATCTTTGGTGTACTGTCCCTGTACCTTGGTATCGTTCCAGTATTTGGCCGGTCCCATATCGTTCTTCAACCTGTCGTAGTAGGCCTTCGTGTGATGGCCGTCTATTACTTCGGGTCGATTGCTATATGAGGGGCCATCCTTCTTGGCACCTTCGATGCCGGATACACTCTGTGATCCGGTTCTGTGGCTAACTTCCATCAGTTGCTTGAACGCACTCGGGCTTTCCTCGCCCAGAGCCTTAAGCTTATCGGTAGTGATACCGAGCTGCTTAGCACGCTCTGCTGTGTAAGCTCTGGCTGCTTCAACGTCGCCATTGAACTTATCCAGTACGGCTTGGTTCGCCTGCTGATAGTTGGCTAAGCGGGTCTGCTTCTCATGCCTTCCATCCAGAATCGAGTTTACCATCTCTTGAAGCTTGTCCTCACTGATCGACTGGTTACGACCTGAGTCATCTTCGTGTTGGTTGGCATTACGAACGGCGTCTACGAGATCGGATACGGTTTCGCGTTTCGAGGCCTTTTCCTCTAGCTCCACCATCTGTTCCCGTGTCATCTTCAGCTCTTCCTTTAGCTGATCAATGAACTTGTCTGCTTCCTCCTTGCCTCGTGCAAGTTCTTCAACGGTTGCAAACTTCTTCCCTTCTCCTACCAACTCTTGCAATGGGTTGCGGTCGTCCGCTTCCCTGCCCTCGGTCTGGGCAAATACATCTTCAGCCATTGGTCTTGGCCTCCTTAAAGTCTAACAGTTTCATTATACGCCGTAGAGTCTTACGCTCGGCAGCGGCGGCGATGGTCTTCCGCTCCCAAGCTGGATCATCGAAGTCCTCCTCTACGGAGTATGTCTTTTCGATGTCCTCTTCTAATATCTGTGTTAAGCGCCTTTGCATGAGAGAGCTGTTACGTAAAGCTTTCTCACTTTTCTGTACTTGTTCTTTCTGTTCACTGCGGGGGTACTTTTCACGGTCTTCTTTGAACCATCTAGTATCCATTATATTCCTACTTCGTAATATCCTAAACGTATTTCTACATCATGGTTTGATGTATCGTTGTTAGTTATCTCAATAAGATACTTTGTATCGGGGGCTAGCACCCACTCGCCCTGTACTGTCTCATCAAATATACCAATCTTATTACCAATACCGGGGATAAGGTGCTCATCAATCTGGGTGCCGCCTGTTGGGGTAGTAGGCGTATGCGTTACTACTGTACTAGCCGTAGTGTTTGCGTTCCGGTTTCTATTGAAACTAGTAACAGCAGTACCATCTGCTACTGTGCTAATACCTTCCGTCATAATGTAGTCTAGTGGTCTACCATCTGTTGTGATCTCTAAGATCTGCATGTGAGGGAATGTCAAAGCAGGTACTGCCACGACTACTTGCATAGTCCCACCAGAAGATGTTATAGTCTCCCGATGCTGTGCCTTAAAGAACATACCATCATGGATCATCCTGTGATTCTCAGAGATGACAGTATATGAGGAAGTGTAGGGATCAAAGCAATCCTTCTGGAGATCTTCTATTGACTTCCATCGTCGGTTGGTGTTCCTACGGTCTACCATTAGAGCGGAGCCTCCTCGGCCTCCTCCCCAGACACAGCCTCAGCTGNNCCACTAGACTTCTTCTTCCTCTCCAGACACAGCCTCAGCTGCGTCGTCCACTGCCTGCCTCTCGGCTATGCCAGTGGCTACGCTTTCCTGCGCTTGGGCCTGCATAGACTGGGACTCTTGTCCCTCAGCTATGCGGATGTTATCCTGCACCAGTGCGTACTTGTCGAGGCCAAGCAGCTCTTCCATCATCTCTGCGATCTTCTTGCCACTTACGTGGGCCTGCACAGCAGGATCTTGGTAAGCTGCGCTGTTGACAAATCCAAGTAGGTTCTGAACAATCTGAGCCTGAGCTGCGAAGTGCCGTGCGCCAATCGGATAGAGTTTGCCCCGTTGATTGAGTACGTCAGGTGTGATAGTGAGGAACTCTTGGATCGCAAAGTCATCATCGAATACTTTCACCGTTTCCACTGGGTTGATGTTACGTCGTGCCACTTCCAACATCTGGTTGAGAAGCGGCTCCACGAACTCTTCTTCAAACTTCTGTATCTTCTGTTGGAAGATACGACCTGCTGCGTTTTCCAACGCTTGTACTTCAAAGGCGGTCTTTTCACCGGGGGTTCGTATACCCATCGCCTGCCTAGGCGCACCTGCTAGCTCCTCCATGTTCTGCATGAGCTGAGCCATCTGCATGTCGGCGTTAAGCGCGGTGGCATCCGGTCGAAGGATGTCCACTCGTGCGTCCTGATCTGCGTAGATCCGGCCACCGGGCTCCCACTCGAAGTCCTCTACCATACCGTAGACAACCACCATGGGGTGTGCTATCTGGTCGAATACGTCTGCCTTGAGGTTCTCAAGGTGGTCCAACCGATACTGCATTCCCACAAGGTTGTCAAGCGGTCCCATTCCCATAAGGTTGTCAGGGCGGGGACGCCATCCAACGTGTTCCTTATTGGACTTCCCGAGCCAGCTGTCGTACGGCTCTTTGTGGACAACGACACGCCGATCCATAACAATGACGCGGTACCCCGACATGATCTCGTCTTTGTCTCTGTCATACAGGTCTCCTTCGTACTCAAGCAGCTCGATCATATCCGAGCTGTAGTATTCAGAGAGGGCTCCGAAGCCGTCGATCTGAAAACCCTCTGACTTGTCTACGTCCGATTCCCCGTACGCATTGAGTGTTTTCCTAGTTTCACGAGCCTCTTTGAGAGCACCGGGCACCCAGCTGAAGCTTGCCGGATTCTCTTCGTATGCCTTAATGAGCGATCCCATGGAGACGAGACGTCTTGTGACTTTACCGGAGTCCTTGAAGTCTTCAGCTGTAAGATCGAAGTGAATATCGTAGGGCGATATGCGTTGTAGCTTTGGTCCACTGTAGACCAGAGTACCTTCGCCCTCCGCATTAACGTGTACATCCTGTTCGTACGTGACTTCTCCGAAGGCGTTGCCGTAATCAATGTAATCATAGAGCGCCCTGCTTATGGCTTGTTTGAAGCCCGACTCACGTATCTTCTGACGCATGTACGCTTCTATGATTCGGGCGGTTTCCCTATCAGCCGACTGCTTGTCTGCGGCCTCCCACTTGAACCAGTTGTCGTTGGGGAACAAAGCTGCATAGTAGTTGGCGTGCAGGTTATCCCGCAGCTGTGCCAGCTTGGGTACGCTCGTGTTGTTCTTCCACGGCAACGTGGAGTTCTGAGTATCGTGTGTGCTTGTCTGGAAGATGTAGTTCCGTAACGTCTTCGATTCGTTCAACCACTTGGAGCAGTCACCGCGCCACTGCACATACTTTGCAGCAACGAAGGACGCCAGCTGGTTGGGCTGGAGGATGCCGTTAATCTCTTGTACTTTCTTACTGATTCGTGCCATTAGACTCTCGCTGCTACTCCGCCAAAGCGGTTATGGTATACGACGTTGGACTTGCGCTTGTTGCGCTCTTGCTTCATGGGCACCTTCATGATGCCCACTGCGGACGTAAGCGCGTCCTTAATGTCATCGTTCGGCGGATTGAACATTACAAGTTCTTGCTCAAGTGCCTCGCACATTCCGCCTTCAAAGTGCCAGACCGCGTTGTTATCATAGTAAGGATACAGCGTGTTTTGAATTCGCTCCTCCTTAGTGCCCATAGTACGGGTGGGCCGAAACTTGTCCACCGCAAGCGCCAACCCATCTTGCTTGATGTCATCCTTGATCCTCTCAGCGATAACATCCTGTGCGGCGGTCACCTCCGCTCTGATCTTTCTGAAGCCCCACTTCTGCTGGGCTCGGTAGACCATGTGATAATACTCACTGGTCTTATTCGTACGCTGCCGCTGGATATCAAGAACATATATGTTCCCATCCCAATCAACCCCGATGACAACAAGGGCTGTATAGTCTGCTGTATCCTTGAGCGAATACGCAAAGTCGATAGCGGCAAAGATGTTGAGAGGACGACCATTGTAATGCCAGTACCCATCTAGCTTCTTGAGCATTGCGGGATTGTAGTATTGGAAGAGGTCCGAAGGGATAGCCTCATTACCCGGATCGTTTGGGTTGTTGTAATACTGCGCATAGAACTGTGTTTTATCCAGATACTTGGCACGTTTGCGCGCAAGCACCTGAGTATTGAACCCGAACCAACGCCCATCACCGCGTTGCTGTCTCGGCCAAAGGAAGTGACCAGTACCGTCACCTAGGTCTTCAACCGTTCGCTGGAATACCTCGTAGACAGGCGTAGTTTCCACAATGTCCCCGTCTTCATTGAACACTTCTTCCTCAATCGTGATAAGTGTTCCGTACAGGTCTTTGGGATGATATCGAGTGCCAACGATCCACTCCCGAGCATCAGAAGTCTCAATCGAGGAGAGTAACGAGTACTGTCCTTCGACCTTGTCCCTGCCATCTTGAGTGTAAGCATTCTCTTTTACTACTACGTCATCGAGGACTGCTATGTCACAGTGAAGTCCCGTGATCCCGGTTGTAAGGCCAGCAGCGAAGACCGTAGGGTCTCGCACCGCCTCCTTCCTCCGAAGGGGGTGGTCCACCATGATCTCCTTCTCCGTCCACTTCATCCGCTTCCCTTCTTCGGGGTGGATCATGTCGGGCCAGTAACGGCGATAGACGCCGCTCTCAAGTATATCCTTGATGAACTTAAGCTGCTTCTCAGCTAGGTTACTGGTCGAGGAGATATACAGTATGGTGACTGCTGGGTTCCGGGTTACTTCCCACGCCACCCGGTAGGCGATCATGGCACTCTTCTGATGGTCACGTGGCATCAGGGCCATTTGGTTATCTTTAGCGTCGTCTCTAGTCCACCACTTGATCAGGTCCTTGTGGCACTGACCTAGGACGCGGTGAGGCGCGACCAGCTGAATGAACTTCAGTAGATCGTCTTCTGCCGCTTGTCGTATTGCATCTTTGTCTATGTTAGCCATTAGTAGGTAAACGGTTCCGAGATATCGGTCACGTTGTTCTGGGCAAGCCACAGCCAGAAGAGATCATCTAGCTGTCCTGTGGCTCCAGTCAGCGCCTCTAGCGCTGCGTGTACATCATCAATGAAGGAACCAGACTCCGTGATCCCAGAGTCCGTGAGGATCTGAGTCCACCTAGGATCTCCCTTTCTTGGCATCCACAGGGGACCTCCATCGGTAGCTACTGTACCGGGGAAGACTCCGGCCCCTGAGGCCGTTTGAACGGCACCCTGTGCCCATGGTCCTACTGCTCCCTGCCACTGTGCCATTACGTTGTCTGCCCGGTTCCTGCGTCAAGGCACGGCGATCCAGATCCAAGCGAGTAGTCATCGTTGGCTTCATCTGTGAACAGCGGGTCACCTGACGTATCAGTGTCCTCCCACCATGTCTTGCTGGTGGAATACTTCGTAGTGCAATTATGGAAGTGGTTGTTGTAGACAGAGGCCGCCTCGATGCCGGTTGCGTTGTTGTTCACTCCGACATTGCAGTCGTAGAAGATGCAATCAATGATCCCTGCAAACGTGTTCTGGTGCTGAAGACCAATGGAATTGGCGTTGCCTTCACCATCAAACGTGCAACCTATCACCGGGGCATAGGTAAAAATGCCCGGATAAAGGGCGTTGTTCGGGATGCCGTAGATGACATTCCGGGCACACAGCCCGTTCGTAGTTGAGGTTCCATTCCAGTCGAGCTGGTGATTACTGTTGTTACCGGCTCTACAGCCCACTACACGCACACTGCTGCCGTTTGTCGAGNNCCACTACACGCAAGCTGCTGCCGCTTGACGAGAACAGGCCGTTTGCTGAGTTCCCCAGAAACGAGCAGTTGACGAACGTCGTCTGCGCGTCGCAATGTACTCCCTGTGACGTATTGTTCTGGAATGTGCAATTCTCAAACCGCAGGTTGTCGGGCGCGTTGAAGTACGCACCGGAACCTACGCTGTTCTGGAATATGAAATTACGGAAGACCTGATACGAGCCGTTTGTCGTATAGCTTAGGACCGAGCGAGTACTCTCGCCATCTACCGTTACCTGTCCACCGTCCCCAGTCGTGGTTGTGTACCCGNNTTGACGTACACGGTATCACCAGCTGCAACCTGATTGGCAGCGTAGTCCATCGTTTTCCACGCATTGCCCGAGCCTTCCGAGGTACCCAGATTGGCGTTGTCGCCATCGACCCAGTCAACATAATAGGTAGGCATTAGGGCTGTCCTCTCTCGTCAATCTCAATCGGTGTCGGGAACTCTTCATACGTCCCGTCCGGTGCGCGTCTACCGAGCACGGTATGTACGCCGCTCTGTCCAGTGAATTGGACGACTGCCGTATTGCAGTCGATCATCTCGCTTCCCGCTGGGGGTACGCAGTTGATCATGTTGCACTGTACAAACTTCCTCGGCGTAGGATCGCTGGGGAACAGTGGGATGTTTATGTTCACTTGGCTGAAGTTGCAATTGTGATACTCGTCTGCCTTAGGGATCTGTGCAGTAGCAACTCCTGCGAAGTTCTTATCTTTGATGATAGTCATTAGTAGAGGTATGGCTCCGAGATGTCAGTGACAGCATTCGCCGCCAAGGTTTTCTTCCAGAGGTCGTCAAGGCTTCCGCCTGACGCGCCTGATAACGCGATTAGAGCGGCCTTGACATCATCCATAAAGTTACCAGACTGGGTGATGCCCGAGTCTGTAAGTAGCTGGGTCCAGCGTGGATCATTAGCCCTAGGAGGCCACATGACTCCTCCGTCGCCTGCTACGGTTCCACTGAAGGCTGTAGGATACGGAAACCCATCAGTTGTCAGGGTGACCATCTCCGCGTCTGTGTTATCGCTGTCGTAGAACGTAATGTCCCGACACCAATGCCCGTAGATGCGTCCGCCACCGAAGTACCAACCATAGTACATCTGGTTGGGAGTATTAGGGGTGCCGGTACTATTGGTCCAAGGCCATGCCACCGTAGTATCTTGGACTACTGTGCTGCCATTGGCACTGACCCGGAGGTCATTAGACGACGCTTGCATCATTGCGTGCTGGAGCACTTCGGTGTTAAGCAAGGTACTGGTTGCTGTAGTTGCAGTGCCGTCGTCGCCTGTACTATTAGCTACTACACCTTCGAACGTGCCGTTGCCATGATGATTTATCTCAATCCTGTTGGTGGCATCACCACTATTCCTGATCACGAGACCGTAGAACTCTGTGGTAGCTTCGATTTGAGGTCCACCCCCTTCCGGGTAGTAGAAGCTTTCTAAGAATCCGAAGTTGGTTTCCCAGCTTGAGCCGGTTAGCCAAGCGAAGGAGGGCCAATCAATTGTGCACCTAGGAACTGCCGTATTCGCGTACGGGACAGGGTACGTCTTTGGGTCATTTGTTTGACCAAGTGACACACACTGTGCGCCCCACACGGCGACACCCCTAGTGTCGCTAGTGTACGCTGTTTGCGGGAGGTCAGTGAGGTCGTCTATCATCCCGAAGTCAAAGCGTCCGGTTGTGTCTGTGCTGTTATCAAACACGAACCAGCACCAGTACCATCCGTTGCCAGCATCTACGATATCGTAGGCTACGACATCCGTCCCCACATTGTTATTGTTTACGGGGTCATTCATCTCCATGCGGATGTACGCACTTCCCTTGCCTGCGAGGCTCTGGGCCTCAAACCAGAACACGAAGTTGCCATCTGTCAACTCCGAGTCTGCTACCTTCTTCACCCATATGCCCAACTGATGATGGGTGTTAGCGGTGTAGGTCAGGTTCCCCGTCACTACATACGAGTTCGTAGAGCCGCCAGTGTCGGTGTCTACGTACTGGTCAGCTGTATTGGTATTGCCTAGCGGGTCGTCATACTGGTTGATCGTGATGGCGGCAGCGCCTATTGCGGACCACCCACCAGCTACGTCGAACTGTTCCTGATTATCACCAGCAGACGCGATACGGTCTGAGGTGAAGTTGCCCAACCAGATACCCTTACAA
>JABAOG010000164.1_pt1 | contig 26471 bp, 27 predicted proteins | sample 7062131 | NCBI WGS metagenome assembly JABAOG01 (sample SAMN14538629, study PRJNA623070) | marine sediment metagenome | biome: marine biome [ENVO:00000428]; feature: marine pelagic biome [ENVO:01000023]; material: deep marine sediment [ENVO:00002113] | place: India: Arabian Sea | collected... | reverse complement strand
GAGGAATAAATCGCAGCTCGGGTCCGTAGGCGATGTCCATGTTGACCAGCTGTGCACCTGCTTCCTCAGCCAGCATATGTCCATCACCTGTTGCACGCGGGTTTATACCCTCGATGATGGCAAATTCCTCACCCAGGTGCTGGCTGATCAAATCAGCTGAATTTGCATAGTCACCTGCAGCCAGTACCACCCCCAGATCTGCACCATATTCCTCACGTTGTCCATCACGTGAAACGATGACCCCTGTTANNTCCAACAACTGGTGAATTTGTTTTGACCTCACCTCCGAGATCCAAAAGTTTGCTGTGCAGGACAGCGATGTACGCCTTGGCACCGGGGATAACGTTATGCATCCGAGGCACCCGGTTGGGGGGTTCCGGATTCGGTCCCCAAAATTGCAGTCCCATTCCCATCAACCAATGGATTGTGTCCGCACTGTGGCTCAGAAACCAGCGGCGCATCTCTTCATTGTTCTGAGCTTCGTACTCGGGTGGTGGGAACTTCCCAGCATCCTCAGCGTGATCATTTAGACTGTCATTAATCCCTGCCTCTTTCTGGATTTTAGTCCGGCTGGCTGTCATAGAACCGACAGCGATTCCCGTAGCCCCGCCCAGTTCGGGATATCTTTCCAACAGCAGAACTGAACAACCTTCCGAGGCTGAACTCACTGCAGCGGCCAAACCACTTCCACCACCTCCAACCACGATGACATCATATTGATTTCTCATTTATGTCTCCAAAACAAACTCTATGGTCCGCAATCACTAAACAGCTACCCCAAATCTCCTGGAAATCTTACGTGCAGTACTGCTGATCAGCTTCCCATATTCAACGACTTTTTCATCTGGCATCCGTTGAACCGGGACTGATATGCTGATGGCTGCGATGGGTCTTCCCTGAAAATCAATGATGGGAGCAGCAACACAGCGACCACCGATTTCATTTTCTTCATCATCGATTGCATAGCCTCTCTGGCGTGTCCGCTCGATATCCAATAAGAATTCAGATGGTTGGACGATTGTATTGGGTGTCAACTTCGTAAATTCATACCCCATGATGAAATTCGAGATCTCTTTTACCGGGAGGATTGCCAGGATTGATTTGCCCAGTGCCGTACTGTGAATTGGTTCTCTTTTGCCGATCTCTGGTCTCATACTCAACATCTTAGAGCCGTGCAGGCGCTCAATATATACGATCGTATTATCGTCTTTGACGCCCAGATTCACACTTTCACCAACATTTCTATGTAATTCTTCAATGAAGGGGTAGGCGACCTGCCTCAGGTTGTTGCTCGTGAGCAATATATGGGCTCTTTCAGCAAGTTTATAGCCAAGCCGGTATTTCCGATTTGCGGGATTCTGGTCGAGATAGTTGTTATGCAGGAGGGTGGCAATCAGCCCGGCAGCTGTGCTTTTTGGAAGGTCTAATCTTTTGGCTATTTCCGTGGTCCCCAATTCGAATTCATTTTCAGAAAATAAATTCAGAATATTAATAGCTCTTTGCACCGATCCGATCAGATTATTAGGTTTTGTCATAACCGTTCTTTTGTTCGATATTGCCGAACACTGTTTGTTATTGCCGTCGTTTCTATCTTAACATAATGACATTTATACTGTCAAGAAACTGCCAAAATACAATTATATCCATATTGACATGGGAAATTGGATACTCTATAATGTTGTTATCGTTACCGGGACTTATGACGGTACTTTTTTAATCACTGTTCTTGATAACGCTAACGGTAACGTTAACACGAGGAGAGAATGGGACAAAGGATCACCATGACGGACGTTGCGCGCGAGGCTGGGGTCTCTTTGATGACTGTATCTCGCGTGATCAACAACAAATCCGAAGTCAGCACCGATACACGTGAAAGAGTATTAAAAGTAATTGAGCACCTGGGTTATCGCCCCAGTGGAATAGCTCGAGGCCTTGTTACACAGCACACCCGTACTTTTGGGATTGTATTGCCCGATATTTCCAACCCGTTTTTCGCAAATTTAGTCAGGGGAGCAGAACAAGAAGCGTATTCGAATGGATACAGCGTATTCCTCTGCAACACGGGAGAGAATCCCAGTAGAGAAATCGCAGTACTTCAGTCTCTTGAAGAAAAACGAGTGGACGGATTGATCCTTTGCGCGTCCAGGTTGGATGAAGGAGAATTATCGAAAGTAATCCGCTGGTTTCCCAATGTGGTCCAGGTATTGAGGCAGTCTAAAGATAGCGGTGAAAGTGTTATCCTAACTGACGACCAGGCTGGTGGGCTTATGGCAACCCACCACCTTGTAAGGGCCGGACATGAACGAATTGGTTTCATTGCCGGCCCTTCTCGCTCCTACAGCAGTAAGCAAAGGCTGCTGGGCTACCAGACAGCGATGCAATCCTCGTCTTTGTTCACTGACGGTGAACACATCCGGTATTGTCCACCAACTGTCCAGGGCGGTTATCAGTCCAGTATGGAGTTGCTGGAAGCCAAACCAGAGCTGACCTCTCTTGTCTGTTTCAATGATCTGGTGGCTGTCGGTGTAATGCAGGCTGCCAGTGAATTAGGAAAACAAATCCCAGCTGATCTGGCAATTATTGGATTTGATGATATTCCCCTGGCTGCACTGGTTACCCCGGCATTAACAACGGTACGTATTCCTCAATATGAACTCGGTTCGAGAGCAATGCTACAGCTTCTTGACCTGGTTGAAAATAAAAATCTCAAACCGAAACATGAATTAATTCGCCCTGAGTTGATCATCCGAGATAGCTCTCCATGAATTCTTTCGAACAAATGACAGATAAAGAGAGACTGTTGAATGCGCTGCAGCTCAAACCTGTGGATCGTGTACCCGTCGCGGCAGTAGCCACTGGCATCACGGTAGAGATGATGCGGAAGACGGGCATCTTTTGGCCAGAAGCGCATAAATATTCAAGCTTATTAGCTGGATTAGCAGAATCCATCTATACCTATACCGATACCGAATGCATTAAACTGCCATTTGATATGGTTGTTGAAGTCGAAGCCCTTGGGGCAGAGATCAATTACCGGACGGTTGACACCACGCCTACTGAGGTCGGTCATTTATATGATCATGTTGATGATATCGATACCCCTGAGAACTTTTTGGATCTCGGAAGGATCCCGATTGTATTAGATGCAATCACGAGCCTCAGGAAGAAATATGATCAACAGGCTGCTGTGATTTCTTCGATCGTTGGTCCATTTGGATTGGCCACCAAATTGTTTGGATATGACGATTTCTTCATGTGGCTGATCTTGAAACCAGACTGGGTTCACCAGATCATGGATGTGATGTGTAACCTGGCGATCCTTTATGCGAATGCACAGGAAGAAGCAGGTGCAGACGTGATCATAATCGGCGACCCAACCAGTTCAGGAGATTTGATTTCCCCAGAGTATTACCGGGATTTCATTCTGCCATATCATAAACGCCTGTGTTCAGCGATTACAGTCCCTGATATCATGCATATCTGCGGTAAGTCCACAGGACATATTCCATACATCATTGAATCAGGGACTGCATGCTATAATTTTGACGAGGGTGTAGACCTGCAAAAAGCAGTCGAATTAATGAAAGGGAAGACAGCAATTGCGGGTTCGGTCCCAACTTTACCGGTATTATTGAATGGAACCCCACAAGACGTCTACCAATATTCACAATACTGTCTGCAGGAGAATGTGGACATCCTGACTCCGGGATGTGCCTTGGCACCTCATACGCCTATTAAGAATATCAATGCGATGGCACGAGCCGCTGTTGAATGGCCCCATCAGAGAGAGAAAGCCTCTAAATTCCATGAATGCTAAAGAACGCTATCTGAATGCTTTGAATCAAAAACCAGTCGATCAGCCACCAGTATGTGCTGTTGCGACCGGTATTACTGTTGAACTGATGGAAAAAGTTGATGTGTACTGGCCGGAAGCCCATACCGATGTGGAGCAGTTAGTCTCCCTGGCCGAATCGATCTGGCTGCATTCCAAAATCGAGAATATTAAACTGCCGTTTGATATGACTGTAGAAGTTGAGGCTTTTGGAGCCAAAGTCGATTACCGTACCAGGGATACTTTACCAACGGAGATCGGACATTTATACAATCATCCGGATGAACTGGTTATCCCAGATGATTTTTTAGATCGGGGTCGAATTCCAACAATTCTTGAAGCCATCAGCATACTGCGTGAACGTTATGAAAATGAAGCACCAATCACCACCCTGGTGGATGGTCCCTTCACGATTGCAGCCAAGCTTTTCGGTTTCAACAATTTCCTGGTCTGGATATTGACGGATCCAGCCTGGGTTCACGAAATCATGAAAAAATTAACAGATCTATGCATCCATTATGGCTCAGCTCAAATTGATGCGGGTACGGATTCGATCATCCTTGGGGAGGCATCCTGCTCTGGGGACTTGATCTCCTCGGATACGTACCGTGATTTCATAATGCCGTACCATACCCAGNNCAACCGGTCACCTGCCGTATATCGCACAAACCGGATTGTCATGCTACAACTTTGACGAGAACCTGGATATCCAGGAGGCTGTCAAACACCTAAAGGGAAAAGTATTAATCTCCGGATATGTACCGACAATCCCCGTTTTACTGGAAGGAACCCCCGAGGAGGTTTATAGGTGGAGCATGAAATGCCTCGATAGTGGTGTGGAAATGCTCACCCCAGGTTGTGCCATGGCGCCTCATACACCAGTGGAAAATATTAATGCCATGGCAGAAGCACTCGGTGATTGGATTGATAAATAGTTGGTGATAATTTTATTGGAAAGAGGAAGTAGTGAGTAATATCGCCAGAATTGAACTTGGAAGATTTGACTACGATTTTATTGGAGAGTTTAAATTTTTCAAACCAGACCCCGATGGAAAGATAAGACGACCGTCCGTCCTGGTGAGAATTACCGATGAAGATGGATTGCAGGGCTGGGGACAGGCCGTACCTACCCCGAGCTGGACGTATGAAACCCCAGAGACGGTCATTACAACGATCAAACATTACCTGGCAGAACCATTATTGGATCAGGATCCCCAGGATTTGGTCAACATTCACGAGATTATGAACCACGAGATCAAACCAGCGTGTTCGATCGGTCAACCACTGGCAAAAGCGGCATTTGACCTTGCCTGCTATGATCTGGTTGGAAAACAGCACGATCAGGCTGTGACTGATATTTTAGGTGGAAGCAAGACGGACAAACTGCAGTTGAGCTGGACTATCAACTCGGGGGACATGTCCGGAGTTGAGAGCCAGCTGGAAGAAGGTCATCGAAAGGGCTACANNTCGGTAGATATGTCCGGGGTTGAGAGCCAGCTGGAAGAAGGTCATCGAAAGGGCTACACAAATTTTAATTTTAAAGTTGGTCCTCCTCAAAATGAAACCTTTGACCTGGAACTGGCGAAGAAGATTCGTAATTTCTCGCCGGACGGTTTCCTCTGGGCTGATGCCAACACAGGATATGACGAAGATACAGCACTTGGTATTATGCCTAAACTGGCAGATATCGGTGTGGCAGTGATGGAATCTCCCCTGCCCCCGCATAAGATACGCGGCTACCAGGCTCTTGTTCGACAGGGTGCTGTTCCAATTTTTATGGACGAGGGCATCATCCTCGATGACGTGGTTGAAGAATTCATTGAATTGGGCATGTTGGATGGGATCACCATCAAGACTGCCCGTGCTGCTGGGATTTTACAGAATAAAAAGATTATTGAAGTCACACAGAAGCATGGGAAGTCCCTTCTTGGTTCCGGTCTGACAGACCCGGATATCTCCCTGGCTGCGTCTTTACATTTATTTGCGTGGGCTGGTATCGATAAGCCATGTGCATTGAACGGTCCACAATACCTGGGGAATACACTGGTTGCTAAGGGTATCGAGCAGGATGANNAGGATGAGGACTGGGTTAAGGTTCCGAAATCTCCAGGCCTGGGTTTGAAGATGAAGGATCATGTGGAACAATATTTGACAATGGCGGCAGAACTATAGCTGGATATCTAATGAATATACGTATCCGCAGTTCAGAAATATTCATTCATAATCTTCACACCAGGATCCCATTCCGTTTTGGAATCACAGAGCTGAATTCTGTGCCGCATATGTTCTTAAAAATCGATGTGGACATCGATGGAATCCAGCAAACTGGCGTTGCGGCAGATACATTAATCCAAAAATGGTTTACAAAAGATCCATCTGCTAAGATGGAAAATGAAATCGATGATCTCCTGACGGTTATTCAACATGCTGCAGATGTGGGGGTGGAAATCGGCACTGCAGGTTCTGTGTTTGATTTATGGTTACAACTTTCAGACCACCAGATGTACTGGGGAGAAACGAATGGTTTCGCTCCTCTCCTTGCCAATTTTGGTGTCACAGTAATTGAACGAGCGCTGATCGATGCTGTTTGCCGTTTGAGAAACACGAGCTTTTACGATGCATTAAAAACCAATCTACTGGGGATTGATCCGGCAGCGGTATATCCAGAATTGACGGATTTCCCGATCACGAAAATTCTGCCAGAAAAACCGCTGGAAAAGTTATACATACGTCATACGGTTGGACTGAGCGACCCAATACGCACAGCTGATATATTCGGAGATCAACGCGTCGAGGATGGATTACCTCAGTCTCTGGAAGAGAATATCGACGCATATGGATTGCAGTATTTTAAAATTAAAGTTAATGGTGATTTTGATCAGGATTATGAGCGGATTCGACAGATTTCGACCCTATTCGAACAAAAACATTTAAGGGAATTTTATTTTACACTTGATGGGAATGAACAGTTTTATTCGATTGAGCAGTTTAGAGAATATTGGGACCATCTTAATGAGAAATCTGATATAAATGAATTCTTGACCCATTTACTGTATGTTGAACAACCGCTGTCCCGGCAGAGTGCTCTCACCCAATCCACAGGTGACTCACTGGAACGCTGGAAAAACCATCCGCCCCTGATTATTGATGAATCCGATTGCTGCATGGATAGCTTCAAAACCGCAGTTTCAATGGGATATCAGGGTACAAGTCATAAAAATTGTAAAGGTGTGATCAAGAGTATTTTGAATTCAGCGTTGATGCAAAAATATAAGCTCGATTTCCCATCCAGTACATTCATAATGAGCGCAGAAGATCTGGTTAATATTGGTCCAGTCGCATTACTGCAAGACCTGGCTGTAATCTCAGCGCTGGGGATCAACCATGCAGAGAGAAATGGCCATCAATATTTCAAAGGCTTAAGCATGTTTCCGGATGAGATCCAGGATGAGCTTTTGATGGCACATCCTGATCTTTACGTACCACATCCAGTTGAAGGTTTTCCAACCCTAGATATTCAAGATGGGGCGATCTCGACCCGGTCTGTCAACCAGGCTCCGTTTGGTTATAGTCAATATTTGGACCCAGGGTGCTGTTTTATACCGGAGACCGAGTGGAAATTTGAGAGTTTAGAGATCAACGATTAATTTCGTGAAATTTGAAAGGAATGAGGAGTATGGACAGAGCAGAAATTTTAGAGAGACAAAAGAACGGAAAGTTTGCAGAGTTTTTCAGCAATCGCATACTGCCTTTGATCGGTATCCTGGCTTTCCTGGGTATTTGGGAGCTCGCGGTGTTCATTTTTAAACCGCCAACCTATCTGCTTCCAGCACCTACGGAAATCTTGGATGAGATGATCGCCCAGGCAGGTCGGCTGTTAGAGCACAGTTGGGTGACAGCATACGAAATGCTCCTTGGATATTTCCTGGCAATCGCCGTTGGAATACCTATGGCAATCGGTATCACAGCCTCGAATGCCTTTGACCGCTTCGTTACCCCGATTCTATTGTTCTTCCAAACTGTGCCAAAAATATCGATTGCCCCGCTGTTCCTGGTCTGGTTCGGCGTTGGGGTTACCCCGAAAATTTTGGTAGCTTTCCTGATCTCCTTTTTCCCCATCGTCATTGACACCGCCGTCGGCTTGAGGTCAATTTCGCCGGATATGATCGACCTGGCGAGATCGATGGGAGCTACCAAGACGCAAATTTTTTCGCGGTTCAGGCTGCCTAACAGCCTGCCGTATGTATTCAGTGGTCTGAAAGTTGCCTCAACACTGGCTGTTGTTGGCGCTGTCGTTGGTGAATTTGTTGGTGCGGACAAAGGCTTGGGTTATTTGCTGCTCGTTGCCAACTCTAACCTGCTGACTGCTCTTATGTTTGGAACAATCGTTGCACTAACAGCGCAAGGATTGATTTTGTTCTATCTAATCCAGGTACTGGAAACTTGGCTCATCCCCTGGCATATTACAGTTCGTAGCGGTCATGAGCATGGAACAATGTAAATTGGACGGATTAACTCGATTTGAAAGGAGGTTGATACCCATCACAGATATATCTATACAACTCATTTCATCTAACCATGTTTGTAAAAACACATAAAAGGAGTTTTTAGAAAATGAAGAAACGATTTCCATTTGTTATAGCAGCCATTTTGATATTCGCCCTGCTGCTAACATCCTGCGCCCAACAGGCAACTCCAGAACCAGAAGTTGAAGAGCCTGAAGTGGAAGAGCCGGCAGAACCAACAGAAGAACCTGTAATTCCATTGGATTTCCGCCTGAACTGGACTCTGTATGGAGAACACGCTCCATTCTTCCTGGGTGTTGACAAGGGTTTCTATCTTGAAGAAGGCCTGGATGTCACAATCCTCGAAGGAAGTGGCTCCTCAACGGTTGTGAAGCTGATCGGTAATGGGACCAATGTGATCGGCTATGCTGACTCTGCAACGATGATGCGCGGTATTACCGCTGGTGTACCCGTCAAAGCGGTCGCCGTTACTTTCCAATCCAGCCCGATGTCCTTCATTTATCGAGCAGATGCACCTCGCCCAACAACAATTGAAGAACTGCCAGGCACTAAAGTTGCCATCACCGCTGGTGATGCATCCCTGTCAATCTTCGAAGCCTGCTTAGGTGCTAATGGCTTGACCATGGATGATGTTGAACTGGTCCAGGTCTCCAACCCACAGGCAAAAGAAACTGCCGTGTTGGAAGGAACATCAGATACTTTCCTGGGTTACTTCGTCGATCAACCGATGCGTATGACGAAAGTCACCGGTGTTGAAATGGCCTGGTCGAAACTGGTTGACCTGTGCAATGTGAATACACTGTCCAGCGCGATTATCGTTAACAACTTCTGGGCTGAGGAAAATCCTGAGATCGTAGAGAAATTCGTGCGAGCATCACAGCGAGCATGGGCATACACCCAGGAGAATCCAGATGAGGCTGCTGAGATCTTCGCTCAGCATGCTGAGGCTTTCGATGTACCTCTCTCTCTAGCCGAAATCGAAGGTTCCCTGACCCTGTTGCACACCCCACGCAGCGAAGGGCAACCGATAGGTTGGTCAGCAGTTGAGGACTGGCAGGACACCCAGCAGGTGCTAGAAGATTTTGCATCCTTCAAACCTGAGGAAGATATCAACGTTTACTTCACCAACGATTTCATTTCTGAACCCCCATATCTACCCCCGGGTGAGTAGACTGATTTACTAAAAAGTTTTTGGGTATCTCATGGGATCAATTCCATGAGATACCCATACCAAACAATGCCAGGTGATTGAAAATTACATTGTTCCCGGGAAAAGGTGTGCGCAGAAATTTCTTGTTCTGAACAGACCTTTTCCAGAAAAAATCTTCAATGAAAGAGAATTATCATGAGTGAACCCTATATCAGACTTCAAAATGTAGACAAGATCTATCTCACAAAGGAAGATGCCATCACTGCCTGTCAAAATGTCACCTTCGACATTGCAGAAAGTGAATTCGTATCCATCGTCGGTCCCAGCGGATGCGGCAAGACCACCATTCTCAAGATGATTGCCGGATTGGTACCGTATACGAACGGGACGATAATGGTCGGTAATCAAAAAGTGACGAAACCTCAAACAGATTTAGGGATAATCTTCCAGGATTCCGTCCTGCTAGACTGGCGGGATGTGCTTTCGAATGTATTGCTTCAGATTGAAATACGCGGGATGCAAAAGAACAAATACAAGCCAATTGCCATGGATCTGTTAAGTGATGTTGGGTTGGANNATCGCCATGGATCTGTTAAGTGATGTTGGGTTGGACGGTTTTGAAAATAAAAAACCTTATGAACTTTCCGGCGGTATGCGCCAGAGAGTATCGATTTGCAGGGCATTGGTTCACGACCCGCATTTATTGTTGATGGATGAGCCATTCGGTGCCCTGGATGCATTAACTCGGGAACAAATTTCCATGGACATTCAGAATTTATGGATGGAGAAACGAAAAACTGCTGTGTTGATCACTCACTCGATCACTGAGGCTGTACTTCTCTCGGACCGGGTCATTGTGATGAGTCCCAGACCGGGAAAGATTGTTGAAATTTTCGATATTGATCTGCCTCGTCCTCGAAAATTGGACAATCTGCCACCCAAATACAATCAATATACAGGAGACATCCGCAAGATCTTCCAGGAACACGGAGTGTTGGATTTGTAGAAAAATTACCGGATGCATCGTTTTATCGACCTTAGCAAACAATCGAGGGAGAGATGTCAGATAAGTATGTAGTTCAACAACTCGAGAGTTTAGATCCGATTAAATGTCCCTGCGGCTTTACACGCAGGGCGTTTGTTGACGACCCGGATCAGATAGCCTCTCTACATCTGTTAGAAGTGCAAGAAGACGCACAGGTCCATTACCATAAAAAAATCACAGAGATTTACCTGATCCTTGAAGGTGAGGGTCATATGGAACTGGATGGTGATATTGTTCCGCTCCAACCGATGACAGGAATTATGATTAAACCGGGATGTCGGCATCGGGCAGTTGGGGATTTAAAGGTGGCAATCATCGCCATGCCCACCTTCGATCCCGAAGATGAGTGGTTTGATTAGGTACATCCATCCTCAATGAGCGATTCCAAACATCCTATCGAAGTAAAAAGCTGGAGAAATGTTCTCGGCGCATGGTTGGGAATTGGCACTGCGCCTGGTGCATTGATCATCGGTGCTGGGATTGCCGCCCGTCATGGTGGACAGGTTCCGGTTCTGGCAATAATTTCCAGCGCTGTTGCGATGTTCACAATTCTGTACTTTCAGGGTCTTCATGGTGTCGTACCACCACAGGGCGAAGGTACTAATTTAACCCAACTGGCTCCGAATTACTTCAGTAAAACCATGCAGCGCATCCTGGGTGCAGCGATCGCTGTTGGGATGATCGGTTGGTTCGGTTTCAATGTTGGTCTCGGAGGGGCAGCACTCAGTGCGCTCCTGGATGCTCCTGGATTTGTAGGACCGTTGGTCATTGGCATTCCAACCCTGGTTTTGACCCTGAAGGGAATGCGGCGGTGGAATGGTCTGGCTGTGCTGACAACTTTAGCTGTTATCATCCTGGTGATCATGGTTGTTGTGGAGTTAGCTGCTCGGACTTCACCGCTCAAGCTGATGCCGGATAATCCCCTGTATGCTCTGGCAGACATCGCATCTTACCTGGGATATGTTGCCGTCTTCAGTGTGCGGGCGCCAGATTTTACAGCTGGCTTGAAAAGCAGGAAAGACCTGGTCATCGCAGATTTAATGTTGACAGTACCGGTTATCCTGATTTCGTTAGCAGGAGTTGGATTATATATGGGCACCGGGACAATTGATCTTGTGTCTGTTCTGACTCAGCCCGGGACATTGATGATCGGGAATTTGCTGGTCGCCCTTGCTGTAATTGCCCCAACATTCACAATTTTAGTATCTGCAGCACCAGCACTCCGTGCCGCTATAGGATTGGATCAAAAAATCGCCATGTACCTGATTACGGGTATTGGATTGGTGCTGGCTATCACTCGTTTTGACCTTTACTTGCTGGAATGGTTATCCGTCATTGCAGCTCTATTGCCCCCGATTGTTGTTCCTCTGGTGTACGAATCGATCTCGCGTCGTAGAGGGCGTCAAAAACATACTGTACCGATCTTGTCATGGCTTCCAGGTTCTGTATTCTCTGCGATCTTGACCCTGATTGGACAGCCTTATGCACCAATCGTGGGTTTGCTGATCTCAGGTATCGGAACATTTTTCTGGAGGCTGAAATTGAATCAGGGAAAAACACAAGAAATGGATAAAATCAATGAAGCCAAATGATTGGGGAACGATTCGAGATCTTGTTGCAGGCAAATATACTGGTGAATTCCCAATCGGTTTGATCGTTGATAGTCCCTGGATCCCACCGTACCTGGGGATTTCAACTTTAGATTACATAACTTATCCCGATATCTGGTTGAAAGCAAACCTTGAAGTTATTAAGCGGTTTCCAGAAGTGATCTTTTTACCGGGTTTTTGGGCGGAAATGGGAATGGCAGCCGAACCCAGCGGTTTCGGATGTAAAATCCAATTTTATAATAATTCACCGCCGAACATTCGCCCATTTGTCAGCGACCTGGAAAGTGCAGTTGATTTGGACCAGCCCAACCCGAAAACGGATGGATTGATGCCTTTAATCTTGAATTTCTACCGAAAAGTGGAACCGAAGGTCAAGGATGCGGGATATGCGATCAAGATGGTCGCTGCCCGGGGTCCAATGGCAACCGCTTCACATCTGCTGGGTGTGACAGATTTCCTGATGGGAGTCAAGCTGGAACCAAAACTGACTCATCAATTGATGAAGAAAATGACCAGGCTTACGCTCGACTGGTTGAACGCTCAGGTAGAGGTGCTTTTTGAGGTCGAATCGATCATGCTTCTTGACGACCTGGTAGGTTTCCTCTCCCCCGATGATTATTTAGAATTTGCTCATCCTTATTACACGGAAATCTGTGGGTCATTCCCGGATTTGATCAAGTTTTTCCATAATGATATGGATAATCCGGTATCCTTCCCATATTTGAAAGACTGGCCGGTGGATGTCTTCAATTTCTCCCACAAAATACCAATTGAAAAGGTGCGTGAAATGGTGGGAGAAAACATGGTTTTATTGGGGAATATAGCCCCTTTGGACACCTTAGCAAAAGGTACCCCCGAAGAGGTTTATGAAAACGCCCGGTCAATTATTGCAAACCATCCCCAAGAAAAGGGTTTGATTCTGTCTGCCGGAGGTGGCGTATCACCTGGAACGCCGGAAGAAAACATCCGGGCATTGATAAGAGCGGTGAAAGAGAAGTGAAGCAAATGGAGGATTTTAATGATTAATGTAGCGATCATTGGTGCCGGTGCAATAGCCAACACTCACATCCAGGCTTACCAGGAATTTAAAGACCGCGCGAAAGTCACAGCGATTGTGGATCTATACCCTGAAAAAGCCCAATCGATGGCAGAAAAGTTCGGTTTGGATGCCAAGGTGTATGAAAATTACCAGGATTTGATCCAAGAGGAAGAAATCGATCTGGCTTCGATCTGCCTGCCGCCGTTTGTTCATGCCCAGGTAACGATCGATTTGCTGGAAGCAGGTATACACGTTTTAGTCGAAAAACCGATGGCACCTTCCCTGGAAGAGTGCGATCAGATGAATCAGGCCGCGTCAAGAAGCGGGAAATTATTATCTGTCGTTGCACAGAACCGATTCAAGGACCCGCTAATGAAGTTGAAGCAAGTCCTGGACAGCGGTCTGGCAGGGGAGATTATTCATGCCCGGGTTGATTCCTTCTGGTGGCGGGGACAAAGTTATTATGACCTTTGGTGGCGTGGTACCTGGGAAAAAGAAGGCGGCGGATGCACAATGAACCATGCGGTGCACCATATCGATCTGTTCCAGTGGATGATGGGTATGCCGGATCAGGTGCAGGCACTGGTGACAAACCTGAACCATCAAAATTCTGAGGTCGAAGACTTTTCAACAGCGATCTTCATGTATGATGACGGCCGGATCGGTCAGGTCTCCGCTTCTCTGGTGCACCATGGTGAAGAACAATCTTTCGTCTTCCAGGGTGAAAAGGCAATGGTGGCGATCCCCTGGCGAGCTTACGCTTCGAAAGCCAGGGATAATGGTTTTCCAGATATGGATGTTGAAACAACCAAGAAGATTGATGAGTACTATCAAAACCTTCCGGTTCTTCCATTCACAGATCATGTTGGTCAGATTGATAATGTATTGAGCGCTGTCGAAGGCGAAGAAGAGTTGTTGATCTCTGGAGAAGATGGGCGTAATGCCATCGAACTTGTTATGGCGATCTACCAGGCGGGAAACACAGGGGAGGTGGTTCAATTACCCCTCGGTCCTGAGTCCCCGTACTATACTAGAAAAGGTGTGCTCGAGCATGCCACTCATTTCCATGAAAAAACTAAGAGCGTCGAGAATTTCGCCACGGATGAGATCACATTTGGATCGGAATACAAGAAAGAAGAATCTTAGGGTAAGGAAAAGGAAGGAATTTTATAATGACACATCAACGTGCAGACGGGATGCGGTATGCTCCACAGGGGAAACCTAATCCTGTTTGTGAGAAAGGCGAATTCCGCTTCGCTGCGATTGGACTCGATCATGGACATATCTTCGGGATGACCAATGGATTGTTAGAAGCGGGAGGAGAGGTCGCCTGGGTTTACGATCCTGATCCGGAAAAAATCGCAGAATATCAAAACAGTTTCCCGAATGCAATAGCTGCTGAAAGCGAACAGCAGATCCTGGATGATCCAAGTATTCACATGGTCGCCAGTGCTGCCATTCCTAATCAACGTTGCGAGATCGGGGTGAAAGTAATGGATCATGGAAAACATTACTTTGCTGATAAACCACCGCTGACAACATTAGATCAGCTCGAGATGGCAAAAGCCAAAGTCAGGGAAACTGGAAAACGGTATGCGGTTTATTTTTCCGAACGCCTGCATGTTGAGGCAGCAGTTTATGCTGGAGAATTAATTGACCAGGGATTGATTGGAAAAGTCGTTCAGGTTGTCAACCTTGCACCTCACCGCCTCAGTTTATTTTCGCGCCCGAAATGGTTTTGGGAAACCGAAAAATACGGCGGAATCCTGTGTGATATCGGAAGTCACCAGATCGAACAATTCCTGTTTTATGCCGGAGCAGAAGACGCCAAAGTACTGCACAGTAAAGTTGGCAACTACAACACGCCTCAGTACCCAGAATTTCAGGACTTCGGTGATGCCACCTTATTGGCGGATAACGGAGCAACGATGTATTTCAGAGTTGACTGGTTTACCCCGGATGCGCTGTCAGTTTGGGGAGATGGGCGCACCTTCGTAACCGGCACAGATGGAATGATTGAGATCCGAAAATACATTGATATCGGGCGCGACCACACCAGCGATCACCTGTATCTGGTGAACAACGAGCGAGAAGAGCATATCGAACTCAAAGAGAAAGTTGGTTTCCCATTTTTTGGTCAGTTGATCCTGGATTGTCTCAACGGCACGGATGTATCGATGTCCCAGGAGCATATCTTTAAATCAGCGGAATTGGCAATCATTGCTCAAAATGAAGCGNNGATTTATATCGATCGGTGAAAGACCTTCCGATCGTAAGTCCTCACGGTCACGTTGATCCAGCACTTTTTTCCGATCCCGATGCTAGTTTCGGAACGCCAACTGAGCTGTTGATCATCCCGGACCATTATGTTTTCCGGATGTTGTATTCGCAAGGATTTCCTCTGGAAAATTTAGGTGTTCCTACCCGGGATGGAACCCCGGTGGAAAAAGATCACCGGAAAATCTGGCAAATATTCGCGGATAATTTTTATTTATTCCGGGGTACTCCCAGCGGTATCTGGCTTCAGCAGGAACTGGTCGAAGTTTTTGGTATCACAGAAAAGCTGACCAGTGGGACAGCCCAGGGGATATACGACCAGATAGAAGAATGCTTGCAAAAACCTGAGTATGAGCCGCGTGCTTTATATGACCGCTTTAATATTGAAACTTTGTGTACCACCGACCAGGTAACGCAAGACCTGGACCATCACCTGGCGATCCAGGAAAGTGACTGGAACGGTAAGATCGTACCAACTTATCGCGCGGACAGCGTCTTTAATCTGATGGGAGAAAACTGGGTAGATGAAATCAAAGCCCTCAGTGAAATCAGCGGGATCGATGTGGTGGATTATAGTTCATATATCCAGGCGATAGAGCAGCGCCGTTCTTACTTTAAAGCAGCGGGTGCAACCGCCACCGACATGGGGGTTACCTCTGCATTCACCCATGTGTCTACCGAGGCTCAGCTCAACAGTATCTTTCAGCGGGCATTGCAGGGCGCAGTTACGCCGAAAGAGACCAAATTTTTTACAGCTCACCTGATCATGGAGAACGCCAGGATGAGTGCTGAAGATGGATTGGTGATGCAGCTGCATGTTGGCTCCAACCGCAATCACAACGACTTTATCTTCAATCGCTTCGGCCCCGACAAGGGTTTTGACATTCCTGAGCAATCAGAATTCACCAAGAATTTACAACCATTGTTAAACCAGTTTGGCAACCACCCCAATTTTAATTTAATCATCTTTACTCTCGATGAAAGTACCTATGCTAGGGAGTTAGCCCCACTGGCAGGTGTCTATCCCACAGTTAAATTAGGGCCACCCTGGTGGTTCTTTGACTCTTTCAATGGGATAGAAAGATACTTTAAGCTGGTCATGGAGACCGCGGGAATCTACAATACAGTCGGTTTCAATGATGATACCCGGGCTTTTCCGTCAATACCTGCCCGTCACGACCTGTGGAGAAGATTAACTGTCAACTGGCTTTCTGGCCTGGTCGTCCGGCAGATCATAGACGAAGAAGATGCATATTCGATGGCCAAATCGATGTGCTATGATCTGGCCAAACAGGCTTACCGATTGGAGAATTAGCTGAAGATGGGAAAAATGACGGATATCTTTGTCGAATCTGCCCAGCTGTATTTCATTCCCGTTGAAACGCGAGTACCGTTGAAGTTTGGGCCAGAAACATTGACTTCGGTCACCTGTGCACGAGCAAAGGTAACAGTTGTGGACAGGCAAGGAAATCGATCTGTCGGTTGGGGAGAGACTCCGTTGAGTGTGCAGTGGGTCTGGCCGAGCGAGTTGAGCTATTCTGATCGTCACTCTGTGCTTAAACAATTTACGATCGATCTTGCCCGTCATTTTGGCAGCTTTTTGTATGCCGGTCATCCGATGGAGATTGGATACCGTTTTCAAGAGGATTTTCTGCCTCATCTCCTGGATGAGGTAAACCGATCTCGGGCACCAGTTCAGCNNCGATCTGGCTAAACAATTTGGTAGTTTTTTGTATGCTGGTCATCCGATGGAAATCGGATACCGTTTCCAGGAGGATATACTACCTCATCTCCTTGCGGAGGCGAATCGATCACGGGCACCTGATCAGCAGATGCCCTGGTTGGCAGCACTGGTTTGTACATCTCCCTTCGATATCGCCATCCACGATGCATTTGGAAAACTGGTCAACCTTCCAGTTTATGAAACCTACAACAGCGAATTTATGAACCAGGATCTAAGCTGGTTCATCCAGCCTGCGCCTGGGGTGGATGTTAGTTTTACTAATAAGTATCCGGCAGATTATTTGATCAGCCGACGACCCAATTCGATCCCTGCCTGGCATCTGGTTGGTGGACTGGATTTGCTGACCGAGGATGAACTCACCGGAAACGAGCCCGACGATGGCTACCCGGTTGTATTAACAGATTGGATCGATCGTGATGGATTGAACTGCCTTAAGATCAAACTCCGGGGGGATGACTCAGATTGGGATTATTCACGCATTCTGAATGTTGGCAAGATCGCTGTTGAAAAAGGAGTGGATTGGTTGACCGTGGATTTCAACTGTACCGTCCTGGACCCGGAATATGTAAATGCAATCCTGGATCAATTGAAAATTGAAACCCCACGACTCTACGGAATGATCTTATATGTTGAACAGCCATTCCCTTATGAATTGGAACACCATCCCATTGATGTACACAGTGTCTCTGCCCGCAAACCCCTCTTTATGGACGAGTCTGCCCACGACTGGGAATTAGTCCGCCTGGGAAAAAAGTTAGGTTGGACTGGGGTCGCTTTAAAAACATGCAAGACACAAACAGGCGCATTGCTCAGCCAGGCGTGGGCTAAAGCACATGGAATGACTTTGATGGTACAGGATCTGACCAACCCGATGCTGGCACAGATCCCACATGTGTTGCTGGGTGCTTACGCAGGCACGATCATGGGGGTAGAGACGAATGCAATGCAGTTCTATCCTGAAGCATCCAATGCGGAGGCGCGTGTTCACACCGGTATTTACCAGAGGCGGAACGGTAGTTTGAGCCTTGAATCCATACACGGTCCCGGCTTTGGTTACCGGCTGGACGAAATTGAGAGAGATTTACCTAACCCCGTAATCTGAGGGCAACAACGATAAAGGTGTATTGATGGACTTAAATGAATTAACTGGTTTATATAATTTCAAAGGCAGGACGGTGGCGATCTCGGGCGGTGCAGGCATCTTGGGTGGTGAAATGGCATGTGCACTGGTTGGTTTTGGCGCCAATGTTGCTATCATCGACCGCGATCCCGAACGAGCAGACCGGCTGATGGATAGATTAGGCTGCTATCCAGGATGTTCCGTGATTGTGTACGCAGATGTATTGAAGAAGGACACTCTGGTGAAGGCAGAGGAAGCCATCAGGAAAGAGTTTGGACCAGTCGATACACTCATTAATGCAGCTGGTGGTAACCATCCGAATGCAACGACCAGCGAAACGCTTTCCTTTTTCGATTTAGAATTGAACAATATCCAAAAAGTATTTGATTTAAATTCAATCGGAACCATTTTGCCTTCGCAGGTCTTTGGTGCAAAAATGGCAGAACGAGGAGAAGGAGTGATCCTGAACATTTCCTCGATGAATGCATTTCGACCTCTCACGCGTGTACCTGCCTACTCAGCGGCGAAATCTGCAGTGACCAATTTCACCCAATGGTTGGCTGTCCACATGGCAATGGAATACTCCCCCAATATCCGTGTTAATGCACTCGCGCCTGGATTCTTCCATACTGCTCAAAATGATTATCTGCTTTATGATGTAGAGACAGGAGAGTTAACTGAACGTGGACAGCAGATTATTGATCACACGCCAATGCGCAGATTTGGAGTCCCAGAAGACCTGCTGGGTACAATGCTGTGGCTATTGTCACCAGCAGCTGAGTTCGTTACAGGTGTTGTAGTACCTGTCGATGGAGGTTATGCTGCGTATGGAGGAGTATAAGTTTACATGGATAGTAATCATCCTTTTTTGAATTCAGATCAAATTGCTGAGATTGTCAAAAATGCTCTGATTCAATGGAAACTGCAGGATAAAAATGTCCTTGTCCTGACTCCTGATCACACCCGCACAGCACCATTACCACTGCTTTTTAAGGTGATTACTGAAACCCTGAGTCCCGTCGTGCGAAGGTTGGATTACCTGGTCGCACTGGGGACTCACCCGATCATGTCCGAGGCAAAACTGAATGAGTTGTTTGGCATCGAAGAGCTCGTCCCTGAAAATGTTGGGGTATTTAACCACAATTGGTCGGATCCCAATCAACTGATCACTCTGGGTGAGATCACCCAAGAACAGACCGAGTATTATACGGATGGTCAACTATCACTCAACGTGCCTGTTACCATCAACAAGAAAATTCTGGAATATGACCATATCATTATCGTTGGACCAGTCTTTCCACACGAAGTTGCTGGCTATTCCGGCGGATATAAGTATTTCTTTCCGGGGATCAGCGGTCCGGATGTGATTCACTTCACCCACTGGGTGGGTGCATTGAATACCAGCTTCGCGACCATCGGTGTACAGGATACTGCTGTGAGAGAGGTGATCAACATTGCAGCAAATATGGTCCCGACACCAACAAAGGCAATCTGTCTTGTCACCTCCAAAGACGGCATTTACAGCATTTTTACCGGGGATGTAAAAAAAGCCTGGATAGATGCCTGCGAACTATCATCTCAAGTTCATGTCCGGTACTTTGATAAACCTTTTAAAAAGGTAATCTCGTTGCTGGCACCACTTTATGATGAACTCTGGACTGGTGCTAAAGGGATGTATAAGGTTGAGCCTGTCATTGCTGACGGTGGAGAGGTCATCATCTATGCTCCTCAATTAGATGTTATCTCTCACACGCATGGAAAATATATTACGAAGATCGGCTATCATATTAAAGAATATTTTGTTGAACAGTGGGACCAATTCAAACACTACCCATGGGGAATATTAGCTCACTCCACTCATTTGAAAGGATTGGGGAGGATGGAAAATGGANNATGGAGTGGAAATTCCTCGCATCCAGGTTACCCTGGCAACCGGAATTCCTGAGCACATCTGTAAGCAGGTAAATCTGGGCTACCAGGATCCCCGAGACTTCGACATACAAAATTATCGGAACCGGGAAGACGAAGGCATACTGGTTGTCCCATATGCCGGTGAAATCCTGCATCGACTGAAGAGGTAATCAACGAGTGATACCTCTTGATCAGGCGCTTGATCCATTTGTGCTATCCATCGATGTCGGTAGTTCCTCGGTGCGGACGGTCATCGTGGATCGGAAAGCGCGTGGCATTGAAGGCACAGATCACAAAATCAGCCTGAAGATGCAAACTGAGCCGGATGGAACGGCTGTCATGGATCCTGATATATTGAAGCAGACGGTTTATGAGAATATTGACCACAGCCTGGAAAGCTTACCCGGGGAAGCAGCGAAAATTGCCGGTGTTGGAATGTGTACCTTTGTCAGCAACCTTATCGGTTTGGATTCGCATGGGAATGCAATCACACCTGTGATCACCTACGCGGATAGCCGTGCTCACTCCGATGCTGATCAACTCCGTTTAAGTTTGGATGAGCGTGAGATTCACCAGCGGACGGGATGCCGATTTCATACCAGCTACTGGACCGCACGCCTTCATTGGTTGAAAAGAACTCAGCCAGATATATTTGATTCCACCGTGAGCTGGGTATCCTTCGGAGATTATCTATACCAGGAACTCTTCGGTGATCTAGCGACAAGTTACTCGGTGGCTTCCTGGACAGGGTTGTTGGATCGCAAGAAGCTAACCTGGGATGACAAATTAATAAATGCACTCCATATTGACCAATCCCATCTGCCAATCCTTGTGGACAGCGATCATGCATTCAGGGCTTTGCGGAGCGAATTTGTTCAACGCTGGCCGGCATTGAGCCAGGCATCCTGGTATCCGGCGGTCGGAGATGGTGCAACAGCGAATATTGGGAGCGGTTGTGTACACCCTGACAAAATTGCTTTGACTATGGGGACGAGTGCAGCAGTTCGAGTGATGATTCCCGGCAATGCAGGTTCAATCCCAGAAGGTTTGTGGTGCTATAAGGTGGACGCGGACCATGAACTGCTTGGAGGGGCATTAAGTGAAGGCGGGAATGTGTACGCCTGGCTCAGTCGCACACTAAACCTCAATAATATAAACCTTAATAAATNNTGGCTCAACCGTTTGCTGAAGCTCAACAATGTGAACCTCCGGGAAAATATATTCACATATGAACCTGACGGACATGGACTGACTTTTATACCGCTGCTGGCTGGTGAGCGAGCACCCGGATGGAATGGTTCTGCCAGAGGAACAATTCACGGGCTGTCCCTTGCGACTGAACCTGCGGATATCTTCATTGCTGGAATGGAAGGGGTTGCATATCGGATTGGACTGGTCTACCAGCTGTTAGAACCCCATCTGGATCAAGATGTGGAGATCATCGCCAATGGTGGTGCTTTGATCAATTCACCGGAGTGGCTGCAGATCATCGCCGATGTTTTAGGCAAGAAAGTGACATTATCTGGAATCGCAGAAGCCTCCTCACTCGGTGCTGGTATGATCGTATTGAAAAACATTGGGGTTGTCCGATCACTTGCAAATATCCCGATTCCCAGAGGGCAAGTATTTCAACCTCGACCTGAACGATATAATCTTTACCAGCAGGCTATCAAGCGTCAGCAGGCTTTATACCAACAAGTGATGAATATGTAAAAATCATGAACAGGAGTAAACAATGACAACAAGTGATATGGGGTTGATTGGTCTGGCGGTGATGGGCCAGAACCTTGTCCTTAATATGGACGATCACGGCTACAAGGTTTCGGTATTTAACCGGACAACATCCAAAGTTGACGATTTTATTAACGGCAGTGCCAAAGGGACAAAAGTTGTCGGAACCCACACTTTAGAAGAATTGGTCGATTCCCTCAAGAAACCGAGAAGGGTGATGTTGATGATCAAGGCTGGTTCTCCAGTCGATAAGGCGATCGAAAGTTTGATCCCGCTTCTGGAACCGGGAGACATCATCATTGATGGTGGGAATTCAAATTTCCATGACAGCATCCGTCGGACTGAATACCTGGAATCCAAAGGGCTGTTGTTTATCGGTGCAGGTGTGTCCGGTGGAGAAGAAGGTGCCAGGAACGGACCATCGATCATGCCTGGAGGTTCGGAGCAAGCCTGGCCGCATGTCAAAGATATTTTCCAGGACATTGCTGCTAAGGTCGAAGACGGCACACCATGCTGTGATTGGGTAGGCTCGGATGGCGCCGGTCATTTTGTGAAGATGGTTCATAACGGTATCGAATATGGTGATATGCAGTTGATCTCTGAAGCGTACTACCTGATGAAAGTCGGACTGGGAATGAGCCATGAAGAAATGCACGATACCTTTGCCGAGTGGGATGAAGGCAAATTGGACTCTTACCTGATCGAGATCACCAAAGAGATCATGGCTTTCAAAGATGACGACGGCTCACCGTTATTAGAGAAGATTCTGGATGCTGCAGGGCAAAAAGGCACCGGGCGCTGGACTGCCATCGCTTCTTTGAACGAAGGGATTCCACTTACTTTGATTGTTGAGGCTGTCCAGGCACGGTCATTATCCGCGTTAAAAGATGAGCGTATTGAAGCTTCAAAGATTCTCCAGGGTCCTGACATTAAGCTGGATGTGGACAAAGCCACATTTGTTGACCATATCAAAAACGCTCTCTATGCCGCCAAGATCATCTCCTACACCCAGGGCTATATGCTCATGAAGGCCGTCTCTGAGGAGTCCNNATTTATTGTTCGATGATTATTTCAAGAATGAGGTCGACCAGGCACAGGCAGCCTGGAGACGAGTGGTCGCAACGGCGTTTTTAAATGGCGTGCCCGTGCCGGCTATGTCCAGTGCTCTCGCATTCTATGATGGCTATCGAAATGACCGTCTACCGGCGAACCTGATCCAGGCACAGCGAGATTATTTCGGCGCTCATACGTATGAACGTGTNNGATCGGGTCTGGGGCCGCGGCTACGTCAGGAAGTTATGAAGCTTGATGATTGACGAAAATCATTTGTACACTCCTATGTATTTGAATATATAAAAGACTCGGTATAAGACCGGGTCTTTTATACACATATTTAACTTAATTATGGATACAGCTCGAATCTGTTTGCACACCGCCACCACGAAACCCCTTGATTTGGGAGAAGCACTTGAAATCTATTCAGGTGCTGGAATTCAAGGTGTGACCTTGTGGCGGGATGCACTCAGGGATTTCGGAATGATTGCCGCCAAAGCGAAACTGGCTTCCACTGGACTGGAAGTTGTCTCGCTTTGCCGGGGAGGTTTTTTTCCATCTGTAAATGAGGATCAGCGGAAAAAATCCATCATTGAGAATATCGATATCCTTGGAGAGGCTTCACAAATTGGTGCTCCACTTGTTGTGCTGGTACCCGGCGCAGATCCTTCGCAAAGCCTGGAGAAAGACCGTGAGCAGATCCGGGTGGGGATAGAAGCAATCCTCCCCTATGCTGCTGAGGCAGGAATCCGCCTGGGGATTGAACCTTTACACCCGATGTATGCCGGGGATCGCTCGGCCATCAACACCCTGACCCAGGCTAATGATCTGTGTGAGGCGATCGATTCCCCCTGGGTCGGCGTGATTATCGATGTATATCATTTATGGTGGGACCCAGACTTGGAATCAGAGATCCATCGCTGTGGTGAGAATGCTAACATCTTTGCCTTACATGTATCCGATTGGAAAGTTCCAACGATCGACTTATTAAATGACCGGGGTTTGATGGGTGAAGGTTGCATTCCAATCCGGCAGATCCGTCGATGGGTAGAAAAGGCTGGATTTGATGGAATGATTGAGGTTGAAATATTTTCGAACCAGTACTGGAAGATGGACCAGGTGGAGTTTGTCAGCAAGATCGTGGAACACTTTCAGAGATATGTTTAAGTTCGTCGAAATGCTATACCGTGTGAGCCAGTGTAAAATGATTGTATATTCCAGAGATCGTAAAAAGACTGAATGATCCAAAATCCAACAGCATTAAATGGAGTTTTTATGAGTGAACCGACAATTAAGACGACAGTCGTTGGGAGTTACCCGACACCGACCTGGTTGGGGAGCCAACCATCAACACCGAATCTGAGGGATGCCATCCTGGTGGTGCTGAAAACTCAGGAACTGGCTGGTTTGGATGTGATCGCAGATGGAGAGTTATCTCGTTTCGACCCTAACCATCCTGAAACCAACGGGATGATCGATTATTTTGTCGCCCCGATGGAGAATATCCACACCGATCTTTCGCGACAGGAATTGAGCGAATTTCGCAGCATCGAGGGGATGAAGTTTCGAGCCCGGCCGGCAGGAGTGGTGCGCGGTCCAATTGGTGAAGGAACTCTTAACCTCCCTGCAGCCTGGAATTTCATCAAAAGTTTGACGATAAAACCGCTGAAATTCACAGTCACAGCCCCATATATGCTGGCCAAGACCCTGGTGGACGAGCACTACGGCAATCTCCAGGATTTGACAATGGCCATAGCGGATGTACTACGGAAACAGGTCGCGGAGATAGATTCAGCGGTTTTGCAGGTAGATGAAGCCAATTTGCCCGGTCATCCACAGGATGTTGGCTGGGTTCACGAACCCATTAATCATGTGCTCTCTGCCGTTCAGGGGAAAAAGGCAATCCATTTGTGTTTCGGAAATTATGGAGGCCAATCCATTCAATCTGGTTTCTGGCGTGATATGCTGCCGTTCCTCAACCGGCTGGATGTAGATCACCTGGTATTGGAATTTGCTAGAAGAGGTTTTGATGAACTAGAGGTCTTCCAAGATCTGCGCCGGGATATATCACTTGGGATAGGGATCATCGATATCAAGGATAACGAAGTTGAATCTCCAGAACTGGTTGCTGAACGTATCCAATACGCTGTGGAAACGCTCGGTGAGGAAAGAATCCGTTGGGTCCATCCAGATTGCGGGTTCTGGATGCTGCAACGCTCTGTGGCTGATCGCAAGATGGAAGCTCTTGTGCAGGGGAGGAACTTGTTCCTGGGAAAATAAATCCCCTTCAAGATTAAATTGCAGCTGAACTATGGTATCAAGGTCAGCTGCTTTTTAGTTCCTTTGTTTTCAAACTATAATAATGCCTGGTGAGACATTATTGTTGAAGGAGTACATGATGTGGTATTACAAAATCTCAAGCGATGAGAAAGGGGAACGAACAGCAGAAAGGCTGCTGGATTTGAAGAATCACCTTGCCGGCCCAGAAGGGGTACCCATCCGACGACCGGATACTTTACTGCTGGCGACCTGGAATATTCGTGATTTTGACTCGGCAGCGTATGGAACCAGAGGACTGGAGCCTCTGTATTATATTGCTGAGATCATTTCCCATTTTGATCTGGTTGCTGTCCAGGAAGTAAAAGAAGATCTTGTTGCCCTGGATAAACTCCAGGATTTATTGGGGTTCGAATGGCGCTACCTGGCAACGGATGTAACAGAAGGACGCCCGGGCAATCGCGAGCGTCTGGTCTTTTTATATGACAGCAAAAAAGTTCGCTTTGGGCAGATTGCCGGCGAGATCGTTATTCCTCCGATCGAAACAACCGATGAGACAGGTGAGGAGAAAATTTACCTGCCATCAAAACAGCTCTATCGGACACCTTTCATCTGCAGCTTTCGGGCTGGATGGACTAAGTTCATGATGTGTGTTGTTCACATTCAATATGGTGAAAATGTGGCAGATGATCCCGATCGGGAAGAAGAGATCCGCATGGTGGCAAATTTTCTGGCAAAACGAGCAGAAGAACGTGCTGCCTGGTCAAACAACATGATCCTGATCGGTGATTTCAACATCTTCTCCTCCAGTGATATCACCATGCAGGCGATCACAGATGCTGGCTTTATTGTTCCACCAGAACTCCAGGAACTTCCACCTACCAATACGGGTAAAAAAGCCCGGTTCTATGACCAGATTGCATTTATGCCGCAGGAAGAGAACCTCGAATCGACGGGGAGGGCTGGAGTTTACAATTACTACAACGTGGTCTACCGGGAAGAGGATGAGCAGATCTATATCCCTGATATGGGAGACAGCTATTTCACTACCAGTTCAGGGACACCAAGGACGGACAGCCACAAACCGATTTATTACAGGACTTACTGGCGAACCCATCAGATGTCCGATCATTTGCCGATGTGGGTGGAATTGAAG
>JABAOG010005220.1_pt1 | contig 26517 bp, 30 predicted proteins | sample 7062131 | NCBI WGS metagenome assembly JABAOG01 (sample SAMN14538629, study PRJNA623070) | marine sediment metagenome | biome: marine biome [ENVO:00000428]; feature: marine pelagic biome [ENVO:01000023]; material: deep marine sediment [ENVO:00002113] | place: India: Arabian Sea | collected... | reverse complement strand
GCCTCCATCAGTATCGGCGTTTTCGCCATTGGAGTGATCGCCGGCGGTTACATCATGCTCCCTGAGGGAATGGAGGCCACCTATTCGAGTGTTAACCCGGCCAATATCGAAATCATCACCGATCCTTTCGACCGTGACTTTCTTGAAGGGATAAAAAATGTGGACGGCGTAGCGGATGCAGAAGCCAGGCGTTCGATCAGCGTGCGAGTCCGGGTTGCTGAGAACGAGTGGAAGAACCTGACCCTGACCGCTATCCAGGATTTTACTGAACATGATATCAACCAGCTGACCCCTCAAGAAGGTGTGGCTGTTCCCCCCGACCATTCCATCATTTTATTAGATGAAGCCCTGCCAGAAATACGGACATCCCTGGGTGACACTCTGGAAATCCAACTGCAGGATGGCACCACGAAATTCATGGATGTTGTCGGTACCACCAAGGACCGCACAACAGGTATCGAGGGCATCCTGGATAAGAAAGTTGGTTACATCACCGGCGAAACCCTGACCTGGCTCCATGCGGACGATAGTTTCAATCAACTCCTGGTTGTCGTCAGTGGAAACACCAATGATGAAAACCATATCCAGCTGGTTGAAAACCGGATTGTCGACCGGATTGAAGACAATAACCGACAAGTCTACCAGGTCGAACGTGCTCGCCAGAACGAACATCCACTCGGATATATTATCGACGCGCTGATCAGCGTATTAGGTATCCTGGGAATCCTGATCGGTTTCCTGAGTGGATCGCTGGTCATGAACACATTCAACTCTCTATTGACCCAACATACGCGTCAGATCGGTGTTATGAAGCTGGTTGGAGCTCGAAGCCGACAGATCATCGGGATGTATATGATGAACGTATTCATCTACGGACTGATCTCACTGGCAATCGGTATTCCCACCGGTGCAATGGGTGCTCGTTTGCTGTCAAATTCTGTGGTTGATATCTTAAATATTTCTCTGGTCAATACATCCCCTGTACCGCTGATCCCAATCGTGATCCTCCTGCAGGTCTTCATCGGTCTCGTTGTTCCACTGGTTACCGCATTGATCCCGGTGGTGCGCGGTTCACGCGTTACCGTACAACGGGCTGTCAGCGGTGATATGAACACAGAGGAGGGAAAAGCTCAGTGGGTTGATCGCAGCCTGGAGAACCTGCCGGGAGTCAAGGGGATTTCCACCATTGCCATCCGTAATACCTTCCGTCGAAAGGGGCGGCTGCTGCTGACCCTTCTGACCCTCTCTCTTGGGGGAGCGATCTTTATTTCAGTTTTCAATGTGCGGATTTCATTGAACCAGAAAAACGAACAGGTATTCCGTTATTTCTCCGCCGATGTCAACCTGGATTTCAGTCGAAGCTACCGGACAGAAGAGATAGAAAAGGTCGCCAAACAGGTTCCTGGTGTCATCAGCGTGGAGGGCTGGTCAACGGCTGCTGGTGAAGTTATCAATCCTGTGACCGACACAACCGATGCAACAATTTCGATCCTCGGTCCCCCGGCTGACTCAGAATTGATCGATCCCACTATGCTGGAGGGTCGCTGGATCGTACCAGGAGATGAGAAAGCTCTCGCTCTCAATGAGGCAGTCTGGGATGTTTACCCAAATATCGCTCCTGGTGACACCATCCGGTTGAAGATCAGCGGGCAAGAGGATGACTGGGTTGTAACCGGCATCTACCAGTACGCCGGTTTAGATCGGCTGTTCGGGTATGCTAATTATGAAAGCCTGGCGAAAGTAAACGGACTGCTTAACGAAGCCTCCACCTACCGGGTTGTCCTGGACCAGCACGACCGCGCCTATCAGGAACGCGTCGGCGCCCAGATTGACAACCACTTCAAAGAACTTGGCTTTGATGTCCGCGGTGTGGAAGCCGGCGCAGCTTTCGTGGAACACACCACCGATTTGCTGGGCATCCTGATCCTGGTGCTGTTGATGCTGGCGGTGATAACCGCGGTCGTCGGCAGTATCGGTCTGGCAGGCACCTTGAGCATGAACATTCTGGAACGCACCCGCGAGATCGGTGTGCTGCGCGCCGTTGGTGCCTATGACCAGGTCGTCATTACAATGGTCATTCTGGAAGGACTGTTCATCGGGTTTCTCAGTTATGTCATCGGGGTTGCCCTTTCGTTCCCGATCACCGGTCTTCTGTCCGATGTGGTCAACGAGGCGATTTTTAACAGCCCAGGGAACTGGGCTTTCACTTATACAGGTTTCCTGATCTGGATGGCAGCGGTCGCCTTATTATCTACATTAGCGAGTGTAATTCCAGCACGGAGCGCATCTCGGATGACGATCCGCGAGGTGCTGGCTTATGAATAGAAGAATACAAACAAATTCTCCCTCCGGGATATTAGGAGAGGTTATCATGAAAAAATATTTACCCATCATCATTCTAGTTTTATCTATCAGCCTGGTGCTGTCTGCCTGCGGCCAGACTGGTGAGGCCGCTGAGCCGACCCAGGTGGTCGATACCCCGGTCACATCCAGCGGCGTGATCGCCGAAGGCGTGCTTGTCCCGCGCGAATACGCTCACCTGGCTTTCCAGAGCGCCGGCGAAGTGGTTGAGATCCTGGTCGAGGAGGGAGATCAGGTCACCACGGATCAACCGCTGGCTCGACTGGGAAACCGGGAAGCACTCCTGGCTCAGCTGGCAACCGCTGAACTGGAACTGACCAGCGCACAGCAAGCCCTGGACGACCTGCTTGAGAATGCGGCTATCAGAGCCAGCCAGGTGTTGCAGGAACTGCTGAATGCCAACCAGGCTGTTCTGGACGCGCAAGCCGCTGTCGATGAAATCGACGAGGATGAATACGAAGAACAGCTGGACGATGCTCAAATCGCCGTTAATGAGGCCAAGGACGACCTGGAGGACGCCCAGGAAGAGTTCGACGAGAATGCTGATTTAGCCGAGGACAATACGGTGCGACAGCAGTCCGAAGACGACCTGGAAGAAGCCCAGAAGGACTACAACGAAGCTGTGCGTGAACGCGACCAGATCGAACTGGACTACCGTAGTCTTCATGCCAACCTGCGGATGGCGGAAGAAGCGCAGGCTGACGCCAGCCGCGAGTACGAGGCATGGCAAAACGGTCCTGACCCCGACCAATTGACCCTGGCGGAATCCCGCCTGGCCAACGCTCAGGCGCAGGTGGATGCCGTCCATGCTGCCCTGGATAATTTGGAAATTACAGCCCCTTTCGAGGGAACGATTGTTGACATCGATATCGCCCTGAATGAGCAGGCCGTACCGGGTCAACCTGTCATCCTGCTGGCGGACTTCTCCGAATGGTATGTCGAGACCGACGACCTGACGGAGATCGAAGTCGTTAAGATCGAAGAAGGTCAGACTGTTGAGCTGGAGGCCGACGCCCTGCCTGGCGAGACCCTCGAAGGTACCGTCGAGCGCATCAAGGACTTCTCCGAACTGCGCCGCGGCGATGTCACCTACACCGCCCGCATCCTGCTGGACGAATTTGACCTGCCCCTGCGTTGGGGAATGACCATGATCGTACGCTTCCCAGAAGCGGAATAGATAGATCAATCGATTAAAATAAAAAAACACTACGCGCACAAATTAAGTGCCGCGTGGTGTTTTTTGATTCGTTCCAGCTGTCTACGCCTGCTCTGCTTCCTTCTCCAGCTCGTCAAGTACAGCCAGGATCTCATCATTGGGCGGGATGTCTTCCATCGAGTGCCCGTAGTGAACGAAGCGGGCAACCCCCTGCTTGTCTACGATCACCTGGGCGGGCATACGGCCGAACTTGAAGATCTTGATTTCCTGTCCGTACTGTTTCAAGACCGTGTGATCGGGGTCCGGCAAGCCGGTGAACGGCAGGTCATTCTCGGTGAAGTAATCTTCGAATTTATCTTGCCCCTCTGGTCCAACGACCACAATTTCTGCATTGCGGTCGAGGAATTTGTCATAGTCGCGGCGCAACTGCGCCATGTGCCGGCGGCAGAACGGTCAGGTGAAACCCCGGTTGAAGACCAGGACGACGTTCTTTTCGCCCTCCAGGTCTGACAGCCGGAAAAGATCACCCTGGTAGGTGGTCAGTTCGAAATCCGGTGCCTTTGAATTAATTTCCACTTTGGACATAATTTTATCCTAATATTAATCATGTTTTGTCTATGTTTTGTACATTATACCAGATTGCGGATTTTGCTGCAAGAATTCTCAGAAAATACTTATATATCTTATTTAGCTCTGTTTAATTGGAGAAAATTGTCCTGTGTAGCACGCATTAGACTGTCATCCCCTTACAATTGGTGATGGATCTAACCTTACGAATAATCCGCACATACCAGACCCCCACTACCAGAAACCTCAAATTAGAGCATTGTGGCTTTAAAAATTAAACATTTTCCCGCGAGAATCAAGGGAGACCAATAATTTCATATTCACCTGATCTCACACGTTCCGGTTTGAAACAAGAAATTTACAATTTCGGCAGTTCGATCCTCTGCTGCTTCTGGTATTTCCCCTTCTTGTCCGCGTAGGAAACCTCGCAGACCTCATCGCCTTCAAAAAACAGGACCTGGGCAATACCCTCATTGGCGTAGATCCTGGCGGGCAGCGGCGTGGTGTTGGAAATTTCCAGGGTGACGTAGCCTTCCCACTCCGGCTCGAACGGCGTGACGTTGACGATGATCCCGCAGCGGGCATAGGTCGATTTGCCCAGGCAGATCGTCAGCACCGAACGCGGAATGCGGAAATACTCCACGGTCCGGGCCAGGGCAAAAGAATTCGGTGGAATGATGCATTCCTTACCCTTGATCTCGATCATCGCGTTGCTGTCGAACCTCTTCGGGTCGACGACCGCCGAATACACATTGGTGAAGATCATGAATTCATCCGCCACACGGATATCGTATCCATAAGAAGACACGCCATATGAGATGACGCCATCACGCACCTGGTTTTCTGCGAAGGGTTCGATCATCCCATGTTCTTTTACCATTCGTCTGATCCAATGATCTGGTTTCAATCCCATGTCCTGCTTGCTCCTTTAGTAGTGTAATGTTGCTCCAATTTTATCAATGAACGCCTGCATCCCGGTCACCAACCGCTGGCGTTAAAAACCGCTCTCAGCAGATCAGAACGCTCGGCAGCGGTCATCGGGCGTGGTTTGGCGAAGTCGATGAATAAAATCGTCAAGAGCTCTGTGCTGATATGCCGTCCATTATAGAACACATGCCGGTCGATGAATCCCTGCCGGGTTTCAAAGCTGATCTCGTACTGGTCAAAGAACATGTTGCCCAAGCCGTAGTGGATCAGCCCGCCGCCGTGGAATTCGAAAGCCTGCGGTTGGTGTGCCTGGCTGCCGCTGACGATCACCGCCCCGGCATCCGTCAGCCGCTGCGAATCGGCGACCTGGTTGGGCTGGGCATTGTAAGTGTAATATTCGAAATGCTGAAACGTAGCTACCGGCAGGTATCCCTGTGTGCGCAATTCCCGGATCTGGGTCTCCATGTAAGGGAAATCGCAGTACACAGCACCTGGAGAACTGTCAGTCGCAGTGGCAAAACCGCCTCCCTTGGCATTACAGCCGATAAAAGCGATCTGGTTGCCGTTGTGTGTCAGGGTGAGCGGAGCGCGACCCCGCGGCAGGTTTGCCCCTCCCCCGTAGATCTTCCAGCCGCGCTGTTCATACATGTCCAGAGTGTGGTACATGGCATCGGTGCCAAAATCGGCAAAATGGTCTCCTGTCAGTTCGACCACATCCGTACCGACAACCTCCAACAATTCGACATAGCGATCATCGCTGCAGAAGACCACGTCTCTCTGCACCGGATCCGGGAAGGGACAGTCCGGGTCAAAAGGTACTTCGTTGGAAATGTGGGTGATATCTGCGCTGCTCAACCACGCACCAATATCCTCCGCCGGGTACGTGACTCCGTGCTGCTCCATAGCGTAGGCGGTTGCCCTGACAAGGGCAGTCACGCCGGTCATCGCCAGAACCGTCAGCCGATCCGGAGAGCGGTTGGTGGCTGGCAGCAAGGGGTTGCTCCCACCAGGGTGTGATCCTTCCAGGAGGTCTTCGTCTCCCTGCAGCAGCAGGTGGACGGTCAGGGGATAGGCAATCGGATCGAATTTCTTTTGGATCGGGGATTGACCATCGATTTCTAAGACTTTCCAGCGCGGCTCCAATGCTTCGAAGGGTACCACCGCCCATGCGCTTCCACTTTCCCAGGCAGACTGCAGCAGTTGATCCGCTTCGATGAGGTGGACAGCATTCTCTGCAGCATCACCCCATCGTGCGGCTAGCACTGCATATGTCTCTGGCGACATCATCAGGGGCAGACCCCGAAATGGTCCGGCACCTTCGCCATTCCAGCTCTTCTCCAGCTGACCGGTTGTGACCCCATCCGGGATGGTCGGGAAAGGTGCCACCAGGGCGTACACCCACTGGGAAACCGGAACATTGCCTCGAAAGCCGAGCTGCATTCTGGCCTGGGCAGGGTCATCGACAAGCAGCATTCCGCCTGGAACGGTGATCCTCTCGCCGATAGCCGTCATCAAAGCGGGGTGAATCCACAACCCATCACCGGATTGGACGGCCGGTTGAGTGACTTGCTGGGTGCTGTCCGCCTCCAGTGCGAATGTGCTCGTTGGATCAGCAACAGCCGTGGGGGTGGTCAGCACCGGTGTCCAGGGAATCGGCATAAACGGGGTATTGGTCAGCCAAGCGGGGGGAAGATTTGGCGTTGGTGCGGCTGGAGCGGGCATTACACAGCTGGAAAGAATCAGGGAAAAGCAGATGAGAAGGATCGACGGTCTTAGTTTCAATCTTAATCCCTTTCGTTTCCCGCCTGAAAATTGAAGAACGTGATTTCGCCCGGGAGCACCTGGACCACATAGGACTGCAGTCCGTCGGCAACAAATTTGATCCGGTAAGTTCCTGGTGCCAGACCACCAATGGCGAAATCTTCATCCAGAATATCGTCTCCATTGACAGTCTCATCCGCGTAGGTCTCAATATATATCGTATTGCTGACACTTTCACCGTCAGCAACTAACTGTTCGATGTTCAGGTCAGGGATATACCAGGGATCGCCTTCCTCAGTGCGGATACGTCCAGCCAGGACACCGGTTTCGATTCCTCCAGGAGTTTCATCGGGCACCCACCAGAGCTCCGGGTTGCGGGTGGCAGAGTACTCGTTCTCGCCAACGCGGACTTCAAAATGCAAATGGCTGCCGGTTGCCCTTCCAGTGAATCCGACTTCACCGATCACGTTGCCGCTGCGGACACTCGCTCCTTCTTCTGTGAGGATCTCCGAGAGGTGGGCATACAGCGTGTAAACAGGTTCATCTATCCCCGGCACCTCATGCTCGATGACGACCAGGTTGCCGTAGTGGTTGTACCAGTTGGCGTAATGGTGGTTGGCATCCGTCCCAGCGACCACGACGACACCATCAGCGGATGCTAATATGGGTGTGCCCAATGGATTGAGCAGTTCAACCCCGTGATGGATCCGACGTTCTCCACCCTGCGTGCTTCCATAGCGGTATGTTGGATCGACATCCGTATTCCCTCCTTCACCGATCGGTCGGGAAAATACCAGATGCCCCTGGTAATGACACAACAGCGATCCACAGGGTGTTGATGTCGGTGTTAGTTCCAGTTCAGCAGGGGTGGGCGTTGGGGTGGAGGTCGCTGTCGATGGAATAATTATCGGCTCAGGAGTTTGTGTTGCTGTCGGTGTGTGATTTAAAGTGGGTTGTCCGTCGGCCTGATCTGCTGGTGCCGCCAGAGTTACCGCCTGGGTGACAGAAGAGGCAGAAACAGAACTCGGTGCTCCAGCATCCTGCCGGCAGCCTGCCATCAGGACACCAGCAGCCAGAACCAATCCTACCCCAATGCGCAATCTCATGCCAGGCTTAAGCCCCCGCGCTGCTGCAACTGGAGCATGATCCTGGATTGATGGTCAAGCGCCTCCGATTCAAGCACGTTCATATCGCTGATCAATTCCTGGACCTTGTTGCGGTCGTCCAGCCCATCCAGGTTGATGCGCACGTTATATCCTGCACTGATCAAACCAGCCTGTGCCATCGCCGCTCCACTGGCGCCGTCCGAAATCGCGTTGACGTTCCCTTTACTGACAACGGTTTCAGCCAGCTCGATGACTTTGACGCATTTACCGGCCACAGACAAGGGTACCATGGCGGCATGCAGGGTTGCCTGCTGGATCTTGTCACCCCGGGATTCGTCATCTTTGGGCAGCCGGAAGGCATCCATCAAGACTTCGAAAGCGTTGGCATCATCTTCTACAGCGGTGGTCAGTTCGCGCCGCAGGGTTTCTGCCTCAAAGAGTACATCTTCCATTTCAGCCGCAACATCCGCATACTTCTTCTTATTGACGGTTAACCGGGCTACCATGGCTACCAGGGCGGCACCCATCGCTCCGGCATGAGCAGCGGCAGAACCGCCTCCTGGCGTTGGAGTTCCAGCAGCCAGGTCTTCGATGAAATTATCGCTGGATGAATCTTCAAGGGCGGCATACATACGGCTTTCCAATACCTGCTCGGGTTCGAACTGATCCATCTGGGTGTACCAAACAGAAGCATCCACCAGTGCCTCCTGGGGGATCAAACCGACCAGTTCGCTGTGACGGACATCAACTCCATATCGCTTAGCTTCCCGGCGGATGAACTCCACCACCCGGGCAATGGGGGTTTTTCGGTAGTTGGTCAGGTTCATCGATACCTGAGCAATTCCATCCACCAGCAAACCCAGTGCCTTGACGTACCGCAGCCCGCCAGACGAATGGCGCACCGCCCTGGCAATCTTCTTGGCGATTTCGACGTCATCCGTGGTCAGGTAGACATTGTAAGCGATCAGGAAGTTACGTGCTCCAATCACGGTAGCACCGGCAGGACCAACCTTGGCAGGACCATAGTCCGGTTCTCGCTCCGGTTTCTCGCCAATTTCTTCCTTAAGCGCCTCGTACTCACCCCGGCGGATGTTCGCAAGGTTCTTCCGCTCGGGTCGCGTGGCAGCTTCTTCGTACAGGTAAACAGGGATCTGAAGAGTATTTCCCACGCGTTCTCCAACCCGCCTGGCGATCTCCACACATTCGTCCATTGAAATCTCCCGGATGGGAATAAAAGGTACGACATCCGTCGCACCGATGCGTGGATGTTCCCCTTCATGTTCATCCAGGTTGATCAGCTTGGAAGCCGTCTTGATTGCCTGGAAAGCGGCCTCTTCCACACCACTCGGCGTGCCGACAAACGTGATCACGGACCGGTTGTGGTCATGATCCATATGACGGTCCAGGATAAAAACCTCCTTTACACTGGCGATCGATTCCTGGATGGCGTCAATGACTTCTGGACGCCGGGCATCAGAAAAATTGGGGACGCATTCAACTAAAGGTGTGGACATATTCTCCTCTTTCTCATCAAATCTCGGTGCGAACCCATTTCCCGTGTGAGTTGCACCAACAAAAAGTATAATTTTTCAACGGGGGCAGCGCACTATCAATAAATGGTGCTGATTGAGACAGTTTCCAGTTCAGGTATCCGAAGTGGAAGCCTACATATCAAGTGCGTTCGAACCACCTAGCATTATATGCCGGTAATTATACCTGCCATTGCCAATCATTTCCCGGTACGTTACAATCACAAACAATATTTTGGAATGAAATTGCTATCCAACGGAGATAATCTTTTCATGAAAACTATCCTGGTTACTGGCGGCGCTGGATTCATCGGAAGCCACACAACAGTAGAACTGCTCAATGCAGGCTATGATGTGGTCGTTGTCGATAATCTCTGCAACAGCAAACAAGAATCACTGCACAGGGTGGAGGAACTCACCTCAAAGGAAGTTGCCTTTTATAAAGCAGATCTCCTGGATAAGCAGGCTCTTGAGCAGGTTTTCAGCAAACACAGCATCGACTCTGTGATCCATTTTGCGGGCTTAAAAGCTGTGGGCGAATCCGTTTCCATTCCGCTGCAGTACTACCACAACAACATCACCGGGACGATCTACTTACTGGAAGTCATGGCCGCGCATGCCGTCAGGAAACTGGTATTTTCCTCCTCAGCGACAGTCTACGGCGAACCAGAGAGTGTCCCGATCACTGAAGAATTTCCCCTATCCGCGACCAACCCCTATGGGCGCACCAAGCTGTTCATTGAGGAGATCCTGCGCGACCTGTATGTCTCTGATGATGCATGGAACATCGCCCTGCTGCGCTACTTCAACCCGGTTGGCGCACACCCCAGCGGGAAAATAGGTGAAGATCCCAACGACATCCCCAATAATTTGCTCCCCTTTATATCCCAGGTAGCCGTCGGTAAACTGAGCGAACTGCATGTCTTCGGTGACGATTATCCTACCCCGGACGGCACCGGCGTGCGCGATTATATCCATGTTGTTGACCTTGCCCGCGGACACCTCAAAGCCCTGGAGGTCCTGGATGATGGTATCGGTGTCCAGGCTTACAACCTGGGGACGGGACGAGGCTATTCCGTTCTGGAGATGATCGAAGCCTTCCGAAAAGCCAGCGGTAAGCCAATCCCGTATAAGATCGTTGACCGTCGTCCCGGGGACGTCGCTACAAGCTACGCGGACCCGACCAAAGCGAAGCAAGACCTCAGCTGGGAAGCCGAGTTAGGCATCAAAGAGATCTGTGAGGATGCCTGGCGCTGGCAGTCCAAAAACCCAGATGGATATCCATAAATGACTCACGGCGACACCCACTCTCACACCCATGCAAGCCAGCAATCGCACGGTCATTCTCACGGAAAACCGAACAACATTCGGCTGGCATTTTTCCTCAACCTTGCATTCACGATCCTGGAGATCATCGGGGGTTTGCTCACCAACAGTGTCGCCATCATCTCCGATGCCATTCACGACCTCGGGGACAGCCTGTCGTTGGGATTGGCCTGGCTCCTGGAAAGCTACTCCGGAAGGGAGAGCGATGCCAATTACTCCTACGGATACCGGCGTTTTTCGCTGCTCGGAGCTCTGATCAATTCATCCATCCTGNNCCAGCAGACGAGACCGGTATGCTCGTGCTGGCGGTCATCGGGATCGTCGTCAACGGCATCGGGATGATCCGCCTGCGCGGGGATTCATCTATGAATGCCCGGGTGATTGGCTTGCATCTACTCGAAGATGTGCTCGGTTGGGTAGCTGTACTGATCGTTTCTATTGTCTTATTCTTCACTGACCTATACATACTGGACCCGCTCCTGTCGATATTGATCACAGCCTGGATCGTTTTCAACGTGGTCCGGAACCTGCGCGAAACGCTTTCGGTTTTTCTGCAGCGCGTCCCCCGGGACATTGACCTCGCTGAAATTGAAGACAGGATCCGCCAGGTTGAAAATGTGGTCGACACGCATCACACCCATATCTGGTCGCTGGATGGCGACCACCACGTCCTCAGCACACATGTCATCGTAGCACTGGAGACCACTCGCCAGCAGGCTATCTGCGTCAAAGGAGACATCAAGGCAGTTTTGAGAGAATATCATCTTGACCACCTGACCCTGGATATCGAGTACGGCGAAGCCGACTGCGCCATGGATTGATTTTTGCCTGATCATCGAGTAAATCTCCTGGAGGCGATACATGAATGAATTAATAGAATGGATCCCTTTCCTGATCCCAATAATACTTATCCAGTTCGCCCTGATGATCTTTGCCCTGATTGATCTAAGCCGGCGCGAGCATGTCAAAGGAGAAAAATGGATGTGGGTTTTGATTATTATATTTATCAATATTGTCGGCCCGGTGGTTTACCTGTTCATGGGCAGGGAGGATTGATTGGAAGCTATCCGAATCGAAAGTTTGTATAAAGACTTTGGTCTGATACACGCGCTTCAGGGACTTGATCTGGTCATCCAGCAGGGCAGTGTTTTTGGCTTTCTGGGTCCCAATGGTGCTGGGAAGACCACAACCCTTCGCATACTTACCGGTTTAGCCCAACCAACCCAAGGTCGAGCTTGGATCGGAGGATTGGATATTCTCACCCAGGGTGGTGAAATATCCAGGATGGTTGGTTACCTGCCAGAAGAACCACTTTTTTATTCCTGGATGACACCTCGAGAATTTTTGGAATATTCCGGGAGATTATTTGGATTATCAGCAGGAGAGCTCAAAAAACGTATTCCAGAACTGCTCGACCTCACCGGTCTGAGCAAGTCCGACAGACGTATTGGAGGTTTTTCGCGGGGAATGCGTCAACGTTTGGGATTAGCTCAGGCTTTGATCAACCAGCCGCAGATTTTGCTCCTGGACGAACCAGCCAGCGCACTGGACCCAGCTGGACGCAGGGAGGTGCTTGAATTGATCAAGGAGATGCGTGGAAAATGTACGGTCATGATGTCCACTCACATCCTGGCGGATGTCGAGCGAGTCTGCGACCGGGTGGGCATAATTTCCAAAGGTCAATTGATTGCAGAAGCCAGCCAGGAAGAACTGCTGCAGCGATATGCTGTCCCAGCGTTTGAGATAGAAATCGATCCCACATCAAAAGAAAAACTGCATGGTTGGGTAGAAAAATTGCGCTCGCTTCCCTGGATCTTGGATATCGTTGTTGATAACTTATCAGCCCGAATTACTATTAATGATATAGAAACCGCCAAACGAGAGCTGCTGGCAACTACCATCCAGTCTGGGCTGATACTTACCAGGTACGAAATAGCCAGGCCATCCCTGGAAGACATCTTTTTGCACCTGACAGGAGGAACACAGACATGAGAATCTTTTTGGTGGCCCTCCGCAAAGAACTTTTGGGACAATGGCGGTCATATCGTTTGCTTGTGGTTGTTCTCGTCCTGGGATTATTTGGACTCCTCTCCCCACTGGGAGCAAAGCTAATGCCTGAAATTTTCCAAATGATTCCTGGAGGCGAAGAGATTGCTGAGCTGATTCCAGAACCAACGATGGTCGATGCAGTCGATCAATACAACAAGAACCATGTCCAGTTTGGGTTTATCCTGGCATTGTTGATGACAATGGGTGTGATTGTCCAGGAAAAAGAGAGAAAAACGGCCGCGCTGGTATTGACGAAACCACTTCCACGCAGTTCTTTCATATTAAGTAAATTCGTGGCCTTGGGATTGACTTTCTTGATTGGGACTTTCATCGCCGGAATAGCCGCATATTTCTATACACTGCTTCTTTTCGAAGCGCCTTCAATTTCTGGCTGGTTGGTATTGAACATTCTGTTATGGCTTTATTTACTCATACACGTGGCGATCACCCTATTTTTCAGCACACTTTCCCGCTCTATGATAGCCGCTGGTGGAATGGCTTTCGCAGTCCTGATTGCACTCAATCTGTTAGGATCTCTCCCAACAGTAGGCGAGTATTTCCCCAGCCAACTCGCAAACTGGGGAAAAGACATGGCTCTGGGTGGCAATGAGCACGCCTGGCCAGCTCTCTTTATTGGTCTGGGATTGATTCTCCTCTCACTGGCAGCATCCTGTTTTGTTTTCGAACGACAGGAAATCTGACCGATGATTAAGTTTGACTACTGGTGATTTATTAAAAGAGATATACCTGCTTCGATAAGCAAGAAATTTAGTGTGGGGAATAAAAAACTTCGGTATTTACGAATACTGCAGCTCGTGTCAATGGTGGCGGCTGACTGTCTGATCGGAATAGGTGGGACGCAGTTCTGAACTGCCTCCCATCTATTGTCTTATGAAGCCTTGACTACGCGCACAAACTTACGCTTTCCCACCCGCAGCACACCTTCTCCCTCGAAGTGTGCAAAGGCATCGGTGATCTTTTCATCATCCAGGCTGACAGCGTTCTGCTGTACCATGCGTTTGCCCTGGTTGCGGCTTTCCACCATCCCGCTGGCCTCGAGAACATCGATCACATTCATACCCTTCCGGTAAGTAAAAGTTTCCATTTCGTCCGGTGTGTCGCCCTTTTGGAAGACCTGGATGAATGCCTGTTCAGCCTCCTCCGCCGCCCCCGGGCTATGGTAGATCTCGACGATCTCTTTGGCAAGCTTCATTTTTACATCACGCGGGTGAAGACTGCCGTCCTTTAACCCCTGCTCGATTTCAGCAATCTCTGGCGGGGTGAAGCGAGTCACCAGGCGGAAAAAGTCTCCCATTGCTTTGTCGGGGATGCTCATTACCTTGCCGTACATATCTTCAGGCGATGACAGCAGAGGGATGTGGTTGCCCAGCGATTTGCTCATCTTGACATCCCCATCCGTTCCCGGGAGGGATATCCATAATAATACCGATATTGGGTTTCTCGCCCATCGACTGCATCAGCTTGCGGGCTGCGGTAACGATGTTGAACAGCTGGTCGGTGCCGCCTACCTGGACGTCCGTGCGCATGGCATAGGCGTCGTAGCCCTGCATGATCGCGTAGAAGGTTTCGTGCAGGTAGATCGGATCACCCTTATCAAAGCGCTGTCGGAAGTTTTCCCGTGTCAGGAACTGCTGCAGTGTGAAATTTGAACTCAAATGGATCAGCTCTGCAAAGCTCAATTCCGAGAGCCATTCGGCATTGTAGCGCACCCTGGTCTTCTCACGGTCCAGGATCTTGTATGCCTGTTCGGCGTACGTCCGGGCGTTGTCTTCGACCTCTTCAGGGGTCAGCTGAGGGCGGAGTTTGTCTTTATCCGATGGGTCGCCGATCAGGGAAGTGTAATTGCCGACCAGGAAAGTGACTTCATGCCCCAATTCCTGGAACTGCCGCAGTTTACGCATCGGCACGGTGTGCCCCAGATGCAGGTCCGAGGTGCGCGGGTCGAACCCGCAGTACACCCGAAGTGGGCGTTCTTCTTTATCGGCGTCAATCAACCGCTGGCGAAGTTCGTCCGCCATCGCTTGTTTGAGATTTTCATCCCCATAGGTTGTCCCCTGCATCAACAGGGCTACCTGTTGGTCTATGTTCATTTTACTCTCAGCCTCCTGTACACAAGAAAATGCGCCCTCGGGTATCGGAGAGCGCAACCAGGAACGCGAATACCAATCGCGCTCCTATGTGCGGTAATAATAGCGAATTTCATCTTCGATGGTTTGTTTTTGCAGATCACTGCGTTTAAGGATCGTATCCAATATCTCGTTACCTTCTTTAAAACCCATCCTGCCGCGCACCTCACCCTGGTATGTGACTTCGCCCATAGTGCGGAATTCGAAGTTGTCATGCTCAGCGAGCACCTGGATGCGCTGTCCCCAGCGAGCCGGGATTACTCGAACTTCATTGACATCTTCCCAGCGGATGGTCGATTTTCGCAGTCCGTTCTCAAAGCGGACCGCGGCTTCGTCCAGGGTGATCTTCGTATGCCGATCCATCCAATTGCTCAGGCGGATGCTCAATGCAGCCAGCAGGAAGACAAGTGTAAAAATCGTCACACCCAGCGGCACAGAACCAGTCTGCCAGCGGATTATACCCCAGGTGATCACGCAGACGGCTGTCAAACCCCAGGCGATCCACTCGCCCCGGGTAGGGATCAGTTCCGGACGATAGGTATCCTGTCCGTTCATGGCCGTATTATACCGGAGATGCACCTATTTACGAAGATAAACCCGCGGCACACGGGTATTGATGTTCGTCAGGATTTCGTAAGGGATCGTTCCAGCCCACTCCGCCAGGTCTTCCACGCGGATCTGCCCGCTACCCTGCTCGCCGATCAGCACGACTTCATCATCGTTGTATGCCGTTTCCCAACCGATGCTGACCACGATCTGGTCCATGGATATACGCCCAACCACCGGGTAGTTTTTACCGCGGATCAATACCTCTGCCTGACCCGACATACTCCGGAAATACCCATCACCATACCCGACCGGGATTGTGACTGCCCGGACCATTTCATCTGTCTCCCAGGAAGAACCGTATCCCACCGGATGGCCTGGCTTGATAACTTTGAAATACACCACGCGTGACCTCCAGCTGAGCGCCGGTTTCACTTCGACACTTTTGTCGATGGTCGCGCTCGGATATACGCCAAATAATAAGATCCCCGGACGGACAATGTCATAGTAGCTTTCTGGCAGCTGTAGAATTCCTCCCGAGTTCGCTACATGCCGTAAGGTGGGCGGTTCGATACCGTGATTCTCATAGAAGTCAAGCACATCTTCAAAACGCTGCAACTGCAGACGGGAATATGTCAGGTCCTCCGATTCAGCGTTTGCCAGATGGGTGAAGATACCTTCAACATCAATATGCCGGCACTGGACTGCAGTCTCCAGGAATTTCTCCGCATTGTAATAGTGAACGCCGATGCGTTCCATCCCGGTGTCCACTTTGAGGTGCACCCTGGCGGTTTTTCCCAACTGTTCGGCGATTTCGTCAATGGTCCACAATTTTTCGATTGAAGAGGCGGTGATCGTCAGGTCATTCTCGATGAAATGAGGTATCTGGTTGCCGAGCACACCACCCAGCACCAGGATCGGGATGGTGATTCCCATTTCCCGCAGCAGTATGCCCTCTTCGAGCACTGCCACACCCAGGTAATCTGCGTTTAAATCCTGCATTAAGCGGGCAATTTCCACCAGGCCATGCCCGTAAGCATTCGCCTTCAGGATTGGCATCATCTTTGCCGGCTTGACGTGCGCCTGGATCGCCCGGTAATTTGCTTCCAGGCGTGCCAAATCCACCGATACCTGTGTCGGTCTTAATATCCCGTTGCTGGTGATGGTTGGGTTATTGATCATACTTCTTGCCCACATTATACACCCTGCAAATTTCTACCGATTAATTCAAACCCCACCTGACTCCTGCTCAAGGACCACAACATTGGTTCATTTAACGTTTTTCTAACAACCAATCGGTAATATTACATAAAGAAAAATGTTGATGAACTTCAATATCAGGAGGTGAAGAGATGAAATTTAATCCAAAATACCGAAAAATCATCCTTGTCCTCAGTTTAATTGTCATTTTAATGGTCGGGTGCAGTCAACCGGAGGCAACGCCAACTGGGGTATTGCAGATCAATCCCGATCCTTCACGCGCTCAGATCGAACTTACAGCCAATCAACCTCCGGCTGGTTATTACCTCATCGAAACCGGTGCTTTGGTCCAGGTACTAGCTGAGGGATTCCCCGCTGATACGACACTGCGGTTGTTTCTAAGTGCCCCCGGAACAGAGTACCGGGACCCGGTTGCCACAAGCCCGATCCAGGATGATGGTGATGGCCAGCTGGTTTTTAATTTTCCAGCTAATTGGGATGATGGCACACCCATTGACGCCGGACCGATGATTCTGATCGCTGAGTGGGAAGCAGATACTGAGACTGGTGAGGACAGCATGACGATCGATGTCCAGTACGTCGTCAATCAGGACTCCTGACATCTCAATCATCATGAAATAACACCAGAACGAATCAAACGAATAAGAACCGTGTTGAGAACTGCAGCACGGTTCTTTAATTCCCCATGATTGGACAAATCGATTAGAGGTCCCGGCGATTGAACTTTCGGATGCCCAGGAGGAGCGTCAGCAGGACAAAGGCGATGGCGTAGTAGATCATCAGCTTGCTGGGGACTGAACCTGACGTGAATGGCGAGAAACCGATCATTCGCACCAATGAGGATTGCATGTGGTATGCCGCCCGCTTCCAGACGGCTTCCGTGGGGATGATCAGGCTGGAGATCACCCCGATGCGTACTGCAACTTCGCTGTTCATAAAGGACCCGATTTGTTCTATCCACCCGCCAATAAATGCGATCCCGAACAGTCCAAATGCCATTACTCCATTCGCCAGTGTGGACAGGTACGCACCCCCGAGAAGAGACAGAGTCAGCATGATGGCACCGTTCAACCACAACAAGAAAAATCCCTGCAGCATATTCGGAAGCGCATAACCGGCGATTAAGTAGACCAGCAGTACCGTTCCCCCTGCCATCAGCACCAGGTACAGCGTGATCATCCCGATGAAACCCAGCCACTTCCCAAGATAAATTTGCCAGCGTTTGACCGGTTTGGTGACGATTGTCTGTACTGTGCCAGAAATGATCTCTCCAGAGATGGTATTTACTGAGGTCAAAACGCTCAAGGCAATTGTCAGGAAATTAACCACGTACATCCCCGCCAGCATCAGAAAATTGAAGATCTCCCGGTTTTCTATGACAGACATCCCGTATGGGTCATTTTCTATCTGCTGAAGCATAAAATAAAATCCCAGACCATACACAGCCAGGTAAACAATCCCCATGATCAAGGCTGCCCACAGGATTTTCCGGCGGGCTGCTTCCCAGAATGTCAACCGGGTTATCGTCCAGATCGTCGCCATACTCAATCCTCCCTACAAACCACCGTCCGTACCGACGACCTTCAGGAACAATTCTTCCAATGAGATATGCTGCGGACGCATGGCAAAGACATCGACGCCTTGATCAACCAGGTAGCGGTTGATCTCCGGCAGTGTGTCTTCACCTGATAGTGTGATTGCCAGGTAATCGCCATCCCGCCGGTAGTACTGTGTCCACCGGGAAAGCCCATCAACGACTTGGTCCGTCAGGTTGCGCGCCCGGATCTCTACTGTCACCTCGCCCTCCATCAACGAATCCAGGCTGCTGGTATGGATGACCTCACCATATTTGATGAAGGCTACCCGATGACAGGTGATCTCCACCTCGCTAAGAAAGTGCGAATTGAGAAACACGGTTGTGCCTTTCACACTCAGGTCGCGGATGATATCCCGCACCAGCCTGCGTCCGACTGGATCCAGCCCGGATGTTGGTTCATCCAGGATGACCAGCTCGGGGTCGTTGAGCAGACACTGCGCCAACCCGATCCGCTGCAGCATCCCTTTGGAGAATGCCCGCAGTTTCTTACCGCGGTGTTCTGCCAAACCGACCAATTCCAGCAGTTCATCTACTTTACGATTGGCAACCTGCCTGTCCATGTGATAGAGCTCTGCATGTAGGTGCAGGAATTCGGTGGATGTCAACCAATCGTGGAAGCGGAAATGTTCCGGTAAGAACCCGACTTTGCTGCGAACCTGGTCTTCCCCGATAGGTCTCCCCAATACTTGAGCCTGACCTGCAGTGGGGGTGGTCAACCCCAGCAGCATCTTGACTGATGTGGTTTTCCCTGCTCCATTGGGACCTAAAAACCCGAAGACCTCTCCACGCTCAATTTGCAATGAGAGGTTTGAAACTGCAACTTTATCCCCAAAAGTTTTATATAAATGCTTGGTCTCGATGGCATAATCGCTCATGATTTGATCTTTCGATCCTGGTCAGCGAAGGGGACGGATGCGTCCATTAGATGAAGAACGATCCGTCCCTAGTGATGATTGAAAGTATAACAGGATTTGTGTTTGTTCCAGCCCGCTCCCTGCCAAAGTTGATCCGCTGGTTGCAGTGGGATTTATTGTAATCCGCTGAGAATTGATCCCTGGTGAGACCGGGTATTCCCGCTGAGCACGTAAACCATGTCATCCTTCAGCCAGATCGTGCTGTAATACCTGCCATCCGGTCCATCCTCGAATTCATACCCGGTGACGCCGTCCACCTGAACCTCATTGGCCTCCGCATCACGCGGCACAGGGATGACCAATGTGTTGGCCCACTCGATGTTCTGGCTGATCTCTTCAGCATCTTCTGGGCTCACTCCAGCCATCTGCAGGTAGAGCGTACCCAGCTGATTAAGGTCTAATCCTTCAGGAGCTTCCACCGTGGGGCTGGGCATCTGGGTAAACGTGCTGCACCGGTAGTTGTTGGCCTCGCCGGTCAGTTCATCCTCTCCCCGGTAATCACATTCTCCCACGTAGACCGTTACAGATGCGGGTACAGATACAACAACTTCTGCGCCATCAAGCTCTTCCGGTAGTTCCATCTCGTAACCCATTTGCTCGACCAATACCTGCCACAGCTCGCGTTCAATTTGAACGGTTGCCTGTACCGGCGGCTGGTACTCGATGCCGCTGACCAGTTCAGTATCCGGTACACGTACATCGAAATCAACGAGAGCCTCTGCCTCCGCTTCGGTCTCCACTATAATGGCTTTTCCATCCATTTCAATTTCGATCTTCTCCTCCAGGAAATCCTCCATCAGCATGAACTGCTGGTCCATGTGATCAGGAACTTCATTCAGGGACAGTGCTGATTGAACGATCGTCACCTGCTGCACCCGGAACAAACCCAGGAAACTGTTCGCCACCGCTCGGATCTGGGGAAAACTGAAGGCGATTGCAATCAGTAAAACGACTGCCAGACCAATATATACTGGTCTGTGTTTTGAGTTGATCAACTTACGCCACATGGGCATTTTCTCCTTGTGTCTAATCTGGTGTCTTAAGTTCCGGTAGGCAGAATATCGGGTCTGTTCCAGCACCGAATCGCTGATTGTTTGGCTGTGGATAACCGCCTCTGCAAGTTCAGCATTCTCCTGGAATGTCGTCAGCCTCTGCCGGCATTGTGGACACTCGTCTAAATGTCTGACAACTACCTGAAGTCCTTCGTCAGAAAGTTCTTTATCAATAAATGCTCTTAATTCTCCATCCTTGATGTGCATTTTATTCTCTTCCTTCGGTTTGCCGGTATCGATTGACAAACGCTTTTTCTGCTCGCGCCAGTAATGTACCAACAGAATTCGGCGAAATGCTTAATACATTGGCTATCTCCCGATAACTGAAACCCGAATATCTCAGAGCCAGCAGCCTGGCATATTTCGGCCGGATTTTCGCCAGCACTCTGCGGACCTCTTGGGCAGTTTCCGCCTGCTCAGCTGATTCTGCCGGTTTCACCATGCGGTTGTTTTCAAGTGTCGATCGGCCAGCCTGGAGTTCATATCTGTGCCGGTTCTTACGCGAACGGATAGCATTCAGCGCCATCCGGGTAGCAACCCGGTACAACCAGCCATCCAGGTTTTCCAGGTGCTCCATCTGGTGGTTGTACAAGCGCATGAAAACCTCCACGCTGATATCTTCGGCTTCCTGCCAGTCACCCACCATCCGGTAGATGACCGTCACAACCCGCTTCCAATGAGAGTCGAACAGGGCTTCGAAGTTCTGCCGGACGGTGTCCTGAGCAGAAAGTGATGTTTTCGAGAGTTTATCTAGAGACACATTCACTGGTTTCCTCTCCGCAGATGGATGCCAGTCCGCCTGCTGCTGCGCACACAGCGTTAGGCTGAATCCCTGCGTACACTTTAAAAACACATTTCAGACACCAAATGTGACAGATTTATCGTAGCATAATTTGGGAAGAAAGGTAAATTTTTTAGTTTGAAGCGTTCTGGTAGATTTCAAAATTGGAAACTATGGGCAGCATGCCTGCTCCAAAAATTTAACAGATGCCGGAAAGGTGGATTACCCCACCGCTGCCTCAACATGCTGGTCTTTCCGATCTCTCAGCGATTTATATATCCATCCGACCACAAAAAACAGTGTCGCCACCAGAACGATCGCCGGACCGGTGGCTACATTGACATAATACGAAAGGTACAGACCGACAACCCCGGAAACTGAAGCGATGACCGCGGCCAGCACCATCATCACCGGCAGGCGGCGTGTCAGCAGATAAGCTGTTGCCGCTGGCGTGACCAGCATGGCCATCATCAGTGCAACGCCGACTGTCTGCAGGGAGACAACCACCGCCAGGGCAATCAGGATCAACTGCAGGTATTCGAAGAACGTCTTGGGAATGCGCAGGGTCGCCGCCAGTACTGGATCAAAAGTCAGTACCAGGAATTNNTAAGAGCCCACCGTAGAAATAATTGCGATCCCCAGTGCGAACATTCCGGCAAAGATAATCCCGATTGCGGTGTCCTCTTTGATCTGGGTGCCCTTGGTGAGGGCGCCAATTCCGACCGATACCGCCACTGCGGTGATAGTTGCCCACCAGAACAGCGGGTCCCGGGCGCCGCCTTCTACCAGGTAGCCAACTGCCACCCCCGGCAAGATTGAATGCGCAACCGCATCGCCAAAGAATGCCATCCCCCGCAGTACCACGTACGTTCCGACCGTAGCACATACGATCCCGGTCAGGATCACTGCGATCAGGCCGCGCAACATGAAGGCGTATCCAAATGGCTCCAGAAAGAAATCAAGCATGCTCGTGTTCTTCCCCTTCACAGCACGTATCGCTGACAGCGATGATCGAATCGTCTCCCTCGATCAGACGCAGGTGGCCGCCATAGGCTTCCACCAGACGGTCTTTTGTAAAGACTTCCGCCGGAGTGCCAAAACCCATCATGCGTTTGTTCAGCAGCATGATCCGGTCAAATCGTTCCGCGGCCAGCTTGAGATCGTGCATCGAGACAAGGATCGTGACTCCCTGCTCTTGAAGATTGCGCAGAATACGGAAAATGCCTTCCTGGGAAGTCACATCCAGACCGGTGATCGGCTCGTCCATCAGCATCAACTCGGCTTCCTGCGCCAGCGCCCGGGCGATGAACATGCGCTGCTGCTGCCCGCCGGACAGTTCTTCGATCTGCCGTTTCGACAGGTCGGATAAGCCGACCATTTCCAGCGCGTTCTCTACGATCTGCCAATCGCTGGATTTGGGCCACTTGAACAAACCCAATTTGCTGACCCGCCCCATCATGACGACATCCTCCACAGTGGCTGGGAATTTCCAGTCAACCTGGGACCGCTGCGGCACGTAAGAGATGCAAACATGTCCTTCTGGCGCGTGTCCTGCGATAGCCACATTCCCACGGGTGGGCTGCAGTACGCCAGCAATCACCTTGAACAGCGTGCTCTTCCCGGCACCATTCGGTCCCACCACGGCTACCAGCTCCCCGGTTTTTAACGAGAAAGACAGTGAATCGAGGGCAAGCCTTGCAGAGTAACGGACACTTAAATCGTTCACTTCCAGGATGGCAGCTCCACCCACATGCGGTGCTGTCTTCCGGTAAGATGATTCTCGGATCTCTTTTAGAAATGCAGACATTATTTCAAAGCCTCGACAATTGAGGAGACATTGTACCGCATAAAATCAACGTAGGTCGCTGCGGGTCTATCACTGCTCAGGGAGCCGAAATACAAACGGACCAATTTTACGCCGGTATCCTCAGCAATTCTCTCGGCTAACGACTGGTCGGCGTCCACGCTGACAAAGATTGCTTTGACATCCTCAGCCAGAATGGTTTCGGTGAGATGTGCCAGGTCCTGCCCGGAGGCTTCAGCTTCGGTCGTTGGTGCCTGGATAACGGCTCCAACCTGTTCGAAACCGTAGGCATCTGCAAAATAGACGAAAGAAATATGGTCTGTGACCAGTTTGCGTTTATCTTCGGGGATCTGCTCGACCTGCTGGCGGATCCAGCTGTCAAGTTCCGTCAGCTCATCCCGGTATTCCCGGGCATTATCCTGGTAGGTGTTTGCATGTTCCGGGTCAAGACGAGACAGCGTACTCTCGATGTTCTCTGTCCACTGGATGACATTGTTAGGGTCAAACCAAACATGCGGGTCGACGCCATGATGCTCACCACCTTGGTCATCTTCATCCTCTTCATGGAGATGACCTCCGGANNCCGGAAGGTTCCATGTAATCGATACCCTCCGAGACATAGACGATTTCCGCCTCTCCACCTGCGCTGGTGATCAGCTCATCCAGGAACTCTTCGAGATCTGCCCCGTTAGCGAAGACAACGTCCGCCTGAGCCACCCGGGTGATGTCCTGTGGGCGGGGTGTGTAGCCATGGGGGTTTTGACCTGGAGCCAGCAGAATAGTAAGATCCACCAGGTCACCCGCAATCCTCGAAACCGTTTCACCGACAAATGTGGTCGTGGCGACCACCTGTAATCTACCATCGNNACCATCGTCCTGTTCGGAAAGATTCGCTGAAGAACAGCCCACTATCAAAATCGATGTCAGGACTATGGATGCAAATACAACCAATCTATTCATCGCTTTAAGCACCTTATTGAAAATGATTTTCAGTTACGGTAATTTTACGCTGGTATCCGAGTCTGTCAAGACGAAATAATTCGAATTAACAAATCAATTACAAAAATACTGAAATATGACACCTGCAATCAAATCGCAAACCCTATATAATCGGAACATCATGATCCAGTCATGGGCAGATAAACCCATGATATATACTTGATGCCAAAACTTTACAGGTGCACAATCTCAAAACTCATGAACACTTTCGATAAATTCTGTGAAATCTTCAAGGTCTGGGAGGTCGCCCGCCCTTACCTCCACCTGATGGTTGACGAATACGAGATGCAATTGATCGTCGCCATGGACAGGCAGGCATGGGCTGTTGAGCAGGCTGCCAGTTTCGATGGNNGCTGCAGTTTCGATGGATATTTCTAAGCAGGAGGCTTTAGAACTGCTCGAACGCTGCTATTCCCGTTGTATTGTCGATAAAATCGAGGAGAACGGTGAACCGCTCTACCAGGTTGCGGATTTCGAGGCCCGGCTGGACCATTTCGCCAAGTACGAAAACTGGAACGACATCCCTGAGGAAGACCGGGGGGCGATCAATGAGCGCTTCCTGCAGTCTTTCATCGAAAAACACCGTCCCAGCGTAGAACGCAAGATGCGCGGCCTGGAGGCAGAGAACGCCCTACCTAACGATACCCTCATGCTGCTGAATGATGTCATCGAGATGATCGACGCAGCGGAGACGATCGTCGTTCAGCCGTGTGATTGCCGCCGCCTGGGGCAGAACTGCACCAAACCGGTAGAGACCTGCATCTGGCTGGATGACGGCGCCAGGGAAGCACTCAGCCGCGGCCATGGTCGGGAGATCAGAAAATCTGAAGCCAAACGCATCGTCCGGTTCGCAGACAAGAAGGGATTAATGCACACCGCCGACAGCGAGTGGCAGACCCGCGGCCTGCATGCCATCTGCAACTGCTGCGCCTGCGACTGCTATCCCTTCCGCGCTGCTCAAGCCCTGGACAGCAAAGGTGTATGGCCAAAAAGCCAGTATATCGCTGTCCACTATGATGATTACTGCAGCCTGTGTGGTGTTTGCGTTCGGCGCTGCCACTTCGGGGCATTCTATTATGACGGTACAACCTTGGAGATCAACGGCAGGGAAATGAAGAATGTCGCCTTTAATCCCGAGCTGTGCTGGGGCTGTGGTCTTTGCGTCAACACCTGCAAGTCAGCAGCAATTGAAATGTTGCGGATTTAGTCCAATGCGGTGGATGCCATCCCGTATTGAGGTTTATGGTCCCCATGTCAAACCCCGGATTTGCTGCCCATCAATCAAAACCTGCAGTGGATTTCCATCAGTTCTTACAAGCAGCAATTGCCTGCCATCTTCGCCGCTTTGATTCAAAATAAGCACAAAGGAACCATCTGGCGACCATAAAGCTTCAAAAATGCGAAATTTTTCTGGGCGGATCAGCGCCAGGTTGGATCCATTCGCATCACTGTGCACCATGCTCAGTTCGATCCCAACTTCGGGGTCAAATCGCTCAACATTAGCGTGGAAAAATAACAGGTCTCCAGAACCCGACTGGAATGGCCAACCAACAAAATTGATGCTGCCATCTTCCTCAAGTCCCGGCACCACGACAGTTTCCTCACCCGTTTTCGCATCATACTTCCACAAGCCGGGAATATCCCCAGTATAGTATGGGTTTGAAACCAGCACTGATTTTCCATCCATATTCCAATTGAATAAACAGCACACCGGCTCACTTGACCTCAGGCGTGTGAAAGGCTGTTCCGACTTCAAATCCATAACAGCTAAAGTACTTCCCTCGTAATATCCCATGGCGATGAGCAGTTTATCACCGTCAGGTGACCAGTTAACAGGAGCGTAAACCTCTTTAACAAAGATATATACTTCCCCCAACAGGTTCCCCAAATTCGTGAGGACGTGTTCATCCTCACCGCTGCTGAGATCATACAGATGAAGACCGTCGAACGCATAAGCAAGTTTCTGCCCATCCGGCGAAAATACCGGATTTTCTATAAATCCGCGAAATACATACTCATCCGATTGGTTGTCAACTCCGCTGTCATCCGCAAGAAGAGACATTGTCTCAGCTTTACCATCCAGTAAAAACAGCTGGTTGTCGCTAATCAAAGCGATGCTGCCATCCACCGGTGAAACAGAAAAATCGTCCACCCTTATTTCGAGATTCGTCAACTGCGTGTTCGTGGTGCCATCTTTATCGAGCCGCCAAANNAAATAGTAAATCGAGTGTGGCAGAATTTCTGGGATTGCAGTTTGGGTTGAAGTGCTCGACAAAGTGCTGGTAGCCTTTGATGTCGGCGAAGGCATCGGAGATTTGGTTGCCACTACCAGAGTTGCACTCGGTCTCAGGGTATCAGTTGGAATTGGATCTGCCGGGCTTCTACAGCCAAAGATAAAAATGGGGAGGAAAAATAGAGACAACAAGAACAAAAGGGTTTTCATTTCGCTGCCTCAGAGGGTTTTCTAGCTGATTAGGTTGAGAGTTATCCTACAAAATATCGCTCTTGATCACCTCCATAATACATGAATCGTGTCCCCCATGCAACAAGCATCTCAACAAATGGATGCGCAGGTCACTGCTAGGTGAGTTTGGAACCGGCAGCACAGAATCAGCTGGACAATAGATCATTCCGAACACCGATAGGACACGTGAACATAATTTATGTCAATTCG
>JABAOG010002984.1_pt1 | contig 26553 bp, 23 predicted proteins | sample 7062131 | NCBI WGS metagenome assembly JABAOG01 (sample SAMN14538629, study PRJNA623070) | marine sediment metagenome | biome: marine biome [ENVO:00000428]; feature: marine pelagic biome [ENVO:01000023]; material: deep marine sediment [ENVO:00002113] | place: India: Arabian Sea | collected... | reverse complement strand
GAGGGCTCGGCTTCACCGTCACCGAAGGCGTGGGCGCGAGCGAGGGGCGCAACGGCGGGATCGTCGGCGTGCTGGAGAACGGCGAGGGGCCGACCGTGCTGATCCGCACCGACCTCGACGGGCTGCCGGTGGAGGAGATGACGGGCCTGCCCTACGCCTCGCGGGCGCGCGGGACGACGCTCACGGGCGAGGAGAGCTTCGTCATGCACGCCTGCGGCCACGACGTGCACATGACCGCCTTCGTGGGGACCGCGCGGCGGCTCGTCGAGGCGCGCGAGGACTGGTCGGGCACGCTCGTGATGATCGCGCAGCCGGCCGAGGAGCTGGGCCTCGGCGCGATCGCGATGATCGAGGACGGGCTCTTCGAGCGCTTCCCGACGCCGGACTTCAACCTCGCCTTGCACGACGCCGCCGATCTGCCCGCCGGGCAGGTCGCNNAGGTCGCGGCGACGCCGGGCTATGCGCTCGCCAACGTCGACACGGTGGACCTCGAGGTGTTCGGCGTAGGCGGCCACGGCGCCTATCCGCATACGGCGAAAGACCCGGTGGTCGTCGCCGCCCAGATCGTGCTCGCGCTGCAGACGCTGGTCTCGCGCGAGACCTCGCCGCTGGACTCCGCGGTCGTCACCGTGGGCGCGATCAACGGCGGCGCGAAGCACAACATCATTCCCGACAGCGTGCATCTTCAGCTCACGGTGCGCTCCTACCGCGACGAGACGCGCGCGCGCCTGCTCGCCGGGATCGAGCGCATCGCCCGCGCCCAGGCGCTCTCGGCCGGCGTGCCCGAGGACCGCATGCCGGAGATCACCGTGGAGGAGATCTACACGCCCTCCGCATACAACGATCCCGGGCTCACCGAGCGCGCGCTCGCCGCGATCGGCGCGCAGATCGGGGCGGAGCGGGTGAGCATGCGCGATCCGGTGATGGGCGGGGAGGACTTCGCCCAGTACGGCCGCACCGAGGAGGCTGTCCCGAGCCTGATCTTCTGGGTCGGCGCGGTCGACCCCGAGCGCTATGCGGCGGCGCAGGAGAGCGGCGAGCCGCTGCCCGCGCTGCACTCGGCGCTGTTCGAGCCCGAGCCGCGCGCCGCCGTCACCACCGCGGTCGAGGCGATGACCGCGACGGCGCTCGACCTCTTCGCGGGACCGGGGGGATGACCGGCGCGCAATCCGCGCGACCATTGTCGCGTCGCGCGCCCGCGCCTATTCTCTCCCCATGACCATCATCCAGAAGATCCTAAAGGCCCGCGACCTTCCCCCCGAGTGGGCGGAGGCGTTCTCCGATCCCGACACGGACGTGCGCGTCGAGGTTCGCGAGGTGGACGCCAAGCTCGAGGCGACGCGCACGCTCGAGGACGTCATGGACCTCGTCGCCGAGCGCGCAAAGGCGCGCGGGCTCACGCCCGAGATTCTCCAGGACATCCTGAATGGGCGATAGAGCGCGCTTCGTGCTCGACACGAACGTGCTGGTCGACGCTCTGTGCTTCGCGACATCCTTCGGCCGCAGGGCGTTCGACGTCGTGCGCGCCAGCGGCGACATCGTCTACTCCATGGCGACTCTCGTCGAGCTCGTCGACATGCTCTACCGACCGCGGATTCAGCGCTACATCAGCGAGGAGGAGCGACGCCGCTTTCTGGTCTTCTTTCAAGAGCAGGCGGTGCTCGTCACGCCCGATGTCGAGATCCGCGTCTGTCGCGATCCGAAAGACGACATGTTCCTCGAGCTGGCGGTCTCCGCCGCCGCCCAGGTCATTCTGACGAGAGATCGCGCTCTCCTCGATCTCGATCCATTTCGAGGCATCCGACTTCAGGAGCCGCAGGCTTTCGTCGCCGCCGCCTAGGCGGCCGTCTTGGATATCTCTAACAATGCTGCTCCGTGCGGGATCTGAAAGAGGGCGGGGGCGAGCACCGGTGACGCCCATCCGCGATCTGCGCTCCCGCGACGCCCCGCTGCTCGCCGACATCATCGCCGACGCGTTCGCCGACGATCCGCTGATGACCTGGACGTTCGGCCGCGCCGCCCGGGCGCGCGCCAGCTACGCCGCGATCGCGCGCTCGATCTTCGGCCGCGCGGGCTTCGGGCACGTCGCCGCCGACGGCGCGGGCGGCGCGCTGTGGCTTCCCCCCACGAGAGGCGCCTCGGACGGCGTCCGCGGCGCGCTGGCGGAGCTGGCGATCGCGGCGCGCATCTTCGCCGCCGGCGGCGCGCGCGCTCTGGCTCGGGCCGGGGAGACGAGCCGCGCCCTGCGGGCCCATCGACCGGCGGAGCCGCACTACTATCTGTTCGCCATCGGCGTGCGCGCGCGCGACCGCCGGCGCGGGCTGGGCTCGGCGTTGATGGCCGGCGCGCTCGCCCGCTGCGACGCGGAGCGCGTGCTCGCCTATCTGGAGAGCTCGAAGGCCGCCAATCTCGGCTTCTACCGCGGGCTCGGCTTCGAGGTGACCGGGCGGCTCAGCGTGGCGGGGGACGGGCCGGAGCTGTGGCTGATGCGGCGCGAGCCGCGCGCGCGTCGAGGCTGACCGCCACGGCGGGCTCGCGCGGCGCACCGCGACGGCGTATGACGCTCCCGGATCGAGCAGCGCCCGCAAGAGGTCACGAGGAGGCGTAGACGTGTCGAAGTCAGCGCACGCGCAAAACGGCGGCGGCCGGGGCAGGGAGACGCGGCCGCCGCGCAGGGGCGGGGGCGCGCCCTGGGAGGCTCATGTCGGCAACTGCCGCGCGCTCAGGATCGGCTCGCACGTCTGGGTGACCGGCGCCAACGCGATCCGGGCGGACGGCCGGGTGTTCGGGCGCGGCGATCCCGAGACCCAGACCACGCGGTGCCTGGACGTGATCGAGGAGACCCTGCTCCGGGTCGGCGCGGGCATGGAGGACGTCGTGCGCGTGCGCGCCTTCGTGACCGACATCCGCTGGTACGACGTGATCCGCGCGGCCTTCGACGCGCGCTTTCCCGAGCATCCCCCCGCCAGCTCCATCATCGAGGTCTCCGCGCTCGTCCATCCCGCGATGCTGGTCGAGCTCGAGGCGGAGGCGTTCCTGGCCGACGTCGAGAGCGGGGCGTGAGCCTCGTCCCCGCCGATCAGCCGCTCGCGGTCCTCGCGGGGCTGGCGGGCGTGGCGGCGGCGGGCTTCCTGATCGAGAAGACGCGCTGGGGCGCGACCCTGACGGGCGCGGTCTGGGTCATCCTCGGCGCGATCCTCTTGTCCAACCTCGGCGTGCTGCCCAAGAGCGCGCCGGCCTACGACGTGGTGTTCACCTACATCACGCCGCTGCTGATCCCGCTGTTCCTGATCAAGGCGGACCTCCGCCGGATCCTGTTCGAGACGACGCGCACGACCGGCGCGTTCCTGCTCGCCGCGCTCGGCACGGTGATCGGCGTGGCCGCTGCGCTCGCGATCCTCGGGCTCGGGGCGCGCGAGCCCGCGGTCGCGGGCGCCTTCACCGCCACCTACGTCGGCGGCTCGGTGAACTACGCCGCGCTCGTCGACCTCACCGGCCTGCGCGCGGACCCCTCGTTCGTCGCCGCCGCGACGGCGGTCGACAACGTCGCGAGCGCGGCGATGCTGGGCGTGCTCGCCTCGCTGCCCGGCTGGCGCTGGCTCGCGCGCCGGTTTCCAGCGCGCGACCACACCGCCGGCGACGCCGACCCCGAGACGCCCGAGGGCACGCCCACCGCGCTGACGCTCACCGCCACGCTGGCGTTCGCGCTGGTGGTGGTGGCGGTCGCGGACGCGCTCGTCGCGGCGGGCGACGCCTGGCTCGCGCGCGCCGCGCCCGATCGGGCGGGATGGTTCGCGAAGTACATGCGCTACGTGCTCATCACCGTGCTCGCGCTGATCCCGGCGACGGCCCTTCCGCGCACGATGGGCCGGCTGCACGGCGGCTACGAGCTGGGGCTGGGGCTCGCCTTCGTGTTCTTCGCGGCCATCGCCGCCGGCGCCGACTTGAGCGCCGTCGTCAGCGCCGCGCCGGTCCTGATCCCGATGGTGGCGATCATCCTGACGGTGCACGCCGTCGTCGTGCTCGGGGCGGGATCGCTCCTGCGGCTCTCGCTGCCCGAGCTGATCACCGCGAGCAACGCCGCCATCCTGGGCGCGACGACGGCGCCGGCGCTGGCCGCGGCCAAGGGCTGGCGCGATCTCGTCACCCCCGGCGTGCTCGCGGGCGTGCTCGGCTACGCGATCGGCACGCCCCTCGGGATCGCGATGTATGCGGCCTGGGGGGCTGGGTTCTAGGTTTTGCGGATTGGGGGCTTTCCCCAAAACCCAGCACCCAAAACCAATCCCCATCTCACCAAGGCACGATCTTCTTCCGCCGCCCGCGCACCATGCCGACGGCCGCGATCAGCAGCGACACCGCGGCGGCCGCGAAGCCGGCCACGGGATGGGCCGTCTGCACGAAGCCGAGCGCGCGGCTGACGAACGTCACCTGCACCTCGATCTCGTCGCGGAACTCGCGCACCGGCGCGGCCGCGTCGCCGCCGCCGGGATGGGCGAACACCTCGAGGATGAGCGTGCGCGTGCCGGCCTGGCGGGGGGTGACCTCCCACTGCCACGAGGAGGCGGTGGCCTCGGCGAGCACCTGGCGCTCGGGCTTCAAGGGCCGGATCTCGAACCCCGAGCCGTAGAGGCTGGCGGTCACCTGGCTCGTGAGCTCGGCCTGGCCCTCGCGCACCTCGCCGGGCAGGCCCTCGAGCAGGTCCTCCGGGCGCGCCATGCCCGAGGCGTCGACCACCAGGCGCATGTCGACCGGCACGTTCAGGAGCAGGGTGTCGGGGGCGTTGTAGCGCAGCTCGGCGGTGCGCACGCTCTCGGCGACGGCCCGGGCGGCGACCGCCTCGGGGGTGGCCTCGGCGCCGGGTCCGCGGACGGTCGCGCCGACGGCCTCGGGGCCGACCACCGCGTTGGCCTCGAGCGAGCGGCGCGCGTCCGCGATCGCCTCGCGGGCGGCTTCGGTGATCTGCCCCGGCAGGACGTAGGGGACGTCCCAGCCGAAGTAGCGCGCCGCGCCCCAGCTCACGAGCATGAGCGAGAGCACGAGGAAGACGAGCGAGAGGAGCTTGCGCAGGACGAACAGCGCCAGCAGGCCTGCGACCACGGCGATCCCGATCCCCACCGGGCCGTTCAGCTGCTCCATGACTTGATCCAGCATCCCCCGTCCTCCCTCTGACGCGCGGGGCGGATGCTAGCGCGGGGAAAGGGCGAAGTTGAGGCCTTGCGGCGCCAGGGGCGACGGCATGGAGCGGGAACGACGTGGACGCTTAATCGCTTCGTGCGGGTCAGCGGCATCCCGACGAAGCTATCGCGGGCTGTCACCTCCAAGCGTCATTCGGAAAAGAATGTGAACCAGGAGCCAACCTGAGGCGACAACCACGCCTGCCAGCAGCGCCCACGACAACGTTCGCATCAAGTCGAGACCGTGACCGTTCATCAAGGAAGAGACCGCCCCGACGGCGCCGACCGCTGCAGCCGATACCGCGGTGAACGCCAGGAAGCCGAGAACCAGGAACCGGCGTCTGCTCTCTTTCGCCCCGGATCGGCCCGCTTCAACTGCCTCGACTGCCAAGCGTTGTCCGCCCCTGGCCGCGCTCGTCACTTCCCCGGCCGCCCCTTTCAGGACACTCTCGGCGCAACGACGGGAAGTGACAACGCCGATCAAGGAGCCCCCCATGGACGACTCCGCCGCCATGTCGGTGCGCAGCCAGGTCTCCGACGAGGAGTGGATCGCGCGCTGCGAGCTCGCCGCCGCCTACCGCTGCTTCGCGCACTGGGGCTGGGACGACCTGATCTTCACCCACCTCTCCGCGCGCGTGCCCGGGCCCGAGCACCACTTTCTCCTCAACCCCTACGACCTCGGCTTCGACGAGATCACCGCCTCGAACCTGGTCAAGGTCGACATGGACGGCCAGCCGGTGATGGAGACCAGGCACCCCACCAACCCGGCCGGCTTCGTCATCCACTCCGCGCTGCACATGGCGCGCGAGGACGCCAAAGCCGTCATGCACCTCCACACCATCGCCGGCCAGGCGGTCTCGGCGCAGGAGGAGGGGCTCTTGCCGACGTGCCAGACCGCCATGGTCGCGATGACCGGCGGGGTGGCCTACCACGACTACGAGGGCGTCGCGGTCGATATGGACGAGCGCGCGCGGCTGATCGCGGACATGGGCGGGCGCTGGGTGATGATCCTGCGGAACCACGGCGCGCTCACGGTGGGCGAGACGATCGGGGACGCCTTCATCCGCATGTACTTCCTCGAGCGCGCGTGTCAGGTGCAGGTGAGCGCGCAAGGCGGCGGGGCGCGGCTCAATCCTCCGCCCCAGGGCGCCGCCGAGAAGACCGCCGATCAGGCGAAGGAGGGGCTGCCGCTGGTGGCGCGCCTGCTGGCGTGGCCCGCGGTCTACCGCAAGATGGCGCGGCTCTATCCGGAGCTCGAGACGTAGCCGCGCCTCGGGCGGGGGGCTGTCAGGGAGGGGGGCATGGGGCTCGCCGGCCGGAGCTTCCGCTACAACTATGAATCCGGCCTCGCCGTCGTCGGGCGCTTCAGCGAGGGGGAGATCGCCTGGCTGGCGCTGAGCGGCCCCGGGAAGGGCTCGTGGGGGAGGGAGACGATCCACGTCGTGGAGGCCGCGCCCGGGGTGTGGTTCGTGGGTGGAGACGACGGGCGCCACGGTGAGCCAGGTCCTCGACACAGAGCGCGGCCGGGTGGCCTCTTTCGTGACGTGGCCGAAGGGCGACCGGCGCGAGGGCGTGCTCTACCGCGGCACGATCGAGCCGGTGGACTGACGGGCTCCAGCGTGCGCCGTCGAGGGCGCGCGCGACATCTCGAGGTTGGCGTAGGGTGCACCGACCCCGGCCTCGGGCCGGGGGAGCTGCACCATCGCCGCGAAGCGGCGAGCGGCGGCGGACTGCGCCGAATTCGCTCCGCTGGCGCTCCGCTCATGGTGCAGTTCGCCTTCGGCTCAGTGCACCCTACGGGCGCGAAGCGCCATTGCTCCTATTCACCACCAAGACACGAAGAGCACAGAGAGCGCGGGCATGGACCGCGCTGCGTTCGCCGCCTACCCAATGTGTTACAAGTGAACGTTTTTTCACGCGGCGGGCCCGTGCAGTCGCAGGGCAACTCGGCTAGAGTGTTTCTAAGAAGTGGGAGGAGGCTCGCACGGCTCATGTTCGCGCGTCCGCATCGCCGCGACCTGCTGAGGGCCGCAGCCGGCGGCGCCGCGGCCTCGGCGCTGCCGCTCGCCGCGTGCGGCGGGCCGCAGGCGAGCGCGCTCCCCGTGACCCGCATCAGCGACGCGATGACCGTGATCGCCGCCGAGGGCGGCAACGTGGTGGCCGCGCGCGGAACGGACGGGGTCGTGCTGATCGACGGCGGCTTCGAGTCCGAGGCGCCGAGCGTGCTCGCCGCCGTGCGCCGGGAGCTCGGCCGCGCGCCGATCCGGGCGCTGTTCAACACCCACTGGCACCGCGGCCAGACCGGCGCGAACCTGACGCTCGGCCAGGCCGGGACCTCGATCATCGCGCACGAGAACACGAAGCAGTGGCTCGCCCACGAGATCTTCGTGCGCTGGGAGAACAAGACCTACGCGCCGCTGCCCGACGAGGCGCTGCCGACCGAGACGTTCTATGCGACCGCGAGCATGCCGTGGGGCGGCGCCGAGATCGCCTACGGCCACATGCTTCAGGCGCATACGGACGGCGACATCTACGTCCACTTCCCCGCCGAGAACGTGCTCGTCGCAGGCGGCGCTGTGAGCAACGACGCCTGGCCGGTGATCGACTGGTGGACGGGCGGCTGGCTCGGGGGGCTGCTCGACGCCTACCTGATCATGCTCGAGATCGCCGACGAGGACACCGTCATCGTGCCCGGCTCGGGGCCGCTCATGACGCGGGGGGAGCTGTCCGCGCAGAACGACATGTACCTCGAGATCTTCGACCGCCTCGCGAGCCTCCTGAAGGCGTCCAAGGGCCCCGCCGAGGTGGTCGCGGCGCGCCCCACGCAGGGCTTCAAGGAGAACTGGGCGGGCGCGGACCGGTTCGCGGAGCTCGCGTTCCGCAGCTTCTACGGGCACCTGCGGGGCGAGCCTCGCATCGGCCCCATGCCCTGACCATCCGAGGACGACGCGATGCGTGACCGATTGATCCCCGTCCTGCTCGCCGCCGGCTCGCTGGCGTGGGCCGTCGGCGCGCCCGCGTCGGCGCACGAGGCCCACGCGGACGCCGCGCCCCCCGACGGGCCGCCCGCCGAGGTGATCGCGCAGTCCTACGAGCGCTTCGGGGAGGCCGAGGAGCGCTGGGGCTTCCTCAACGAGTACTGCGTGACGTGCCACAACTTCGAGGACTGGGCCGGCGGGGTCGCCTTCGACGTCATGTCCCCCGAAGCCATGCCCGACGAGGCGGCGCTGTGGGAGCACGCCGTCGCCAAGCTCCGTGGGCGGCTGATGCCGCCGCCCGGCGAGCCGCGCCCGAGCGACGAGGAGTACGCCGCGTTCATCGCCTGGACCGAAGGCATGCTCGACCACGCCGCCGCGGCGCGTCCGCATCCCGGCCGCGTGGCGCTGCATCGCCTGAACCGCAAGGAGTACGGCAACGCCGTCCGCGACCTGCTCGACCTCGACATCGACGAGGAGACGCTGCTGCCGCCCGACGCGAGCACGGACGGCTTCGACAACGTCGCCACCAGCCTGAACGTCTCGCCGTCCTTCCTCGATCAGTCGCTCGTCGCCGCGCGCACGATCGCCATCCAGGCGGTGGGCAACCCCAGCCCGCGTCCCGCGGGCACGCAGTACACGGCCACGGGGAACCAGCAGTTCCACGTCGAGGGCCTGCCGCTGGGCACGCGCGGCGGGCTGATGGTCGAGCACTACTTCCCCGCCGACGGGGAGTACGAGCTCAACATCGGCAACCTCGCCCAGGCGCTGTGGGTCTTCAATCAGGAGTTCACCCACACCCTGATCGCCACCTACGACGGCGAGAAGTTCTTCGAGCTGGACATCGGCGGCGGGGAGGATCTGCGCGCCATCGACCAGGTGGGCGACCCGGCCGTGGACGCCATCAACGAGCGCCTCAAGGGCATCCGCTTCGATGCGACCGCCGGGCCGCACGAGGTCGCGGTGACGTTCCTCCACCGCAGCTTCGCGGAGTCCGAGGGCGTGCTCAGCGCGATCCAGCCGGGAGGCGGGCAGACCAACATCATCCGGCTCAATTCCTTCGAGATCCGCGGGCCCTTCGATCCCACGGGCTACAGCGAGACCCCGAGCCGGCGGCGCATTTTCTCCTGCTATCCGGAGTCCGAGGCCGAGGAGGCGGCGTGTGCGGACGAGATCATCTCCACGCTCGCCCGCCGCGCCTATCGCCAGCCGCCCACCGAGGCGGACATGGCCGACCTGCGGCGGATCTACGCGATGGGCCGCGCGGAAGGGACGTTCGACCAGGGAATCCGCCGTGCGCTGACGGCCATCCTGGCGCATCCGAAGTTCCTCTACCGGCTCGAGCCCGCGCCCGAGGATCTCGGCCCCGGGGAGGCCTATCCGCTGAGCGACCTCGAGCTGGCGTCGCGCCTGTCCTTCTTCCTCTGGTCGAGCGCGCCCGACGACGAGCTGCTGGACATCGCCGGCCGCGGCGAGCTGCGCGCGCCGGGCGTGCTCGAGGCGCAGGTGCGGCGCATGCTGGCCGACCCGCGCTCGGAGGCGCTGGCGTCCAACTTCGCCTTCCAGTGGCTCAAGATCATCAAGCTCGACGAGGTCGATCCCGACCCCGCGCTGTTCGCCGACGTGCCCGGCTCGATCCGCGACGACATGCGCGCCGAGCTGGCGATGTTCGTCGACAGCGTCTTCCGGCAGGACCGCAACGTGGTGGACCTCCTGACGGCGGACCACACGTTCTTGAACGAGCGGCTGGCGCTGCACTACGGCGTCAACGACGTGAAGGGCGACCGGTTCCGCGAGGTCCGGCTCGAGCAATCCTATCGCCGCGGGCTGCTGGGCAAGGGCGCGATCCTGATGCTCGCCTCCTACCCGAACCGGACGTCTCCGGTGCTGCGCGGGCAGTGGATCCTCGAGAACGTCGTGGGCACGCCTCCCGCCGCGCCGCCGCCGGGCGTGGAGTCCCTGAAGGAGAACGACGAGGCCGCCGGCGACGTCGAGACCGTGCGTGAGCGGATGATCCGCCACCGCGCCGATCCCACCTGCAACTCCTGCCATGGCGTGATGGATCCGCTCGGCATGGCGCTCGAGAACTTCGACGCCGTGGGCCGCTGGCGCGAGCGCGACCGCTTCGCGCGCGACGCGATCGACGCCTCGGGCGAGCTGCCCGACGGGACCGAGCTGGCGGGCCCTGACGACCTCCGCGCCGCGCTGACCGCGCGTCCCGAGCAGTTCGTTCAGACGTTCACGGAAAAGCTCATGACGTTCGCGCTCGGCCGCACGNNCGCGAGATCACCCACCACGACATGCCCGCCGTCCGCGCGATCGTGCGCGATGCGGCCGAGCACGACCACCGCTTCTCGTCGATCGTGCTGGGCGTCGTCGAGAGCGATCAGTTCCAGATGAGGACGGTTCCGGACGAGGTCCAGGAGGCCGCGCTGCATGAGTAGGGTGGATAGAGCGGAGCGAAATCCACNNTGGTGGATTTCGCTTCGCTCTATCCACCCTACGCCCTACTCGCTCCGTTAGGAGGACGTCATGTACATCCGCAAGAAGCACCTGTCTCGCCGCACGCTGCTCCAGGGCGCCGGCGCGGCCATCGGGCTTCCTCTCCTGGACGCCATGATCCCCGCGGGCACGGCGCTCGCGCAGACCGCCGCGGCGCCGACGTTGCGGCTCGGGTTCGTCTTCGTCCCGCACGGCACGGTGTTCGACAGCTACGCGCCCGCTGGCGAGGGGCGCGACTTCGCGATGTCGATGATCCTCGAGCCGCTCGCGGCCAACAAGGACCACGTCACGGTCGTCTCCAACCTGCGCAACCGCCCCGGGGAGAGCCCCGATCCGCACGGGATCAAGGCGGGCGCCTGGCTGCGCTGCGTCGCGCCCGCGGGCGGACCGGACCCCGACGACGGCACGTCGATCGACCAGCTCGTCGCGCGCGCCTGGGGCGACCAGACGCCGTTTCCGTCGCTCGAGCTCGCCACCGCCGGCGGGGGCACCAACAACGGCGCCTTCGCCGCGACGATCTCGTTCCGCACGCCGAGCCAGCCGCTGCCGATGGAGCCCAACCCGCGCAAGCTCTACTACCGCCTGTTCGGCCAGGGCGACACGGCGGAGGAGCGCGAGGCGATCGTCGCGGAGACCGGCAGCCTGCTCGACCTCGTGCACGACAACGCCGCCTCGCTGCGGCGCGAGCTCGGCCCGGCCGACCAGCGCATGATGGACCAGTACCTCGACTCCGTCCGCGAGATCGAGCGCCAGGTCCAAAAGCTCCAGGAGCAGGACTTCTCCGGGCTCGACCTGCCGGATGCGCCGGTGGGCGTTCCCGGGCAGTTCCCCGCGCACGTCGACCTGATGTTCGACCTGATGGCGCTCGCTTATCAGGCCAACCTGACGCGCGTCGCCAGCTTCATGGTGGACCGCGAGGTCAGCATGCGGACCTACAACCACATCGGCGTCTCGGACGCCTTCCATCCCCTGAGCCACCACCAGAACGACCCCGCCAAGCTCGCGCGGCTCTCCCGCGTGCAGCAGTGGCACGTGAGCACGTTCGCGCGCTTCGTGGACAAGCTCGCCAACATGCCCGACGGCGACGGCACGATGCTCGATCACGTCGCGATCCTCTACGGCTCGGGCATGGGCAACTCCGACCTCCACGACTGCGACCGCGTGCCCGCGGTGATCGCCGGCCACGCCAACGGGGCGATCAGGGGCGGCCAGCACATCGCGGCGCCGCGCGACACGCCGCTGGCGAACCTGATGCTGACCTTGCTCGACCGCGCCCAGATCCCCGCGGACCGGTTCGGCGACAGCACGGGCCTGATCACGGAGCNNCGGAGCTCTGATGCGGCGTCTTTCGGCCGTCTGGGCGGCTGCGATTCTCGCGGCCGCAGCCGCCGGCGCTTCCGCAGCCGATGAGCGGGTCGTGGCCGCCGTCAAGGACGGCGACCGCGCCGCGGCGCTCGCGCTCGTGGACGCCGGCGCCGACGTGAACGCCGCCGAGCGCGACGGCTCCACCGCGCTGCTCTACGCGGCCCATCGCGGCGACGCCGAGCTCGCCGCGCGNNGATCATCGAGAGCGACGCGTTCCGGATGAGCTCCGCTCCCGCGGAGCCGGTCGAGGAAGCCGCGCTGCATCGCTGAGGCCAGGGCGCGAGATGGCGGGTGGAAGCGCCGTCGCGATCATGTCGACGATGAGGGCTCGCGACCGGCGCGCCCGAGGCCCCCAGGCTCGTCGATGGAAAGAGCGGAACGTCCGCTTGTCGCCGTCAAATATTCGTGACCGCACGACTGCGGACGCCTCGGAAGATCCCCAGGGAGTGTCGATTCCGCGCACCGCTTGCGCGGCTCGCACATGCGCCGTCTCGCGGACGAAGGATCCGAGATTGACAGATCGGGATCCGGACGGCCCACTTAGCGGACTGCGCCATGTGAAAGGCATGGTGGGGACGAAAGAACAAGAACAACAACTCAACGGGGAGACTCAATGCATGGAAGCGAGCGGCGCTTGTCGCCGGGGGATTCGTGCGTTCACGCGCAGGGATCAGTGAAGTCGCTGTTGCGGTGCAGCGTCGGCTTGGCCGCGCTCGCCCTCGGAGCGGTCGGCGTGACCGCGCCCGCGTATGCCCAGGACGACGAGGAGGCCGAGCGCATCCTCGTGACCGGCTCCCGGATCGCGCGGCCGGCGGACCAGCCGCGGCCCGTCACGATCATGGAGCGCGCGGACATACAGGCCGAGCAGCGCAACACCATCGTGGAGGTGCTGCGCGACTTGCCGCAGTTCACGGACGTGAACACAACCGAGTTTTTCGGCGCCGCGACGAACACGATCAATCTGCGCGGTCTTGGCGACCGATCCACCTTGGTGCTCCTGAACGGCTACCGCCAAACCGTCGACGGCAACGGCGGATCGGTCGTGGACGTCGACCAGCTCGCGCCCGGCATCATGATCGAGCGGGTGGAGGTCCTGCTCGACGGCGCCTCGGCGCTCTACGGCTCGGACGCCGTGGCGGGCGTGGCGAACTTCATCACCCGGAACAACTTCGACGGGATGGAGCTCGAGGCCGGCGTGCAGGTCATCGACGCCCAGGCGGACGCTCCGGAGATCCGCGTCGCGGGCATCTTCGGCGAGCAGGGCGCCGACAGCGGCCTGGTGATGGCGATCGAGTACTACAACAGGCGGCGTCAGCTCGAGAGCCAGGACGTCTTCTCCGACGAGCGGCTCTGGATCGAGCACGGCCTGCAGACCGCGCTGTGGAACCCCGGGACGTTCTTCGGCGCAGATACGGGCGCCTGGCATCCCGATCCCCTCTGCAACAGCCCCGAGATCGGCGGAACGCCGGAGAACGACATCACCGATCCCGCCGGCTTCTTCGCGCCCGGACCGCCGTTCTGCCGGGGACTGCTGTCCCTCGAGCGCACGTTCGTTCCCGAGGCCGAGCGTCTCCGCGGCATGGCCGTCTTCAACCATGACTTCGGCGGGGACCTCTTCCGCGGGTTCGAGATCGAGATGAACTTCGCGCGCTCGGAGTCGCAAAGCAGCTACGGCACGGGCGTGCCGCTGCTGGCGCTCCAGCCGTTCAACTCGCGTCTTCCGGCGACCAACCCCGGCGTCATCGACGCGCACATGCGCTCGGGCGGCGCGTTCCCGCTGCAGGACTACGACCGCGTCTTCTCGCGCATCCTGAGCCCGATCGACGGCGGGGTGCAGTGGGGGACGCTGCAGGACACCTATCGGGTCGCCTCCGCGATCGACGGGGCCTTCACCGACTCGTGGGACTGGCGGGTGTCGGCCACGTTCTCGCAGAACCACCAGTGGAGCAACGGCGTCGACACGATCTACGATCGCTACTCGCGGGCGATCCAGGGCTACGGCGGCGAGGGCTGCAAGTGGAACCTCGTCGACGGCGCTGCATCCAATCCCGACATCCAGCCGGGCGTCTTTCCGTGCAAGTACTGGAACCCCTTCGCCAGTCGATTCCTCGCCGAGCCGGGTGATCCGACCTACAACGACCCGGACCTCCTCGACTGGATGCTGTTCGGGGGCCGGGACGTCGGCGACGCAAGGTTCTACGCGGTCGAGGCCCTCACGACGGGCGAGCTCTTCGAGCTGCCCGGCGGGCCGACGGGGATTGCGCTGGGTGCGCAGTTCCGCTCCCAGGCCGTCGAGATCCTGAGGGATCCGATCTCCAAGGACGGCGGCTTCGGGTTCAGCCCGCAGTTCTTCGACGACTGGCGCGCGTATCGCCAGACCCATGCCGTCTTCGGCGAGGTCGCGCTCTATCCGATCGAGGATCTCGAGGTGAACTTGGCCGCCCGGTGGGAGGACACGCTCGGTCAGAAGTCGACGGAGCCCAAGCTGACCATGCTGTGGACGCCCACGGACAACCTCTTCTTCCGCGCGACAGCCGGGTCGTCGTTCCGTCTGCCGAGCGAGCAGCAGCTGTTCGGCAACGGCGGCGGCCCTGTGGGCCGGGACACGATCGGCGGCGAGGTCACCCAAGCGGTGGGCCTGGTCGTCGGAAATCCCGACCTGGAGCCCGAGGAGTCGGAGAACTGGACCGTCGGGTTCACGTGGGACGTGACGGACTGGCTCACGCTCGAGGCGACGTGGTGGGACTACGAGTTCACCAACCTCGTCACGCCCGAGGACATCGAGACGCTGTTCCGGGCGGACTGGCAGGACGGCTTCATCTCAGCCGACCCGCGCTGGCCGCTCTTCCCCGGCGCGCCCAACGAGGTGTGCGAGATCACCGGGCGCTGGCCCGGCCCCGGCAGCGGCGTTCCGCTGCCCGAGGATTTGCGCGTCCGGCTTCGATGTCTCGGTCTTCCTGAGCGAGTACGTCAACGCCAACATCGTGGAGGCCGACGGTCTCGACTTCGCGCTGACCGCGAGACGGGAGATGTTCGGAGGCGAGGCCGGCGTGCGGGTGCTGGGCACGTACACGAACACGTACGCGGGCGAAGACGTGACGGGCCAGCTCGTCAACACGGTCGGCACCGACGCCTTCGGCGTCGCCGGCATCGCCATCCCGGGCACGGACAACGACGCTCCCAGCCCGAAGCTGCGGGCCAACGTGATCTTCTCGTTCGATCGCGGCGATCATTCGGCGAGGGCGACGTATCGCTATCTCGGTGAAATCGAGATCACGGACCCCAATCCGCTCGTGGCGCCGCCCCGGTCGGAGGAGTACGCCTTCGACACGTTGGATCTGAGCTACACGTATCATCTGCCGACGGATAACCCGTCTCGGATCACCTTCGGCGTGATCAACGTGACCGATGAAGAGCCCCCGATCCTCGGCAACTCGCTGACGACGGTGACGGACGGCCTCTACGACACCCGCGGTCGGGTGTACAACGTCAGTCTGAACTACGCGTTCCACTAGGAACGCCGCGGCGCCGCCGCATGCGGGCCCCGCCATCGCGTGATGGCGGGGCCGCTTCTTTTCTTGAGGACGAAAGCGGAGGCGCGCCGGGCTCCCGGCGGCGCTAAGAGCCGTCGCCCGCGCGCGCCGGGACGACCTCGAAGCGCTCGAGCTCGCGGCGCGGCGCTTCCCACTCCGGGGCGAGCGCGGCGGCNNGGCGAACGCGCCGGCAACGTCGCCGAGCTCCTCGCGCGCGCCCGCGCGCGTGAAGTAGTCCTCCGCCGCCGCGGCCTCGGGGCCGAGCGCGATGCCCCGGCTCAACGCCGCCTCCGCCTCGCTCCAGCGCTCGAGGCGCGCATAGACGCCGCCGATGGTGAGATGGGCGGCCTGCAAAGCGGGATCGCGCGCGAGCGCGGCCTCGAGGTCGGCGACCGCGCCGTCGAGATCGCCTCGCGCGCGGCGGATGATGGCGCGGTTGACGAGCGTGGCCGTCCGGTCCGCTTCCAGAAGCTCGCCCGCCAAGGCGGCGTTGCAGCTCGACAGCGCGATCGCGGCGTATCCCGGGCGCGCCGCGGTCAGGCTCGACAGGGCGGCCTCGTAGCACGCCGCGGCGGGCGCGCCGGCGACTGCGACGGTCGTGACCGAGCGCTTGTCGGTCGGGTCGAGATGCTGTGCCGGCGCCGGCGCCGGCGTAGCGGCGAGCGCGGCGATGGACGCGGCCGCGGAGAACGCGAGAGCCCCGGAGCGTTGCATGGTCGCCTCCATAGGGGAGGTCGCTCGACCTCCGCCGAGGCGCGCACTCTATCGCAGGCGGCGCCGACGCCCGCATCACGACCGCGAGACCGTTTCGGCAGGCAGGCTGGGAGCGGGTCAGCGCATGCGCTGCACCCGCAGCGTGCGCTCTTGCTCGACGAGGCGCATGCGGTAGCCGCCGAACCGGTCGGACCGCCAGATCTCCACGTCCATGGGGTCGTCCTCGCGCAGCACGATCCTCTGACCGTCGTCGCGCTGCTGGCGCCAGACCTGGCCGTTGTCGAGCTCGACCTCGAGCCCGCCGAAGTACGACTCGCCGACGCTGACGATCGTGAAAGCGTAGCGCGTCTCCGGCGCGCGCCCGCCCTCGCCGGCTCTTGCGGCGACCTGCTCAGCGCCCAGCGCGTCCGCGCCCGCCGCATCGCCGTCGACGACGGCGGCCGCGCGGGTGTCGTCCTCTCCGCCTCCCACCAACGGGAGCCGCAACGACGGCAGGAGGCCGCGCCGGCGGGGCGGCTCCGCGGGCGCCGCGGCGGAGTCCGCGCGGGGCGGAGCAGGGGGCGCAGCCGGGGCGGAGACGGGCTCGGCGGCCGGCGCAACCGACTCGAGGGGCGGAGCGGGGGGCTCGGCCGTCGGTGCGGCGGCTTCGGCGCCCAGGACATGGTCTTCGAGACAGGCGAACCGCTCGGCGTCGGTGGGCCGGGCGCGGCAACGCTCGACCGCTTCCACATCGGCCTGCGCGGACGCCGCGGTGCTCGCCAGCGCAGCCGCTGCGGCGAGCGCGGCTGCGGACACGGGAAGCTTCGTCATGGTCGTGTGATCGATCGCGGCCAAGCGTCGGCGGTTGGACGGACGAGTGTGGAGGCTGGCTTCCGCGGTGACAAGCGCGCCGCCGCATCGTCGGGTAAATGAACTCGGCTTAAGGTGTATCCGGCCACCGCTTGGGATACATTCGCCAGGAGCGGGATCCAGGCCGGGAGACCGTGCGGCGCTGCGCTCGCGCGCGATCGGGAGGCGAAGGTCAGGCCATGCAACGGCGGCGACGGGCTGGCGTGCTCGCAGCGGCGGGCGCCTGCATGTGGGCGGTGACGGCGGCGAGCGCCGCCGCGGCTCACCACGCGATCACCTTGAACTACGACTCCGACAGCTCGGGGACGGTCGAGGGCGTGGTCGAGGAGGTGTTCTGGGCCAACCCGCACGTCCACTACTACCTGAACGTCACGGCGGAGGACGGCTCCAGCCAGCTGTGGGACATGGAGACGGGCAACCTCAACGTCATGCGCAACCGCGGCATGACGCGCGACAGCATCAAGGTCGGCGACCAGCTCACCGTGACCGGCATTCTCGGCCGCGACGGCGCCCATGCGATCCTCGCCGACACGGTCGTCAAGGACGGCGCCGTGGTCTGGGGGAATCCGGAGGCGACCGCCGTGGCGGAGAATTACGGTGAGCGGCAAGACTGAGATCATGCGTTTACTGAGCGTTGCAGGTTTGTTGGCGGCGTCGACGGCGCTCTCGGCGGCCGCGCAAGAGGGCGGCGGCTTCGTCGGGGAGTGGCGGCTGACGGTCGACCGCGGCAACGCCCCGCGCGTGGGCGTGCTCGAGGTGATGGAGACGCCCACGGGCTACGAGGCCTTCATCGACGGCGGTCCGGCCGAGGTCGAGATCGACGGCGACGTGATCACGCTGACGATGGACTGGGAGGACGGCGGCGGGCTCTACCACGTCAGCATGCTCGAAGGCGTGCTGGCGGAGGGCAAGATCGCGGGCGCGCAGACCGAGGAGGGCGAGGCGCAGGGCGAATGGAGCGCCGCGCCGGAGGTCGAGCGCGCCATCGGCGCGCCGGCGGACCTGGGCGGGGTGTGGTTCAACACGACGTTCGACGGCACGGCCAAGTACACCTTCGCGATGACGGACGAGGCCAAGGCCTTCCAGGCGGGCTTCGAGCCGATGCTCGACNNCTCCATGGGCTACTCGATCGGCCATTGGGACGGCTCGACGCTGGTGATCGAGACCCGCGGGCTCAAGGACGGGATCTGGCACCGCTCCGGGACGCCGTTCTCGTGGCAAGCCAAGATCACCGAGCGCTTCTATCGGGTCGACGACGACACGATNNGAGCGCTTCTATCGGGTCGGCGACGACACCATGTGGGTCGACATGATCCTGGAGGATCCGGTCAACTACGACCGCCCGCTGCGCCGCACGACGGTGTGGCGGGCGCGGCCCGGATACGAGATCCAGGAGTACGCCTGTGATCCGCATGCGTTCTATCGCGCGATCCAGCTCGACGGTCGCCTCGAGGAGTACTGGGGGCGGGCGGAGTTTCGGCGCTAGGCCGGCGGGGCGCGTTCTGCTCCGTCCGCCGCAAGGCTAGGGACGTGGGTTCTGCCGGGCCCGGCTTGGGGCCCGCAGCTCAGCGGCGCGCCGATCTCGGCGCCGTCTCATGACGTGGATGATGAAGACGCGACTGATCTTTGGCCTGATCGTCCTGCTGTTCGCCGCTCAGGGCTGCGCGCGCGAGGGCGGCGGCGCGACCGCCGAGACGCTGTTGACCATCACCGAGCAGGACGATCTGGTCAGCACGTACTGCATCGGCTGCCACAACTACGACGACAACGCCGGCGGGCTGTCGCTCATCCTGTTCGATGGCGCGACCGCCCACGAGGATCCCGCGCTCGCCGAGCGGATCATCCGCAAGCTCCGCGCCGGGCAGATGCCGCCTCAGGGCGAGCCGCGGCCGGACTTCGCGCGCGGCCAGGCGATGGCCGCCTCCCTGGAGGCGTCCGTCGACACGCATGCCGACTACAGTCCCGGCTGGCGCGGCCTGCATCGGCTCAATCGCGCCGAGTACCAGAACGTCGTGCGCGACCTCGTCGGGCTCGAGGCGGACGCGAGCGCCTTCCTGCCCGTGGACGACTCCTCGAACGGCTTCGACAACCAGGCCGGCGCGCTCGGGCTCTCGCCCGCGCTCTTGCAGGCCTATCTCTCCGCCGCCGGAGAGATCAGCCGTCTCGCGCTGGGCGCCGCCGCCGCGCCGAGCCAGTCGACCTACCGCGTCGCCGCGGACTCCACGCAGAACTATCACGTGGACGGACTGCCGTTCGGCACGCGCGGCGGCATCCTGATCGAGCATCTCTTCCCCGCCGACGGCGACTACGACATCAAGATCTTCTCCGTGAACGTCGGCAACATGGGCAACTTCCGTCCCTTCGGCGAGGTGCGCGGCGAGCAGCTCGTGGTCTTGCTCGACGGGCAGGTGGTCCGCCAGCTCGACTGGGACGAGGCGCTCGGCGGCTCGGGCTTCGAGGAGGGCCAGCTGCCCACGATCGATCTGCGCCTTCCCGTCACGGCCGGCCCGCACGAGCTGGGCGTGACGTTTCTCGCGACCAACTACGCGCCGAGCCTCGATCTGAACGACGCCTTCGCGCGCAGCACGATCGAGACGGGAGGGCTGCCGGGCTTCACCTTCTATCCCCACGTCGGCGCCGTGCGCATCGACGGGCCCTACGACGCGGCCGAGCCGGAGGACACGCCGAGCCGGCGGAAGATCCTCACCTGCAGGCCCGCGAGCGCCGCCGAGGAGCGCGCGTGCGCGGAGCAGATCCTCGCCGGCCTGGCGCGCCGCGGCTATCGCGGGGCCGCGACGGAGGCCGACATCGGCGTGTTGATGGACTTCTACGAGGCCGGCCGCCGCGGCGGCGACTTCGAGGCCGGCATCCAGTCGGCGCTCCAGCGTCTGCTCATGGATCCGAAGCTCATCTACCGCGTCGAGACGCCCCCCGAGGACGTCGCGCCGGGCGAGGACTATCCCATCGGAGATCTGGAGCTCGCCTCGCGGCTCTCCTTCTTCCTGTGGAGCAGCATGCCGGACGACNNGAGCGCGGCCGGCTGGGCGACCCGGACGTGCTCGAGGCGCAGGTCCGTCGTATGCTGATGGATCCGCGCTCCGGGGCGCTGACCAAGAACTTCGCCGGTCAGTGGCTCGCGATCCGCAACCTGGAGGGGCACGCGCCGGTCGTCGACGAGTTTCCGGACTTCGACGACAATCTGCGCCAGGCGTTCGCCCGCGAGATGGAGCTGTTCTTCGACAGCCTCATCCGCGAGGACCGTCCCGTGCTCGAGCTGCTGACGGCGGATTACACGTTCCTCAACGAGCGCCTGGCGCTGCACTACGGCATAGCGGGGATCAGGGGCAGCCGCTTTCGCCGCGTCGAGCTCGGGCCGGAGCTCGACGCGCGGCGCGGCCTGCTCGGCAAGGGAGGGCTGCTGACGATCTCGTCCCAGCCCGGCCGCACCTCGCCCGTGATCCGGGGCAACTGGGTGCTCGGCAATGTCCTGGGCGCGCCCGCGCCCGATCCGCCGCCCAACGTGCCCGACATCGAGCCCAAGGAGGCCGACGCCGCGGGCAACATCCGGATTCCGACGATGCGCGAGCAGATGGAAGAGCATCGGGCCGACCCGGCGTGCAGCGGCTGCCACTTGATGATGGACCCGATCGGATTCGCGCTCGAGCCGTTCGACGCCACCGGCCGCTACCGGAACGCCGACGCCTCGGGCAATCCGATCGACGCGACGGCCGTCATGTATGACGGCGCGCCCGTGCAGGGTCCGGCCGATCTGCGGGCGTTCCTGCTGCGCTACAAGGCGCGCTTCCTGCACAATGTGGCGGAGAAGCTGCTGACCTACGCCGTCGGCCGGGGGATGGAGCCGGCCGACATGCCGGTCGTTCGCGCCGTCGTGCGCGAGACGGAGGCCGACGACCACCGCTTCCAGTCGCTCATCCTGGCGGTGGCGCGCTCGGACGCTTTCCGCATGGCCACCAAGCCGGCGGACGACGCGCCCGGGGGCGCCGCCGCCGATCTCCGGGGCGCGCCGACGGACGCGCGCCTGGCGAGCACGGGAGAGCGTTGAGATGTACGTCACCCGAAAGCACCTCTCGCGCCGCACGCTGCTGCGGGGGGCGAGCGCGGTGTTCGCCCTGCCGCTGCTCGACGCGATGGTTCCCGCGCTCGCTCCGCGCGCGCACGCCCAGACCCTCGCGCCGACGCGCTTCACGGGCGTCTTCGTGCCGCACGGCGCGGCTCCCGGGTACTGGGAGGCCGCCGGCGCAGCCGGCCCGGGCTTCGAGTTCCCCTTCGTCTGGAAGCCGCTCGAGCCGTTTCGCGAGCATGTCGTGCTGACGAGCGGGCTCTGGTCGAAGTCTGCGGAGAACCCCCCGGGCGTCACCGGGGCGGACCACTTCGTCGCCGCCGCCTATCTGTGCGGGGTGAAGCCCAAGAAGACCACCGGCGCCGACATCGAGGCGGGCGTGACCGTCGACCAGGTGCTCGCGCAGCGGATCGGCCGGGACTCGCTCATCCCGTCGCTGCAGCTGGCGGTGGAGGACCCCGGCGCGAACTCCACGAACTGCGGGGAGGGCTACAGCTGCGTCTACACCAACACGATCTCCTGGGCGTCGCCCACGCGGCCGCTGCCGATGGAGCTCAACCCGCAGGTCGTCTTCGAGCGGATGTTCGGCGACGGCGCCACGGCGGCCGAGCGCGTCGCCCGGCGCGAGCAGCAGATGTCGATCCTCGATTNNAGCGCATCGCCCGCCGCGAGCAGCAGATGTCCATCCTCGACTCCGTGACGGGCGCGATCGCCGCGCTCGGCGCTGAGGTGCCCGCCAGCGACCGCGTGCGGCTCGAGCAGTACTTCGACGACGTGCGCGAGATCGAGCGGCGCCTGCAGATCGCCGCGGAGGCCTCCGTCGACGCGCCGCCGGACATGGCCGTGCCCTACGGCGTGCCGGAGTCCTTCGACGAGCACATCAAGCTCGAGTTCGACCTGCTCGCGCTGGCGTTCCAGGCCGACATCACGCGCGTCGCCACGATCCTCTACGCCCGCGATCTCACCGGCCGGGTCTATCCCGAGAGCGGCACGAACTTGAGCTTCCACGGCGGCTCGCACCATGCCGAGGACCCCGCGCGGATCGCTCAGTATGCGAAGCTCAATCAGTACCACGTCAAGACGCTCGCCTACTTCATCGAGAAGCTCGCGGCCATTCCCGAGGGCGAGGGGACCTTGCTCGACAACTCGCTCACGCTCTACGGCTCCAACATGGGGAACTCGAACCAGCATCTGCACATCGACGTGCCCCACGTGCTCGTCGGCGGCGCGGGCGGACGCCTGAAGGGCGACCGCCATCTGGGCTACCCGAGCCGCACGGTGCCCACCGGCAACCTGCTCTTGAGCATTCTCGATCTCTACGGGATTCACGAGGAGAGCTTCGGCGACAGCGACGGCCGCTTGCCGGGCTTGGTGTGAGGATGAGCATCGATCCGTGACGGAGAGACCGGCATGACGCGAACCGACCGGGTGCTCCTCGCCCTCGGCGCTCTCTGGCTCGGCGCGTTCGGGGCGCTGACGCTGGGGGCGCCCGCGTCCCAGCCCCCGGCGTCCCTCGGCGAGGAGCTCACGCTCGCGCAGGCCGCGCGCGCGGGGGACGCCGCGGCGGTCGACTGGCTGCTCCGGCGGGGCGCCGACGTGAACGCGCCCGACGCCGAGGGCGGCACGGCGCTGCACTGGGCGGTCTATCGCGACGATCAGACGATGGCCGAGCGGCTGATCGTCGCGGGCGCGTTGGTGAGCACGGAGAGCCGGTTCGGCATGACGCCCCTGGCGCTCGCCGCGATCAACGGCAGCGCGGAGATGATCGGCCGGCTTCTCGACGCGGGCGCGGACGCGAACGCGCGCGGACCGAACGGCGAGACCGCGCTCATGCTGGCCTCGCGCACCGGCCGCGTCGAGGCGGTCGAGGCGCTGCTCGCGCGCGGCGCGGAGGTGGACGCGCGCGAGGAGCGGCGCGGCACGACGGCGCTCATGTGGGCGGCGGCGAACGGCAACCCGGAGGTCGCCCGGCTGCTGCTCGCCCACGGCGCCGACCCCGGCCTGAGGTCGGGCGCCGGCGCGACGAGCCGCGGGCCTTATCTCGCTCCGACGGCCCGCAGCCGGATCGAGGCCTACCGCATCGGCTACGGCGAGGAGGGCTTGGCGGAGGGGGTCAGCGAGGTCNNTGCGCGCACGCGCCTCGCTCTTGGATCAGGACGCCCGGGACGCGCTCGCCGCGCTCGCCGCGAGCGGCGAGGCGGTCGGGCCCGTCTTCGAGGACGATCCCGAGTCGGCCCCCGAGGACGGCCGCAGCGCCGGCCGCGGCGCCGGCGGCCTCACGCCGCTCGTGCTGGCGGCGCGGGAGGGCGACGCGGAGACCGCGCGCATCCTGCTCGACGCCGGCGCGGAGGTGAATCAGACCACGGACTACGGCTGGACCCCGCTGCTGACGGCCGTGCAGAACCGCTACTACCGGCTCGCCGCCGAGCTGCTCGAGCGCGGCGCCGATCCCAACATCGCCAACGGCGGGGGCTGGACGCCGCTCTACATCGCCACCGACAACCGCAACATCGAGGGCGGGGACTACCCCACGCGCCGGCCGGACATGGATCACTTGGCGATGATCCGTCTGCTGCTCGAGCACGGCGCCGACCCGAACATGCGGATGGCCTCGAGCACCGAGACGCGCACGGTGTTCACCAATCAGTGGCTGCACGAGGAGGGCGCGACGCCGCTCCTGCGCGCAGCGCAGTCGGGCGATCTGGTGCTGCTGCGGCTGCTGTTGGCCTACGGCGCGGACCCCGACATACCCACCGAGGCCGGGGTGACGCCGCTCATGGTCGCCTCGGGCATCGGCTGGGTGGAGGGCATCACCTACGAGTGGTCGCCCGAGCAGACCTTCGAGGCGGTCGAGCTGTTGTTGAAGCTCGGCGCGGACGTGAACGCGCACGACACGGTCGACGGGCGCACGGCGCTCATGGGCGCCGCGCACAAGGGTCGCAACGACGTGGTCGAGCTGCTCGTCGCGCACGGCGCCGACCTCGCCGCCCGCGACATCGGCAGCCGCGACAGCGTCCACAAGCTCTACGGCAAGACCTGGCAGGCGATCGACTACGCCGACGGGCTCGTGCGCGTGGGCGTGCAGTCCTCGATCCCGCATCCCGAGACGGCTGCGCTGCTGCGCCGGCTCATGCGCGAGCGCGGCCTCGCGGTCCCTCCCGAGGGCCGCACGCTCGACTCGATCTGCATCGTCGAGGTGTGCCAGCCGCCCCCGACATGAGGGGCGCGCCCCGGCTCCGGGCGCTCGGAAGGAGCGAGAAGACGCCGGGATGGCGCTGCTGACGCGCTCGCCGATCGGCATGCCGCCGGCAGCGAGGCGCGCGCGAAGAGCCGCAAGCGCACGCGCCGCGCGATGAGCCCGCCCACGATCTCTTCCGGAAGTCGCGAGAGATGCGCTGGTCCCGGCTCCTGCAGAGCTCCCGCTCCTCGCTCTCGACAACGTCAAGCCCGGCCTGGAGGCGAAACTCGGCCCCCGTCGACGCCGGCGCCGTGCGCGCTCTCATGCGCACGCGCCAAACGGCGCGCCCGAGCGCCGCGCCGCCGCATGCCGGCGCGTAGTCCGACTGCGACGGCGCTCGCGTCACGCGATCGCGCACGGCGCTCGCGCCGAAATGGACCGGTCCCGGATCGTCCATGCCGCCGGAGCCGCTGCCCCGGCTGTTCGGATCTCCGTCGGCTCAGAACGACTTGCGCACGGTGACGCCGATCGTGCGCGGCGGGTTGGTGCGGAACCCGAGTCGCGCGCGACCGCCGCGCTCGCGGTCGAAGGAGAGATTGGCGTTCTCGTCGGCCACGTTGTTGACATAGACGATGAGCGCCCAATCGTCGGCCTCGACGCCCGCGTTGAGGTTGAGGATCGTGTACGGATCGAGCTCGAGATCGAGCGAGGTGATCTCGTCGCCTGTGGCGCCGCCGAACGGCAGGCCGGACTGGAAGTCGCCCGCGCCCGGCACTTGGTCGCCCGGCTGGGTGTAGCGGCTGCCGATGTGCTGCACGGAGCCGGCGACGAAGCCCTCGAGCCCGCCGCCCCAGCGGTTGAGCGGGTAGTAGTAGCCGGCCGTCAGAGCCGCCATGTACTCCGGCACGGAAGCGAGACGATTGCCCTCCTCGATGCCGCCGATGACGTCGCCCATGCCGTCACGCACGGTCGAGTCGAACTCCGCCTCCGTCCAGTTGCCGGCGAAGGAGAGCTCGAGCCCGTCAAGCGGCTCCCAGGCGAGCTCGGCCTCGACGCCGGCGGCGTGCGACTCCGGGACGTTGAAGGAGATGCGCGAGGAGCAGGAGCCGGCGTCCAGCGTCACCTGCAGGTCGGAGATGTCGTTGTAGTAGGCGGCCGCGTTGAACGTGTAGCTCGCGCGCGTGACTTTCACGCCGGCCTCGTAGTTCCACGAGGTCTCGTCCTCGTAGGCTTGGAAGGCGCCGAAGATGGCCTCGTCCTCGTCCGTGCAGAGCGTCAAGTTGAGCGGGTCGTTGACGCCGCCCAGCCGGAAGCCCTTCGACGCCTGCAGGTTGACGGCGACCTCCTCGGTGACGTCGTAGCTGGCGATGACGCGCGGGCTGACCCCGTCCGAGGAAGTCTCGTCGGTGCGGTCGTCGCTGTTGGAGAACAGCCCGCCCGACAGAAAGCGCCGCTCCTCCTCGAAGTCGTACCAGCGCGCCCCGACCGTGAGCGTGAGCCGGTCCGTGACGTCGTAGCTGCCTTCCCCGAACAGCGCGATCTGCTTGATGTCGTAGGGCAAGTCGGCGTTGTACGGCGAATCGGGGCCGAACCCGTTGGCCACGGCCGCCGACGTGCCCGCGCCGAGCACGGCGTCGGTGAAGGCGTCGTAGCCGGGCGTCGGCAGGCGCTGGCGGTAGACGCGCTCGACGTCCGAGTAGAACGCGCCGACGAGCCACTGGAGGCGTGACGCGGTGTCGGAGGCCAGCCGAACCTCCTGCGTGAACTGCTCGAGGTCGGTGGTGTCGCGCAGGTTGGAGGGCAGCAGCACGCCCGCGTCCGGGAAGCCGAGATCGACGGAGACCGAGCCGGTGAGAGCGCTGGCGTCGCGGCTGGCGAGTATGTCGCGGCTCACGTGGCTGGTGATCGAGGTGAGCTCGTAATCGCCCAGACCCCAGTTGATGGTGAGGTCGGCTATGGTCGTCTCGTCGGTGAANNCCAGCCGACCGTAAGGTCGGCTACGGTCGTCTCGTCGGTGAACTCCTCGTCGAGCAACAGAAATTGCTGGCGCTCGTCGAATGTCACCGGCGGCCGCGTCGTCGTGAAGGGGTTGGCGAACAGGTTGAAGACTTCCTGGCGGTTGAAGCCGTCGAGCTCGACGTCCTGATAGATGACCCGCGGCGTCACCAGGAGGTCGGGCGTG
>JABAOG010004439.1_pt1 | contig 26580 bp, 25 predicted proteins | sample 7062131 | NCBI WGS metagenome assembly JABAOG01 (sample SAMN14538629, study PRJNA623070) | marine sediment metagenome | biome: marine biome [ENVO:00000428]; feature: marine pelagic biome [ENVO:01000023]; material: deep marine sediment [ENVO:00002113] | place: India: Arabian Sea | collected... | reverse complement strand
CGAGCGGCAGATGTTGCCGAGGCAGACGAAACAGACGCGGGGTGCAGCCATGGCGCGCATCCTACGGAAGCGCGCGCGGGCGACAAGGCCCCGGTCGGCGTCATCCGCGGAGCCTCCCTCGAGCGAGGCGTTCGAGTCATCGGCTCAACTCTCCTTGCCTGAGCTTCATGAGGTCCGCTACCGTCGCTCAAATCAATGCGACATTTTTCGACTCTTCTCGCCGCGCTCATTGCCCTCTCCGCGTGCTCCGATGATTCCGACACCGGGCCGCTCGACTCCGGGCCGCCCGACATGGGCCCGGCGGACATGGTCGTCGACGCTCCGATCGAGCCCGACGCGTTCGTCGTCCCCGAGCCGCTGCTGGACGACCTGGTGGTCGCGGGTGTGCGCGTCCCGCTCACACCCTCCTTCGCCGCGGCGACGACGCGCTACTCGGTGATCGCCGAGGCGACGCCGGGAGAGATCTCGGTCACCGCGACCGCGGATCCGGCGCTCACCCTGACCATCGACGGCATGGGCGCGACGAGCGGAGAGGCGCTCGCTCTGCCCGACGCGAGCCCCGATTCGGAGATCGTGGTCGAGGTGTCGAACGACGACGGCGATGCGCAGACCTACACGGTCCTCTACTTGCCGTCGGCGTTCCCCGAGCTGGAGGTCACGGTGAACGAGCCGACGGCGTCGACGGACCCGATCTACGTCGCATTGCGGGGCGCGGCCTATTTCCTGGCGCAGCTCGACAACAACGGCGTCCCGCTCTTCTACGAGCGCAAGCCCCGGAAGATCTACGACTTCAAGCGTCACCCCGATGGGCAGCTCTCGTACTGCATGTTGCTCGAGGGCGAGCCCCCCGAGTGGTCCGAGCAGATCGTGCTCGACGGGTCCTTCGCGGAGGTGGACCGCTTCCAGACCGTCGACCTGGTCCACACCGACGTCCACGAGTTCCACATCCTCCCCGACGGGAACCGCATCCTCATGGCCTACGAGCCCACGGTGCGTGACCTGAGCGCTTTCGGTGGCGGCGCGGCCGAGACGGTCCGCGACTCGGTCGTCCAAGAGGTCTCCCCCGACGGGACCGTCGTCTTCCAGTGGAACAGCTGGAACGACCTCCCCTACGACGAATCGCTCCGCAACAGCCCCGAGTACGCGCACGTCAACGCGATCACCGTCGCTCCCGACGGCAACTGGATCATCTCGGCGCGGGGCCACTCGGCGGTCGTGAAGATCGACCGCGACACCGGCGACGAGATCTGGCAGCTCGGTGGCATGGGCGGCGACTTCACCTTCGTGGACGACCCCTTCGGCAACCTCTGCGGACAGCACACGGCCACTCAGCTCGAGAGCGGGAACATCCTCCTCTTCGACAACGGCCAGGACTGCTGGCCCGAGGTGGCCGCTCGCGGCGAGCACACCCGCGTCTCCGAGTACGAGCTGGACCTGACCGAGATGACCGCGACCCTCGTCTGGAGCTTCGACCGCGAGGGCGCCTACGCCACCTCGCAGGGCTCGGCCCAGCGCCTCGCGAACGGCAACACCTTCATCGGTTGGGGCAACGGCCCGGACCAGCTCGCGACCGAGGTCGATGCGGACGGCAACATCGTCTTCGAGATCGAGGCGCGTGACTCGGCGGGCATCGTGATCAGCTATCGCGCCTGGCGCTACGCCTCCGAGTAGGAGGCGGGGAGGCGCTCCTTGCGTTCTCGACGCGCTCGTGAGACCCGACGATCCGTGAGCCGTTCGTCCGCCCGTCCGTCCTGCCCGTTCTGCGTTCTCGCTCTCGCCGCGCTCGTCGCCGGTTGTGCGAAGCCCTCGGTGGAGGCGCCGGCGACCGAGCGCCCGCGGCACGCCGAGCTCATCGAGTCGCAGGTGCTTCGGAGCGTCGCGGGGGAGCCCGAGGCGGCCCTCGACGAGGCCGAGCAGGTCACCATCGTCGAGGCGGCTCGGAACCTCGACCCGCTCGACGCGGCGACGGTCCAGGGGTTCCGCCTGGACGTGTCGACGACGCTGGTGACCGAGACGCCGGAGACGATCCGGGTGAAGGCCCTGGTCGCCGTCCACACGGTGGGCCCGCCCGAGCAGATGCGCGCGATGCTGCAGGGGACGGGCACGGTTCGGCGCGGCACCGACCGAGCCGCCGATCTACGGCTCGCCACGACCGGCGCCGTTCGCGCCGCGCTCCGCCGCCTCTTGCAGATCTGCCGCCGCTTCGGCTGAGCGCGTCGTGGGCGGCGCATCCACGACGGGCGGGCTCGCGTTTCAGAGTAGGCCGAGCTCGGCGTCGGTGGCGCCCGGCCCGTACTTGTCCTGCGGTGGCATCGGGCGGTCGCGCCAGTGCGGCTCGAAGACGAAGGAGGAGCGCTCGCGGCCGGGCACCAGGGCGCCGTTGCCCGCGTTGCGCGCGTAGTCGTAGTAGAGCTTGATCACCTCTTCGTCGCCGACCTGCTGCGCCGCCGGGTGCGCGAGGCAGGCCGTCCGCCACTCGCGCACTCGCGCGAAGGCCTCGTCGTCCGCCGGCAGATCGACCCCCTCGTAGTAGTCGACGAAGGCGAAGCGCCGGAAGAAGGGGGCGTACACGGTCTCCGCCCAGCCGAAGCGGTCGAAGAGCCATGGGCCCTCGCCGACGCCGTGGCGGCGCAGGAAGGCGTCGAGCTTCGCGTGCTGGTCCAAGTAGTCCTTCACCAGCGCGTCGCGCCTCGATCGGTCCTGGTTCATCACCAGCCGGTAGCCACTCGCGACGAAGCCGCCCTCGAAGGAGACCATCAACCGTTCGACGGCGCGCTCGTAGGGCTCGCTCCGGCGCACCGGCCGGTCCGGATGGCGCTCTTCGAGGTAGCTGAGGAGCACCAGGCTCTCCTTGAGGCTGCGGCCGTCTTCGAGCTCCAGCACCGGCAGCGCGGAGGTGCCGCCGGTGAGCTCCAGGATGTGCGGGTCTCGGGGCTTGGTGATGTCCACCACCGAGAAGCGCACCGCGTCGCTCCGGCCCTTGAGCTCGAGGAGGATCTCGAGCCGCTGGCTGAAGGGACAGATCGGGATGTGGTGGAGGGTCGGGGGCATGGGGGCCCATGCTACGGGAGGAACGCAGTCGTGGGGCGCTCAGTCGGCGAGCCGCGAGAGCTCCTCGTCGAGCCGCTCGTCGTAGGGGTCCGTTCGCTTCCGTTCATCGGTCGAGGGCGCCGCGCTTCGGCGGCGCACCAGTCGACGAGCGGCCCAGACCAGGACGAGCGACGCGATGAGGAACGCGCCGATCGGTACCAGGCCAGTGGACTCGGGCGGTGCTCTTCGGGTGAGGTCGAAGGTGGGGACGCGGGCCTGCAGGCGCGACACGATCTCCGACTCGCTCACGCCCTCCTCGGCCCAGCGATGGACGTCGACGCGCCACTCCGCCGCCTGCGGGCTCGGGCACTCGGAGAGCACCTTGCCGGGGCAGAAAGGGCTCATCACGTGGTCCACCACGTCGCCGGCCACCGAGCGCTCTTGGGCCACCGCGGCGCTGGTCGAGGCCCAGAGCGAGAGGAGAAGCGCGGATCGCACGACCATGGGCCCACAGTGGAGTCGGGCGCGCGGCTGTCCAGGTCTGGCCAAGAGGCCGCGGCGAACCCATGCTTGGCCCGGACCGCGGGGCGGACCGACGCAGCACTCCTGGAGAAGAAGAACGATGGTCGACCTGTTCGAAGACAAAGCCAGCGACTGGGACGAACGCCCGGTGCCCCAGCAGATCTCGGAGGGCGTCTACGGCGCCATCGCCGACCACGTGGAGCTCTCATCCGAGCAGCGGGTGATGGACTTCGGCGCCGGGACCGGACTCATCGCGTCGAAGATCGCGCCCCACATCGGTCACCTCGACGCCGTCGACATCTCGCGGTCCATGCTCGAGAAGCTCGCGGAGAAGGATGCGTTGAGGGGCAAGGTCGACATCCACTGCCAGGACATCCTGGCGGAGCCGCTCGAAGAGAAGGTGGACCTGGTGGTGAGCGCCATGGCGATGCACCACGTCGAGGACACCGGGGCCCTCCTGCGGGCGCTCTACGAGCACCTGAAGCCGGGCGGGCGGGTCGCCCTCGCCGATCTCGACACCGAGCCGGGGGACTTCCATCCGCCCGACATCGAGGGCGTCTACCACCACGGCTTCGATCGCGACCGGCTCGCGGCGCTGCTCGAAGACGTGGGCTTCACGAGTCCGGAATTCGTCACGGCCTGTGACGTGGCGAAGGAGGGACGCAGCTACGGCGTCTTCCTGGTCACGGCGACCAAGCCGTCCTGACCGGCCAGCTCGGCGGGTCGCTCGAGGAGGGGGGCGTCAGAGGATGCCGGCGACCGGGCGTTTCCACACCACGATCGGGAGCCCGCGCAGAATCGTGAAGAGCTCCGCCGGCGGATCGCCGAAGACCTCTACCGCGCGCCACTCGATCGCCGAGCCGAAGGTCGGTCCGATGGTCGTGAAGACCGCACCGGCCAGGTGCGCACGAAAAGCTTCGGCCGAGGCGTAGACCTCGTGCAGGCGCCCGGCCTCCCGATCGGGACCGACGTACCACTCGTAGGCGAGCGTCCCCGGCTCGTTTGCCTTCACGTGGGCGACGCATTCGTCGGCGACCGACTTCCATCGCTCGTAGTCGCGGATGCCGAAGGTCACCACGAGGGCCACGTTGTCGGGGTCGGTCATCTCGCGCTCCTCCTCGAGAGTGAGGGTGTACTTCGAATGCTCCGAGCCGTCATCAGGCGCTCCTCCGGAGGAGCGGGGCGCTCGCCTGGCGCCGGGCGAAGGCGAGCCACTCTGGCCACGACGACTCCCCGATCTCCGGGCGAAAGAGGCCGAAGTGGCCCACCCGCTCCACTCCGAGCTCTTCGGGGCCGACCTGCACGCGCTCGATGGGGGCGGTCTCGAAGCGCGCCAGCAGATCGTCCACCGACGGGGGCGGGGCGAGGGCGTCATCGCTCACCCCGATGGCCAAGAGCGGACGATCGAAGCGGGCGCAGCGCTCCGCATTCCCTTCCACGTGGCTGAAGGACCAGTCTCGGGCGCGCCCCCAGCGCGCCCACTCGCGCGCGACGCCTCGAGGCAGTCGGGCGCCGAGCCCGACGCTCTCGGGTGTTCGCTCGAAGAGCGCCGCTGCGACTGGAAGGACCAGCCGCCAGTAGGCCTCCAGCTTCAGTCGCTCGGTGCCGGACCAATGGTGCGGGTGAAGAGCCGCTGCGGGACGCCGATGCCCGGGGCGATCCGGAAGGTCAGGTCGGCTCGCCTCTCGGGCTCGAAGAGCCGTCCACGAAGGGGCTGACCGTCGGTGGCTGGGATGGTGATGGTCTCCATGATGATCTCCTTTGCCCTCCGAACGTGCGCTGGGAGATCGCTGACGGTCCTGCTGCATTCCTTACCGTTTTCTGACCAGGGCGGACGGCCGCTCGTCGCCCGGGGTAGCATGCGGGCCGTGCGCTACCGTTTCGGCGACTTCGAGGTGGACACCGACGCCCGCGAGGTGCGGCAGGACGGTGAGCTCCAGACGCTCCAGCCGCAGGCGTTCGCCGTGCTCGAGTACCTGCTCCGCCATCGGGACCGGGCCGTTCCGAAGGAGGAGCTGCTGCGAGAGCTCTGGCCCGACGCGGTGGTCGGCGAAGGCTCGCTACAGCGTGCCGTGAGCCTGGTCCGCTCGGCGCTCGGCGGCGAGTCCGCGGCCATCCGAACGGTGCCCCGCCACGGCTATCGCTTCGCGGCGCCGGTGACGGCGGAGGGGGAAGGGGCCGTCGGGGGCGAGCGCATCTTCCGCCCTCGCTACACCAAGAGCGGGGACGTGCACATCGCCTATCACACGGTGGGCGAGCCGACCGACTGTGACATCGTGATGGTCCCGGGGTGGGCCTTTCCCATGCGAGCCTATTTCGACCACCCGGACACGGAGTCGGTCATCGGGCGACTCGCTCGGCTCGGTCGCGTGGTCCTCTTCGACAAGCGCGGCACCGGTCTGTCGGATCGGGTCAAGGAGCTGCCGTCCATGGAGCAGCGCATCGACGACCTCCGAGCCGTTCTCGCCGCCGTCGGCTCGAAGGAGGCGATCCTGGCCGGCTTCTCCGAGGGCGGGCCGCTGTGCGTGCTCTATGCCCTCAGCCATCCCGAGCGTACGCGAGGGCTCCTGTTGGTCGGAGCCTTCGCTCGCTGGAGTGCCGCTCCGGATTACCCCGCGGGCTGGTCGGAGTCGGTGGTCGAGGAGCTGCGCGCCTACATCGGTCGCGAGTGGGGGCGGGGCGGTACGATGAAACCGATCGCCGGGCGCCGGGCGGACGAGCCCGCGGTCCAGGCATGGGCCGCGAAGGCCGAGCAGGAGGGGGCGAGCCCGGGGGCCGCGCTGGAGCTCATGGCGATGAACCTGCAGGTCGACGTGCGACCACTGCTGAGCGCGGTGAAGACACCGACTCGGGTGCTCCACCACACGGACGATCCGGTCATCGACGTGGCGAACGGTCGCTACCTGGCTGCACACCTCCCGAACGCCGTCTTCGAAGAGGTGGAGGGTAGCGACCACTGCTTCCTCTTCGAGGATCCAGCCCGGGTCCTCGCCGCCGTGAGCGAGTTGCTCGCCGGTGACGGTGAACGCATCGACGCGAGCTTCCTGAGCACCCTGGTCGCAGTGGATGGCGAGCTGGACGCCGCCGAGGCGGTCCTGCACGCCCACCGGGGCGAGCGGGTGGGCGAGGGCGTCCATGCCTTCGATGGGCCACAGCGCGCGATCCGCTTCGCGCGGGCGTTGGTCGACGGCGACCTGGCTGCCCGCGTCGCCGTGCACACGGGCGAGGTCCGACGGGCGGGAGATGGGCTCGAAGGCCCCGGCGTCGACGTGGCGCGCCGGCTGCTGGACGGCACACCGAACGGGGCGGTCTGGGTATCGCGAGTCGTGCGCGATCTGCTGCATGGCTCGCCCCTGCGCTTCGAGCCGGTCGACCAGACGGACCTGCCTTTCGACGTCCTGCGCAGTCGCTGACGCCCGCATCAGGAATCGGTAAGGAAAGCGGCAGGGCGGTCAAGCGCGGTCCGGAACACGGTGGCTCATGGAGGAAAGGAGATCCCCATGAGTACGATCGTTCGAGACGGAGCAGGCGAATCGCTCGCTCACCCCAACCCCATTCGAGGCCGCATCAACGCGGCGTTCTTCAAGTGGATGGATTGGTACATGCACTGGAAGTACGCGGCGCTGAAGCGTGAGCTCTTCGCCGGGCTTCCCGACACCATCGTCGAGCTGGGGGCCGGCACCGGAGCCAACTTCCGCTACCTGAAGCCGGGCACCCGGGTGATCGCCATCGAGCCGAATCACCACATGCACGCCGCGTTGCGGAGCAGCGCCGCCAAGCACGACATCGAGCTCGAGATCCGCGGCGCGGGAGCCGAGGGCATCGACCTGGAGTCGGGCAGCGTGCGAGCGGTGGTCTGCAGCCTGGTGCTCTGCACCGTCGAGCAGCCGCGGCAGGTGATCGACGAGGTGAAGCGCATCCTCGCTCCCGGCGGTCGCTTCCTGTGCATCGAGCACGTCGCCGCGCCGGCCCCTTCGCTGGTCGGCCGCATTCAGCGGTGGGTCTTCCGGCCGTGGCGGTGGTTCTTCGAGGGGTGCCATACCCATCGCGATACGGGCGCGCTCCTGCGACGAGCCGGCTTCGCCGAGGTGGAGATCGAGCCGTTCACTTGGCCGACGGCCTTCGTTCCCGTGCGCCCACAGATCCTCGCGCGGTGCGTGGCATGACCGCCCACAGCCACGTCGCCATTCCCTCGAGGCGTTTCGCGGACACGGTGCCGCGAGCGCCCGAGGGGGCGCTCGCGCCCGGAGCGGCTCGCTCCTTCACGATCGACGTCGACGGGCGCACGCGGCGCTTCGTCGTTCGGCTGCCCCGGGCGGCAGGTGAGCCGCGCTGCACCGTCTTGGCCTTTCACGGATCCACGAGCTACCCGGAGGAACAGCTCGCCCTCGGCGCGATGGGACCGGCGGCCGACGCCTACGGCATGGCCCTGGTCTTGCCGGAGGCCACCGAGCGTGTCTGGAACGTGCCGCACCGGTCTTCCCGGCCGCAGGAGGCGCCCTTCGTCGCCGCCGTTCTCGACCGATGCGTCGCGCTCTTCGGGCTCGACCGGGAGCGGGTCTTCGCCACCGGCTTCTCGGGTGGTGGACGGCTCGCCTGTGCGCTCACCGGTTCCCTGCCGGGATGGCTTGCGGCGATCGCGCCGGTGGGCGGCCTTCGACCTCCCGCCGCGAACGCGGACCGGGTGCCGGTGCTCGCCACTCACGGGACCGGCGATCCGGTGAGCCCCTACGAGGGCGGTGGACCATGGTACTGGGGCAGTGGAGTCGACCACGCCGTCGGCGCATGGGCCCGTCATCTCGGCTGCGATCGGCTCGAGATCCAGGTCCGGGGGAAGCTCACCCGTATCCGTCATCACGGTCCGGGGCCGGGCATCACCCTGGAAGTGCTCGAAGGGCTCGGCCACCAATGGCCCGGCTCCCCGGTCGACCTCGGCTTCGACTTCGGCCCTCCGGCTCCGTACCACGACACGACCGGTCGGGCCTTCGCCTTCTTCGAGTCCGTGGCTTCATCGCGTCCGGGAGTCGACTCGTGAGCCGCCCCGCTCTTCATGGGCTGGCCCGCGGCGCCGTCGGACTGGCGGGGCGCTTGGCCCCCGCGGCGGTCGTCGCCCTGGCCGAGCGCGCGTTCCTGACGCCGCGGTCCCCGGCTCCGCGCCCGGCGCAGGCGTCGTCGCTCGCGGAAGCCTCGCAGCTTCGGATACCCACCGTCGGCGGGCCGCTGCCCGTCTACCAGTGGGGCGATCCGCGCGCGCCCGCGGTCCTGCTCGTCCATGGTTGGAGCGGCCACGCCGGTCAGCTGACCCCATGGGTCGCGCCGCTCGTCGACCGCGGCCATCGCGTGGTCGCGGTCGATCTTCCGGGCCATGGCGCGGCCCCCACGCGGATGACCCACGTTCCGGAGATGGGCGCGGCGCTCGGCCAAGTCGGGCGCTCGATCGGACCCGTCCATGCCGTCGTCGCCCACTCGGTGGGCACCATGGTCACCGCCCTCGCCCTCGCTGGCGGCCTGCGAGCCGAGCGTCTGGTGTTCGTCGCGGCGGGGGTGCGTGGCCGGCGGTGGCTCGACGACTTCGCCGCGTTCTTCGGGCTCCATCACGGGGTGCGCGAACGGGTGGCTGCCCGGGTTCGAGCGCGCTGCGGTCACGCCCTCGAGGACCTCCGACTCGAGGGGGTCGCGCCCGATCTTCCGCCCACGCTCTTCCTCCATTCGAGCGACGATCCCATCGCGCCGGAGGCCGACGCGCGTTGGGCCTCCCTGGAGGTCGGCGGCGACTTCTTCGCGTTCGACGGGCTCGGTCACCACCGCATCCTACGAACGCCGGCCGTCATCGCCTCGGGGCGCGACTTCGTCACCGACGGTCGCCATCCTGGTCGCAGCCGGCTCTCGGCCTGAGGTGCGGGCGACCTCAGCGGTGCAGGCGACCTCAGCGGCGGAGGCGACCCATGTCGATGGTCCACGTCTCCGTGGTGAGCCCTTCGGCGAGCTCGCCGTCGTGGGTGACGAGGAGGAGCGCTCCGCCGTATCCCCGCAGCGCTGCCTCGAGTCGATCGCGGCTCGGTGCGTCGAGGTGGTTCTCGGGCTCGTCCAGCACCAGGAGCCGCGCTCCGCGGCGCAACGCGTGGGCGAGGAGCAGCTTGCGGGCCTCGCCCGGCGAGGGGAGCGCGGTTCGCAGTATCTGCTCGGGCTCGACGCCCAGAGCGGCCAGATTCGCGAGCACTTCGCCCCGCTCCGCAGAGGGCAGAGTGCGCACGAGGGCCAGCGAATCGCGGCGCGCGTCCACGCCGAGCTCCTGCGGCAGGACCAGCACGTCGCCCTGATCCGACGGCAGGGCACGAACGAGCGTCCGGAGAAAGGTGGTCTTTCCCGCGCCATTCGGCCCGGCGATCCGAACCCTTGCGGTCCGGCGCAGCACGACCCTCGTCGCTTCGAGCACCCGCCGCTCGCCGAAGGCGACCGGACCGAGCGAGCCTCGGAAGAGAAAGGGCGAGCCACCGGTGATCGTGCCGAAGTGGATGGCGCCGCCCACGGCCTTTCGGGTCCGGCTCCCTTCCACGGCCTCGACCGCTCGCTGGACGCGAGCACCGAGCGCGCCGGTGGCTCGGGCGAGCGCGCTCGCGGCGTTCGCGGCGCGGCCCTTGGCCAAGGCGGATCGGGCGTCGCTGTCTCTGGGGCCCTTCATTCGCGAGCGCGTCGAGACTCGGCGAGCGGCCGCGGCGGCGTCGTGCCTTCGACGGGCTCGTTCGCGTTCGAGCCGGTGGAGCGCCCGCTTGCGCTCGCTCCGCTGCCGCTGCTCGGCCTCCGCGGCGGCTCGTCGCTGGGCGCGCGCGGCGGCATAGCCGCCCTCGAAGCACTCCACCATCCCGTCCTCGAGCCACAGCGTGTCGCCGGCCACGGCGTCGATGAGGCGCCGGTCGTGACTGACGAGCATCACGATCCCGGGAGGCCTTCGAAGGAGTCGAATGACCAGCTCACGCGACTCGGCGTCGAGGTGGTTCGTCGGCTCGTCGAGGAGCAGGAGGTCGGGCCGGCAGTGCAGCGCCGCGGCGATCTGCCACCGCTGCCGCTCGCCGGGGGACAGGGAGGGCCACCGGCGATGGCCGTCGTCATCGATGGAGAGGCGGGAGCGCAGCCGGCATGCGTGCCCGTCCCACTGCTCGGCGAAGCGGTCGACGAGGGAGGTGGGGCGGTCGAGGGTCTGACTCACCATGGCCACCAGTGGCGGTCGATCGATGGACCCCTCCGTCGGGTCGAGCTCGCCGGCGATGAGTCGCAGGAGCGTGGTCTTTCCCGAGCCGTTGGGCCCGGTGAGCGCGTGGACCCCGGGGCCGAGATGGAGCTCGAGACCGGTGAAGAGGGGCGGCTCGCCGCCGAAGGCGAAGCCGACCGCATGAAGACGGACGGAAGACAAAGGACACCTGAAGAGGAAGGGGACGGACGGTGCATCCCGCGATCGAAAGCGGGGCGGGAGCGGCTCGCTGGTCTTCAGGCGCGCATGGTGGACGCTCGCGAGAGCGTCGAATGGATCGTGAGGCAACCAATGCCCGCTGACAAGGGATCATGGCGTCGCCCGCGTCGCGACCAGCGTGACCATCGGCCCGTCCAATTGCTTCGTCGTCAGCCCCGCTCGGCGAAGGGATCTCCCCACCGCCCCGGGATCGAGGCAGAGCTTGTGATAGCCGCTCGCGCGGACCGACCATCCGTCGTCCGTCCGCTCGTGCAGCAGGTCCGTGACTCGTACGCGTTCGCCCTGCCTCTCCAGGGTGCAGGTCGCCACGCGCGACTCGTCCGAGCGGACGATGAACGCGTGCAGCACACCCTCGGTCATGGCGGTGTAGTCCCGAAAGGTGAGCAGGAGCCGGCCTCCGGGGCGGAGCCGTTCGGCCGCGGAGGAGAGGAGCGCCTCCACGCCTTCCGCGTCGTCCAGGTGGGTCAGGGTGTCGCCCATGCAGAGCACGAGATCGAGGGCTTCGCCGCCGGCCAGCTCCGCGATCAGCTCGCCTTCGACCCTCCGCACGCGATCCTCCGAGTCGAGCGCCCGCAGCTGGGCGAGCAGCGCCCTCGAGCCGTCCACGGCCGTGACCTCGTAGCCGCGCTCGGCGAGCGGGATCGCGTGCGTTCCGAAGCCCGCGCCGAGGTCCAGCGCCCGGCCCACGGTCTCGGTCGGTACGCCGAGCCGGTCGAGCTCTGCGTTCCCCCGAACGAGCGCGGCGTCGTGGCCACCGACCATCCAGCCGTAGCACGCGCCGAGGTGGCGTTCGTAGTGCTCCGCGGCGCCGCTCGTTTCGAGAGGAGCTGGTGTGCGCTCAGGCATTGAGCGGCTCCATCGAGGGGCGGCTCGGCTCACCGTCGTCGTTCGCCGGCTCGGTCACGTCGCGGAGCAACAGCAAGTCGACGAGCTGAGCGCTGGCGCCGTCGTGGAAGCCGGCCTCGCCCTCCCAGGTGGACGGGTTGCGGTAGGTGCCGAAGAGCTTGTCGATGATGGGCAGGTCGCAGAAGTTGTCCGTGTGCCGACCGCGTTCGTGGTGTGCCGCGTGCATCTCCGGCCGCGCGGTGATCCAGCCCAGCCACCTCGGCGTCTTCACGTTGGCGTGCTGGAAGTAGGTGAGGACGCCGAGGAGCGTGCCCACGGCGAGCGCCACCTCCGGCTGCACGCCGACGGCCCAAACCAGACCGAGACTCCCGTTCAGCGCCCAGCCGAGAGCTCCGAGTGGATGGTGGTAGAAGGCCCCGTAGACATCGATGCGCTCGGCGCTGTGGTGCGTTTGATGAATGCGCCAGAGGAAGGGCACCTGGTGCAGGGCCCGGTGCCAGCCGTAGATGAGGAGCTCCGCCGCGAGGAAGGCAATCGCCGCCTGCGCGGCGAAGGGGAGGGCGGTGAGATCCACCAGCCGATGCTCCGCGAGCAGCTCGTCCCAGAGGAATGGCGCGGTGAGGGCGATGGCCATGTAGACCACGAACGAGAGCAGCCCACGGATTCGCCAACCGCGCTGCGTCGGAAAGCGGCGCGCGGGCAGGGCGAAGTCGAGGAGGATGAAGAGGGCGAACCCTCCGAAGAAGACGAGATCGAGGATGTCGGTGAATTCCATGGTGTCTCCCGGCGCAGGCGTGCGCCTCGAACCAGAGGCGTGACTTTCGACGGAACGTCGTTCCGTCGCCCGGGGCGCGGGCCCTAGACTGCGGCCGTGAAACCTCTCTTCATCGGACGAGAAGCCCAGCGGGCCTTCCTCGGCGAGCGGATCGATGAGGCTCGCGACGGACGGGGCGGTGCCGTCCTCGTTCTGGGAGACGCCGGTCTCGGCAAGAGCGCGCTGCTCGAGCAGCTGGCCTCGCCGAGCGCCCGCGAAGGGACGCTCCAGGTGGTGTGGGGCCGCGCCTGGGAAGCCGGTGGTGCGCCCCCTTTCTGGCCGTGGACGCAGGCGCTGCGAGCGCTCGAGCGTGGCGGCTGGTCCGCGCCGGACTCCCTCGCGCCCATGCTCGCGCCCGACCCCTCCCAGCGCGGGAGCCTCCCTCCCGGTGAGGCTCGCTTCGTCCTCCTCGAGGCGGTCAGCCAGGCGCTCTGTGAGCACGCGGCGCGACACCCGACGCTCGTCGTTCTCGACGACCTCCACGCCGCCGACCCCTCCTCGATGGCCGTGCTGGAGGTGGTCGCCGATGCCGCTCGTCACGTGCCTCTTCTCGTGGTCGCGGCTGCCCGTGAAGGGGAGCTCCGGTCTCGCCACCCGGAGGTCTTCCAGCGGCTGGACCGCCGCCTCTCGTCCATCCGGCTCGAGCCGCTCTCCCGGCTCACCGTGCGGCGATACGTCGAAGCGGTCGGCGGGCACGATGCCGAGGGCCTCTTCGAACGGAGTGAAGGTCACCCGCTCTACCTGGAAGAGCTCGTGCGACTGCAGAAGGACGCGCCCGGCTCGGTCGAGCTGCCAGCGACCATCGATGCGGCCCTGCGGTCACGACTGGATGCGCTGCCGGCGTCGGCGCGGCAGACGTTGGCGCTCGCCTCCGTCTGGGGTCGCGAGGTGCGGGACGTCGAGCTGGCAGCGCTCATGCCCGAAGGCTCGACGCTGGCGGCCGACCTCGAAGCCGCACGAACGGGCGGGTTCCTCCACCCGGTGGTGAGCGATGGCGAGCGAGGGCACCGGTTCCGGCACATCCTTCAGCGGGAGGCCGCCTACGCCCTCCTGAGCGATGCCCGCCCCCACCACGAGGTGGTCGCCCGAACGCTCGAGGAGCGACCAGAGCCTCCCTGGATCGAAATCGCGCATCACCTGCGGGCAGCCGGTCGTAGCGACCGCTATCCCGCCGTTCGGGCGGCCGTGCGGGACGCGCGCGCCCGTCTCGCGTTCGACGAAGCCCTGGAGCTCGCCGAGGAGGGGGTCGCCATCGCCCCGGCCGGCGAGGCGGTCGACGCCGCGATCACCCTCGCGGAGGCGCAGCTGCTCATGGGTGACTTCGAGGGAGGTCGGCGCACGTGCCTCGCAGCCGCCGAAGAGGCCGAGCGGTCGGGAGATGCGCGAGCGCTCGGACGCGTCGCGCTCGCCTACGGCTCGGTGATCCTCGTCGGTGACCCCCGCGAAGAGCTCGCCGGTCTCCTCCAGCGAAGTCTGGACGCGCTCGAGCGGGAGGACCCGGAGGTCGCCGGGGTTCGAGGTCTTCGTGCGGAGATCCTCGCTCGACTCGCGGCGGCTCGCCATCCGGGGCCGGACCCGGATCCGGAACCGGCGTTCGAAAGGGCCAGGGAGGCCGTGGCGCTCGCCCGGCGCGTCGACGAGCCCGAGATCCTCCTCCGAACGATGCGTCCGGCGATCGCGGTCCTCATGGACCTCGCGGATCCGGTCGAGCGACTGGAGGCCAACCTCGAGTACGTCGCGCTGGCCGAGCAGCTCGGGGACACGGTCGAGGTGTGGCGTGGCCAGACCCGAAGCGTCTTCGACCGATGGGAGCTGGGGGACTTCCCAGGCGGCCTCGCGACCATCGATGCGGCCGAGCAGGCCGCCGAGGCCGTCGGTCTCGCCTCCCACCGATGGTCCCCGCTGGCGCTCCGTGCGGGACTGGCCGTCCTCCGCGGCGACTTCGACCGGGCGGCGGCGCTCAGGGCCGAGGCTGGACGAATCGTCGCCTCGACCGACGACCCACGAGCCAGGCGGGTGCTGGCCACTCAGGCGCTCCTCGCGGCCTCGCTCCAGGGCTCGGTGGCGCGGATCGAGACGGCAGTCGCCACGCTGCGCAGTCAGCCGAGCTTCGAAGGCGGGTGGCTCGCCACCCGCGGTCTACCGGTGCTCGAGCAACAGCTACGAATCCTCCGCGACGAGCCGGTGACGTTGCCGCGTGAGTGGTTGGACTACGCGATTCCCTTCCGCGACCGCGGGGTCTACGCCTGGCTCGCGCTACCCCTCGCCCGCACCGACGATCGCGACGCTCAAGGCCTCCTCGCCGAAGCGCTCGAGCCACACCTGGGGCGGTGGTGGAGCAGCGGGTTCACGGCTCACATGCCGGGCGCGCCCTTGGCGCGCGCCTTCGGCCTGCTCCGTGCGGCGCGAGGGGAGCTCGACGCCGCCCGTGACGCGTTGGCTTCGGCGGTCGATGCGGCGCGGGAGGCAGGGGCCGAGCCCCTGGTCGCGCGATGCCTCTGGGAGCTCGCCGCGGTCGAAGCGGCGACCGGAGCGAGCGCTGCGGCGGAGAAGGCGGAAGCGGAAGCGCTCGCCGAGCGACTGGGCATGACGCTCGGACCGCCTCCCCGGACGGGCGCGGGCCCCGGCGTCACCCGGCCTTCGAAAACCTCGCCAGCGTTCCGGCTCGAGCGCGACGGGGAGACCTGGCGAGTGATTCACGGCGAGCGCACCTTCCGGTTGAAGGACACCCGGGGCGTCCGCCTCCTCGACCGGCTGGTGAGAGAGGTCGGGCAGGAGCTCCACGTGCTCGACCTCGCGGGGGCCGCGTCGATGCTGCCTCGGGGAAGCGGTGCGATGCCCGCTCTCGACGACGAGGCGAAGGCGGCCTACCGGGCGCGGGTCCGGAGTCTGAGGGCGCGGCTCGCGGAGGCCGAAGATGCCAACGACCTCGGCCGAATGGAACACGCGCGAGCCGAGCTCGAGGCGCTCGAAGAGGAGCTGAGCCGTGCGCTCGGCATCGGCGGACGGGACCGGAAGAAGGGGTCGGTCGCCGAGCGAGCCAGGGTGAACGTGCAGCGGAGGCTCAAGGACGCCCTTCGCCGGATTGGCGAGCACGACCCGGTGCTGGCGAGGCATCTGGACCGCTCGCTCACCACGGGGACCTACTGCCGCTACGAACCCTGAGCCGTCAGTCCGCGGGCTCGTCGGCGTCCTGCGCGTCGGGCTCCTCTGCGCTCGGCTCGGCGCGGGCGTTCAGCGCCCAGTCGTAGTCGCGGTAGCCGATCTCGGTGCGCGAGCTTCGGACGTGCTCGGCGGCGTCGCCCTCGAGCTGGTCGGCGATGAAGGCGCGCACGCCCTCCTTGCCGCCGAAGTCCTCCGCGAACCACTCGAAGAGGCGGCTGACCTTGGCCTCTCGGCTGCTCAGCTCGGTGGTCGCCCGGACGTAGGCCTGGCTCGCGGTGGCCATCGAGCCGTCGACGTTCTCCGCGGCGAGTGGCTCGGTGGCGAGCGGCGGACAGCTCTTGGACGCGCAGTTGACGATGAAGTGGATCCGCGGCTCGGAGAAACGCTCGCTGCGGAGGATGTCGTTTTCCAGCGCGTTCAGCGTCATGGCCTCACCGGCGACCTGGTGCGTCACGGTGTCGAAGAAGCCCTCGACGCGCATCACGCTCTCGATGGGCCAGTGCTCGAGGACCGCCGCGACCGTCAGCGCGTTGTAGGCGTTCACGTAGAAGGCGAGGGCCTCGGGTTTCTCCCAGCCCTGGTCCCGCGCTTCGCCGATGGCTTGCACGGTCGCCTCGAGCGCGGCGAGGTGCTCCTCGTTCGCGCGCAGCCCCTCGTAGCGGAAGCCGCCGTCTTCGGTGACGTAGGTGCCGACGATCGTCGCCCAGCCTTCGAGGGCGGGGGGCTCGACGCGCTCGACCTCGGGCTCGAGGACCGGCTCGTCCTCCTGGGCGTCGCCACCGCTGCTCGCGCGCTCCGCTTCCGCGACCGTCTCTCCGCTGGTGCGTTGCGGCTCGTCGTCCGCGGCCGGTCGGTCGCAGGCGGCGTGGAGCGTCAGCAGCAGCAGGAGCGTGCGCATCAGTCGGTCACGTGGACACGGCTGGCCCGAAAGCCCGTCTGCCGGGTGTTCACGCCGTGCCAGCCCTCGGGCACCACGGGCCAGGTCTCCTGGAAGACCCGGTGGGCGTCCGCCGGCGCGAGGTTCACGCAGCCGTGGCTCTTCTGCAGGCCGAAGCGGTTGTGCCAGAAGGCCGTGTGGAGCGCGAAGCTCCCCTCGAAGTACTGGGTCCAGGGCACGTCCTGGATTCGGTATTCGTCGTCGCCGGCCTCCGGTCCGAGGTCGGCCATGGTGTCGGTGACCATCTTCTTGTGGATGGTGAAGGTGCCGGTCGGCGTCTCGTGATCCGGCAGCCCGGAGCTGACCAGCGTGGCGTAGACCGGGGTCTCGCCGCGGTAGATCACCAGGCTCTGCGAGCTCAGGTCCACGTGGACCCAGGGCTCGTCTTCTTCGACGTCGAAGGGCGGATCGATCGCCTCGGTGACCACCATGAACCAGTCGCGGGCGAAGCGCGGGCCGTCCCATTCGTCGCTCTCGAAGCGGTGGTAGAAGTGGTCGCCGATGCGCTCGCGCGCCTGCCAGCTCTCTGGCCGGCTGTGGCGCTCGAAGACCTCGGCTTCCTCGTCGCCGCTGAAGCGGTGGGTGCCGTCGGCGCGCTCGGTGTGGATCAGCGGGCGAATGGTGCGCACCACCCACGCGAGCGGCAGGTGCTCGCCTTCTTCGCCCTCGGGCGCGAGCTCGACGCCCTGGAAGCCGGAGCCGTTGTACTCCTCGAGCTGTGCTTCCTTCACGAAGCCGCCGCCGGTGGTCCGGGCGAAGCGGCGTCGCGAGCGCACCTGCACGTCGGTCGACGCGACGAAGAAGCCGTGGTTCAGGTAGCGGGCGACGGCGGCGTGCACCCGCGGCTCGTTCGGACCCAGCTGGCCGGCGAGCAGCCGCTCGGCGCGCCGCTCTTGATCGGCGTCGATCATCTCCAGGTAGCGTGCGGAGAAGCCGAGCGCCGCGCGCTGCTGATCCCGCGAGGGGAGCTGGTGGTACTGCGGGACCATCCGGTCCTTCACCAGGTAGTAGTTGTAGGGCATCACGGCGTCGCGCTCGGCGGGCGGGACCTCGTCCTCGACCTGCGGCGGCTCCTCGCCGACCTCGATGCCCTCGCCGGCGCACGCCCAGCCGCGCGGGGCGAGGTGGTACCAACCGCTCGCGCAGGTGCTCGTGGTCTCCGGCTCCCGCTTCATCCGAATGCGCTCGCCCCAGCGGAGCCAGCCGATGGTCAGCGCCTCCGGGTCCGGGCTCTCCTTGATGTGGAGGCTGGGTCGCGTGACCAGACCGTGGAGCGGGAACTCTCGGTCGAGGGCCTCTGCGCGCGCCCGCCGTGTCTCCTCGTCGGCGGTCGCCTCGGAGACGTTCTCCAGGTCCTCGACGCTCGGGGCGCCATCGGCCGCGCCGTTGCCGCCGCCGCTCTCACCCTCTTCGCTGCTTTCATCGTCCGCGCCGCCCTCGTCCTCGCCGCAGCCGGGCAACCCGCCCAGCAACAGCGCGAGCGCGCCGATCAGCCCATATCGATTCCACCTACGCATCGCGAGCGCCAAGGGTGGGCGCTGCGCTCGCACCGCGCAAATGGCGGGCCCGCTGGGCTATCCTCGACGAATGGGGTGCTGGGGTCGGATCGTGGTGCTGGGGGTCGCGTGGGCGATCACGGCGCCCGCCTTCGCCCAGGACGCTCCGGGGACCGACGAGGAGCGCCAGGCACCCGTCGAGCGGCTGCCCATCGCCGATCCGCCCTCGTTCGAGGGCACGGCGCCCGAGGACGGGGAGGAGGAGGAGCCCTCCGGGGTGAAGCTGGCCATCCCGGTGTTCCGGCTCGCCTTCGGCACCGCCCAGAGCATCGAGCCCGGCTCCCTCGGGGGCTTCGCCTTCGATGTGGTGGTGGGCAGTCGGCTGGCCTTCCAGCCCCTCGGTGAGCGCTCCGAATCGGAAGACGAAGGGGAGTGGGCTCCAGCCCTCACCGGTGAGCTCGGCTACAGCCGCCGCGGCGGCGACTTCGGCAGCCACGACCTCACGGTGGGCATCGGATTCGGGTTCCAGAGCATGTACCTCGGCGTCCACCTCTTCGAGGCGGTCACCTTCGGGGTCGACGGCAACCGCCGCTTCGGCCTGCGCACCACCGGCCGGGTGGACACCCTCTGGGGCTTCCTCTTTCTCGACATCGGCCACGAGGTCGGCTTCGTCGGCGGCGCCACCACCCACGAGATCCGCGGCCTTCTCGGCGTCGACGTCGGCCTGCTCGTCGCCGCCATCTCGATCGGCCGCCTCTTCTCCTGACTACTTCTGGGGGAGCTCGTAGCGCACTTCGATGATGCAGCGCTCGTCGCCTCGCGCGCGACAGGAGGTGTGGGCCGGCTTCGCGTTCACGAAACCGACCGCCCGCATCATCTCGTCCGCCCAACCGGTGATGACCTGACAGAAGGTCCAGCTCGGGGTGTCGATGTCGACCATCTCCACGTGGAGCACCTCCTCGTCCATGTCGAGCAGCACCAGCTCGCCGGTGTCGTTGAACTGACTCCAGAGGCCGGTGGCGCGCCTCATGACGTATTGGGGACTGGCCAGCCACATCGCCGCGCGCTTCATGAAGCCGCGCTTGTTCTGGCGAGCGCCCTCGGCCCCGGCCGCGCGGGAGAGCTCGTCGCCCATGCGCAGCACTCGCTGTGCGGTCTCGAGGAAGTGCACCAGCTCCTCCATCGGATGCCATTCGATCGCGATGCCGGATTGGACCTGGTCTCGAACGGTGGGATCGCAGGCCGCGAGCACTCGTTGATAGGCATCCTCGCCGAGCTCGCGTTCGATGTAGGCGGCGGCGTTGAGCAGACCTTGAAGCTTGATGTTCACTGTGGCGAAACGGGCGCCTCCTGCGCGGCGACGCTGGTGCGATCTTGATGGCACCGGGTAGGGAAGGCCATCCGCCCGGGTCAGGGTGCGGCGGCGACATCCGCGGGGACCACGGTCGATGCCGTTGCCTCGTCCACCGGAGCCGGGGCGGCCGGTCCCCCGACCTCCTGGCGCAGGCCCTGGTAGGCCTGCTGCAGGTCGTCGTTGTTTCGTTCGAGTCGATTGCGCTCGAGGGTGAGGGCGGTCTTCTCCCGCTCGAGGTCGGCGATGGTCGCCTCCGCTTCGGCCAGCTGCTCGAGCATCTCTTCCCGCGAGAAGCCGCCGGCGCGCAGATCGTCGACGCGCTCCTCGAGCTCCTGCCGGATCTGGCTCTCGTGCTCCAGCTCGCCCTCGGCGAGCTCCGCCCGGCGCTGAGCCTGCGTCGCCCGTTCGCGCTCCATCGCCGCCTGGGCCCGATGGGTCTCCGCCCGCTGGTGCAGGTTCCAGGCGATGGACGCGACGATCAGCCCCGAGATGAGCGCGGCGTTGGCGCCCCATTTGAGCCGCCGGCGGAGCCGGGCTCGTCGCCGCTCCGGCTCGAGGAGCACGTCCAGCTCTTCCGCGAACGCCGCGGCGCTCGGCCGCTCGGCCGGATCCAGCGCGAGCCAGCGGCCGAAGCACTCGTCCAGGTCGCGCAGGCCCCGCTCCGGCGGGCGCTCACTCGGCGCATGAGCGCGGCGCTTCAGCACCGCGTCCAGGCTCTCGTTCGACAGCTCGGTCATCGCGCGGCACTCGGGGCTCAGCGCGTCCCGCAGGCAGAGCGCCAGCGAGAAGACGTCGGCGCGATCGGTCGGGGGCGACGCCGCCGTCTCCTCGAGCGCGCCGGCGGCGATCTCCGGCGCCGCGTAGTCGGGGGTTCCGGCGAGGAAGCGATCGTCGCCGCTGACGGCCACGCCGAAGTCGATCAGCACCGGGAGCACCGGCTGCGGTCCGTCGCCGCCCTGGCCGAGCTCGGCGAGGACGATGTTCTCCGGCTTCACGTCCTGGTGGCGGACACCCGCGGCGTGGATCGCTGCGAGCCCTTCGGCGAGGGCGGTGAAGACCCGGGCCGCCTCCTCGCGGCCGAGCGGGCCACGCTCGAGACGCTGGTCCAGGGTCTCGCCGTCGTAGAGGGGCATCACGATCCACAGTCGCCCCTCATGCCAGCCGTGGTCCTTGAGCTGCGCGATGGAGGGATGGAAGACCGATGCGAGGCAACGGATCTCCCGCAGCGCGTGCTCCTGCCCTTCGGTCGAGGAGACCCGCTGGCGGGTGAGCTTCAGCGCGACCACGTGATCCCGCACGTAGCGGTCGCGGGCTCGGTAGACGTCGGCGTGGGCGCCGCCGCCGAGGTAGTCCTCGACCTGGTAGCGCTGCGCGACGACCGTGCCCACCTCGAGGGGCGCCGCCGGCTCCGGGGGCAGGCTGCTCTCGCCGGTGCCGTGGGCGGGGGCGAAGGCCTCGAAGAGCGCGCCGGCCAGATCGTTCGAGCGGCTCGGCGGCGTCAGCCCGAAGATCGCCCGGCCCTGCTGCGTGCCCCGGCCGATCACCGTCGCGACGGCGTCCGGCGTGAGGCCCATGACGTGGCCGACCTCCTCGGCCTCGAGCATGCGACCGAAGTGCAGCTCGAGGATCTCCCGCTCCTCGTCGTTCCAGGGCTCACGGTACTGCTGCAGCTGGGCGGCGTACGCGGGGTGGGGTGGGCGAAACCATAGCGGGCCGTCCGGTGCGGGGTACACCCAGCGCTCGGGCGTCCCGAGCGCCGCGCGCAGCTGACGGAAGGCCTCCGCCTCCGGCGAGGGGGCGCCGTGGGCGGCCGGATCCCAGCGCATGGAGTCGATCAGCGCCTCGGCGCCGGACTCCACCCGAAGGCGGGCGTAGTGCAGCAGCCCCCGGCGGAGCGCGCCGCTCCGCAGGGGGGCCGGCGACTGGACCTTCGCTGCGGCGGGCTGCGCCATGGCCACGATCGTGGAGAATCGTCGCCCCGGGCACCACCCCTCGCGCGATCTTCGGTGAGCAGCGGACGATTACAGTCCCTGGGGACATGTCGCCCATCCGCGCATGGTCTGCGCAGGGTGCGCCTCAGAGCGCGCGCAGCGTCGCGTGGTGGAAGCCGAGGCGCGGGTCGGCGAAGCGGCCGATGTGGGGCACCAGCGACTGGATCGGCGGGAAGGGGATCCGGCGGCTCACGGTGAGCGACGGGTAGTCGTAGACGATGACCTCGTTGAGGCCGCGGTGGGCGCTCATCAGGTAGCGGCCGTCGGGGCTGAGCTTCAGCCCGTAGCTGCCGTCGAGGGCCGAGCCGCGACTCATGCGCAGGGCCTTGAGGAAGCTGTGGGTCTGGTCGGGCAGGTTGGTGCGCGCGAAGGCCTCGGTGAGGTTGCCGAGCACCGCCGGCAGGCTCCGCAGCGTCTGCGCCGCGTTCGGTCGTTCGTCGACGTAGCGGATCGTCGAGAAGGTCTCGAGATCGACCCGACTGAGGCAGCCGCTGAAGGGGCTGTTGTAGAGGACCTCGTCCTCGGTCACGACCACGTCGCTGGTCAGGCCGCCGCCCGGTGCGTCCTTGGGGATGGTCAGGTGGCGGGTGACCATCGCCGCCTCACCGTCGATCTCGTAGAGGTAGTCCTTGAAGTGACCGACGAGGTACTCGGTGAACTCGTTGCCGTTCTGCGGCACGCAGCGCTGGGTCGGCGCGTAGAAGCGGTCCTCGGTCGGGTGCACGCCGAGGTGCCAGGCGGTCGCCGGCAGGTCCACGGTGCGCGCGCTGCCCTTCTCGAGATCGAAGATGCCCACCTGGTTGGCGTAGCCACGCTCGTCGTGGTCCATCGCGCCGTAGAAGAGGTAGCGACCGCTCGGGCTCTTCTTCAGCGCGTGGGGGAGGGTGACGTCGTGCTCGCCGATGATCTCCGGGTGCTCGAGATCGTCGAGCTCGAAGCGGTAGAAGTGGCGCCCGATCGGCGTGACGAATGTGTCGTCGTCGAGCCAGGCCACGTGGGTTTGGCTGGCGTAGAAGGTCTCGCCGGCGCCGAAGCGCAGGGTGGAGAAGCGGCGGATCTCCTCGAGGGTCCTCGGGTCGTAGAAGAGGAGGGTCTGCGAGAGGTTTCCGAGGAAGCCGATGGTGCCCGAGGGGTTCAGCTGGGTGGCGTGGCCGCCGGCGAAGCCGTCGTAGAATCGGGCGTCGGCGGACCACTCGCCGCCGCGGTGACGGAGGCGGGCGACGCCGCCGTAGCCCTCGAAGCCGTTCAGCCCGTGGCCGTCGAGGGCGATGAGGTAGTCGAAGTCGCTCACGAGACGGCCTCATCGAGCTCGGTGACGGTTGCGCCGTCGCCCGGGAGGACGCCGAACGCCGCCTCGGGGTCCTCCATCACTCGGTCTGTAGCGGCGTGATTCCCGATGGGGCCGGGCCCGATCCGGGGCACGATCGGCGAGGGCGCACAAAGACGCCCCCTCAGCAAACTTGACCAGCAAGCACTGAGGGGGCGCTCCTTCGATTGTCGAGAAAGAAGGAGCGCCCGTTGTACGAGAATCTCTTCTCGGACGCGAGCTTCCCGCACGCCTTGCTGGCGCTGGACGGGGAGTTGGCCGCCGAGACCCAGAGCCGTGGCTGCCCGCACTGCGGGGCGGCGCTGCACGTCGCCAACTATCCACGGAAGCCGCGCGGTGGCCCGTGGGCCCTCGGGCAAGAGCAGTCGTTTCGCCACGGCCTGTGTTGTAGCCGGGAGGGGTGCCGTCGCCGGACGGCGCCGCCGTCGGTTCGGTTTCTGGGTCGGCGCGTCTACCTCGCGGCGATGGTCGTCCTCGGGACAGCTCTCCAGCACGGCTTGCCGCCGAAGCGGCTGGCTCGGCTTCAGGCAATGCTCGGGGTGGATCGACGCACCTTGCGTCGGTGGCGCCGGTGGTGGACCGAGCAGTTCCCGAAGACGGCCACGTTCGAAGCGCTCCGAGCAGCGCTGGTCCCGCCCCTCACGGAGGCGTGGCTGCCGCGGAGTTTGCTGGAGCGGTTCACGGCAGCGACGGCCGCGGAGCGTGTTCGGGCGCTGCTCCGCTGGCTCGCTTGCCCGGAAAACGCACGCTGAGCGAGGGACGGTCCCGACACGCAGAAGATGCCCAGTGAGATGCGCGAGCGCGCTCCGTACCGTGCCGCCGCATGACGAAGAGCTCCCCGCCCAGCGAGCGCTGGGCTCACTTCCGCTTCGCGGTCGTCGCGCCGCTGTTGGTCGCGCGGCCGGCGCACGGCGAGCTGCGCGCGGCGCTCGCGGCGCTGTCGCGGAAGACGTTCACCCACCCCGTCACCGGTGGCCCGGTGCGCTTCGCGTACTCGACCCTCGAGCGTTGGTTCTACCAGGCGACCCTCGACGACGACCCGGTCGCCCACTTGCGACGCAAGGTCCGCAAGGACGCGGGGCGGTCGCGGTCGATCACGCCGCCGCTAGCCGACGCGATCCGAAGCCAGTACCGCGAGCACCCGACCTGGAGCTACCAGCTCCACTACGAGAACTTCGACGCCCTCGTCGACAAGACCCCGGAGCTCGGTCCGCTCCCGTCGTACTCGACGGTGCGCCGCTACATGAAGGCGCAGGGGTGGGTCCGGCAGCGGCGGCGGACCGACGACCGCGTCCATCACAGCCCCCGCGAGGTGCGCAGCTTCGAGCTCGCCGACGCCCACGCGCTGTGGCACCTCGACTTCCATCACTGTGGCCGGAAGGTCCTCTTGCCCGATGGCACCTGGATCAAGCCGAAGCTGCTGGCGGTCCTCGACGATCACTCGCGGCTCTGCTGCCACGCGCAGTGGTATCTCGACGAGGGCGTCGAGCAGCTCGTCCATGCCCTGAGCCAGGCCTTCATGAAGCGCGGTCTCCCGCGCTCGATCCTGATGGACAACGGCCCCGCCATGCAGGCCGCCGAGCTCGCCCAGGGGCTCGCCCGACTCGGTATCGAGCACGTCTTTACGCTCCGCGAGAGCCCGCACCAGAACGGCAAGCAGGAGAAATTCTTCGACCCGATCGAGGGCAAGCTCGTCGCCATGCTCGAGGGCGTGCCCGACCTCGAGCTCGATCTGCTGAATCGAGCGACGATCGCCTGGGTCGAGCACGACTACCACCGGACACGCCACGAGGGGATCGACACGACCCCCCTCGAGCGGCTTCGCGCTGCCCACTCCGAGGCGCGTACTTGCCCGAGCCCAGAGCGGCTCCGTGAGGTCTTCCGCGAAGAGCTCACCCGCAAGCAGCGTCGGGGCGACGGGACCGTGAGCGTCCATGGCGTGCGTTTCGAGGTGCCGTCTCGCTACCGCCACATCGAGCGCGTCCACGTCCGCGTGGCGCGGTGGGATCTCAGCCGCGCGTCGATGGTCGACCCTCGGCACGGCACCACGCTCGCCGAGCTCTACCCGCTCGACAAGGAGCGCAACGCCAGTGGCCATCGCAAGGCGGTCGACCCGACCGCCGTGCTCGAAAAGCCGCCGGCCCCCGCGGGCATCGCCCCGCACCTGCAGCGTTTGCTCGACCGCGCCGACGAAGCCGGCCTGCCAGCGCCCTATCTACCCACCCCCCAACTCCGAGAGACCGACCATGACTGACCCCCTCCGCTCCACCTTTGGACTTCGCTTCAACCCCTTCCGCTCCGACGTCCCCGTCGAGGCGCTCCACGTCAGCCCGGCGCTGAGCGGCTTTCTCTTCCGTGTCGAGCAGCAGGTCCGCGATGGCGGCTTCGCGTGCGTCACCGGCGACCCCGGCACCGGCAAGTCGGCCGCTCTGCGCCTGCTCGCCGAGCGCATCGACGGCATCAAGGACGCGACCGTCGGCGTCCTCACCCGCCCTCACAGCAACAACGCCGACTTCTATCGCGAGCTCGGCCACCTCTTCGGCGTCACCCTCTCTCCCCACAACCGCTGGGCCGGCTCCAAGCTCCTCCGCGAGACCTGGCTCGCCCACATCGATCAGACGCGCACCCGCCCCGTCCTGCTCATCGACGAGGCTCAGGAGATGAAGGGGCCCGCGCTCGCCGAGCTCCGCCTGCTCACCTCCATGAATCTCGACGCCCGCTCCCTGCTCACCGTCGTCCTCGCCGGCGACGAGCGCCTCAGCGCCAAGTTTCGCACCGCCGATGCTCTGCCCATCGCGAGCCGCATTCGGTCCCAGATCCGACTCGGCTACGCGGACGCCGAGCAGATCCAGCACACCTTCGAGCGCCTCCTCGAGCACGCCGGTCGCCCCGACCTCATGACCGAGGGGGTGATCCTCGCGCTGGCCCAGCACGCCCACGGCAACCTACGCGCCGCCATGAACATGGCCGACCACCTCCTCGCCCACGCCCTGCAGCACGACCTGCCCGGCATCGACGAGAAGACCTTCTTCGAGCTCTTCCAGATCCCCGACGAGCGACCGGCGAAGAAAGCCGGCTCGAAGCGCTCCCGGCGCCGAGCTCAGGCGTGACCGGTGCGGGGCCGCGCATGCGGCACCGCACCCATCGAACATCACGCCGCCAAACCCATCGCGCGTACGTGCTCCGGACCTCGCGAACAGTGCGCGCGACGCCATCGCACGTCCGTGCCCCGTCCATCGCAAAGCGTGCCCATCAGATCCTCGATTTTCGATCCCGGGCTCACCGCAGCCGCCCAGACGCGAGACACGAACTCCTCCTCGGCCTGCGCCCACTCGTAGGCACGCCCAGAACCGCCCCACCCCAGCCGGTATGCCCGGCCCTGGTGGATTCGCACCGAGTACTCACCGCATCCGTGAAGCGGCTGCTCGGCACCGTCCCCGAAGATCAAGGCGAAGAAGAAATCGCCCCCTATCGGAAAGCTCTCCGCGGTGATCGCGGGCCGACAATCGGCGCCGCGGTCTCCAAGGAGCACCACGCGCTCGTGCTCGAATTCTCCGTTCACCACCTCGTCCACCTCGACGAGCATCGCCTCGTAGTACGGGCGCCCCGCTCGGACCCCGCGGTGCTGGA
>JABAOG010002112.1_pt1 | contig 26589 bp, 24 predicted proteins | sample 7062131 | NCBI WGS metagenome assembly JABAOG01 (sample SAMN14538629, study PRJNA623070) | marine sediment metagenome | biome: marine biome [ENVO:00000428]; feature: marine pelagic biome [ENVO:01000023]; material: deep marine sediment [ENVO:00002113] | place: India: Arabian Sea | collected... | reverse complement strand
GGGCGCCCACGTCGACGGCGTTGGGGATGACCCGGATCCGGTCCGCGGGCACGACCCCGCGGCGCACCAGTCGCGCGGCGGCGGCGCGTGAGTTCGTCGTGGTGATCGCGGCGAGCCGGTCGGTCGCCCGGATCGTGAGGTCGCGTCCGCGGCCACCGAACCACTCGTTGCGTATGGACGTGACGACCGCCGGAACGTGAGCGATCCGCCCGGCCACCCGCGCAAGCAGGTTCGCCTGGTACAGGAACGACACGACGGCGTCGGGCCGGTGGGCGCGCAGCGCGGCGACGGCGGCGGACAGTAGGTCGGACGCCGATCNNGGCGGTGGCAGCAGGGTCAGGACCGTCACGGCGGCGCCGCGCTCGTGCAGGGCGCCGGCCAGCAGGGCCAGCTGCGACTGGGCACCGCCGACGCCCAGGCTGTTGATCATGAGCAGGAGCCGTCGCGGGTACCGGGCGTCGGTCATGCCGGACCCCACGATGGCGGCGGCCGGCGTCCGCGGGGCCGGGGCGTCCACACGGCGTGGGTCATGCGCCGGGGCTCCCGATGACGTCGCGGAGGTCGATGTCGATCGACGGGGGCCGAGCGCTGCGCACGAGGTCCCAGAGCGCCGCGGCCGCGGCGGTGTCGTCGTGGACGCGTGCGTGCGCGGACAGTTCCTCGACGCGTGGCCGGAGCCACCGTGGCTCGATCCCGGGCGTGTCGAGTTGGAGGATCGCGGGGTGCGCGGTGGGCCGCGTGCGCTCGTCCGGTTCCGACAACTCCTCCACGAGCTTCTCCCCGTCACGCAGGCCGGTGAACACGATCGGGACACGCCCGACGTCACCGGACAGGCGGAGCATCCGGCTCGCGAGGTCGACGATCCGCACCGGCGGCCCCATGTCGAGCATGAACAGGTCCCCCCCTTGCGAGATCGTCATCGCCTGCAGGACGAGATGGACGGCCTCGCGGATGCTCATGAAGAAGCGGGCCACGTCCGGGTGGGTCACCGTGACGGGACCGCCGGACCGGATCTGGCGGACGAACGTGGGCACCACGCTGCCTCGGCTGCCGAGCACGTTGCCGAACCGGACCGCGCAGAACCGGGTGCTCGAGCCCCGGAACTCGGGCAGCTCCAGCACCAGCCGCTCCCCTGCGCGCTTCGTGGCGCCCATGACGCTCGACGGGTGGATCGCCTTGTCCGTGGAGATGACCGTCACGTTGCGGGCGCCCACCTCGACGGCGGCCCGGGCGACGGACAGCGTCCCCAGCACGTTGTTCCGGGCCGCCTCCACCACGTGGCGCTCCATCATCGGTACGTGTTTGTGCGCCGCCGCGTGGAACACGAACTCGGGTGCGTGCTCGAGGAAGACCTGGAGCAGCGCCGGCTCGTTGGCCACGTCGCAGACGATCGGCACGACCTCGAGGCCGGGATTCGCCGCGGCGAGCTCGAGCTGCTGTCGGTAAAGCCCGTTCTCGGCCACGTCGACGAGGACGAGGCGGCTCGGCCCGAGGCGCGCGATCTGCCGCGCCAGCTCCGATCCGATGGACCCCGCCCCGCCCGTCACCGCCACCGTGGCCCCCCGCATCTCGGTGGAGCGCTCCACCACCGACAGCTCCACCGGCTTCCGACCCAGGAGGTCCGCCACGTCCACCTCCCGGAGCTGTCCGAGCCGGCCCGACCCGTATAGCAGGTCGTGCAGCGACGGGATCGTCTTGAACGCCACACCCGTGTCCATGCAGTGCTTCACGATCCGGCGCATCTGCTCCGCCGTGGCGCTCGCGATCGCGATGATCACCAGGTCGGCGCCGTGCCGCGCCACCAGGTCGACCAGGTCCCGCGTCGGGCCCACCACCGGGACACCGTGGATCCGGCGACCCCGAAGCCGGGGATCGTCGTCCACGAGCCCCACGACCTCGACGCCCTGTCGGGCATCGTGCTGCAGCTGGCGAACCAGCGCCTCCCCCGCCTCGCCGGCGCCGATGATCAGCGCCCGCGTCCCCCGCGACGCCCGGGCCCTGGGCTCCCGCCGCAGCACCCCGTTCTCGTCCAGCAGCCGCACGCCGAACCGCATGCCGCCCGAAAGGAACACGAAGAACATCCCCTCCAGGAGGAGGACCGACGGCATCACCGGCGGGATCTGACCCGTGACCGCCAGCAGACCGGCGAACAGGGCGCTCCCCACGGCCGACGCGTTCAGCAGCGCCACCAGGTCCCTCAGACCCACGTGCAGCCACGAGGCCTGGTACACGTCGAAGACGGCCAGCGCGGTCATCCGGGCGAAGAGCAGAAACGCCACCGTCGAGCCGAACACCGCGACCAGCTCCGCGGGGACGTGGCCCTCGTAGCGGACGAAGATCGCCATCGAATAGGCCAGCGGCACGATCAGGATATGCGTCAGGAAGGTAGAGGCGGCGCGGTCGTGGAGGGCCGAGATCTTCGGCACCACCAGCGTCCGCTTCCGGGGAGAGTCGGTCGCGGAAATCATGTATGCTGTCTCCGGGTCGGGGGGCCACCCCGCGCTCCTTGGAGCACGGGGAGCTGCAATCACGGGCTTTGCCTCGACCCTGTTCGAATGCGAGCCATGTGCCGCGTCGGCGACCGCCCTTCAAATACTTCTAGACCGTTTAATTGCAACGAGTTACAGGATCCTTGACGAAGACGCGACCTCGCGCCCGGGGGCGCGCCGGCGTTGGTGCTGCACCACGGGTGTAGCGCGAAGGCAACAGAATGGCAACAGGCGCCGGAGGTCGGGCGGGGGTCGGGCGACGGGGGGTTGGAGGAGCGGGGCGCGGCCGGGGGGCGCGCGTCGGCGCTGGCCGTCAGGCGCGTGGGGACCGGGGGAGGTCGAGCTCGAAGAAGAAGCGGCTGCCGTAGCCCGGGCGCGATTCCACCTGGAGATCGCCTCCCATGACCTCGACGAGGCGGCGGCAGATGGCGAGACCCAGGCCGGTACCGGAGAAGTGGAAGCCGGTCTGGCTCTCGTTCCTCCGGAACGGTTGGAAGAGGGTGGCGAGGGTCTTCTCGTCCATCCCGCGACCGGTGTCCCGGACGGAGAACTCGACGCGGGAGGGTCCGCGCTCGACGGCGAGGATCTCGACGCGGCCCGTCTCGGTGAACTTGATGGCGTTCGCGGTGAGGTTGAGGAGGACGCGACTGAGCCGGACGCCGCTGCCCATGCGGAGGTCGCGGTCCGGGGAGTAGAAGTGGAGGTGGAGCCGCTTCTCGTGGGCCATCGGCGCGATCATGGCCCGGACGCTCTCGAGGGTCTCGCCGAGGGAGAACGGCTCGGGCTCCTGGCCCTCGGAGACGAAGTCCCCTTCGCGGGCGAGGTCGATGAGGTCGCTGGCCACGCCCACGAGGTTGAGCGACGCACTGTAGATGATTCCCAGCTGTTGACGCTGGACGTCGTTGATCTCACCGCTCTGCCCCTTGCGGAGGGTCTCGGCGAGGAACATGACCGAGGTGAGGGGGGAGCGGAGGTCGTGGGCGAGCTCGACGACGAGCTCCCGGGCGCTGACGCCCATGAGGAGGGAGGAGATCTGCTGGTGGTGCTGGGGCGCGAGTCGATCGGCCGTCGCCTCGAGTCTGCGAACGAGGGCGAGCAGCGGGCCGTCGGCGAGGTCGGACTCCCTCAGGAGCTCGCGACGCAGCAGGCCGAGGAGTCGCCGCTGGAGCTCGAGGGCGGCGGCGGGACTCGCTCGCCGGAGCGTGTCCGGCTCGGGCTCTTGCAGGACGTCACACAGGTGGTGCAGCGCCTTCTCGACCTCGTCGCGATCGAGGGCATGGGGCTGCCAGGCGGATCGGTCGGCCAGGACTCGCCGGGTGGCGGAGGTCAGGGCGGCCCCGATTCCGGCATCTTCCCGACCCCGGCTCGCCGCCTCGCCGGGGCGGGGCGGGTGGTCCCGGGAATCGACAGGAGCTTCGGGGCGGCGCCTCATTTCGACCGTAACGTCGTGTCCCGTTCGAGGTTGTGCTTCTCGATCAGCCGGTAGAGCGTGGTGCGGTCGACGCCGGCCATCCTGGCCGCCTCCGACATGTTGCCGCCGGCGCGGTTGACCAGATCAGTAACATACCGCCGCTCGAAGTCCGCGACCACCCTCTCGCGAGCCACGTGGTACTCCTCCGTGGCATCGAAATGGGGACCCGGCCGGTCGGCGCTCAGCGTGGCGCTTTCCACGAAGGGGATGTCCTCGGGCCGGATCTCGGAGCCCGGCTCGGCCAGGACCACCGTGTGCTCCACGACGTTCTGGAGCTCCCGAACGTTCCCCGGCCAGGGATACGACTGGAGCTCGCGGATGGCGTCCTCCGTGAAGGTCGGGATCTGCTCGTGGTCGTGGTCGCGCTTCCAGTACTTCTTGAGGAAATGGGTGGCCAGGACGGCGATGTCCTCCCGGCGCTCCCGCAGCGGCGGGACCCGGATCGGGACCACCCGGAGCCGGTAGTACAGGTCGGAGCGCAGCTCGCCCTCCTCGACCGCCTCCGCGGGGTCCCGGTTGGTGGCCGCGATGAAGCGGACGTCCACCACCGCATCCACCTTGTTGCTGCCCACGCGGCGGACCGCGCCGTCCTGGATGACCCGCAGCAGCTTGGCCTGGATCCGCTGCGACATCTCCGTCAGCTCGTCCAGGAACATGGTTCCGCCGTTGGCCGTCTCGAAGAGCCCGGCCTTGTCCCGGATCGCACCGGTGAACGCTCCCTCGTAATGCCCGAACATCTCGGACTCCAGGAGCGGCTCCGGCAGCGCGGCGCAGTTCACCGCCACCATGGGCTTGTTCTTGCGCCGGCTGTTCTGGTGGATGTACTGGGCGATCAGCTCCTTGCCGGTCCCGCTCTCCCCGGTGATGAACACCGAGGCGTCGGTGCGCGCCACCTTGCGCGCCAGGTCGAGGGCGGCCCGGAAGGCCGGGGAGCGGGCCATCACCGCGATCTCCTGGTCCCCGTCCGTCGGCAGTACCGTTTCCCCTTCCCCGTCCGTGGGAGCCGCCGCCCGCTGGCCCATCACCGCGTGCGCCGCCCGCCCGATCAGCACGTCCAGATGGGTGGCCGAGAACGGCTTCGGGAGATAGTCCCACGCCCCCGCCTCCAACGCCTTCAGGTTCGACTCCACGCTGGGGTTCCCCGTCATCATCACGACGATGGACTCGCGCCGCTTCTGGAGCGCGGCCTCGAGCAGCTTCATGCCCGAGACCTGCGTCATGTACAGATCGATCAGCAGGACGTCGAACTCCTTGCGGCGGATGACGTCCAGCGCCTCCTCGCCCCGGCTCGCCGAGGTGACATCGAAGCCCTGCATCCGGAGCACGTTCTGGCACGTCTCCCTCAACGTAGCCTCGTCGTCGACGACCAGGATCCGTATCGACTGCTTGTCGCTATCGGTGAGAGCCCCGAAGGTCGTCTCCCCTCGGGGGCGGTCGTCCGCAGATTCTGTCATGAACGCTCCGAAGAGTCCGTGAGACGATCGCCTGGCCGCGTGTCGGCGTGCGGCCTCGATCCGGTGTACCGCCTGGCCCGCGGAGAGACGGGCATGGCAAGGACTGAACTGATAGTGGAGATCGGTGTGGGAGTCAAGCGTCTCGTTGCACCGACGCCACACTCTGTTGCGGGAAGCCTCAGTTGGTCCGGCTCTGGTGGGTCGCGCGGGTCGCCCGCAGGACCATCTCGATGGGATCGAGGTTGGCCCGTTTCAGGTCATCGACCGCGTAGACGCCGGCCCGGAAGGGCACGTCCTGGGGGGAGGAAAGGGAGCGGAGGCGGCGGGCCAGGACCTGGGCGCCGTCGGGAGGCGTATCGGGTGCGACGATGGCGAACTCGTTCGGCCCGATACGGGCCAGGACATCGCTGGTGCGCACCGACTTCCGGAGGGCTTCGGCGATGCGCGTGAGCTCCGCGGGTGGAGGCTCGGCTTCGGTCTGCTCGGCTTCCGCGCCCAGGGCCACCACGATGCAGGAGAGGGGGCGGTGATAGCGCTCCGCGGCCGCGGCGATCTCGCCGATCCGCCGGCTGATGCCGTGCCAGCTGTAGAGCCCCGTGATGGCGTCGATGAGAGCGTCCTCGCGGAGCCGATCCGCCTCCAGCTTGCCCCGGATGTAGCGCTCGATGCGGAGGAGCAGCTCCTCGGCGTCCAGGGGCAGCGCGAGGGTTTCCCAGGCCCCGGCCTCGAGCGCCGCCAGCTTGGCTTCCCGTGTGACGTGGGACGACGCCATGAGGAGGAGAGGAGCGGCTCGGGAGACCACTTCCCGGTCGAGCAGCTCACGGCACAGCTCGGCGCCGCTCATGTCGGGCAGCGACATGTCGATGAAGACGGCGTCCGGGTCGTTGCGACCCGCACGCTCCAGGGCCTGCTTTCCGTTGTAGGCCCGGAGCACCGCGTAGCCGCGCGGCGAGATCACGCTGTCGAGAGAGCGGGACGCCCACTCGTGCTGGCTCACGATCAGGACCAGGGGGGCACGGGCCACTCCTGCCTGCCTCTCTAGCTTGAAGTCCCGTTGAAGTGACGGCAACACGATCCTCGCCGTCGAGGGTCGTCTTTCACGGAAGCGGCCCCGAGGATACGCAGATTCTGTGCTAGCCACGGGTCGGCGATCCGCGCGGGGACTGGCCCCCATCCGATGTCCGCAACTGCTCCGATTTCAGTCACTTACGAGAATGGCCGACCTGGACGCCGAGGGACGGGAGGTCGTGTGGGGCCGCCACATTATGTTGCCGTTCCGCAACGAAAGGGGCGTCGCCCCCCGCGTGGGCGTGCGAGGGCGCGGGCGCGTAACCCCATGGACGGCTTGGGGTTCGGCCCAAGCGCGTTGGGCGGTACCGAATTTGACTGCTTCGGAGGGTGCATACGGCGTCGGCCTGCCCCGATGGTGGCTCCGACGCCACCGAAGTCAGACCGGAGTGGCTCATGTGCGGAATCGTCGGATACGTGGGAGGGCGGGACGCGACCGCCGTCCTGGTGGAAGGACTGAAGCGACTGGAGTACCGGGGGTATGACTCCGCCGGGGTGGCGGTGCAGAACGGGGCGGGGATCCTGACCCGGAAGGTGAAGGGTCGTGTCGGGGGGCTGGACGGGTTGATCCGGCGTCATCCGGTGCGGGGGAACTCCGGGATCGGGCACACGCGGTGGGCGACCCATGGGGTCCCGAATCGGACGAACGCGCATCCCCACCGGGGGTGTGGGCGGGACCTCGCCCTGGTCCACAACGGGATCATCGAGAACGCGGACAGCCTGCGGGAGATGCTGGAGCGGTCGGGGCACCGGTTCCGCACGGAGACCGACACGGAGACGCTGGTCCACCTGATCGAGGAGATGCCGGGCCGCGACCTGGAGGGGCAGGTCGCCGAGGCGCTGCGGATGGTGGAAGGCACCTTCGGGATCGCGGTCATGTCGAGCCGGGAGCCGGCCAAGATCGTGGCGGCGCGGCGGGGCTCTCCGGTGCTCATCGGGGTGGGCGAAGGCGAGCATTTCGTGGCCTCGGACCCGTCGGCGGTGCTGGAGCACACGCGCACGGTCGTGTACCTGGAGGACGGCGACATCGCGGTGGTGACGCCCGACGGCTATCGGATCACGGACGTGTCCCGCCGGGAGCGGGTCCGGCAGGAGCGTGACATCGCCTGGCAGGTGGAGGCGATAGAGCTCGGGGACTACGAGCATTTCATGCTCAAGGAGATCCACGAGCAGCCGCGGGCGGTCCGGAACACGCTGCGGGGCCGGCTGCGGTCGGGCGAGCCGATCCGCCTGAACGGGCTGGGCCTCACGCCCGAGTTGGCCCGCGGGCTGGAGCGGATCACCATCCTCGCCTGCGGGACCTCCTGGCACTCGGGGCTCATCGGCCACTACCTGATCGAGGATCTCCTCGGGATCCCCGTGCGGGTGGAGTACGCGTCCGAGTACCGGTACATGCGCCCGCTCGACCTGCGGAACACGCTCGTCATCGCCATCTCCCAGTCCGGCGAGACGGCGGACACGCTGGAAGCGATGCGTGCGGCGAAGTCGGCGGGGGGCCGTGTGGTGGGGCTCGTCAACGTCGTCGGGAGCACGATCGCCCGGGAGGCCGACGGCGGGATCTACCTGCACGCGGGGCCGGAGATCGGCGTGGCGTCCACCAAGGCCTTCACCTCCCAGATCACGGCGCTGCTGCTGCTGGCGTTGCACCTGGCCGAGCTCCGGGGCGTGGACTCGGAGCGCCTTCCCCGGATCCGCTCGGAGCTGGAACGGATCCCGGGATTGATCCGGGAGACGCTGGACTTGGAGCCGAAGATCGCGGGCCTGGCCGAGACGCTGGTGGATGCCGCCAACTTCCTGTATCTCGGTCGGGGCGTCAACTACCCGGTGGCGCTGGAGGGCGCGCTGAAGCTGAAGGAGATCAGCTACATCCACGCCGAGGGCTTGCCGGCCGCCGAGATGAAGCACGGGCCCATCGCGCTCATCGACGAGAACATGCCGGTGGTGTTCGTCGCCCCGAAGGACGCGGTGTACGACAAAGTGGTGTCCAACATCCAGGAGGTGCGGGCCCGGGACGGACGGGTGATCGTGGTCTCGACCCGTGGAAACGGCGACCTGAGTCGGGTGGTCGACCATCAGCTCCGCGTGCCGGCCACGCTCCCGGAGCTCACCCCGCTCCTGACCGTGATCCCGCTGCAGCTCCTCGCGTATCACATCGCGCGCCTGCGCGGCTGCGACGTGGACCGGCCGCGCAACCTGGCGAAGAGCGTGACGGTCGAGTAGACGGAGTGCGACATCTCTTCAGGGTCGCGGGAGACCGCCTTCAGCCGATGCGGCGGATGGTCGCCAGAAGGAAGTCGGCGGCGGACGTGCTCTTGTCCGGATCGGCGCCGCGCACGCCCGTCCGGAGCCTGGCCACGGTACCGGCCCGCCGGAGCGCCCGTTCCAGGGCCACGACCAGTCGCGGGGTCAGCAGGCGGGCGTTCGCCTCGGTGGTGTCGGGAAGGACGACCAGCAGCACATCGTGCTCGCTGAGGCCGACGAGGTCCGACCGCCGGACCCATTCCCGGGCCGTGGTCCCCAGCCGGTGCATGAGGTCGGCGGCCTGCTCGGCGTCGCCCTCGCCGCTGCGTTCGACGGAGACGGCGGAACAGGCGACGTCGCGGCCGTGGCGGCGGGCCAGGGCCAGGACCTCACCGGTGGCGCGCACCAGGGTGGGCCAGGGGTAGGGCCCGCTCGGGGTGATGGACAGGCCCGCCCCCAACTGGGCCCACCGCCGCCCCAGCATGTTCCGGAGCCGAAGGCCCAGGAGCGCCGGGTCCACCGGGAGCCCCACCACCTCCCACGCCCCCGCCGTGAGCCACTCCCGGTAGGCCGCGGGCTCCACGGGCCGGGGAGCGAAGACCAGCAGCGGCACGGCCGCGTCGAAGGCCTCCCCGTGGTTCCACTCCGCCAGGACCTCGGGGGAGCCCGCGCACGCCGCATCGACGATGACGACCGCCGCCTTTCGCGTCCGGGGGGTGGCCTCCAGTCCGTCGCAGTCCTCGAGGCGCTCCACCTGCACGTTGAGGTCGGCGACCGCCGGATCGATCACCTCTACTGTCTCCGCGCCTCCCAACACCAGGATCAGGGGACGCTCCACCGGTCGGTCCGTCATGCGTCCAAGGTGGCACGTTTGGCGGGCCGGCGCGAGGGGGTGGTGGGTGGCGCTGCGCCCCGGCCCCCGGGGCGCAGCGCCGCCCCATCACACCGGCGGATTCAGAAGTCCAGCCAGTAGCTCAGCTTGATGGCCAGCACGTCGCTGCCGGCGGTGTCCAGGAGCCGATCGAGGTCCCCGACGAGGTCGAATCGACCGGTGGGATCGGTCCGACTCCGGCCCTGGCTCCAGACCACGAACAGGGTCGAGCCGGGGCGGTACTCCCATCGGAGCACGAGGTTCGAGCGCAGCTCCTTGAAGCTGAAGTCGGGCTCGCCGAACGAGTAGTCGGCCGCGCCATCGCCGTCGGCATCGACCTCGTACGTGCCCCAGTCTCCGGCCCCGGCCCCGGGGACGTAGGCCAGCTCGCCCTCGTCGAAGACGTGGAACCGATCGGCGAAGGCGTCCGCACGGGGGTCGACCACTTCCCGGAAGCCCCGGTAGTGGCCGGCGCTGACGAACGGCTGCGCGTAGAGCTGGAGCGACAGCCGCGGGGTGAACGTGTAACCGAGCCGTGTAGTGAGCGAAACCGTCTGCTGGTGGATGGGCGCGAAGACGTAGTGCGTATCACCCGCGTCGTCGGCGGGTTGGGCCACGTACTGCCACCGGCTGTACCGCTCGTTGATGTTCGGCCCGAGCGACAGATCCAGCCGGCCGGACGGCCGCCAGGTAACGTCGACTCCGCCGTTCCGGTACCAGCCCGCCCCCTCGTCCTCTTTGCCGAAGGAGGTCCAGGCGTTCAGCCGGACCGGCTTGCGGGAGTCGGTGCCCATCCAGACGTTCCCGCGCCACGCGCCGGGCCGCAGGATCGCGGGCCCGCCCCGGAGCGCCCCCGTGGACGTCGCTTCGAAGGACCGGCTGGTCCAGAAGCCCCCATGCCAGTCGTTGGTGAACTCCCAGTTCGTCCACAGGTTGACCTGGGTGTGGGCGCGGACGTTGCCGAAGTCCCACGAGGCCGACGGGTTCAGCCCGATGTTGAAGCCCCGGACCGGGCCCAGCTCTTTGAAGTGGCTGTAACGCAGATTGCCGTAGACCAGCTTCACGTCCGCCTGCGTCTGGAACCCGGCATCGTTGACCTCGAGTCCGGGGGACCGGACCGTGCCTCCCACGCCGCCCCGCCAGTTCCCATCCACCTTGAACAGGTTGATCGTGCCCCCGTACCCGGAGAGCGACGTGGCGCCGGGATCGTAGTCCAGGTGGTCGGCATCGGGCCGCTGGTAGTACCGCAGCGAGCTCTCCTGGAGCCGCAGGATCGCCGCCGTATCGCCGCGCACGTGACTCCCGGCCAGCCACCCGCTCAGACTCCACGAGTCGCCGGCGAACCGGTGGCGGAAGTCGATGCCCCCCGCGTAGGCCCGATCCGTGAGGAACGAGAGCCCGCCGTCCCCGCCCAGGCGCCGATGCGTGCCCGTCACCATGAGACCCGCCGCGCTCCGACCTTCCCGGAAATCCCGACTGACGCGCCCGACCGTGTAGCTGGTCAGCGGCTCCACCGTGTGGCGCTCGACCTCCCCATCGTCCGTCGCCATCCGGCCCATCTCCTCCGCGGTCAGGGCCTCCAGCACTCCGATCGACCACCCGCCGGCCGTCCGACCGCTCACCTTCGCCGCGCCCAGAATGGTGGTGGTGCCCGGAACGTCCGTGAACGCGCCGTCCAACCCCCGCTGCGGGCTCCGCCCGATCCTCCGCGTATAGAACAGCCCCTCCCCGGAGCCATCGTCGAATCCGATGCCGTAGCTGAAGATGTTCGAGCCCTCCACGAAGAACGGCCGCTTCTCCGGATAGAACGTCTCCTGCGCGGTCAGGTTCACCACGCTGGGGTCCGCCTCGACCTGCCCGAAGTCCGGATTGATGGTCGCCGACAGCGTCAGGTTCGACGTCAGTCCGAGCTCCACGTCGCCGCCGAACGAGAGCGAGCCCTCCCGCTCGCTCCTGAACGGGTCGTCCGAGGACACCGGCTCCCGGCTGCCCCGGGCGACCGCGTACGGAAGCACCTCCAGGCGACGGGGCGGCTCCACCGCCCGGATCCCCCGCAGCTCGCCCGCCACACTCACCATCCCCGACACCTCCGGCAGGACCGGCGCCCACCACGACGACTCGCTCAGCCGCGCGATCTCCCGGCCGAAGTTGATCCCCCACACCAGCTCGCACGGGCTCGCCGCGCCGGCCGCCGACCCCTCCGCCGCAACCACGCACGTCGACTCGTCCGGCGTGCTGAACCGTAGCTGCGACAACGGGATCCGCAGCTCCGCCACCCAACCCTCCCCGTCCACCGCCGTCGCCGCCTCCCACACCCCGTCCCAGTTCACGTCCTCGTTGTTGTCGTCGTAGTGCAGGACATCCTTCTGTACGCCCTCCGGATTCACGCTGAACCGGAACGCCGTGCGACGGTCGTGATAGCTGTCGATCAGCACGTGCGCCCAGTCGCTGTAGATCCCCGACGCGTCCCGGCGCCCCAGCTGCGCCGCGATCTCCCCCGGCACCGGGTCCAGCATCCGCAGGCCGACGTAGATGGCCTCGTCGTCGTACAGCACCCGCACCCGCGTCGGATGCGTCGCAGGATCCCCGGGCGTCGGCCGCATCTGAGTGAAGTCCGACGCCACCGGCGCATCCAGCCACGCCGGGTCGTCCAGCCGCCCGTCCAGCGTCGGAGGGGCCGTCGCGCGTCGCGCCGTCAGGGTGGGACTCGGCTCCGGATCCTGCGTCGGCCCGTCGGCCCGAGCGGTCGCCGGGACCGTCAGCACGAGCGCCAGGAGCAGGAGGAGCAGGAGGGGCAGGGGGGCTTCGCCTCGCATGGTACGGACTCCGGTGGCGGGTACACGAAAGTCATCGTACTAACGCTTACGTGGAGTTGGATAGGACGAACCGCGAAAGGGTTGCATCCGCGGGGGCGGGGTCCCGGCTGGCGGTTGTGGGGGATGGCGGGGTCGACGGTGCGGCGTGGGGTCGGGCCGCGGAGCTGGCGGCACGGCGTTGGCAGCCCTGCCCCGGAGGTCGTAAGTTCGGTCGAGCGCGGAGCGGAACTGGCGAACGAGGAACCCGCGAGGTGGGTGTGGCGGACACGTACGATGTGGTGGTGATCGGAGGCGGCCCGGGCGGCTATGTGGCGGCGATCAGGGCCGCGCAGCTCGGGATGAAGGTGGCGTGCGTCGAGGCGCAGAAGCTGGGCGGGGTGTGCAACAACTGGGGCTGCATCCCGACCAAGGCGATGCTGGAGAGCGCGAAGTACGCCAGGAAGGCGGCCGATCTGGCGGCCTACGGTGTGAAGGTCGGCGACATCGAGCTGGACATCGGGGTGGCGGCGAAGCGGGCGGGCGAGGTGGCGGACCAGGGTGCGAAGGGTACGGCGTACCTGTTCAAGAAGAACGGGGTCGAGCACGTGGGGGGCTGGGGCCGGGTGGTGGGCGGGGGAAAGGTGGAGGTCGTGCCGGGGAAGAACGCGGGCCACGGGGGCGAGGCCGCGTCCGGAGACGGCGAGAAGAAGGTGCTGGAGGCGGAGCACATCATCCTGGCGACGGGGTCGCGGCCGAAGTCGCTGCCGATGCTGGAGATCGACGGGGACCGGGTCTGGAGCAGCGACCACGCCGTGTACGCCGCCGAGGCGCCGAAGTCCATCGGGATCATCGGGGCGGGGGCCATCGGGATGGAGTTCGCGGACGTGTTCGCGGCGTTCGGCTCGGAGGTCACCATCATCGAGGCGCTGGACCGGGTGCTCCCTCTGGAGGACGAGGAGTCATCGAAGGCGGTGGCGCGGGCGTACAAGAAGCGCAAGATGACGCTGCTGGAGGGGGCGAAGCTGCAGAAGGCGGAGGTCTTGAAGACGAAGGTGAAGCTGTTCGTCGAGAAGAAGAACGGCGACACCGAGCAGGTGGATGTGGAGCGGGTCCTCATGGCGGTGGGGCGGGCGCCGATCGTGGAGGACCTGGGGCTGGAGGACGCCGGGGTGGAGCTGGAGGACGGCTTCATCAAGATCGACGGGACCATGCGGACGACGGCCGAGGGCATCTACGCCATCGGCGACTGCGCCGGCCCGCCGCTGCTGGCCCACAAGGCGTCGCACGAGGGGATCGCGGCGGTGGAGGCCATCGCGGGCGACGAGTATGCCGGTGTGGACTACGACAACATTCCCGCCGTGACCTATTGCCATCCCGAGGTGGCGTCGTGCGGGATGACGGAGGCCCAGGCCCGGGAGGCGGGGCACGAGATCGACGTGGGCAAGTTCCCGTTCAGCGCCAACGGTCGGGCCCGGACGGCCGGCGAGACGGACGGGCACGTGAAGATCATCCGGGACAAGAAGTACGGCGAGGTGCTGGGCGCGCACATCGTGGGCCCGCACGCCAGCGAGCTCATCGGCGAGTTCATCGTCGGGCGGCACCTGGAGACGACGGCGGAGGAGATGGACCGGGCGATGCACCCGCATCCCACGCTGTCGGAGGCCATCGCCGAGGCGGCGCTCGCGTCGCTGGGCCAGGCGTTGCACATCTGAGCGGGGGCGCGTCCGCGTCCGGAGGAGGACCCGATGAAGACGGATCGAGCGGGGGGACGTTGGGCCCGGTGGCTGGCGTCGGGACTGCTGGCGCTGAGCGCCGGCTGCGGGGATGGCGATGGGGTGGCCGGACCCACGGTGGACCTGGACCTGGTCGCAGGGCTGTACGAGATCCAGACTCTCACGTTCGACCCCCAGGGCTCGGCCCCGGCCGCCGACGTCCTATCCGCGCTGGAGGCGGCGGGCACCTCGCCCACGCTGAACATCGGCCGCACGGGTAACTTCCAGCTGTTCTTCCGGGACCCGGTCTCCGGGGACATCCGGACCGTGGACGGCGATGTGGAGGGCACGGCGGAGGGGGTCGAGCTGGCGTTCGCCACCCGGGCGGATGCCGCCCTCTTCCTCTTCCCCCAGCGACTCCCGTTGGCCTTCGACGGGGAGGCTGGCACGCTGTTCTACAGCGGGCCCGCGGAGGTGAACCGGGCCCGGTTGCAGCTGCTGTTCCCCGAGCTGTACGCCGATGAGCAGCTCTTCGACCCCACGCCGGGGGTGCTGACGGCCGGCTTCCAGCGGCTGGAGGAGGCGTCGGGCGGCTGAGGCCGGCCGAGGGCCGCCGGCCTCGTACGGCCGTTTGAGGCGGAGCGTCCGGTCGGGCGGGCTAGGACGCCAGCCGGATGGCGCCGGCAGTGCCCTCCACCAGCGCCCCGACGATGGCCGGAGCGTCCGGCCCCACCCCGTCGGCGTCGTCCTCCGTCCCACCGGGGCCCCTTCTTTCCCCGAGGTCCTCGAGCTCGGCGACGAGCGATGCCGCACGGTCCGGAGGAAGGGCGATGAGCAGTCCGCCGGAGGTCTGGGCGTCCGCCAGGAGGGTGCGGGTCACGGGGTCGCACCCGCCCCAGTCCACGGCGTCGGCGAGGTCCTCGAGGTTGCGGCGGGTCCCGCCCGGAACGTGGCCGTCCCGGACCAGCGGCTGGACCCCCGGCAGGAGCGGGACGCTGCCCGCGTCGATCCTGGCGGCCATGCCGCTGGCCCCGGCCATCTCGCGGAGGTGGCCCAGCAGGCCGTAACCGGTGACGTCGGTACAGGCGTTCGCCCCGTGGCGCAGCATGGCCGTGGCGGCGTCCCGGTTCAGCGTCGTCATACTGGCCACCGCGGCCTCGATCGAGGCCTCCGGGGCCTTCCCGGCCTTGATGGCGGTGGCGACGATCCCGGTTCCCAGGGGTTTGGTCAGGACCAGGGCGTCGCCCGCCCTCGCCGTGGAGTTGCGCACCAGCGCGTCCGGCGCGGCCTCGCCGACGACGCAGAGTCCGAACTTCGGCTCCGGATCGTCGATGGAGTGGCCGCCGAGCACCGCCGCCCCCGCCTCCTTCACCATGGCCCCGCCGCCCTCCACGATACGCTCCAGGATGCCCCGGCCCAGGAGATCCCGGGGGAAGGCGACCAGGTTGAGGGCGAACAGCGGCCGGGCCCCCATGGCGTAGACGTCCGACAGGGCGTTGGCGGCGGCGATCCGGCCGAAGTCGAAGGGGTCGTCGACGATCGGCGTGAAGAAGTCCGCCGTAACGACGAGGGCTCGGTCGTCATCGATACGGTACACGGCGGCATCGTCGGCGGTGGTGGCATCCACCAGCACCGCCGGGTCATCCACGGGCAGCAGGTGACGCAGCACGTGCGCCAGCTCGGCCGAGCCGAGCTTGCACGCTCAGCCGGCGCCGTGGCTCAGGGCCGTGAGTCGAACGATCTCGTGGGCGGACATGGCGCTATGGTAGCCGATCCCGTTCCACGGGAACAGTTGTTGCCCCGATGATGGGGAAAAGAGGAGGCTGGAAGATGCAGGAATACGATAGATCGAAAGGGGACGGCCCCGAGTTCGACAGCACCGAGGGGATCGCCCTCGCGCTCAGCTACCTGGACGACCCGGGAGATGTGGCCTGCCCGCGTTGCGGGCGCGGGACCATCGAGGTGGTGGCCTACCTGGACGCGACCGGGATCGAGGAAGGCCTGGTCCGTCCCTCGGACCCCGACGGGGATTACACGGTGGTCCTCTACTGTCACGGCTGCAAGCGGGCCGCCGCGCTGGACCTGAGCCCGGGAGCGGGGGCCGGCGGCCCTGGGGGAGGGCGACGAGCGGCGTGAGCCAGTAGCGAGACGATGGGGCCGGTGGCGTGGGTCCGACCCCGCGTCACGCGTGGGGTCGACGCCCGGGGTCGCGTTGCCCGGTGGGGTCCGCCCGCGTTAGCTTCCCGCCATGTCGTCTTCGCCCATGCTCCGGCTCGCGGAGGTCGTGTCCAAGCCCGAGCCGCAGATCGACCTGGCCACCGGCGCGCTGCTGATCGCGGGCGAGGAGTATCCGCAGTTGCGGGTGGAGCCGTATCTGCGCCGGTTGGACCTGCTGGCGGAGCGGGTGCGGGACCGCCTGGCCGGTGAGACGGCGCCGGCGGTCGTGCTGGAGGAGCTGTGCCGGGTGCTGTTCCAGGAGGAAGGGTTCCGCGGCAACGACGACGCGTACTACGATCCCCGCAACTCCTTCCTGAACGACGTCCTCGACCGTCGACTGGGGATCCCCATCACGCTGGGCATCGTCACGCTGGAGGTCGGTTGGCGGGTGGGCCTACCGCTCACGGGAGTCAACTTCCCCGGCCATTTCCTGGTCCGGTACGAGGGCGAGGTGGCGCGCCTGCTGGTGGACCCGTTCGACGGCGGGAAAGTGCGCTGGGAAGACGAGGGCCAGGACCTCCTCGACCGGGTGTACGGCGGCATGGTCCGCATGCGGCCGGAGTTCCTGCGGCCCGCCTCGCGCTCCGACATCCTCGCCCGGGTGCTCACCAACCTGAAGAGCATCTACCTGAACGCCCGCGACGACGTCCGGGCGCTCTCCGCCGTGGACCGGATCCTGGTGATCCGACCCGGGGCCACCATGGAGCATCGGGACCGGGGGCTGTTGCTGGCCCGGACCGGCCGGTCGGGGGAAGCCGTGACCGAGCTGGAGTACTACCTCGAATGCGCCGGCGCGGCGGCCGACGCCGATCGGATCCGGTCGTTGATCCAGGACCTCTCGAGCGAAGCATGAACCCGCTGGTCGTCCAGCGGTCTCGTGGCCTGCTCAGGGTCTCGGGACGCGACCCGGTCGGCATGGTCCAGGGACTCGCCACCGCCGACGTCGAGGCGGTCTCCGAGGAGCAGGGGGTGTACACCGCGTTTCTCACGCCCAAGGGCCGGATGGTCGCGGACGCCCGGATCTTCCGGGCCCCCGCCCGCGGCCCCGGGGACGGCGGGGAGGGGGGCGGCGGCGCCGGCACCCCGCTGCTGCTGGACACCGATCCCACCGCCGTCGAGCCACTGCATGCGCACCTGGGGAAGTTCGTGCCCCCGCTGTTCGCCCGGGCCGAGGACGTGACCGAGCGGTGGGCCGTGGTGGGGGTCTACGGGCCCGGCGCGAGCGCTGTGGCGCGCGAGGTCGCCGGAGGGCTCGGCGCGGACGCGTTCCCGGAGGAGCCCGCGGAGGAGCGGGTCGTGCCGTTGCGCGCCGGGTTCGCCGTGCGGACGCTGGTCTCCGGGGACGACGGCTGGGATTTCTTCGTGCTGGCGGGTGGCCGGGAGGCGTTGGTGGACGCCCTCCTGGGCGCGGGCGGCCGGCCCGGCGACCCGGAAGCGCTGGAGGCGCTCCGCGTGGCCGCGGGGCGGCCCCGCTGGGGTCGCGAGCTGACGGAGGACGTGATCCCGCTGGAGGCGGGCCTGCTGGACCGCGCCATCAGCCAGGCCAAGGGATGCTACACCGGGCAGGAGGTGATCGTGCGGATCCTCCACCGCGGCCACGTGAACCGGCACCTGAGGCGGCTGGAGTTCTCGGGACCGGCGCCGGAGCCGGGCGCGGAGCTGTTCGAGCCCGGAGGGGACCGGCCCCGGGGCACGGTCACGAGCGCCGTGGCCAACGACGCCGGCGCCATCGGGCTGGGATACGTGCGGCGCGAGATCGAGCCGCCGGCCGAGATGCGGCTGGCGGCGCCCGATGGCGACCCCGTGCGGGTGACCGCGCTGGATTGAAGCCGGCTCGCCGGCCCGGCCGGCGGACCGCAGGCGGACCGGAACCGGAGGCGGGATGGCAGCCCAGCGGGGTCCCGGAGACCGGGGGTCTCCCGACACACGAGGACCGGGTCGCTCCGGGCCGGGCCCGAGCCGGTGGTCCGGGCTGCGTATCGGGCCCGGGGCGGTGGTGGCGGCGGCCTTCATCGGCCCCGGCACCGTCACGACGGCGACGCTCGCCGGCGCGGGGTACGGTTACGCGCTGCTCTGGGCGCTCACCTTCTCGCTGCTGGCGACGCTGGTTCTCCAGGAGATGGCGGCGCGCCTCGGCCTGGTCACGGGCGCCGGCCTGGGTGAGGCGGTCCGGAGGCGGTTCAGCCGGCCGGCCGGCCGCCTCCTGGCGGTGGCCCTGGTCATCGCGGCCATCGGGTTCGGCAACGCGGCCTACGAGACCGGGAACCTGCTGGGGGCCGCCCTCGGTGCGGAGGCCGTCTGGGGCGGCACGCCCCGCCTGTGGGCCATCGGCGCGGGCCTGGTCGCCTACCTCCTCCTCCGGACCGGCCGCTACCGCGTGGTCGAGCGGGTCCTCATCGCCCTCGTGGCGCTCATGTCCGTGGCGTTCCTGGCCACGGCCGCGCTCGTCCGACCGCCCCTCGGACCCCTGCTCCGCGGGCTCCTCATCCCCTCCGTGCCCGGCGGCGCCGGGATCCTGTACATCGCCGGGCTGGTCGGGACCACCGTCGTCCCCTACAACCTCTTCCTCCACGCGTCGGCCGTCGGAGAGCGCTGGTCGGGTCCGGAGGACCTGCCGGCCGCCCGGCTCGACCTCGGAATCAGCATCCTCGTGGGCGCCGTGGTGAGCATGGCCATCGTCGCCACATCCGCCGGGATGGCCACGGGCGATGCCGGGATCGCGAACGCCGCCGACATGGCCGTCCAGCTGGAGCCGCTCCTGGGCCGATGGGCCCGGATCTTCTTCGCCGGCGGGCTCCTGGCCGCCGGGCTCACCTCGGCCATCACCGCGCCCCTGGCCGCCGCGTATGCCACCGCCGGGGCCCTGGGGTGGCCCCGGGACCTCCGGGACGCGCGGCTGCGGGCCGTGTGGCTGGTCGTCCTCTCCGCCGGGATCGTGTTCGCGGGGCTCGGAGTCCGGCCCGTCCCGGCCATCCTGTTCGCCCAGGTGGCCAACGGCGTCCTGCTGCCGGCGATCGCCGTGTTCCTGCTGCTGGCCGTGAACGACCGGAACGCCATGGGGACGCGGGCCAACGGGAGGGCGATGAACCTGGCGGCGGGCGCCGTCGTGCTCGTCGCGCTGGTCCTGGGGCTCCGCGCCCTCTGGACGGCGATGACCTAGGACGGGGCGCCGGCGTGCCCCGGTGGTGCGGGCGCGGCGAGAGGGCCATCTTGCCCGTGTGAACATCCTGCTGATCGCGGCTGGCGGCGCCTTGGGCGCCGTGGCCCGGTACGGCCTGAGCGGATGGCTGCAGGAGCGTGCGGGGTTCTTCCCCTGGGGCACCCTGGCGGTGAACGTGCTGGGCAGCTTCCTCCTCGGGCTGACGTTTCGCTACCTGGAAGCGACGGCGCTCCCGGCCGAGTGGCGGCAGGGGGCCACCATCGGGTTCCTCGGAGCGTTCACGACCTTCAGCACGTTCAGCTACGAGGCCGTCGCGCTGGTCCAGGACGGCGACTGGGGCCGGGCGGGAGCCTACGTGGGCGGCAGCGTGCTCCTGGGCCTGGCCGCCGTGGTGGCCGGGCTCGGGATGGCCAGCCTTTCCCTCCACGCGAGGTAGCCATGCCCCACCGGTTCACGGGTGAGCGAACCCTCATGCGGATCTTCCTGGGCGAGAGCGAGCGGTGCGCCTCGGGCCCCCACGCGGGCCGGCCGCTCTACGAGGCCGTCCTGCTCGCGCTCCGGGAGCGGGGCTTCGCCGGCGCGACCGTGATCCGGGGCATCGCCGGGTTCGGCGCGAGCACCCGCCTTCACACCGACCGGGTCCTCCTCCGCCTGTCGAACGACCTGCCCGTGGTCGTCGAGGTGGTGGAGAAGGAGGAGACGATCCAGGAGGTCCTGCCGCTGCTCGACGACATGATCGACGGCGGCCTGGTCACCCTGGAGCGGGCCCGGGTGATCCTCTACCGTCCCGCCCATCCCGTGGACGAGGCCCGCTGGCGGGACCGGGTGGAGGGCCTGGACCCGGACGGGCCGGACCCCGGCGGATGAGGGCCCGAAGACAGGCCCCGTGTGCCGCTGGAACCCGGCTTGCACACGGTGGTGTTTCCCCGCACACCCGGCGTTCGATGTTCACCGGCACCCCGGAGCCGCCATGCTGCTCTACCTGATCCAACACGGGAAGGCGAAGTCGAAGGACGAGGATGCCAACCGGCCCCTGACGGAGGAGGGTCGCCGGGAGGTCGAGTCGGTCATGCTCCTGATGATGCGCTTCGGCGCCATCAACGCCTCGCGGGTGGTCCACAGCGGCAAGGTGCGGGCGGCGGAGACCGCGGAGATGGTCGGGACGAAGATCGACGCCACCGTCGAGGAGTCCGACGGCCTGGCGCCCGACGACGACCCCGGCACCTGGGTGTCGCGGATCGCGGCGGAGGAGGGCGGCCTGGTGCTTGTCGGCCACATGCCCCACCTGTCCCGCCTCGCCTCGCGGCTGCTCTGCGGCGACCCGGACGCCGGGCTCATCGAGTTCGCCAACGGCGGCGTCGTCTGCCTGCACCGGGACGAGGGGAAGTGGGCCGTCCGGTGGTCGATTCCGCCGTCGCTGGTCCAGTAGCGGGCATACCGCCGGGCGGCGGGCGGAAGCGGGGCTTGCCGGCGCCGCCCCGGCCGCCTTCTCTTGGGGTATGCGCGCGTGGCATCGCTGGACCCGGTACGTGGCCGTGGCCGTCCTCGCGGCCTGTGGCGACCCGGTCCCCGACCGTGTGGAGGGCGGAGCCGGAGAAGGCGTGGGCGCCCCCCCGGAGACCGTGTCCGTCTGGTTCCACCGGGACGGCGCCCCGGCGGCGGTGGAGCGGTCGGTCCCGGGTGCGGGGGTGGAGGCCGCGCTCCGGGCGCTGGTCCGGGGCCCCACCGGGGCGGAGCGCGCCGCGGGGTACACCTCCTGGTTCAGCGACGCGACGCGCTCGGTCGTGCGCACGGTGGAGGTGGACTCCTCGCGCGTAACCGTGGATTTCGACGCCGAGCTCATGACCCTCGCACCGGGGGCCGGCAGCAGCAGCGGCAGCGGGCAGCTTCTCGAGTCCCTGGACTCCACCGTGCTCCAGTTCCCGTGGGTCCGGACGGCGGAGTACCGGATGGCGGGCAGCTGTGCGGAGTTCTGGGGCTGGCTGCAGCGGGAGTGCACGGTGGTGAGGCGGTGAGCCCCATCCGGCAGCAGGAGCTGATGACGGACCGGCTGAGGTTGAGGCCGTTCGAGGCATCGGACATCGAAGCGATCCGGGAGCTGGCCGGAGACGTGGAGGTCGCGCGCAACACGCTGAACATCCCGCACCCCTACGAGGAGGCGCATGCCCGGAGCTGGGTGGCCTCCCACCGGGGCCAGCTGGAGCGAGAGGAGGCGGTCACGTACGCCATAACGCTGCGGGAGGAGGGGACGGTCGTGGGCGCCGTGGGGCTGATCCTGGATCCGGCGAACGAGCGGGCGGAGCTCGGGTACTGGATCGGCCGGTCCTACTGGGGCCGGGGGTACGCCACGGAGGCGGCCCGGGAAGTGGTGGGATGGGGGTTCCGGACCCTGGGTCTGCACCGGGTCCACGCCAGCCACTTCCCGCGCAATCCGGCCTCCGGCCGGATCCTGCGCAAGCTCGGGATGCGGCACGAGGGGCGGCTCAGGGAGCACGTCCGCAAATGGGGCGAGTACCTGGACCTGGAGTGGTTCGGAGTGCTGCGCAGCGAGTTCGACCCGGACTGAGGAGCCCGAACGAAGTGCACGACGCCTTCCACCTCTTCACCTACGGATCGCTGCGCTCCGGCGCGGCGCCGGCTCGATCGCTCCTGCGCCCGTGCCACCGGGTGGGGGACGGCGTGGTCCGCGGCACGCTCTACGACGTCGGCGAGTACCCGGCGCTGCTGCTCAGCGGCGATGACGCGGTCCGGGGCGAGATCTGGCGCTGCCCCGCCGGCCGGCTGCGGGAGCTGGACCGGTACGAGGGCGTGGCCGAAGGGCTGTTCCGGCGGGCGGCCGTCGTGGTGGACGGGCTCGCGTGCTGGGTCTATGTGGCGGGCCCGCGGTTGGGCCCCCGCCTGGTTCCCGAGGCCCGCGTGGGCTGACGGGGTGGCCCCGCCACCGATCGCGGGGCCGCCGCGCCTGTTACTCCTTCCGCATCCCCTCGATCCACTCCAGCATCTTCTCCTCCTGGAGCGGGCTGGTGAAGAGGGTGGCGGTCGTGGCCTCCGCGAGCGCCGGCGTCGAGCGGCGGATCCGGGACAGGACGCGCTCCGCCAGACGGCTGTCCACCTGGTTGATCACCAGGGCGAGACGCCCGTCCGGGAGGATGGAGATCAGGTCGCCGTCGTTGAGCCGGACGTGGGGGCGGATCGAGTCCCATACCTCCGCCCGGCTCGCGTCCGTTCCGAGGTCGAGGACGGCGAGGGCGAAGAAGGGCGTGGGCGCCTCCGCGGTGAGCTCCTCCAGCGCCTGGCGCAGCTCGTCGGCCTGCATGGGCCGGACCGTCCCGTCGTCGTCCTTCGGCTGCAGCTGGCGGTCGGGACGCACGCTGCCGTTGCGACGATGGTGCCCCCGGTGCGCGGTGATGCGGATGCGCTCCACGATCTCCGCCGGCGGCAGCTCGGACAGCAGGAAGTCGTCACCGCCGATCCGCAGGCCCCGGGACCGGGTCATGCTCCGAAGCCCCCGGCTCGGCGAAACGAAGAGGATGGGCGCGCCGTTGCCCGCTTTGCGGAGCGTGTAGGTGAGGTTGAACGCGCGTTCCGGATCGTAGGGATCGACGCCCAGCACGAGCACGCCGTAGCGGGCTTCGAGGAGCCGGACCAGGGAGCGATCCAGGTCCGTGAACGTCTCCACCTCGAAGCTGGTGGAGAGCGCCTTGAGGACCTCGGTCCCCACCACGTTGGACTCGTCCAGGATCACCACCTTGCGCCGCAGCTCGTGGTCCACCTGCCGATCGTACGCCGGCAGGTCCTCGGAGAACCCGCCTCCGCTCCGGAGCGTGTAGAGGAAGGGCTCCGTGGAGAAGCTCTGCTGCCGGACGTCGTGGAAGACGAACCGGCGGCGGCCCCGTCCAAGCTGCTGGAGCTCCATCACCGCCCCGGCGGACGCGGAGATCATCTCGATGAGGTCCTCGTCCAGGGCGACCAGGTCGGCGGTCGAGACCACGACGTACGACGAGACGCCCGAGCTCTGGAGCAGGTCCATGGCCGCCCGGGCCGTCGCCTCCGGGGTATGGGACGCCTGGAGGAACCAGTTCAGATCGTCGATGACGACGCGCGAAAACGGCCGGGCACCGTCTCCGTTACGGAGGACCGGCCGGAGCGTGTCCACCGGCGCGTGCCGTCCGGCCACCGCGCCGCGCTCGAAGATCGCTTCCTGGATGTCGAGGATCTCCAGGTTCCGGTGCTCGGACAGGGGCCCCGGACTGAAGCCCATGTACAGGCCGCGGCCGTCCACCTCCTTCGCGTCGGCGGACGTGACCAGGAGGCAGCGCTCGTCGTGCTCGAGACCCGCAATGAGGAAGTGGAGACCCAGGATGCTCTTGCCCACGTCGTCCGGGCCGAGCACGAGGAAGACCGAGCCCTCCTCGATTCCTCCGAGGCGCGAGTCGAGCGCCTCCATTCCAGTCGATCGCATGTGCCGGTCTCGCTGCGAAGTGAATCCGTGTCAGTTGCCGTTCCCGGGCTCCGCGGAGGTCGTCAGGGACGGCCACCAGAACGTCGGGGTGCCATCGCTCTCCACGCCCAGGACGGCCCGGGTGCCGCCGTTGGGATCCGCGAACAGCAGGGAGGACGCCTCATCGGGCGCGAGCCCGAGGACGGTCCGGGTCTGGCCGCGGGCGTCGGCGAACGCCAGCGTCATGCTGCCATCGTCCAGGTAGCCCAGGACGACCCGGGCCGACCCGGTGGAATCGGCGAACGAGACGCCCTGCTCGCCGTTGGATCGCAGGGTGAGCTTCAGCCGATCCACGCCGTCCGGGTCCCGGAGGACCAGCCGGGCGGTTCCCTCGTCATCGACCCGCCAGTAGCCCCGCTCGTCGCCCTCGGGGCCCACGAGTACGAGCTCGTGGGTCCGGAGGGAGGGCGAGGTGACGGCGGGAAGCTGGTGGTAGAGCGCGTAGTAGACGAGACCCCCCGTGCCGACGAGAGCCACCAGCGCCAGGATCAGGGCCGTCCAGCTGATGACCCGGACCTTCCGGTTCAGTGTGGCCCGCTCGATCTTCAGCCGCTCGTCGAGGATCCGGCGGAGCTCCCGGAGCATGTCCGGGACGTGGTTTTCCGGGTGGTCTGTGCTCATGGTCTGTTCAGTGGACCGACGCGGCGGTCGTTCGGGCTTCCGGCGCCATGATCAGGAAGTAGGTCTCGCACGCGCGCTCCAGCACGTCGCCCTCGGGTCGGGGCTCGCGCCCCTCGTACCGGGCGATGTCCTCGACGTGGTCGATGATGTCCCGGGGATGACAGCCCCGGGGCGGGATCCCCCGGTCGTAGTAGCGCTCGTACAGGAAATCGACGGCGGCGGGAAGGAACGGGATCTCCCGGGACTCGCAGACGCGCCGCAGGATCTCGGTGACGCCCGCCCGACTGGGGCTGCCCACCTCGATCTTGTACTGGATCCGCCGCAGGAACGCCTCGTCGACCAGGTCCTCCGGCTGGAGGTTGGTCGCGAAGATCAAGAGCGAGTCGAACGGGACCCGGAACTTCACGCCCGTGTGCAGGGTCAGGAAGTCGATCCGCTTCTCCAGCGGGACGATCCAGCGGTTGAGGAGGTCGTTGGCGGAGACCTGCTGTCGGCCGAAGTCGTCGATGATCAGCACGCCCCCCGCGGACTTGAGCTGGAACGGAGCCTGGTACATGCGGGTCTTGTGGTCGTACTGGAGGTCCAGCTGATCGAGCGTGAGCTCGCCGCCGGCCATGACCACGGGCCGCTTGATCCGGACGAATCGCCGGTCGTGGTCGGGGACCGCCTGCAGCCATTCCGGGCCGTCGGGGTCGCCCGTATCGTGCTGATCGACCCGCTCGTGATGCGAGGGGTCGTACAGGATCATCGTCTGGCCGGTGATGTCCACCGCGTAGGGCAGGTAGACGGAGCCGCCGAGCAGCTCCGCGATGATCTCCGCGATCGTCGTCTTCCCGTTCCCGGGCTCGCCGTGCAGGAAGATCGAGCGGGCCGAGTTCACCGCCGGCCCGAGCATGTCGAACAGGTCGGGATCCAGCACGAGCTCGCCGAAGCCCGCGGCCACGGTCTCGGGAGTGACCCGGACGTGGCGCAGCGACTGCTTGCGGATCCACTCCTCGAAGGTCGCCAGGGGCACCGGCGCGGGCCCCACGTACTGGCTGGCCTCCATGGCATCCCGGGCCCGCTCCCGCCCCGCGTCCGTGAGGTCGAACCGGAAGCTGCCCCGGTTCGGCCCCGTGGTCCCGCTCACCGCGATGAAGCGGCGCTGCTGGAGCAGCATCAGGCGTTCGTCGGTGATCTGGAACGGCAGCGCGATGCTCTCGGTCAGCTCCCGGCCCGTCTTCACGCCGTGGACGTAGAGCGTCTTGAGGAGCAGCTCGTCGAGGGCCTCCCCCGCCAGCCCCGTATCCTCCAGGGTCTCGGGCATGGGTGGCGCCTTCACGTCCAGATCGCCCGGATCGGACGACACCACCGGCCCGTCCTCCGGCGCCGCCAACGCTTCGTCGGTCGGCGCGGGGGCCGCCTCGTCCGGCGGAGTCAACATCGGGCCGTCGGGGTGCGCGGCAGTCATGCGGGTTTCCTCGCTGCGTTCTGGGTTCCGTCGCCGTTCCGCTCCGCATCGGGGAGGGGGTTGGCCTCCAGGTCGTCCCCCGCCGGCGTCCAGAACAGGGCGTCTCCCACCTCGGTCCGGGTCCGGTCGATCATGCCGGCGGGCAGCTCCAGCGCGTGGGACGCGGTCCGGTGGAGCGGGGTCCAGCGGCGTGGCTCGAGCCCGGGGTACAGGCTCACGACGCGGCCCCCCTCGTCGATGAACACGATGTCCAGGGGGAAGGAGACCCCGAACATGTGGACGGCCTGGCAGGGGCTGAGCAGGATCCCTTCCCCCGCGGCGGGCCCGTTCCGGAACATGAAGCCCCGGAGCCGGCTGAGGAGGTCGTCCGCCAGGCGGATCCGGCTTCCCAGCACGGTGCCCTTCGTCCGATTCAGTACGCGGAGCGGCGTCATCGCAATGCCTTCTAGATGCTGGAGAGAGCTTCGACGATCTGGATCAGGCCCGGCCCCACCAGCACGATGAACATGGCCGGGAAGATGCAGAACACGAGCGGGAAG
>JABAOG010005306.1_pt1 | contig 26597 bp, 20 predicted proteins | sample 7062131 | NCBI WGS metagenome assembly JABAOG01 (sample SAMN14538629, study PRJNA623070) | marine sediment metagenome | biome: marine biome [ENVO:00000428]; feature: marine pelagic biome [ENVO:01000023]; material: deep marine sediment [ENVO:00002113] | place: India: Arabian Sea | collected... | reverse complement strand
GACGGAGCTGCGGATCTCGCTGGAGCGGGCCATGGAATGCCTCCCGGACGGGATGAGACAGGTACTGGTGCTACACGACGTGGAAGGATTCACGCACGATGAGATCGGAGAGATGCTCGGCATCGCGGCCGGCACCTCGAAGAGTCAGCTATTCAAGGCGCGGGGGAAGATGCGGGAGCTGCTTCGCCCGCGGGAACGGGATACGGAAGGGAGGGCGTATGCCGCATCTGACGCTTGAGGCGCTGGCGCGCCTCGTGGATGAGGCGCCCGGGCCGGAGGAGAGGCGGCACCTGGAGGCGTGCCGGAGCTGCGCCATGGAGCTGGGCGCGCTGCGGGAACAGACCGAGGCGCTGGCCACGCTCCCCAAGATGGTTCCGCCACCCGACGCCTGGCCCGTGCTGCGCGCCCGGCTGGCGGAGGAGGGGCTGCTGGCCGAGCGACCGCGCCGTTGGCTGACGCCGACGGTGACCCGCGCGGCCGCCGCGGTGACCCTGTTCGTGGCCGGGAGCGCCACGGGCTGGGCCCTGCGGGGGGCACCGCAGGCGGAGCCCGCGGCCCCCGGGCTGGCCACGGAGTCGGCCCCCGCCATGGGCGTCCCCGGCACGGGAGCGAGCCTGGCCCTGGATCCGGGGACCCCGCCGGAGGCGGCCACGGAGATGGAGGCGGCCGAGGCGCGGTTCGCCGCCGCCCTGGATCGCTACATGATGACCCACTCCTCGGAGGCGCCGGACCCGGCGGCCCGGCTCGCGGCCCTCGACAACATCGTGCTGACCACGGCCGAGGCGCTCAACGAGTCGCCGGCGGACCCGGTCATCAACGGGTACCACCTCACGGCGGTGGCCCAGCGGAACGAGCTGCTCCGGCAGATCGCCGCGGCCGCCGGCGACCCGGTCTTCTGAGGAGGAGGCATCCATGAGACTCGGTCCGACCCTCGCCATCCTGGCCATCGCCGCTCCGACCGTGGCCGCGGCGCAGGAGACGGTGTACGTCCGCCGGACGCCGCCGGCCTGGCTGGGAATCAGCTACGAGGTCCAGTGGGTCCAGACGGAGGGACGGTGCGACGCCCGCGTCCTGGTGGAGAACGTCGTGCAGGGCTCCCCCGCGGAGCGGGCCGGCCTGCGGCCCGGGGACGCCATCCTGGCCCTGAACGGGGTGCCCTCCCCCGCCGGCCAGCTGGCCCGTCNNGGTGCCCTCCCCCGCCGGCCAGCTGGCGCGTCTGGCGGCGCGCCTCGCACCGGGCGACTCGGTGCGGATCCGGCTCCGCCGCGGCGGCGCCACGCGGGAGGTCACGGCCGTCGCCGGACGACGTCCCGAGCGGCCACCGACGCTGATCTTCTCCGGTCGGACCGGCGGATTCGCCGCGACCTCCGCGCCCGTCGTCCGGCTGGACGGCGACACCCTCGTGGCGATCAACGTGGCGAAGGGAGAGGCATGGACCGGCGACCGGAGCCACGGCTACTGGCTGGCGAGCGCGGACGGCCAGGCCGAGTATCGCCGGTCGTCGCCGTGGTCCCGGACCGAGCTGGACCGCCGCGTGGCGGAGCTCCTCCTGTGCGCCGATACGCTGCAGGAGGCCGCGCCGCCCGCAGCCACGGTCCGGGTCGGGCTCCACGAGGTCCAGCAGCGGGCCGACAGCCTGCGCGTGGTCATCGCCCAGCGGGCGCTGGCCCGGGACGACGGGCCCCGGATCGCCACGGTCCGGGAGCTGACCCGACGGGCGGGCGAGGCGCCCCGCGTCCAGTTCGCTCAGCCGGCGGAGTTCGAGTTCCTGGTCGAGGACTACGTCGTCACGGGGCTCCGGGGCGTGGCCGGCGCGGAGCTGACCGCGCTGGAGCCCGAGCTCGCCGAGTACTTCAGGAACGTCCGGGAGGGACTGCTGGTCCTGCGCCTCGCTCCGGGCACGCCGGCGGCCCGGGCGGGGCTCCGGCCCGGCGACGTCATCGTCGCGGCCGCCGGCCGGTCCCTGGACTCCATCACCGAGCTCCGCTCGATCCTGGCCCGGCCCCAGGCCGCGCCCCTGGAGCTCCGCGTCGTGCGACGGGGCCGCACGCTGTCCCTCACGCTGCCCCGCGACTGATCCGGCCGGCGGCGGCCAGGCCCGAGCGGATCGCCCCCTCGACCGTCGGCGTCACCAGGTAATCGCCGGCGATCGCCAGGCGCCGGGGGAGCATCGCGTCATCGAGCTCCGCGAGCCGGTCGAAATGGCCGGGCTCCGGCACGAACCCGCCCCGCAGGCGGACGAGCCGCGCGGCCCGGACGCGGTCGCTGACTCCCGGAATCAACCGCTCCACCGCCGGCAGCGTCGCGTCCAGCACAGCCCGGGGCTCCTGCTCCGCCCACCGCTCGCCCTCCCGCGGCGACGGGATCACCACCAACGCACCCCTGTCGGGGCCGCCGAGCCCCGCGCCTTTCTCCTCCTGCACGCACACCGCCGCGATCCGGTCGCCCGGCGCCTCCACCCTCGGCACCGACAGCCCGAACCAGCCGGTACGGGTCGGCCCATCGGTCACCAGCACCAGGGTGGCCGTGGACCGGGTCCGGATCCGGCCCAGCCACTCCGCTTCCGGTACCAGGCGCGCCGCCTCGGGCGGCGGCACGGCCACCACCGCCGCCTCGTGCTCGAGCTCCTCCCCGGCCGTCACGACCCCGACCCCCTCGGCGCCGATGCGGACCGCGTCCACCCGGGTCCCGGACCGTAGATCCACTCCGCGCCCCACCAGCGCCTCCGCGAGGTCCCGGGCCAGCGGGCCGGCGCCGCCGCGGATCCCCAGGACCCGCACGTGACGCCCGGCGGCCGCCAGCGCGTGGAACAGAGCCGCGCTGGTCTCCTCCGGCGTCACGCCGTAGTACGCGGCCAGCAGCGGGTAGACCAGCAGCTCCACGAACTCCCCGCCCACCTCCCGCCGGCCCCACTCCGCGATGGACTCGCCATCCAGCCCGGCCGCCGCCGCCCGCACCGGCGCGTTCAGATCCAGCGCCCCGGCGTGCCGCTCCAGGAACGGCAGGTACCGCAGCCCCAGCCGCAGCTTCAACGCCGTCGGGAGCGCCGACGACGACGCCAGGCTCGTCACCGAGCCGTACCGCAGCCCGTGCGCGCGCCCCTCCCGCCAGACCGCGTCCCGACCCGGCAGCGCGACCAGCCGGTCCCCCAGCCCGAGCCGGCCCAGCAGCATCCGCGTCCGGTCGTAGCCGTCCGACAGCAGCTGCACACCCACGTCCGCCGCCGCGCCCGCCACCGTCTCCGTCCGCAGCCCTCCTCCGGCCCGATCCCGCGCCTCGTAGAGCCGCACCCGACGCCCCGACTCCGTCAGCGACCACGCCGCCGCCAGCCCGGCCGGACCCGCTCCGATCACCGCGACCCCACCCGCTCGCTCCGCCATCCCGCGATGCTAGCACACAAAAAGCCCGCGGACCACCGGCCCGCGGGCTACACCTTCGCTTCTTCCGCCGCTACGTCACGCCGCCGTCGGCTTCCACCGCCCGAACGGCAACGTCGGCACCGGCCTCACCTTGCCCCCCCATATGAACGCCGCGATCCGGGGCTTCGTCTCCGGCTCCCCGGTCCCGCGGATCACGATCCCCGCCGGCATCCCCCGCTTCTTCACCTCACGGTCCCGCTGCTTCACGCCCCGGCTCCTTGCCCCGGTCCACACCCCACGAGGGCGCGCGGATCCCCGCGCACCACCTCCGTACAGGGCAGGGCCCGTGCCCGACAGTGCCGGTTCCCGGTAAGACTATGTGCACCAATATGTTATGACGCCTGCAACCCTTCGTTCTCATCCCCCTGTGTCCCCTCCGGGGGACGGGGCGGCGTGTCGCTTTGACACGTGCGCAGCCAGCGCCGGTAGCCGGGCAGCCCGAGCCGCTGGAAGATGAGGGCATCCACGGCGTCGCGGAGGAGGATCTCGGTCAGAGGGTACTGTCCATCCTCGGTCTCGAAGAGCCCGGTGACGGCCTCATCGGCGAGGGCGAGGAGCTCGTCGCGGGTGAGGGAGGCTTTGTAGTCCTCGATCCGGTCCTCGACCCACTGGAGGTACTGTCGCCGGGGGGAGCGGGAGCTCATGGGTCAGGGAGCGGGCAGGGAGTCGTGGGCGATATCGAGGAGGGACCGACCGGTCTGGTGGGCGCGGTCGAGGAGCTCGGAGGCGACCTCGACGAGGCGGTCCTCGCCGGCGCGGGCGCGGACGGCCCGGGCGATGGTCTGCCGGTCGTTGCGGCTGCGCTCGACGGCCCTGGTGACGCCGGCGTCGTCGGCCCACCGGCGGAAGCGGTCGAGTGCGGCTGCGAGGGCGTCCTGGAGGTCGGTGAGGCCGGCGGGTTTCGCGAGGACGTCGAAGATGGGGGGCCGGGGCATGGGGTCCGGGAGATCGTAGTGTCCCACACCGGTCAGGAGGACGATGGGTGTGGGTGCCAGCTCGAAGAGCGCGTGAGCGGCCTCGATGCCGGACCGTCGGGGCATGCGGACGTCGAGGAGGGCGACATCCACGGGGAAGCAGGCTCCGAGGGCGACGGCTTCGTCGCCGTTGCGGGCGGGGCCGAGCACGCGCAGCTCCAGGGCGTCGAGCTGGGCCCGGATCGCCATGCTGGCCAGAGGCTCATCCTCCGCGACCAGGATCAGAGCGGAGGCCGGGACGGTGCTCACGGCTGGCGCTCGCGATGGGCATCGCCGACGACGAGGGCCTCGAAGCCCCGTGCCTCGAGGCGGGCGACGAGGCGCGCCGCGGCGGCCCGATCGGCAAAGCGCCCCAGGCGGACCCGCAGGAGATCACTGCCGGACAGGCGCACCAGCCGGGGCTCGAACCCCGCCGCGCGGAGCCGCTCGACGAGGGCTCCGGCGCTCTCCCGGAGCCGGAACGCGCCGGTCTGGGCGGCGAAGGCGCCGCCCGGCGGGGCGGCGGCCGGAGCGGATCCGGGGTCGGCGGTCGGGGCCGGCGCGGGGTCCGCGGTCGGGGCGGCGTCGGCGCGGATCTCGCACGCGGCACCGGCCTCTGCCCGGAGCATGGCGGCGAGGTCCGGGTCCCGGGCCCCGTCGATGCCGGCGCGTGCGGCGGAGCAGGCGGCGGCGTAGCGGCCGGCGGCGCTGCGGGCACGGGCGAGCCAGAGCAGGCCGGAGGTGTGCTGCGCTCGGCCGGGGGTAGTCGGAGACGAGGCGCTCGAGGTAGGCGGCGGCGCGGGCGGCGTCGCCGGTGGCGAGGAGCGCCTGGCCGAGGCGGAGCAGCGCTTCCGGCGCGTGGTCGGAGGTAGGGTAGCCCAGGACGAGGGCGAGATAGTGGGGCTCGGCGCTTTCCGGGTCGGGGGCCAGCTGACCCCGGAGCATGAGGGCCCGGGCCCTGTCGGAGCCGGGCACGTCGAACTCGTCGCGGGCCGAGAACCACCGCTCGAGGGTGGAGCGGGCGGAAGCGTAGTCGCCGGCGGTGACCAGGCTGTCGACCCGGTCCAGCGTCGGGACCTGGCCGTGTGCGGTCGTGCCCGGCGCGAAGACGGTGGCGACCGCCACCGCGCCTGCCAGGATCCACCGTACGGTTCCGTTCACGCCGCCTCTCGCTGGTGCTGGAGCCGCAGAAGCAGCTCTTCCATGATCTGCCGGTCCGAGAGCGGGGCCGATTTCAGCAACCGGTCCGCCCGCGCCAGGTCCCGGAGCGCCCGCTCCAGGGCGTGGGCGCTCCAGCGGCGGGCCTGCCCGGCGATGCGCCGACCCAGCCAGCGCTGGTGTGGCGGCAGCTCCGACTCCAGAGCCGAGCGCCCCCCCGTGACGTACAGCGCCAGCCGCAGGAACTGGTTGCCCAGCCCGATCACGAGCCCCACCCCGCTGTCCCCGGTGTCCAGGAGCACGGGGAGCCCCGCGCGAGCCTCGTCGAAGCGGCCCTCCGCCACCAGGTCCATCCACTCCCAGCGGTCCTGGCGCGGAACCACGCCCACGACCTGCTCCACGTCCGCTCGGGTGAGGGTCCGCCGCTCCCCCACGTACTCCCGGAGCTTCTCCAGCTCCCGGACCAGCAGCCCGAGGTCGGGGCCGACCGCCGTCGCCATGGCCCGGGCCGCCTCCGCTTCCAGCTGCAGCCCTTCCCGCTCCGCCCAGGCCATGAGCCAGCCGGGCAGGTCGGCCTCGGACAGCCGCGAGAACTTCACCGCCGTGGCGTCCTTCTCCAGCGTCTTCCACAGCTTGGCCTTGCTCCCGCCGGTGTCCGCCAGCAGGACCAGTGCCAGGCCCGGCGGCGGCGAGGCCGCCACCTCCTGCAGCAGCTTCCGGAACGTGGCGCTGCCCGCCAGGCTCTCCGTGTCCCGTACCACGACCACCCGCCACTCCGCCATCATGGGAGGCGTCTGGATCAACGAGGCGAGGGTCTCCGCTTCCACCTCCCCGCCCCGGACCTCGTCCATGTTGAAATCCCGGGTGCCCGGGTCCAGGTGGGCCGCCACGACCTCCCGGGCCGCCAGCCGCTTCAGGTGATCCTCTTCGCCGTGCAGAAAGAAAACGCCTCCCCGCTCTCCTTCGCGGAGCTGGCGGGTGAGGCGCTCGTGGCTCAGGGCCGGCATCAGGTCAGTCGAGCGTTCGTCGTCTGGAGGTCGTGGCGGTCAGGGACGGCCGCTCCCGCTCGACGCGGTACGCGGGGGGGCCGGTCACGAGTGGAGAATACGACGAGGCGATCCCCCGGTCCACCCTCTCCGCCGGCCACGCCCGCGGAACCGCCACGCCCGTGACCGGGAACGCCGGGGGACCGGTCCGGTCCGGCATCGCCGGGGCCGCCGGCGCCGTCGGGCCCGGCACCACCTCGCCGAGCGCCATGCGCATCAACTCCCCGGTCGACGAATCCGTCCGGGCCCGGGCCAGCAGCCCCAGCGACGACAGGGCCACCAGGAGCAGGGTCGCCCCCACGGCCGCCACCGTCGCCGTCCCGGGCGCCGGGTGCCGTCGGGGGAGCTCGCTCCAGAGTCGACGCGTCAGCCGCGGCACGAAATCCTCCGACGGCCTCGGCGCCGGGATCTGCCGGGCCAGCATCCGCCCCTTGCGCAGCACGCGGTCGTAGCGGGCGCACGACCCGCACGCGGCCATATGCGCCCGGAACCGCTCCACCTCGATGGGTGGGATCAGGCTGTCATCGTAGTCCGAATATCGGCCCAGAAATTCCCGGCAGTCCATGGCCCTCGGCTCGGTTGATGTCGCTGCCTGCCATCTACCGGGGGCGGCCGCCAAAGGTTCCTCACCGAAATGCACGAGACCCGCCGCTCCCCCTGCCAAGAAGAGCCACGGGCCCCGTGTCCTGCCCCCGGGCCGTTACCCGGGCCACCGGGCACGCGGCATGGCCGATCCAGCCGACCACCCGCGCGCACTCCGCTCCGTCAGTCGATCAGCGGCGCGATCCGCTCCGCGAACGCGTTCCGCGCCCGGTTCAGACGGCTCTTCACCGTGCCCAGGTTCACCCCGGTGATCTCCGAGATCTCCTCGTACGTCTTCCCCTCCAGCTCCCGCAGCACGAACACCACCCGATGATGCTCCGGCAGCTCCGCCACCGCCTCCTCCACCCGCGCCCGCAGGTCCCGCTTCCGGAACAGGTCGTCCGGCTTGTACCGATGATCCTCCCACTCCAGCGGACGATGATCCGCCTCCCAGTTCTTCTTGATCGTCTGGAACAGCACCAGCGGGTTCCGCGACCGGTTGCGCAGCTCGTTCTTCGCCAGGTTCCCCGCGATCGTGTACGCCCAGGTCGAGAACTTCCGGTTCTGATCGTACCGATGCAGGTGCTTGTACACCCGCACGAACGTCTCCTGAACCAGGTCCTCCGCCCGGTCCCGATCCCCGATCATCCGGTGGATGAAGTTCAGCAGCCGCGCATGGTACCGGTCCGCCAGCACCGTGAACGCCCGCGCCTCCCCCGCCAGCGATGCCGCGGCCAGCTGGGGATCGTCCATCGCCGCCAGCTCCTGACCCCGAGTCCGGACCTCGGGCTTCTGGATCCGTAGCGCTCGTGCCATACGCCCCCTCCTTCCACCGCCGGGACTCCGCTCCCGGTCCGCGATCGGACGGCACCACGCCGCCCCCGGTCCTGCGTTCCGTTCGCCCTCTACAGGGGCACACCCCGTACCGGACGGTCAGGATCCTGTAAAACATTGCATACCAACGACTTATGGCAAACCCACCTGACAGGTAGGGGTCGGAAGTGTCACGAATCGAGGACAGTCCCGGTCCCGGGGAGAGGACAGTCCGCGGGGGCGGGGGGTCAGCGGGGGCGGCCCGGGAGCGTCCTGGCCGTCGGGGAGCGGTATCTACACCGGAACGTCCGCCAGCGGATCCCAGGGCGTGGCGGAGACGCAATGCGGACACGGTGAGGACGATGACCCACGGCAGGAGGGACGTGAAGCGTGGCACGTTGAGGTCGGCCTTACGGTGAGATCCGCGGTGGGACCGCGGGCGNNGTTCCTCACTCCCCCTCAGGCCCGGGGTCACCGGGAGCCGGTGGGGACCGGGGGCGGCCGCGGCGCGGTGGGAGGCTACCTCGGGGGGCGGCCCCGGGGGACGCCCCGGGGCCGCGGCGCCCGGAGGCCGACGGGCTCTCCGGGTCGACGGGGCCGCTTTCAGTCGACGGGCGCCACTCCGTGACGGCGGGGCTCAGTGGTGGGCGTTCGCGCGCTGGAGCTCGGGGAACCGGGGGTGGTCCAGGAGGGGCCGCCAGGCCCATCCGACCTCGGCGCCGATGCCGAAGGCGTGTCGGGGATCGGCCGCGATGAGGCGGGAGAGGATCTCGATGGCCTCGTCCTCCTCGCCGTTGAGGACCCGCATCTGGGCCTCGAGCCAGCGAAGGTCGTTGGCGACGTCGACGTCGGGGTTCACGTCGGCGCGGGCGCGATCCAGGACGGCGGTGGCGCTGTCCCGGAGCCCCGCCCGGGCGAGAACGCCGGCCACGGTGATGCGGGCGTTGAGGCGCTCGTATTCGCGGCTGTTCGGATCGGCGGCGGCCTCGACGTCGGCGGCAATGCGCCAGGCACGCTCGGGATCCGGCTCCATGGCCCCGGCGACCATGAGGTTGAGGGGGCAATTGACGAATCCGGGATCCTCGGGGAACCGGGCGAGGGCGATCTCGCACCACTTGCGGGCCTCGGTCCAGTTCTCGAGGTCGTAGTTGCCGGCGTAGAGCCGCCAGAGGATGTCGTCGGCGGAGTCGAGGTAGGCGTCGGCGTCGTAGGCGCGCTGTGCGGCGAGGACGCCGCGGGTCAGGGACTCGGTGCGGAAGTAGAGGGAGGAGAGCATGCTGTGGGCGCTGGCGAGGGTGGGGTCGAGGCGAACCGCGCGCTCGAGGTCCTCGCGGCCCTGGGCCAGGAGGCGCTCCTTCTCGGCGTCATCGGGGACGACGTTCAACAGGAACTTCCAGTACCGGAGCGTCCCGCGGCTGGCCAGCGCCTCGGCGTCGGTGGGATCGATGGCCAGCGCGTCGTTGGCGAGGTCGATCCCCCGGTCGATGTACCGGGTGGTCTCCACCGGCCGGTTCGGGACGAGGCGGCTCCGCTGGTACTCGATCCGGCTGCGGAGCACGGTCGGCCGGGCCCACAGGGTATCGGCCTGCTGCGCGCTGGCGAGGAGGTCCTGGGCTTCGTCGAACTTCGTGAAGGCGGCCTCCAGGTCACCGGCCCCGGCCAGGCGCTCGCCGTCGCGCCGCAGCTTCTCGGCCCGCTGTGCGAGCGTCCACGCGGTGAGGTTGGTCTCGGCCGCGCCGCGGGCGATATCCACGTGCTCCCCGAGCTTCTGCCGCAGCAGCCGGCTGCCTTCCGCGCCGAGCTCTCCGACCAACTCCAGGATCTCTTCCGGGGTCCGGGGCTCCAGGGTGACCCGGCCGTCGGGCAGGGGCGTGCCGCTGGCGCCGTCGTAGAGCTGCAGCGTGACACGCAGCCGCTCGCCGACGGGCTCCACGACGCCGCCGACCAGCGTGCCGGCCGCCAGCGCCGCCGCGACGCTGTCGCGGGAGACGCCGGTGCCCTGGAAAGGCGCGACGCCGTTCCGGCTGATGACATCCAGCGCGGGGACGGCGGCGAGCTGCTCGATGAGGGCCTCGGTGAGGCCGTTGGCGATGTGCTGGTTCTCGCTCCCGGTCGACGTGTCCTCGAAGTAGAGGACGGCCACTCGGTTCGGGTCGGGGCCGAAGTCGGCCAGATCGACCTCGGGCGCGGTGAAGCGAGACACGGTGAACCCGCTGAAGCCGAGGGCCCCGAAGGCGAGAATGAGCAGGATCGCGATCTCCGAGCGGGGGGCCCGCTGCTTCCCCTTCTCCCCGTGGTGCCATCCGATCAGGAAGGCGGCCGGAATGCCCACCATGAACCAGATGAGGGCGATGTAGTAGACCAGCTCGGGCACGACGTTCCGGTCCGCGAACTGGTCGACCACCTCGAGGAAGATCCAGCCGGCGGCCAGGTACGAGACCACGATCTGGACGAGCCGGCGTTCCTTGAGTTCCTGGAAGATCCCCACGCTGCTACCGCTTCTCTGTGAACTGCCCAATCGGCGCGTGCCCGCGCCACGAAAATATAGGGGTGCCGGGGACCGCCGGTCCCCGGCACCCGGGTCGCGGACGGGCCCGCTACGACCCGACCCGGTTGATGATGAACTTCACGGTGAGACTCGCGTTCTCTCCGTTGTAGATCCGGTCATCGATCCGTTCGATCTTCCCACCCTTCGTGACCTCGATGGGGTCGGAGTATCCGATGGTCGTGCCCTGGAGCAGGACCTGGACGTACACGGTCGTGCCCAGGGGCGTCTTGGTGTCCCGCGGCTTCCAGGAGTCGATGGTCTGGTAGAACTTGCGGCCGGTCTCCTGCACGAGCCGCAGGTCCTGGGGGCTGAACGCCATCAGGGCACTCCCGGCATCGCACGGCCTCGCCGCCTCCTCGCAGATGTAGACCGTGGGCGCGAACAGCTCGTCGGTCTGAGCGGCCTTGCCCTCGTCCAGCGGCTCCAGGAACGTCGGGTAGAAGGCGAGGGCGTCGCCCGCCCAGTCGGCGCGCCCGATCTCCCGACCGTCGTAGATCACGACCGCGTAGATCGTGTACGTGCCGGGGGAGGTGGGCAGGACGGCGTTGATCTCCGCCAGGCCGTTCTCGTCGGTCGTCGCCTGACAGGGCACGGAGCCGCCCGCGCCGTCGACGCACACAAGGGCGAAGTCGTCGGAGCGGAACTCGACGGTGACGCCGGCGATCGGCTCGGCGGACGCGCCGTCATCGTGATGCGACGGCGAGGTCACCGCGACCTCGAGGGGTACGGTGCCGCCGGCGAGCCCGGCGAAGTACGAGTCGGCGGCGGTCACGATCAACTGCAGGATCCGCTGGAAGTGGCTGGTCCGCTTCGTGTTCCCGGTCAGGGTGCCGCCGTCGCCCGCGTACAGGGAGCTGGGCTCGATCCCGACGAGTCGCAGCGCCGGCCGGACCACGCCGTCCAGCAGCGCGGAGAGTCCGAATCCGGTCGCGGACGCGTCGGGGGACGGGCAGAGCTGGTCCTCGAAGGCGGGCGTCGCGGATTCCGGCACCAGCGCGGTCTCGTATCCGCCGCCGGGCAGCGAGGAGCGACGGAAGATCCCGGTGAGGGGCAGGAATGCCTCGGGCACGTCGTCGGCGCAGAACTGGACCTTCACGGCCTGGGCGAACTCCTCCGTGTAGAACACGAACTGGGTCGCGTCTCCCGTGTCGACCTCCTTCACGAGCTGCCAGACGTAGCAGGGCTCGAAGGGGATCCCGTCGACGCCATCGCTGGGCAGCGTGACGCACGGCGCGCCTTCCGGCAGCTTCTCCTGGACGAACAGCCAGCGCTCCTCCTCCGTGGGGACCGGCTCCGCGGTGGAGCACTGCGGCGCCCAGTCCAGGGGGAAGGACGCGCCGGCGTGAGGCGTGCGGAACGTGCCTCCCAGACAGGTCACCTCGAAGGCGAAGCAGTCCAGGCCGTCGCAGCCGGCGCCGACCTCGACGATCAGCTTGATCGGGAAGTTCTTGCCCGCCGTGTAGCCTACTACGCGGTCCGGATCCAGCTTCGTCGACGAGTTGTCTTCGAGGATCGCGTCGAAGTAGGCCGCCGTCTCGTACTCGACCGCCAGTCCCGAAGCGGGATCGTAGACCAGGTCCGGCATCAGGACCGTGACGCGGAACGCTTTGCCGGCGTCCCCGGCGCTGGTGTTCCAGCCCACGCTGAACATGCTGTCGACGGTCGCCGGCTCGCCGGGCCCGGGCGTCACCTGGATGAACGTGCTCCCGTCGTGGGCCGCATCGGTCTCGAACCAGGCCACCAGCGGCTCCAGGCAGCTCGCCGCCTCGATGTTGTCCTCGTTGAGCTCGCCTGCCACATCGAGCTCGCAGATCTCGACCCGCGGGTCCGCGCTCAGGTCGAAGTCGCCCGTCCGGACGACCGTGCTCCCGTCGTAGATCGGCGGCAGCAGGAACACGCCCGAGCCCGCGAACTCGGCGTCGCGGGCGTCCAGGATCCTCCTGGACTCGTTCGGGGGCTCCAGCAGGGAACGGGCGGCATCGGCGTCGCAGCCGACGAGCGCGCCGAGACAAAGGACCGCAACAACCGGGGAGACGCGGTTCATGCAACCTCACACGTTTGGGGCCCGCCGCGGCGCGATCCGCCCGGTGAGGAAAGCCATCACCGGACGGTGCCAGGGGGTTATGCCGCGGCGGAGTAGCGTAATGATGGCCGGGGAAGACGCGGCGCGCGTACAGCTGGGTTGCGAAGATTTGCCCCCTCGTTGCATGAGCCGTGGGCGCAAGTCTTCGACACGGGAAGGCAACGTGGAGAGGCCGCCGAGGAGTGTGGGAGCCGGGGAGCGGATGGAGCGGGTACGGGGTCGACGGTCGACGGGGGGGCCGGGCCGGGCCCCGGCGGCCTATTAGGCGTCCATGTCGGCGTACGAGGACGGCCGCACGCCGAACGCGTCGAGGAACCGGTTGGAGAAGTGAGAGACGCTCTTGAACCCGACGGAGTAGGCGATGGAGCTGACGGAGCCGGCGCCGGCGGCGAGGAGCTGGGCGGCGCGTTCGAGCCGGATCCGCTTGATGAGGTCGGACGGGCTCTCGCCCAGAAGTTCCCGGAGGCGGCGGTAGAGCTGGCTGCGGCTCTGGGCGGTGTCGCGGGCCAGGCGCTCGACGCTGTACGTCTCGTCGGCGATGTTGGTCTCGATGGCGGTCCGGACGCGGTCGAGGAAGTCGTCGGCCGCGGACCGGACCTGGACGGTCTCGGCGTGGAGGCTCCGGGGCTCCTCGGCGAGCCGCTCGCGCAGCCGTTCGCGAGACGCGATGAGGTTGGCGGTCCGGGCGAGCAGCTCCTCGGCCCGGAACGGCTTGGTGAGGTAGTCGTCCGCCTGGTGCTCGAACCCCGATAGGCGGTCCTCCGGGGCGGCCCGGGCGGTGAGCAGGACGACGGGGATGAGCTCCGTCTCCGGGTCCTGCTTGATCGCGCGGCAGAGGCCGAAGCCGTCCATTCCGGGCATCATGAGGTCGGACAGGACCAGGTCGGGCCGCTCGACGCGGGCCATCTCCAGCCCCTGGCGCCCATCGGCCGCCTCCAGCACCCGGTACCGGGAGGCGAGGTGCTGGCGCAGGTACGCGCGCACGTCCTCGTTGTCCTCCACGATGAGGACGGTGGCCCGGCCGGTGCCGGGCGGGCGGATCGGGGCCGGGCCGTCGGCGTCGGCGTCGGGAACCGTGGCGGGGGGAGCCGCGGGTGGGGAGAGCCGCGGGGGTGTACGCGCGGACAGGGCGGAGGGCACCGGATCCGAGGCGAGGGCGGGACCCCGCAGGGGGAGCGTGGCCGTGAAGGTGCAGCCGGCCCCCTCCTCGCTTTCGACCTCGAGGGTCCCGTCGTGAAGCTCGACGAGCTCCCTGGCCAGTGCCAGCCCGATCCCGCTGCCCGCCGGGAGCCGTTCCTCGTCCTCGCCCCGGTGGAACCGGTCGAACACCCGGTCGAGCTCGGCAGCGGGGATGCCCGGCCCGCTGTCCCGTATGCTCATCCTGGCGCTGGTCCCGTCCGTGTCCACCCGCACCCCTACGGTTCCACGTTCGGGGGTGAACTTTATGGCGTTGGACAGGAGATTCGAGAACACCTTTCCCAGGTGCTCGGGGTCCCCGTGTATGGTGACGGGCTCGGTCGGGAGGTCGACGTCGAGGCGCAGGCTCCTGCGGGCGGCGAGGGGGGCGAGCTCGCCGGTCCGACCCTCGACCAGGGCCGTCAGATCGAGCTCCCGGACGTGCAGGGGGAGCCGCCCGGCCTCGAGTCGCGCCAGCTCCAGGATCTGGTTGATCAGCTCGAGGAGGCGGGCCGCGTTGCGCCGCGCCATGCGGACCTGGTCCGTCTGGGACCGGTCGAGCTCGCCGTAGAGCCCGGCCAGGAGGTCGTCGAGGGGACCGAGGGCGAGCATGAGGGGGGTCCGGAACTCGTGGCTGATATCGGCGAAGAGCCGGCTGCGGGCCTCGACGGCCGCCGTCGCTTCGCGGTAGAGCATGGCGTTGTCCAGGGCCTGCGCGCCGCGGCCGGCCAGGTCTTCGGCGATGGCGAGGTCGACGGGGGAATAGGGGCGACTGGTCGCCGAGGCTCCCAGACTGATGGCGCCGAGGACCTCGCCGCGGGCGACCAGGGGCACGACCATGAGTGAGCGGATTCCCAGGTCCTGGAGCGTCGTGGTGCCCCCGCCCTCCCCCCGGGCGGGGAACCGGGGGTCGTTGCGGAGGTCGGGCACGACGATGGCCTCGCGGGTGCGAATGGCGGCCTGGACCCTGGCCAGCTCCGGGCCCCCGTCGGAGGGGAGCGGCCCCGGCCGGGCGAGCCGGGCCTGGCAGGCGGGATCGGCGTGCACGCCGGCCACCCGCCTGAGCTTCCCGGTCTGGCCATCCACGACGTCGACGAGGCAACAGTCCGAGAGGAAGGGGACGGACAGGCGGGCGAGGTTGGTGAGGGTCGCGTCGCCGTCGAGTGAGGTGTCGAGCAGGGCGCTGGCCCGGGCCAGGAACGCCTGGACTTCCTCGCCCCGCCGGCGCGTGGTCACGTCGTGCATGGAGCTCATGACCCGGACGGGCTCGCCGGCGACCGAGCGGACGATGCGAGCCCGGTCGAGGACCACGGCGTAGTCTCCGTCGCCCCTGCGGAACCGGTACTCTCCGCTCCACGCGTCGCCGGCGCCCTCGAGGACGCCGTAGAGCCCCCGCACGACCGTGTTCCTGTCATCGGGGTGGATGCGGCCGCTCCACCACTCGATGCCGCGGCCCAGCTCGGCCGGGACGTAATGGAAGGCCGGGGCCGCGGAAGGTCCCCACGTCACCGTGCCCGTGGTCACGTCCCAGTCCCGGAACACGTCCGTGCTGGCCTGCGCGATGAGCCGGTACCGCTCCTCGCTGGCCCGCAGCCGCTTCGCCGCCCGCTGCTGCTCGGTGATGTCCTGGACCATGCCGATCACCGCCGGTTCCCCGTCCAGCTCGATGCGGGTGCCGTGGATCTGGACCTGGATGACCTGGCCGTCCTTGCGCAGCGCCCGGAACGCGTAGGTGTCTTCCAGCTGCTCCCCCGCGATGCGGCGGCTCAGATTGGCCCGGACCAGCGCGCGGTCCTCTTCGGCGATGAGGTCGACGACGCTGACCTCGTTCAGCAGCTCGTCGGCCGAGTACCCGAAGATCTCCTCGAACCGGGGGTTCACGTAAACCAGGCGCTCGCCCCGGATGATGTGGATCCCGACCAGCGAGTGCTCGACCAGGCTCCGGAACCGCATCTCGGCGGCGCGCAGCTCCGTCTCCGCGGCGACCCGGTCGGAGATGTCCCGGTTGATCCCGAGCGCGCCCACCGGCTGCCCGTCATCGTCGAAGAGCGGGACGACCGAGGACTCGATCCACCCCTGGCTCCCATCCTTCCGCAGCAGCCCTACCTCTCCCTGCCAGCGTCCGTCTCTCTCCACGGCCGTGAGCACCTCTTCCAGCACGCGCTCCTGCTGCTCCGGGACGTGGAGGATGGACACCGGCCGGCCGAGGATCTCCTCGCGGGTATAGCCGTAGAGCAGCTCCGAGCCCCGGTTCCAGTCGACGACGCGGCCCTCCATGTCGGTGACCACGACCGCGTCGAACACGTTCTCGAAGGCGTGGGCCCGGGCGCGCTGGATCAGGTCCGTGTACATCGACGTCCGTACGCCCGCGTCGGATTCCGCGACCGCCGGCCGGTCGGATGGAGCGGTCGCGGGCGGGTCGGCTCGACCGGGGTGGGCGCGCGGCGCGGTCGCCATCAGGCGTCCAGCGCGGCGCGCACCACCGCAACGACCGGGGAGATGCGGTTCATGGGGCTCGGATCGAGGCTCGCCACGGCGGGGGCCGCCGGCGGGTTCAGCTCCACCGGCGACGCCCGGGGGGTACCGCGGCGCCAGGACGACAGAATCACATCGTACGGCGATCCTGTCAATGACAGCGCGACAGAGAGGGGGTCTCCCGACCGGGACGCCCGGGGTGTCGGCGGTGGTCGTCCTCAGTTCGCGAGGCGCCACTCCGTGACGGTGGCGAAGGGTCCCGCCGGGTCGACCTCGACCCCCTGGAGATCGTTCCTCACGGCCAGGAGCCGCGGAATGTAGATGGTGTAGAGGGTCGGGACGTCCTCGGCGATCCGGCGCTGGAGCTCGTGGTAGATCGAACGACGGGCCTCGGGGTCGATCGTCCCGGCCAACCGGTCGACGAGGGAGTCGACGCGGGGGTGGCTGTACCCTGCCAGGTTGGAGAATCCCTCGGAATGGATGTCGCTGTAGGGGTCGTAGGCCTGCACCTTGACCGGGGACAGGGTCATCGCCATGACCGCCGGCCGCTGCTCCGGGTCCTGGAGCATGCCCATGTACGCGGAGGCCTCCATCAGGCGGAGATCGACCTCGACGCCCACGCGCCGGAGCTGCCCCTGCACGAGGGTGAGCATGTCGCGGAACTGCTGCGGTCCCGTAATGGTGAGCCGGAGCGGCCGACCGGCGGCGTCGGTCCGGATCCCACCGCCTTCGCCCAGCCTCCAGCCCGCGCTGTCCAGGAGGACGCCGGCCCGCCCGGGGCTGGCATCCGGCTGGAGGATCGTATCGGAGCGGAACGGGCTCGAGCGGGGCATGAACGTGCCGGCGGGCTCGGCCAGGGGCGAGTTCAGCCGGGCGATCTCCGAGCGATCGAGTGCCGCCGAAAAGGCGCGCCGGACCTGGACGTCGTCGAGGGGGGGCCGATCGACCCGGAGTGCGATGATCTGGACGCCGTACGGCCCGCTCACGACGTTGCGGACGGACTCGACGTCCTCGACCCGCGACGCTATGCCCGGTTCCGTGACACACGCACCGACGTTCCCGGTCCGCAGCTCCACCAGCTGGGAGGTGAGCTCTGGGATGGGCCGCAAGACGATCCGGTCCAGGGTGCCGCGTCCGAGGTCCTCCGGGAACCGGTCGCTGCGGCGCAGGAGGATGCTGCCGTCGGTCCGGCGCTCCACGAACTCGTAGGGCCCGCTCCCCACGGGCTCCCGGTGGAACGGGGCCCGGCCGAACTCCTCCGGCGAGAGGTCGGCGAGCCGGTGCCGGGGCAGGACGGGCAGCTGCGCGAGGGCTTCCATCATGCCCGCGTCCGGCTCGCTCAGCCCCAGCACGACGACGCCCGGGGATGGCGTGTACACGGTATCGAGGCGGGCGAAGTCCTGCCCTTGCCAGTACGCGTACTCCGGGTCGGCCGCCGCGCGGATCGTCCACACCACGTCCCCGGCCGAGACGGCCTCCCCATCGTGCCAGACGACGTCGTCGCGGAGCGTGAGCTCCAGCTCCCGCAGGTCGTCGCTCCATGCCCATTCCCGGGCCAGCCCCGGCCGGAACTCCGCCCCTTCGCCGTAACGGACGAGGGGGGTGTACAGGACCGGCAGGAGATCCGCGGCGAGGACAGCCGGCGAGGTGAAGGGATCGAGGGCCTCCGGCTGGTTCCCCAGACAGACGACGACCGTCCCTCCCGCCGCCCCGGGATCCGCGCCATCGCCTCTCCCGGTCTCGCCACAGCCGGTGACGAGGAGAAGGGCCGCCAGCGCGGGCCACGCGGCGCGGGCGAGCCGGTGCCATCCCCGCCTCCGGGTCCTGCGCCCCTCCAGTGCGTTCATTCCCGTCCTCCCTCGCGCTCCAGAATGGCCTCCGCCCGGGTCGCCATGGGCCCGGCCCCAAGCTCCCGGAAGGTCTCCAGTGCCCGTGCCGCGAGCTCCCGGGCATACTCCGGCTCGCGGCCGAACAGGGCCTCCGCCGCGTCCACGCGGAAGCGGGCCAGGACGTAGGGGTCCTGGCCCTCCACCTCCCCGAACAGCTGCTCGAACAGCGTTCTCGCGCCCTCCACCTCGCCCGTCGCGGCCGCCAGCCGGGCGGAAAGCTGCGTGAGGGGGACGCGGCTCTCGCTCACGGCATCCTCCTCCGCGGCGAGAATCGCACGGGCGGCTCTCTCGGCCGCCAGGGCCCCCTCCAGGTCCCCCTGCTCGAGGCGAACCATGCCGATGCCGCACTGGGCCTCGAGCTGCTCGATGACGTATCCCGTGGCCTGCGCCTTGGCCAGCAGCTCCCTCCACCACGCCTCGGCCGCCTCCCATTCGCCCCGGTCCTGGTGCAGCTCTGCGAGGTTGAACAGCGGCGTCAGCATGCAGGCGGGGGAGGAGAGCCGCTCCCCGATCCGGAGCGCCTCGAGCAGGGCCTCCTCCGCCTGCCCGTCGTCCCCGGTCATCATGAGGATACGCGCCAGGTTCGTCCGGGCCGCGGAGGAGCCGTCCGGATTCACGACCTCGTCGAACGCCGAGACGGCCTCCGCGAGCTGCGTCTCCGCCCTCCGGAAGTCCCCGAGGAACACGTGGGCCAGCGCCAGGTTGATCCAGCAGGCGGCCTCCTGATTCCGGTCGCCCAGCTCGCCGTACACCTCCGCAGCCGACCGCAGCATCCCCATGGCCTCGTCCGGCCGCCCATCGAAGGTCAGGGAAACCCCGAGCATCATCCGGCCCCGGGCCCCGAGCCAGGGATCCTCGAGGGCCTCGGCCAGCGCCAGGGCTTCCTGGGCCAGGACCACGTCGACGGCCTCGGTCGTGCCCGGCAGGTCGATGAGGTGCCAGATGATGCGACACTCCTCGGCCCGCTGGCCCAGCCGGTGGGCCTCGTCCCGGAGCGACTCCATGTCCTTCAGGATCTCGCCCAGGGGCCGGGTCCCCTGGTTGCGCTGGGCCAGCAGCCGCTTGTGGCGCAGGACCAGCCCCCGGTGCCGGTCCCCGTCGACACGCGCGAGCGCCTCGTCGAGGGCGTCGATGGACTCGGCGTACCGCCCGATGGCCAGGTACGCTTCGCCGAGCTGCTGATAGGCCTCGGAGCGCTCCTGCTCCGTCTCGGCGTTGCGCAGCGCTCGCTCGATCTGCTCGAGGGCGTCCCAGTGGGCATAGACCTGCCGGGCCCGCTCGGCCGCGGCCAGGGCGTAGGCGAAGGCCTTCGCCGCGCGACGCCCCTCCTCGAAGTGGATGGCCAGCTTGTGGGCGACCAGCGGCACCTGTGTTCCCCAGATCTCCTCCAGGATCTCGCCCATCCTCCTGTGCAGGAGGATCTTCCGTTTGCCATGGAGACCGCTGTGGAGCACGTTCTGGATCAGGGAGTGGCTGAACCGGTAGACGCTGGCGAGCCCCTCGGCCGGCTGGCCCCCGCTCTCCTTCGTCTGGATCAGCCTGTGGATCCGCTCGAGGGGGTCCAGGATCTCCTTCAGCTCCCCTTCCTGGATGTCGAGCAGGCGGGCCAGGCTCAACGAGTCGAACTCGTTGCCGTCCACGCTCGCGTACTCCAGGACGCGTCGATCGTCCTCATCGAGCCGGTCCAACCGCTTGGCGATGGTGCTCTCGGTCGACCGCGGGATCTCCACTTCCGGCGGGACCTCGACCATGTCGAGCTCACCATGGACCGCGCGGGCGTACCCCTGGTGCTCGAGCCAGTCGAGCAGTTCCTCGAAGAACATGGCGTTGCTGCCACCCCGCCGCTCCAGCCAGTCCAGCAGCCGCCGGGTCGCCGGGGCTCCCGTCCGGGACTCGATCAGCGCCCCGAGGGCGGCGCTGTCCAGGGGGCCGAGGACCACTTCCTCGGCGACGCGGTCACGCTCGAGGGCCCGTCGCGCTTCCCGCATGGGGTGATCCGACACATCGATATCGGCCGGACGATAGGTGCCCACGATCAGGACCCGTCGGTCCGTGACCTGGCGCCCGAGGTGGGCCAGCAGGGACACCGTGGCGCGGTCCGCCCAGTGCAGGTCGTCGATCACCAGGACGATGGGCCGCTCGTCCGATGCCGCGAGGAAGAGCTGGGTGTACTGGAAGAACAGCGCTTCCTCGCTGGGTGCCGACCGGCCGCCACCGCCCTCGAACGCGGTCCGGAGCTCGGAGGCCGTCGCCATGCCCGCCGCCAGCGCCTCGCCGGCCACGGGGATGGCCGCCACCCAGAGCGGCGCGATATCCCGCGCCAGCTCTTTCAGCCCCCGGTCCTTCCCGCCCGCGCGCTTCAGCTCGGACGCCGTCGCCATGCCCGCCGCCAACGCCTCGCCGGCGACGGGGATGGCGGCGACCCAGAACGGCGCGACCTCCTTCGCCAGGTCCCCGAAGCTGCGACCCTTCCGCCCTTCCATCTCGACCGCGAGGTGTCGGAACGCCTCCACGAACGGCTGGAAGGGCTCGCCGGCGCCGTACTGCTCCGAGCACCCGGCCCGGATCACCAGGCCGTCCGGCCACCGTTCCGGGACCTCCTCCAGGAACCGTTCCACGAGCGTGCTCTTCCCCGCTCCCGCCTCCGCGGAAAGGAAGACCACGCGGCCCCGCCCCTCCCCCGCCGCCTGCAGGCGGTCCCGGAGCAGGCCCATCTCCTCTCCGCGGCCGACGAACCGGCTCAGGACGGGGTCCCCGCTCATCGCGATCGTGTCAGAAGTGGTCTCATGGCAGGTCTCCGGGCGCGGGGGGAGGCGGCACGGGGCCGCCCGGGTCGGGACGCGGCACGGGGCCGCCCCGGGTCGGGACGGCCCCGTACGAAGCTCGCGGCCCGCGGAGCATCAGCCGCCGATGCGCCACCGCGATCCCTCGCCCAGCGTGGACTCGCCCCACAGGCACTGCTGCACCCCGTCGACCTCCAGGAGCTCGGGGTGCTCGATGAAGAACCGGGCCGCGTTCAGCCCGCTCTTGGACGGGTTGACGGTGTCGTGGGTGGTCTCGGCGGTGAACGACACCTGCTGGTCGAGGGGCACGCCGTCGACCACGACATGGAACTCCCACTCGCTGCCCACCTGGCGGCAGCCGTCGGTCAACGTCAGGCCGAAGGCGGCGACGGCATTCCCCGTCAACTCCCCGACGAAGCACTGGCCGCTGGCGTCGATTCCGAAATCCACGGACGCGGTCTTGTTGCCGCCGTCCAGGCCCTTGAACCGGAAGTCGATGCTACCCTCCTGGGGCGTCTCCGTGGGTTCGTCCAGGACGGTGACCACGACGACCTTCTCGTCCTCCCACTCCAGCGTGGAGCTCCGGAGACCTTCCTGGTCCGGCCCCCCCACGAACCCGCCGTACCCGTAGACCACTCGCAGGATGTCCCAGGCGACCGAGGCGGGATCGGCCTCCTGCCCGTCCACGACGGTCGTCTCATCGCAGATCAGGTTCGAAGCGAACCCCGTCACATCGCCGGCCGCTGTCGCGGACCCGGACCAGACGTAGGTCTGGAGGATGTTGTGGGCGTCGAACTCGGACCAGACCGCCTCGAGGAAGAGAGGGTTGATCCCGTCCGCCCCCGTTGCCACCGAAGCGGTCAGGGTCGCCTTCCCCTTGTCCGCGGGGACGATATCGCCCGAATTCGTGAACGCCGTCGAGTGGACGAACGCCGGCGCCTTCACGTTCGGCGTGGCGCACAGCCCGCCGAAGTCGCCGACCACCTTGGCACAGTCGAAGTCGGTCAGGACGCTCGCCAGCGCGCCGCCGACCGGTTCACCATCGGTGTCCGTGACCGTGAGGTCGATCTCGACGGCGTTGGCCGTGCTGTACTGGACCGGAACGTTCTTGTAGCTGCTGGGAGGCACCAGGCACGGGGTGGTCGTCGCGTAGTACCAGTCCGGCACGAAGTCCCGGACCTCCGTGCAGCCCGTCCCCGACAGGATGCGCGGGGCGATCGCCGGGCTCGGAAGGAACGAAGCCAGATCCAGCGCCGCGAAGTCCAGCTGCGGCGACAGCGGCCAGATCAGCAGGTACGGGAACTCCGGGCCCAGCTGGTAGCGGAACGCGGGATAGATCTGCTGCCCCGATTCGAGACCCGTCACCTCCAGCACCCCGTCGCCGAGGTCGTCGAAGCAGATCAGCCCCCGGACCGGGTCGCTGATCGTCATGACCGTGTACGGAGCCGGGTCGCCGTTCGGAAGCGTGACGACCGCGGAGAACGACTTCTTGCCGGTCCCGCACACCGTCGGGTCGGTGACGTCGACCAGCGCGGCGGCCGCGCCCTCCGGCGCGAGCCGATCCGACCGGTCCAGCTCCGTGGGGGGCTGGTCGCAGGCGACGAGGAACGCGGAAAAGACGAGCAGGATGCCGCCGAACCTCAGGGCACGGGGCAGTACGGCGAGAGCAGGGGGTAACATCTCGGCCTCCAGCTTCGGGGAGAGCGCGACTGATGGATAGTCCGCCGCGGGTCCCGGCACCGGACGGGTATCCGTCGACACCGGGACTCCTACGGTATATGTGGTATTGCGCAATGTCAACGAAATCCCGGACAGATCGGGCGGCGGGGTGTCGGGGCGAAGGAACGGATCAGTAGCCGATCGGCGTTCTCATGTGGACCGTGCGTCGGAGTCCGGGCGTGCCCCCCAGCGTCCAGCGGTGGCAGCATCGGGGAACGCGTAGCGGTCGATGAAGTCGTCGTCGATCTCCTCGGTTCCCTCGAAGCGGAGGCGGCCCCGTCGGACGAGGCGGTCGAGGCGTTCCTGGAGGTCGAGCTCGTCGATCTCGAGCCGGCGGGCCAGCTCGCCGACCTCGAAGACGGCGCCGATCCGTGCGGCGGTGGAGAGGATCCGCCGCTCCTCTTCCGACAGATCCGAGATCTCGTCCTCGCGCATGGCCACGAGGGCGTCATCGCCGGGCACCGGGGATCGGGTCCAGGCCCAGGCCCCGGTCTCCGAGCCGGGGTCGCGCTCGACGAGCACGCCCCGGTCGGCGAGCGCCCCGAGGAGCTCCCAGAGTCGCTCGGGTGTCGCGGGAGCGCGGCGTTCGAGCCACTCCTTCCAGTCCGCGGGCAGTGGAGCGCCGGTGGCGGCCTCGACGGCCCGGCAGCACTCGTCGGTGGTGAGGGGCGGGATGGCGAGCCCGTCGCCGTTGCCGTAGCGGACGACCTCGTCCCGGAGCAGCGCGACGTCGTCGGGGAGCCGTCCGCCGGTGGAGAGGGAGGTACCGATGAAGAGGGTGCGGGTCTGGCCGATGCGCTGGGCGAGGGCGAAGGCGCCGGCCATCTCGCTGGGGTCGCTGGCCTCCAGGTTCTCGAGGATGATGAGGCGGGGCTCGAGGGGGGCCTCGGCGAGGAGGATCCGGACCTGGTCGACGGTGGACCCGGTCCCGTAGGAGGCGGGCTGGGAGCCGCCCCGCCGGCGGCGGTTGAGCGTCCCGGCGGTATCGATGATGGCCTCGAAGGTGCCGCCGACGAGGGGGATCAACCCGATCCACTTGGAGGCGGTGCGGCCCACGGCCCGGAGGGCGCGTCTGCGGGCCGTGAGCTGGCGGGCGATCTGGTTCCAGGCGGGCTCCTCCGGGTGGGCGGCGTCGGCGATGGCCGTGCGGACGCCGCCCTGTGCCGCGGGGCCGAGCAGCTGCCGGGCCAGGGCGACGCGTCCCGAGCCTTTGGGCCCGTGGAGGATGACGGCACGGCCGGTGTCCTCCATGGCGGTGACGAGCTCCTGTCGCAGGCGGCGGAGGGTCTCCTCGCGACCGACGAAGGGGCGACGGCCGGGCCAGGTGGGGGGTTCGGGTCGGTCCATGCTCGTGTCCGGTTCGAATGGGGGTTGGAGGGGTCGGCCCGGCCGCCGCGGGGCCGGGGGTCGGGGAGCGGCGTGTTTCCGCCCGCCGCGGGCGGCGGTTCAGGGAGCCGGGCCCATGGCCGGGGACGCGTCGCCCCGGTGGAATCGGTCGTAGAAGAGGAGGGCGCAGATGGACTTGGCGTCGATGATCCGGCCGTCCTCTATGGCCTGGAGCGCCCCGGAGAGCGGGAGCTCGGTGACCTCGACGAACTCGTCGTCATCGAGGTCGGTCTCGCCCCGGCGGAGACCGGTGGCGACGAAGAGGTGAATGCGCTCGTCGGTGAACCCGGGCGTGGTGTAGATGGTGGTGAGTCGACGGAGGGAGCCGGGCACGAAGCCGGTCTCCTCCTCGAGCTCGCGGGCGGCGACCTGCTCCCAGGGCTCGCCGTCCCGGTCGGGGCGGCCGGCGGGGATCTCGTAGATGTCGCCGCCCGCGGCGTAGCGGAACTGGCGGAGCAGAACCAGCCGGGGGTCGGGGTCGTCCGGGTCGCCGCGGACGGGAACGACGGCGGCGGCGCCGGAGTGGCGGATCAGCTCGAGCTCGCCGGTGGAGCCGTCGGGGAAGCGGACGGTGTCGAGGGCGAGGTGGACGACCCGGCCCTGGTGCACGGGACGAGATTCCAGCTGTCCCGGCTTGTGGGCGCCGACCTCGTCGGCGCGCGTGGCATCGACGAGCGGGGGTCGGGATCCGGGGCTCACGCCGGCGTCTCGTGGACCTCCACCGGGCCGAGGTCGAGGGCCCGGATCGGATCCTGGATCTGGTCGGCATCGCCCACCACCACCACGGCCAGCCGGTCGAGGTGGATGTTCTCTCGGGCCACGCGGCGGACGTCGTCGTCGGAGACGGCGGCGATGCGGTCGCGGTAGTGGTCGAAGTAGTCCTCGGGGAGGTCGAACACGACGAGCTCGGCGAGGCGGGAGGCGAGCTGCGACGTCGTCTGGAGCTTCAGCGGCAGCACGCCCCGGAGGTAGTCGCGGGCGCTCGCGAGCTCCGCGGCGGTGGGCCCGTCGGCGCGGAGCTGCCGGATCTCCTTGAGGGCCTCCTCGATGGCCCGGGCGGTGACGTCGCTGGCGACGGCCACGTCCACGGTGAAGGGGCCGGGTCGGCGGCGGAAGGCGAACGCGCTGCGGGCGCCGTAGGTGAAGCCCTGGCGCTCGCGCAGGTTCATGTTGAGCCGGCTGGTGAACGCGCCCCCGAGGATCGTGTTCATGACCGTCAGCGGGAAGAAGTCCGGGTGGTGCCGATCCACACCCACGTGGCCGATGCGGATCTCCGACTGCACCGAGCCGGGCCGGTGGACCAGGAAGACCCGGGTCTCGTCCGTCCGGGGCCGGACGTCGAACCGGGGCGCGGCCGCGGGCTCACCCCGCCAATCGCCGAAGCACTCGTCGACGACGGCGTGCGCCCGGGCCTCGTCGATGGCGCCCGTCACGATGATGGCCGAGGAGCCGGCCCGGTAACGCTCCTGGTGGAACGCGCGGAGCCGATCCGGGCCGAGTCCGCGAAGCGTCTCGGTCACCCCGATGAGCGGACGCCCGTAGGGCACGTCCCGGGCGAAGATGAAGCGGGCCGCGGCGTCGGCGGCGAGCGCCCGGGGCTCCTTCCGCCGCTGGAGGATGTCGGCCAGCTGCTCGTCCCGGATGCGGCCGACGGGGCCCTCCGGGAAGGTCGGGCGGCGGACGATCTCGGCGAGGAGGGCGAGGGCGGGCTCCAGCCGCTCGGCCGGCACCGTGATGCCGACGGACGCCGCATCCCAGCTCGTGGCGGACTGGAGCTCGACGCCGAGGCTCTCCAGCGCCCAGGCGAGCTCCTCCTCGTCCCGGGAGGCGGCCCCCGCGTCCAGCGCGTCCGCGGTCAGCCGAGCGATCCCGGCTTCCGCGGGCGCTTCGGCGGCGGCGCCGGCGTCCACCACGACGCGGGCCGTGACGAGGGGTATGTCGCCGTGGGGGGCGGTGACCAGCTCCGGGGCCCCGTCGGCCAGTCGCCGTCGGGTCACGGCCGGGAAGTCGAACGGTTTCACGGGGCCGGGCTCGGGGGCCCGCGTCCGGTCCGGCATCTCGGTGCTCACGCGGCGCCTCCCTCCGGTACGTAGACGAGGGTGGCGGCGTGGTCGGACCCGAGATGCCGGTCGACCAGGTCCCGGACGTCCCCGGCGCCCACGGCCCGGATCCGGTCGAGCTCCGTGTTGACCCGGTCGGGGTCATCGAACAGGCACGTGTACATGGAGAGCTGGTCGGCCCGCTCGCCGACCTGCTGAAGCTGGTCGAGCTGCTGGGCCTCCATGAGGCGGACCGCGCGGGTGACCTCGTCGTCCGCCAGGTCGGCCAGGGCCGCGATCTCCTCGTCCATGGCGGCTTCCAGCGCCCCGGGCTCGACTCCGGGACGGGCGGTGGCCCAGACGACCAGCATGGCGGAGCCGACGACGATGGGGAACGCGAAGGCCACGACGTCCTGGGCGATGCGACGCTCCCGGACCAGGCGCCGGTTCAGGCGGGCGGCCCGGCCCCAGGCCATGGCGTGGGCGGCGACGGCCGCCGGGTACCAGCCGTCGTCGCCGTAGGGCGGG
>JABAOG010000505.1_pt2 | contig 26611 bp, 29 predicted proteins | sample 7062131 | NCBI WGS metagenome assembly JABAOG01 (sample SAMN14538629, study PRJNA623070) | marine sediment metagenome | biome: marine biome [ENVO:00000428]; feature: marine pelagic biome [ENVO:01000023]; material: deep marine sediment [ENVO:00002113] | place: India: Arabian Sea | collected... | reverse complement strand
CCGGCCGTGCAGCCCTTCACTGGAGAAGGGCGAAAATCAGCGCCGCCGCGCCTCCCAGCGCCAGCACCACGCCCGCACCCAGCACGACCCAGGGGAGGGCGGAGTTGCCCATCGGGGTGGGGGGCGTCGGTTGCTGGCTCACGGCCTGCTGCGCCGGCGCGGGGCGGCTGCTCGGCTGGCGGGCCGGCGCTGGCTCGCTCTGCGGTTTCGGCTGGGCTTGCTGCGGCGCGGGCTCCGAGCTCGGGCCGAAGATCGGCTTGCTCACTCCGAAGGAGGGCCGACCCGCGGCCACCGCCTCCAGGGCCTCGGCGAAGTCCGCCGCGGTGTCGTAGCGATCGTCCGGGTCCTTCTCGAGGGCCTTCATCACGGCCGCTTCGAGCCCGGGGAGCAGCTCCTTGTCCTTGGCCCGCTCCGAGAGCGGGATCGGCTGCTCGTTCACGTGCAGCTGGATGAACTCGATGGGCTGCCGGGCGTCGAAGGGCAGCTTGCCGGTGAGCAGCTCGTAGAGGATCACGCCGAGCGAGTAGATGTCGCTGCGCGGATCGAGGGTCTTCCCTCGCGCTTGCTCCGGGCTCATGAACTCGGGCGTGCCGAAGACCATGCCCTCGCGGGTGAGGATCATCGAGCCCGGTCGCATCTGCTTCTCGGTGACCTTGGCCAGGCCGAAGTCGAGGACCTTCGGGTAGTCCTCGATGCCACCCTGCGTGGTCAGGAAGATGTTCTCCGGCTTCAGATCGCGGTGGATGATGCCGGCGCGGTGCGCCTCGTCCAGGGCGCCGCACACCTGAGCCATCACGTGGAGCGCTCGCTTCTGCTCCATCGGGCCCTCGCGACGAACCAGCTGCGCGAGGTTGCGCCCCTCGAGGTACTCCATGACGAAGTAGCAGGCGCCGTCCTCGAGCTGCCCGTACAGGAAGACGCGCGCCGTGTTCGGATGCGAGAGGTGGCTCATCGCCCGGGCCTCGCGGCGGAAGCGCGAGACGAGATCCTTCCGCGAGAGATAGCGGGCGTGGAGGATCTTGATCGCCACGTGGCGATTCATCTGCGGCTGGTCGGCCTTGTAGACCGCGCCCATGCCGCCCGAGCCGATGCGCTCCTCGATGCGGAATTGGCCCGCGACCTCGCGTCCGACGTAGCTATCAGCCACGGAGCGAGCTTACACGAAGCGGACGAAACTGCGGCCTTTCTGGTGCGAAGAGGGGCCATGACCACCGCAGTCCCCGCCCGCGGCGCTGGCCGCCGTTCATCGCCGACTCGCCGCGCCCCCTCGAAGGGCGAGCCTTCACCGCCCGAGCACGGCCGGACGAAGCGCGCTCGTCCCTTCGCGCGCGTGCTGAAGCGCGTTCCGTCCCCGCATGGGGATGCCCCCTCGCCGGAGCACGCTCCCGGTCGCCGGGAGGGCCGCGCCGGCCCCGGCGAGGCCGAGCCGGTCCCCGTCTCCGAGGGCGAGCGCCGTGAGCGATGGCACGGCCGGGAGGGGGCCGAAGGGCCGGAATCCATGGAGCCCTTCGCCGCGTTCCGGGCGCTCCCGGTGCTGCAGCCGCCGCTCGAGGCCAGCGCCGCCGCGCCGGGCTCGGGGCTCGAGCGGGCCCAGGCCGCGGCGATGGCCGAGCGGCTGCTCCACTCGGTGCGGGTGGGGAAGGTGGCCGGTGGGCACGAGGTCCGCCTCGGCCTCGCCGGCTCCCGGGTGGAGGTCCGCCTGCGCCAGGAAGGGCAGCGCCTGGTTCCCGAGCTGCATCTCGGTGAGGGGGCCACCGGTCACGACGTGGCGACGGCGGAGCGGCTAGCCGCTCGCCTCGACACCCAGCTCCGGGGCGCCGGCCTCGACTTCGACCCGATCGCGATCCGCCGTTGAGGCGGCGGCGGCGAGGGTCGCGCCGAGGAGCGTGAGCGCGATCCAGAGCCCGTCGGCGACGAGCAGATGCACCAGCTGCAGCCAGACCGGCGCGAGGAGGGCGATGTTCAGGAAGCCGAGGGGCACCTGGACCAGCGCGAGCACGGCGACCGCGATCGCGGCTCCCTTGGCCCGTCCGCGCGCCGCGAGCGCCCCGCCCAGGATGGCCAGGTAGGCGGCGGCCCCGATGGCGATCAGCGGGTGCAGCACCCGCAGCCGGAGAAAGAGGTGGCTGGCGGGGTCGAGGTCCTGAGCGAAGCCCTCGGCCAGGCTGCTGACCGGGAAGAGGGTGTCGCCGAGCGCGGCGATGGCTCCGGTGGCGCCCACCACCAGGACCGCGAGCAGCCCCAGGCCGACCAGCGCCCCCTCCCGGCCGCGGACCCGCAGCGGGCCGGGCGTCGACGCCCAGCGCGCGTGGAGCGCCAACGCCGCGAGCAGGAGGAAGGTGTTGCAGAGGTGCGCGATGGCCCAGTAGCCGCGGGCGTGGTCCGGGTTGGCGGCGACCATCCGGAAGATGACCAGGCCGGCGCCGACGAGCGCCTCGGTGGTCATGAAGAAGAAGCCCCAGAAGGCGCCGCGCCGGGCCGCGTGGCCGACCGGGAACCGGCGTCGGGCCACGATGAGAAAGGCCAGCGCACCGATCCACGCCAGGCCGCTCGTGATGCGGTGGGTGAGCTCGATCAGCGTCTTGGAGGTCGGCGCGACCGGCACGACCTCGCCGTTGCACAGCGGCCAGTGATCGCCACAGCCGTCACCGGAGAGCGTCGCGCGGACGAGCGCGCCCCAGAGCACGACGAGCACCGTGTAGCCGAGGAAGACCCAGGCGGCGGTGGCGTAGCGACTGCGGGCGGCGGGGGGCATCGCTCTGGGGATGATGCGGGCCGGCGGCGCGGGCAAGTCAGTCGCTGCAGCCGCGCGGGCCCACGTTGGCCCCATAGCCACCGCGGACGTTCCCCGGCGGGTCGTAGTTGCAGACCCACAGGTCGAGCCCGTCGCATTCGAGGGTGGCGCAGCCGACGCGCTCGGTGCCCTTCCACACCACCTGGGTGAAGTGGCCGGTCTCCATCGAGAAGCCGCCGCTCTCGAAGTCGTAATCGTCGCGCTCGTCGACCCATACCTGCACCACGTGCTCCGGTCCGCGCGAGCCAGCGGTGGCGGCGAAGAGGTTCTCGCCGAGGTCGGTCTCGCTGTGCTGGAGGGGGCAGCCGCGGCTCGCGAGCTCCTGGGCCCACGCCGCGGCCATGCTCGCCAGCTCCTCCGACCACTCGAGCGGTGGGGCGCAGTGCTCGGCCCGGGCCCGATCATGGGCCGCGAGGACGGCCGCCATCGGCGGCTCGAGCGAGCTCTCCTCGCTCACTGCGGTGGTCTCCTCGGGCGCCTCGTCCGCGTCCGGGGCCTCCAGGGCCGTCAGCTCGTCGCCGCCGCTCGCCTCGTCCGTTCCGTTCGCTCCACTCGCCCCGCAGGCGACGCAGAGCACCCACAGGGCCACTCGCTTCATGGTCGGGGATCCTAGAGCAAAGCGACCCGACGTGCCCTCTCGTGCTAAGGCGAATCGCGTGAGGGCGTATCCCTACGATCGGGTGCCGAAGGTCTCCCGGGCCGAGGTCGAGCTTCGCCGGCGCTTCGCCCGCCGGGCGCTCCCCGCCGATGGTCGGCGCGCGCTCGCGGCGCTCGCCGAGCTGGCGGGCGCCGAGCTGCGCGCCGTGGGTGACGCGCTCCACGTCTGCGATGCCGGCACCCTCCGCACCGCGCTCGTGGAGCCCCTGGTCGGGATCGCGCTCCTTCCCGCCGGCGCGGCCCCCGGGGCGGTGGCGATCCTCGAGTGCGATCCCGGTCTCGCCGGCTGGCTGGCCGACCGGTTGCTGGGCGGGGAGGGCGTGGCCGACGCGAGCGCGCCCCTGGCCGACGTGCACCGAGGGGCGCTCGCCCACGCGGCGGCGCGGGTGGCCGCCGCCGCGGACCTGCCCTGGCGGGTGGGCCCCGTGCTCACCACCGAGGACGGCTTCGCCGCGGCTCTCGGCGACGACGGGTCGGCGGTGTGGTCGGTGCAGCTGTGCGCAGACGTGGCGACGCTCGGGGCCGCGCCGCGGACCCTGCGTCTGTGGGTGCCCCGAACGCTCCTCGACGGGCTGCCGCCGGCGGCGCCGACCACCTTCGCCGGCGAGCTGCCGCTGCGCGTTCAGGTGGACGCCGGCGAGGCCGAGCTGACGGCGGAGCTGCTGCGCTCGTTGCGGCCCGGGGACGTGCTGGTGCCCGACGAGCTGTGGTGGGGCGATGGTCGGCTGCGGGTCCGAGCGCGCGGCGCCAGCAGCGGCTGGTGGTGTCGGGTGAAGGGTGAAGCGCTGGTCGTGGAGAATGAGGCGCGGGAGCTCGACGCTCCCNNGCTGGTGGTGTCGGGTGACCGACCAGGCGCTGGTCGTGGAGAATGAGGTGCGGGAGCTCGACGCTCCCGCCGCGGAGGGTCGACGGATGAACGAAGAAGAAGAGGACACCCGCACCGACGGCGCGCTCGCCGGCGTCGGCGACGCGCCGGTCACGCTCAGCCTCGAGCTCGCGAGCTTCGAGCTCTCCGTCGCCGAGCTGGCGGCGCTGCGGCCGGGTGAGGTCGTCGCCAGCGGCGTGCCCATCGGCGAGGCCGTGCGGCTCCGGGCGGGCTCGACGGTCGTCGCCACCGGCGAGCTGGTCGAGGTCGAGGGCGAGGTCGGGGTCCGGCTGATCGAGCTGGCCGGCTGAGCGGAGCGTCAGTCCACGATCTCGAAGCGCAGCTCGCGCGCTTCGCCCTCGTGGAGGTATTCGACGAGCAGCTGGCTGGCGACTCGCAGGCCGCTCCAGACCGCGATGGCGTGCTCCGGCCGCTCGATGCTCTGGCCGTTGACCCGGGTGACCACGTCGCCGGGCTGCAGGTCGAGCCGCGCGAAGCGCGGGTCGTCGGGGTAGAGGCTGACGATCTCGAACCCCACGAACTCGCCGTCCTCGAGCCGCGGTTCGGTGACCACCCCCTGGAGGAAGCGGCCGAGGCCGGCGTCGAGGACCGGCATCAGCTCCGCGCGGAGGATCGAGCCGCTGGTGACGGGCGGCTCGTAGGCCGGGACGGGCTCGCTCTCGGCCGTCGCCGGTGGTGGCGTGGTCGATGCCGGATCCGCGCTCGCGCCCCCGCAGCCGAGGGCGAACGCGAGGGCGAGGGTGGTGGACGCGCGCATGAGATCAGCATCGCCGCTGACCCCGCACGGTCAAGTTTGTCGCCCGCTACTCGTCGGTCTCGCCGCGGAGCTCGCGCACGCACTCCATCACGCTGGCGGCGACCTCCTCGATCGAGCGATTGCCGTCGACGTGGACGATCCGATCGTCCGGGAAGTGACTCTCGATGGTGTCGTAGAAGGTCGCCAGCTTCTTCTGCATCTCTTCATCGTCGTAGAGCTCGCGACCTCGCCGGCGCTCGATGCGCCGTCGCTCCGCCACCTCCGGCGGGATGTCGAGCACGATCGTCAGGTCCGGTCGCCGCGCGTGCTCGTTGAGGGTCTTCACCCAAGTGACCACCTCGTCCTCGCCGCTGCTGATCGATTGGTAGGCGACGGAGGAGTAGTCGTAGCGGTCCGAGATGATGGTCACGCCGTCCATCATGTTCGGGACGATCTCCGCCTCGATGTGGTCCACGCGGTCGGCGGCGAAGAGCAACGCCATCGTCGTCCAGCTCGGCGGCCGTGAGCCGTGGATGCCGGGGACGACGACGCGGCCGGTGAGGATCTGGCGGATCAGCACGCCGATCGGGCCGTCGCTCGGCTCGCGGGTAGAACGGACCGGGAGGCCGCGCGCGGCCAACGCTTCGGTCAGCAGTCGCGTGTGGGTGGTCGTTCCCGCGCCGTCCACGCCCTCGAGCACGATGAAGTTGCCCTCGATCATCGCGCCGACCCTAGCAGAAAAGGCCTCGAGAGGCGTCAGGGGCTGACGCCGGTGCGCGCATCCCGGGAGACGACCTCCCAGGCGGTCTCCTGCATGATGCGGCCGAGGCCGGGGCTGACGCCGTTGGCGAGGGGGAGGCCGATCGGGCTTCGGCGATAGATGGTGGCGTAGTGGACGAGCGCCACGAAGTAGGCGCCCCGGGCGCTCGGGTGGATGTCGTCCAGCTCGCCGCCGTGGATGGTCGTCAGCGAGGACCAGCGGCTGCGCCAGTCGACGCTGCTCGCCTCGCTCGCGGAGACGGGCCACTCGGCGGGCCAGTTGCTGAAGCCGTTCTGGACGAAGTGGTGGATGGTGAATCCCTCGAAGTCGTCGCCGGCACGCGGGGCCTGCATCCGGTCGTAGAGGGCGGCGAGGGCCGTGCCCACCGGGACGAGTCGCATCCGGTTGGCGGGCGTGCAGTCGCCGGCGCCGGTGTAGTAGCCGTGGTCGGGGGTCCGCGCGCTCCCGTCGTAGGCGCGGTCGGCGACCTCTTCCCAGCGGGGCCGATCCTCGCCGAGGCGCGCGCGCCAGTCCCAGACGTGCGGGTCCGGGTAGTTCAGATCCGGGTCCGAGGCGTAGAGGTGGTGCCACGACTCGTAGACGTAGGCTTCGCCGCCCGGGCTGGTGTTCTGGAAGGCGCACTGGAAGCGGCGGGCGTAGAAGGGCGTGAAGTGCCAGCGCATCGACTCGGTGAGCGAGATGCCTTCGGTCAGCACCATCACGTCGTACGCGCCACCGTTGCCGGTCAGCTCGTCGCGGAGCTCGGGCACCTCGTTCCAGTTCCAGCTGAGCGGTGCGCCGGGCGTGGTGTGGCGGAAGAAGTCGTAGCGGTGGCTCTGCGCGCTGGCGAAGTCGCCGACGAGCTCGAAGATGGTCCGGGCGCTCGAGTCGTAGACGTCGCGGTGGCTGATCAGGCTGTGGCCGACCCAGTAGACGTTCGCGCTGGTGCGCGGGTCGGACCCGACGGGGGGCAACGGCCCGGCGTCGACGCGGGGGCCCGAGCCGCCGTCGGCGCTCGGCGAGCCCCCACCGTCGACGGGCGATCCGCCACCATCCACCCCGCTGGGGGTGCCGCTGTCGACCGCGGGCGGGGTGTCCGACGGCGGGTCGGCGGTGCGGTGCCGAAGCTCCCCAGGCGCGCAGGCGGCAAGGGCCGACGTGACGATGAAGAGAGCGGTCCCCCGAGCAAGCATGGCCGCGCGGTCTAGCAAAGACCCCTGATCGCGCCAACCGGTCAACATGACGCAGCGGGGCGGCAAAAGGTCCCGCTCACGACAAAGAGGGTGCGCCTCGGGCGGGGCATCGTAAGCTCGCTTCGTGCCCCGCAAGCTCGCCTATCTCGTCAGCCAGTATCCGGCGACCTCGCACACCTTCATCCGTCGCGAGATCCAGGCGCTCCGCGACGCGGGCGTCTCGGTGGACACCTTCAGCATCCGGCAGCCCGGTGAGGCGGAGCGACAGGCGCCCGTCGACCGGCGCGAGTTCGAGCGGACCCACTACGTCTTGCCGCCGAAGATCGGCCGCCTCGTGCGCGCGCACGTGGGCGCGCTGCGGAAGCGTCCCGCGGCCTATCTGCGGACCCTCCGGGAAGCGACGCGCCATCGGGTACCGGGGACCAAGGCGGCCGTCTGGTCGCTCTTTCACTTCGCCGAGGCGATCGCCCTGGCCGACGAGCTCGACGCCCGCGGCGTCGACCACCTGCACAACCACTTCGCCAACAGCGGCGCCAACGTCGGTTTCCTCGCCACCCGCTTCCTGGGCATCGACTGGAGCCTCACCCTCCACGGCATCAGCGAGTTCGACTACCCCGCGGGGCCACTGCTGCCGGAGAAGATCATGAGCGCCGCCTTCGTGGCGTGCGTCACGCACTTCGGTCGGGCGCAGGCCATGCGGATGGTCGACCCGGACCACTGGTCGAAGCTCTTCGTCGCCCGCTGCGGCCTCGATCTGAGTGCGCTCGAAAAGGGCGCGACCAGCACGCCGGTGCCACCGAAGAAGCGGAAGCTGCGACTGGTCAGCGTGGGGCGCCTCTCGCCGGAGAAGGGGCTCGCCGGTCTCCTCGAGGCCTTCGCCGCCATCGACGCCGACGCCGAGCTGCGCATCATCGGGGACGGTCCCGAGCGGGACGCCCTCGAGGCGAAGGTGGCGGCGCTCGGACTGAGCGATCGGGTGACCTTCGTCGGTCGCTTGCCCTCGTCGGGCGTCATCGCCGAGCTGCTCTACGCCGACGCCTTCGCCATGGCCTCGTTCATGGAAGGGCTGCCGGTGGTCCTCATGGAGGCGCTTGCGATGGGGGTGCCGGTGATCGCGCCGCGGGTGGCGGGCATCCCCGAGCTGGTCGAAGACGACGCGAGCGGGCTGCTCTTCGCGCCGGGGCACTGGCGCGAGCTCACCGAGCGCCTCGAGCGGCTGCTCGGGGACGGCGCCTTGCGGAAGCGGCTCGCCGCCGAGGGCAAGCGCCGCGTCGAGGCCGAGTTCGACATCCACCGTGCCGTGCGCCCCCTCCTCGAGCGCTTCGGCGCGAAGACCGTGGCCAGCGCGAAGCCGATGGTGACCCATCCCTGATGCGCTGGGTTCGCCGCCGCCGCCGGACGATCATGCTGCTGCTCGGGATCTTCGCCCTGGTGGCGATGACGCTCGGCTACCTGAAGCGGATCGGCATCGATCCGCTGGGGCCGCCCGACGAAGACCAGCAAGAGCGCTGAGCCGGAGGCTTGCGTCGTGGCCGCGTACCGCGAAGCATGGGGCCGATGCGACGGATGACCCTCGGCTCTGCTCTGCTCATGGCTCTCGTGCTCGCCGCTTGCGGCGACGATGACGGCGGCGGGCCCGGCCCGGACATGGCGATGAGCGACTCGGGCACCGAGCGAGACCTCGGCGGCGAGGCGACCGACATGGCGACGGTCGCGGACCTCGGCGCAGCTGCCGACCTCGGCGAGGGCACGGACCTCGGCGGTGGCGAGCTCGACATGTCCTCCGCCGAGACCGACATGTTCACGGACGACCTCGGCGCCTCCTCGGATCCCGTGCCGGTCCAGTGCCGCGAGGACGCGGACTGCGGCACGGGCACCTGCAACCTCTCGGCGCCCGGGGGCATCTGCAACGGCTGCGTCGACGGCTCCTGCCCGAGCGGCACCAGCTGCTCGAGCTTCGGCTCCTGCATCCGCGATTGCGACACCGACGCCGACTGCGCGCCGGGATTCGAGTGCCTCGGCTCCGGCCGCTGCGCCCTCGACATGCCCTGCAACGCGACGGTCTGCCCCGCCCCTTATGTCTGCGGCACGATCGGCTGTGAGCGCCCGGCCTGCGGCGCCGGGGACAGCTGCCCGAGTGGCTTCTTCTGCAGCGGCGGGTACTGCGTCGAGGACTGAGGCAGTGAAACGCACTCCTCGCGCGCCCCTCGCCCACTGGCCCGTTCAGCTCGAAGTGCCCGGGCTGGGTTTCGTTTGGTACACCCAGCCGGCGACCTTCGTGAACCAGCTCTACGTCGAGCGCGCGACGGTCGAGCACGCCAACCGATTGCACGACCTCATCGACCACGTGATCGAGCGGGAGAGCGAAGACATCGCGGCCCATGGCGGCTTGCTGATCGTTCACGACTGGCGCGCGTTCTCGAAGTACGACAGCGAGGCGCGGAAGGTCTTCGTCGACCGGATGCGCAGCCGCGAGCCGGGCTACCTCCGGGGAGCGGTCGCGGTGGTGCCCGACACGCCGCTGCTGCGCATGGCGGTCCAAACCGCCAACCTGGTCATGGCCCTGCGCGCCGGCGGGAAGCTCGAGATCGCGACCAGCGTCGGTCCGGCGTTGGCCAAGCATGAGGTCGCCGTGCCGACGGCGACCGGCTGGACCTGATCAGCGCGTGCCCCAGGCGCGGCCCTTGGTGATCTGCTGCGCCATGCCCATGAGCGCTCCGGCGAGCAGGTAGACGTAGTTCGAGAAGAGGCCGTTGGGGAGCAGGTCGAAGGCGCAGATCGCGACGATGAGCGTGAAACCCGCGAGCGCCCGTCGCTCGACACCGTCGGTCAGCCGCTTGAACCGTCGCCGAGCGAAGAAGATCGGGAAGACCAGCAAGCCGAAGGCCTCGATGAAACCGACGACACCGCGGGTGCCCAGGACGATGATCCAATGACCATCGGCGACGGCGATCTCTTTGCCCATCTCGTCGTCGTAGACGCTCCGGCGGCCGTGGCCGCCCCAGCCGAAGGTGATGCGCTCGCGGGCCTTCTCGAGGAGCATCTCCTCGTTGTCGAAGCGGAACTCGAGGGACTGGGCGCGCTCGGGACTGATGGCCTGCGCCTGCTCCACGAGCCATTCGGTGGGGACCAGATCCGACGCGCGGAGCGCTGGGTAGAGGAGCACCAGCACGCCGAGGACGCTGGCGATCTTCATCTGCCGCTCCGGCGTCGCGCGGGTGATGAGCGGTACCAGCACGAGCGCGTAGAGGATGGCGCCGGTGCTCTTGCAGAGGAGTAGGACGAGACCGAGGTAGATCGCCACGCGGCCGATGCGGAAGCGGCCGCGGATCTTCGCCTCGCCCACCTTCTTCAGCACCAGGCAGGAGAGGAGAGCGACCAGCATGAAGAGCGCCAGGGCGAGGCCGTGGGCGGTGAAGACCATCGGCCGATAGCCGCCCCAGCGAATGGTCTGGAGGAAGTCCGAGTGCGCCCCGTAGCCGTAGATCCATGTGTGGAACTGCGGGCTGAGCCGGAGCTCCACCCAGATGAACGCGGTCTGGATCAGGCCGGCGACGACCAGAAAGTGGAGCAGGTCGCGCAGATCGCGCGGGCTGCGGAAGAGCGCCCGCCCCAGCATGAAGGGCAGCCCCGCGAGCAGCAGCTCCTGGAAGCCGAGCTGGAGGCCGTCGTTGATCGCCAGCGGGGGTAGGCTCCTGGTCTTCCAGGAGCCGTAGGTCAGCCCGTCGCCGTTGTTGGCGAAGGTGACGAAGCCAGCGATGAAGGCCATGGCGATGAGCAGGTCGATGCCCCGCATCAGCTTCGCCCGCTTGATGCTTCTCCGGGCCCTCACCAGCGCGAAGCCGAAGAGGAGCAGGTAGGGGAGGGAGAGCTTGTCCAGCGGGGGGACCAGCGGGAGCTTGATGAACGCGCCCTCGGGACCGAAGAGGGCGGCGAAGAAGGCGACGATCAGCACCGCCATCTGCGGCCGCTTCGACCAGAAGACGTACGCCGTCAGCGGGATCAGGCTGAACAGCGCCACCAGCGCCATCGGAGTGCCGTTGGTCATCGGTCGCTAGAGCATCTCCAGCCCGCGGGCGATGAGCCAGCCGAGGCCGGCGCCGACGGCGGCGAAGACCCAGGAGAGCAGCTCGCGGTCGAGGCGGAGCAGCCTCTCTCGCGCGAGCACCGGCCAGAGGATGAACACGCTCGGCAGATCGGAGAGGGCCACGGCCCAGAACACGCCGACCTCGCCGGCGATGGCGTAGCCCGCCGGGATGCCCGCGAAGATCCAGACCGTGCGGGCCAGGTTGTTGAAGAAGCTGAAGCGGACGAGGCCGATCGACATCAGGCAATAGTCGGCGGGGACGAAGACGGTGCGGGTGCCCGCCTTGATCGCGAGGATCTGAAGCATCCAGCCGGCGTCGGCGTAGCGATCGTCCCAGAGCAGGTGCACGAAGAAGGGGCCCAGGGTGGCGAGGAACCCCACGGCGATCATCGTCAGCGCGTCCAGGCGGAGGCGCGCGCGGTAGTAGAAGGTCCGCAGCTGATCGCGCCCTTGTTCGCCGACGCGGCTGAAGACCGGGAAGAGCACCCCATGGATCACCTTCCCGATGACGGTGAAGGCCGCCTCGCTGAGCAGCGCGGCGATGGAGTAGATGCCCAGCCGCTCGGCGCCGATGTAGGGAAGGAGCACCAGCCGGTCGGCGAAGCCCGCCAGGTAGAAGACCGCGGAGGATCCGAGGATCCAACGGCCGAACTTGGCGATCGCGTCCCGGGAGGCGCGATGGATCCGGAAGCGGTTCCGGTAGTCCACCGGGAGGACGACGTGGGTGCAGATGGAGCGGAAGAGCTCGCGGACGATGTTGCCGGCGACGAGCGACCAGATGGTCGGTGAGATCCACGCCCAGAGGACCATCGTGCCCACGCCCACCACTTGCGAGGCGAAATCGAGCGTCAGGATCCGGCCCGGCTGGACCCGTCGGCGCAGGGTGAATTCCGCGGTGCTCCCGAGCGAGGCGATCGGTACCGAGAGCGATCCGATGGGGATGAGCCAGAGGAGCTCGTCCTGCTGCTCGAGGACCGCCATCGGGTAGGTGAGCAGGAGCGCCACCACGTAGAGGCCCCACCCGCGGAGCACCTGCAGCGTCCAGGCGGTGTTGAGGAAGTCCTCGTCCTCGCCCTTCTCGTTCTGGATCACCGACTGCTCGATGCCGACGTCCGAGAGCATGATCAGGCCCGTGTTGAACACGGCCAGGCTGGTCATCAGGCCGAAGGCCTCGGGGAAGAGGAGTCGGGTCAGCAGCAGGTTCGAGCCCAGCCGCAGCACCTGGGAGGCGCCGTAGAAGCCCATCTCGAGGATGGACCCCTTCATGGCGCGCTTCTCGAGGGAGCCGCCCTCGTCGGACCCGGCGGACGGCTCGCCGTCCCCCGCTGCGGCGCCCTCCTCGCTCATCCGTCGATGCCGGTACGTGGATCGGTGCGCACGACGTTCCAGACCAACCGCCGGAGGGTTCGAACGGTCGCCGGGCTCAGACCGGTGGCGGCCGCGTCGGCCTCCACGATGGCGGCGCCGGGGTCGTTCGCCGCGCCGGCGTCCGCGTCGTCGCTCGGCACCGGCGGATCGAGCACGGGCGAGCGGCGATAGAGCACGGAGAAGGCGGTCAGGCCCGAGACGTAGCTGCCGATCCGGCTCGGGTGCACGTCGTCGTATTCGTCATCGGGGTGGAGCTTGGTCAGCCCGTCGATGATGGCCGCCTCGTCGACGCTCGGTCCCTCGTGCGGTGGCAGCGGCCAGTCCTCGGGCCAGTCGACGTAGGGGTTCTGGAAGAGGTGGGCGAGGGTGAAGCGCTCGCCGTTGGCGAGCTCGAAGACGTCGTTCGGGCCAGGCTCGGCCATGCGCTCCGCCAGGTGCACGTAGACCGTGGCCGTGGGGATCATGAAGATCGGTCCGCTCGGCTCGCAGCCGTCCTCCCGAGCCTTGCCGAGGATGGCCCGCAGGCGCGGCCCGAGCCCCGGCGTGGGCACGTCGCCGGTCACGGCGCGGTCCGCGATCCGCTCCCAGACCTCCCGGTCTTCCTCCATCCAGGAGGTCCAGCCGAACTCGTCGCGCGGACCGAAGCCGCCCTCCGGATCGCTCGCCTGCAGATGTATCGGCCCCTCGTAGAGGTAGACCCGCGCGTCCGGGTTCTGCTCCTTCAGCTCACAGTAGAGCCGCATCGTGTAGTAGGCCGAGTGCTCCGGCTGCTCCGCGTGGCGGATCGGGACTCCGTCGACGAGCACCAACGCGTCGTAGGCGGCGCCGTTCGTCGTCAGCTCCTCGAGGCGGGCGGGGAGGTCCGGCTCCCGCCGGCCGTAGCTGTGAGCCTTGCCCCGGAGCGCGAGCGAGAGGGTGATGCCGTAGAGGGTGTTGTCGTAGGAGCCGTAGTCGAGCCCCGCGCTCTCGGCGAGCCGCCCCACCTCCTCCATGAGATTCGGCGCGCCCTCCACGGTGGGATCGCGGTGGTTGAAGAGCGAGTGCCCGACCCAGTAGACGTCGAGCTCGTCGGTGGGCCCGGCGGCGACGGACTCCCAGTCGGTCTCGGCAGGCGCCGGCATGGGCGTGTCGGTCACCGACGCGTAGCCGACGACCGCGGCACCGACGGTCAGTGCGAGCCCGGTGAGGGAGATCGCAATCCTGCGCGCTGTCCGAGTCCCCATCGCGGCGCCGACCATGACACGACCACGGCGAGCTGTCCCGCGGCCTTGCCAGCACGCCCTTCGCGGAGTAGCGAGCGCCATGGCTGCCTTTCGTCAGGTGAACCTCCTCGGCATGCGCGTCGCCGATGTCGATTCGGAGGGCCTCCTCGACCACGTCTTCGCGGAGCTGGCCGCCGGACGGGGAGGGTGGATCGTCACCGCGAACCTCGACATCCTCCGGCGCTACGCCCTGGATTCGGACGCCCAGGCCCTCTATGACGCGGCGGATCTACGCGTCGCCGACGGCATGCCGCTGGTGTGGGCGTCCCAGATCGCGGGGCATCCGCTCCCCGAGCGCGTCGCCGGCTCGAGCCTGACCTTGGCGCTGGCCGAGCGGGCCGCGAAGGAGGGGCGCTCGCTCTATCTGCTCGGCGGAGCCGAGGGAGCGGCCGAGGGTTGCCGGGCGGTGCTCGAGGAGCGTTTCGCGGGGCTGGAGATCACCGGCACCTCGTCCCCGCGGGTGACGGCGCCCACGCCCTGGAGGGAGGCGGAGGCGATCGCCGCGTCCATCGATGGGGAGCCGGACATCATCCTGGTGGGCCTCGGATCTCCGAAGCAGGAGCACCTGATCCAGAAGCTGAAGCAGCGCTTCCCGAAGGCCTGGTTCATGGGCGTGGGCATCACCTTCGGCTTCGTGGCCGGGGACGTCTCGCGAGCGCCGGTGTGGATGCAGCGAGCCGGTGTCGAGTGGGTGCACCGGATGGTGCAGGAGCCCGGCCGGCTGGTGCGGCGCTACCTCGTCGAGGACCTGCCCTTCGCCGCGGTGCTCTTCGGGACCGCCGTCCTCGAGCGCTTCCGCGGCTGACGCGTCGCTTTCTGGACCGGATCGCCTGCACCTCCGAGGATGGGGGCTGTGAGCGATCTCGTCATCGGTTTGGTCGTCGGCTACCTCGCCGGGACCGTGGGCATGTTGGTCACCCTCTATCTCACGCGCCATTCGGGTGCGGCGGAGCTGGCCGAGCGGGCGGTGGAGTCCATCACCGCCAACGGCATCCCTGCGCCCTGAGCACGCGGTCTCAGAGCGCGGGCCAGATGCCCACGAAGAACGCTGCGGCCAGCACGAGGCCCAGCGCGCCGCCCACGGCCGCGCCCACCACGGGGAGCGGTCGACCGACGCGCGGTCCCGAGCGCTGGGCGCGCACCACGCCCGCATAGCCGCCGGCGAAGAAGCCGATCACCCCCGCCGACAGGTGCGCGAAGACGACCCCGGCCGTCTCCGAGCCGTAGCCCGCGGCCGCCGTCAGCACCGCCATCATGAGGGTCGCGATGAGCCCGAGGGAGAGCCACATCCGCCGGGCGAAGGGACCGGTGCCGCGCACGAAGGAGGTCTCGACCCGCTCCTCCGCTTCCGGCAGCGGCGGCACCGGCGGCTGATCTTCGCGTCCATAGGGGCTGCGACCGAACACGTTCCCAGGGTAGCAGTCAGAGGCCGACGTGGCGGAAGCCGGGGACCAGCACGTCCCGGGCGGTCTCCTCGAGCGCGCCGGTCAACGTCTCGTGGGCCGGGTAGCCGTGCGCGGGCACGACCGGTAGCTCGACGATGCGCGCGCGCCAGTGGCGGAGGTTGGCCTCGATCAGTCGCGGCACCCAGGGGCGCACCGCGTCCCGCTCGGGTGCGAAGGCCTCCGACGCCATGTGCGCCCAGCCGACCCGCGCGTGAGCGATGTCGTCCTCGAGGTGAGCGCGCGCCACCGTCCGCGGCAGCGCCGCGTCGCACTCGGCCAGACACGCCTGCAGGAAGCCGGCGGCCAGGGTCTCGCTGATGGCCAGCCCGACCACGTGCAGCTGCATGCGCGTGCGCTCGTCCGCGCCTTCGTGGAGCGGTAAGGCGATGCGCTCGCCGGGGCGCGCTTCGACGGGCTCGCCGAGATACACGCCGGCGAGATGCGCGCAGAGGCGGGCGTGGCGGACCTCGTCGTGGGCCCCGCGGGTCGCCAACGCCAGCACCTCGCCGTCGGCCCCCAGCTCGTAGAGCTCGGTCACCACCAGCGCGAAGGCCCAGCCGGCACCCATCTCGGTGGCAGCTCGCTCGCGCCAGAGCTCACCGAGCCGCTGCCGGGTGGCGCCATCGAGGGCGTCGATGGCCGGGTCGCTCGCCGGGAACGAGTCCATCTCAGAGGATGGCGACGAAGGCGTCTTCGTCCTCGCCCGCGTCCGCCTCCATGGCCGCGTCGACCGCGGCGCCGGCGTCGGCCACCGTGTCGTCGGTCGGCGAGTCGTCGTCGTCCCCGCAGCCGGTGAGGGCGGCGCCGGCGATGACGATGGCGTGGAAGAGCTTCGCGGGCTTCATGGCGAGAGCATACCACCCAGGGGCGGCCCGCAACTCCGGGAGGTACCCGATGGGGCGAGCATGGTCCCTTCGAAGGGCCTGATCCTGCTCTTCCTTGCCTGGTAGGGAGGTCGCGGCGTCGACGGGCCGCCTCAGTCCTCGGCGGGTGGCGCCACGGCGTCGTCGGGCGCCTTCGAGTCGTCGGGGAGGGCGACCCGGACGCTGGGGGGCGGCGGTCCCTCCTCCGGAATCGGGGCGCCGCCAGCGGTGGCGAAGCCCGGCTTGGGCATCTTCGGCAGGTAGGTCTTCAGCACCAGCCCGAGGAGCGCGAGCAGGATCAGGCCGCTGACGGATGCGGCGACGGTGCTCGGCACGCTCAGGTAGCCGAGCGTGAGGGCGAGGAGAAGCGCGCCGAGCAGGCTCACGCCGATCACGCTCGCCCACAGGCGCCGCTTCCGCTTCGCCGGCGCGACCCCGCTCTGGTGCGCTCGGTAGGTCGCCAGGGGGATCCGCTCCCGCAGCCCGTCCGGCAGGCCGATGCGGAAGCGAAGCATCGCCATCGCCAACAGGCCGAGCCAGAGCAGCAACGCCCCGAGCCCGCTGACGGCCTTCGCCAGCACGCCGCCCCAACCGCTCAGGTAGGCGATCGAGAACGTCCCCGGCCCATCGGAGCGCGAGGCATACATCTGCTGGAAGACGTAACGGATCCCCTCCGCCACCACCGGCTCCCCCTCCTCGCTCGCGCCGGTGTGGGTGGAGGGGTAGCCGCCTTCGACCAGCGAGAGCGAGCCGCCGGGATCGGCGTAGGTGACGCCGTCGGGGACGGTCACCTCCCACAGGGTGCGCGTCGCGACGATGTCCAGGGTGGGGAGCTCCGCCCGCAAGCGGCCGAGCGACCCGAGCTCGGGGACCTCCGACGCGTAGACGAGCTCCACCTCGAACGCCTCGGCGGCGCTGACGATGTTCAGCAGCACGGTCGGCTCGTCCGGGTCGCTCCCCGCCTCGAGCGCCGGTGCTTGGGTGCGTCCGTCGACCCGGGCGGACCACACCTCGGACCCCGCCGGCAGGCCGACCCGCAAGAACTGCTGCCGCCGGTTGCGCACCACCCATCGCGCGGTCGTCACGGCGACGCCATCGCGGGTGTAGAGGGTGCCGTAGCGTGCCTCGTCGATCGTCGCGTTCGCGGTCTGGATCTCGCCGTGCCGCGTGATCCGCACCGCGAGCCGCGGCGGCTCGGTGGCCTGCGCGTAGCGGTAGGCGTGCAGGATGGGGTTGTCGGTGCGCAGGAGCAGCGGCTCCGGGAGCTCCACGGCGTCGATCGGGCTCAGGCCGTCGGCGGCCGCCATGTCCACCTGGAAGGCGGCGAGCGCCTCGACCCCGACGCGGCCTCGCTCGACCTCGGCGCCCTGCGCGCCGAGGAGCGGGATGGTGAGCTCCTCCTCCTGCCCGGTCACCCGGTCGGAGAGGAGCTCCACCGTGAACCGGCCCTCCATCGGCTGGGTGAGCTCGATGCGCAGCGTGCGGGTCTCCTCGTCGAGCACGTAGCGGCGGAGCGAGGGCGCCGACACCTCGAGCAGGCTCAGCCCTTCGGGGACCCGCAGCGAGAGCTCGCTGAGCGACCCGCTCTTCACCTCGACCTCCACCCGCGTCGCGACGGTGGTGCTGACGTCGCCGAGCGACACCAGGGTGTCCACCTGCGCGTCGAAGCGGGCCGGCTCGGGCTCGCGGGTCGCGCCGACCGCGCTCAGCCGCGGCGCCTCGTCCAGGTAGCGGTAGGTGTGCGCGACGGTGGCGTCGACCTCGTCGCGCACGCTCGCCGGGAGCGAGTTGTCGCCGACCCGATTGACGTGCGCCGTCTCCCGGGGCTCGAGCGTGAGCTCTCCGAGCGCGAGCAGCGCGACCATGCCGCGCTGTCGCGTCACGCCTTCGTCTTCCGCGACGCGCAGGAGCGGTACGTCGAACGCCTCCGTCGTACGGGTCGCGACCGGCCAGCTCCGCTCGTAGCGCACGTCGAGCTCCAGCGCCGACTGCACCTCTCGATCGAGGAAGACCGTGAGCACGCGGCCCTGCCCCGTGCCGGTGACGCGCCAGTCGCTCACGACGTCGCCCGGGGAATCGACCGAGTTCACCTGCGCTCCGGCAGGCAGCTCGAGCACCGCCCGTCGCATCGCCCCGCGGGTGATCTCGATGCCGACGAAGGCGCGCACGTTCAGCACGCCCTCATCCGGGCTCACGACGTGGATGAGGTTGGCGTTGGCTCGGGTCTCGATCGCGCCCGTCGCGTCGTCCGGAACCGCCTCCGCCCACCGAATGCCGACGTGGGGGGTCATCGGGACGTTGAAGTGGGCGAGGGTGGAGCCACCGCGGCGACTGGCCGTCACCCCGGCCGCGGGCGTCACCTGCACCTCGCGTTCGCCGGGGAGGGTCAGCTCGAAGCGCGAGACCGGCGTCGACGCGATGTCGAGCTCGACGTGGGGCAGCCCTCCATCGCGCTGGATCGGAACCAGGAAGCTGGCCCGGATGCGGTGGCTTCCACGCCCGCGGATCGGAACCGCGAAGCGGCCTTCGTGGACCGCGATGGGGGCCTCGGTGCGATCGACGGTCACGGACTCGAGCGCCACCGACGAGGGGAAGAGGGGCACCAGCGCTCGGCCGTTGCCCTCGAGCTCGGCGCCCAGATCCGCCGTCCAGCGAATGCTCTCGCCCACCCGCTCGCCGCGGTAGCGCGCGCGGCTGAGCGTGTACCCGCCGGTGGCGTCGCCGCGCCAGGTCAGCTGCAGGCCCGCCCCGGCGGGGATGGTGGCGGTCAGGCGCGTGTCGTTGCCCGCGCGACTGGTCGAGACGCCCGACGCGGGGACGACGACCGGCGCGACGTCCATGTCGGTGAAGGTCGCCGTCAGCTGCCCGCCAGCGGCGGGCGCCGGCACGGCCAGCGCCCAGCCGCCGTCGTGTCGCGACGCATCGACGTCGAACGACCAGGCGAGGTCGTGCGAGCCCGCGCCCTGCGCCGGCCAGGCGACGATGCCACCATGCTCGACGAGCGCCGCGGGGCTTCCGTCGACGGTCGCGTCGTGCAGGCCACCCGCGTTCGCCAGCGGCACGAGCGTCCACCCCTCGTCCCGGAACGTTCGGGCCTTCGCCTCCACGTTCACCGTCGCGCGGGCGACGCCGCTCTCTTCCCGGACGGTCACGCTCACGCGCACGTTCGAGAAGGCATGGCTCGGACCCGCGCTCGAGCCACCCTGGGGCTGGGTGAGCTCTTGGTAGCGAGCGAGCGGGAGCTGCACGCTCCCAGCCGGGTCTTGCGCGGCGACCGAGGTGGCGAGCGCGAGGACGAGAGTGGGGACGAGAACGAGACGCATGGCTTTCCTCCGGCCGCACGTCGCCATTCCGGCGCGCGTGGGCGTCAGTGCGAGAGACAGAGTCGAGAGAAGCTGGGCGGCGACCGCGCTAGGGATCGACCTCGAGCGGGTCGCCGAAGAGGAGCCGACGGCTCGCGTAGCGGAGCGAGTCGGCCAGGAGCGGTGCCGGGGTGTCGGCGCTCAGCGCGGCTTCGAATGCCCGGCAGCTGTCGAGCTGCGCCTCGAGGTCGCGATCGCTCGCCAGCGCGCCGAGCTCGCGGCGGGCCGCGAGGATCCGAGCGCGGGCCTCGCGGATCGTCGCAGCCGCCGCCGCGCGATCGGTGGGCACCTCTCGGGCGGCGCGCCGCAGCGCGACCGAGAGCTGGTGGGCCAGCAGGTTGCGAAGGACCTCACGCTCCCGCGGGCCTCGCTCGGCCGGGCCGCGCCCGAGCGCGACCCGCTCGGTCGACTCGCCGTTGGTGAGCCGGAGCAGGTCCTTGTACTTCGCCGTCACGTCGGCGACCGGCCCCGGCCCGTCGACGACCAGATCGAAGAGCAACACGTGCGTGTCGTCGGCGTAGAAGGCCGGGACCACGATCTGCACCCCGTCGTCGTCCTCCTCGCGGTCGGAGAGGATCCCCAGCCGGCGCGCGAGCTGCTGGTCCAGCGTCCGCTCCGCCTCGCGGACGCGGCGCGCCTCGACCTCGGCGAGCGGGCGCGAGCCGAGCACGTCGACCAGCTTCACGCCGGGCGCGAGCCGCACGTTCAACCGGACCGCCCGCGCGACCACGCGGCTGACGGCCTGCACCTCTCGGCGCACCAGCCCATCGGCGTCCTCGTCCAGCAGCCAGCGGCGCCCCTGCCCCGCGAGGGCGACGGTCTCGAGCGGCTCGAGGTCGGCGCCGTCCAGACCGACGGTGGTGGTCGTCACCCCGGCCAGCGAGCCGGCGTGAGCCGCGGGCTCCAGGGTGCGCGCATCGGCCTCGGAGACGCCGGGCGTGACCAGCCAGACGAGGCCGCTGCCGAGCGGCGAGTCGGCGTCGCTCAGCTGCCCGACCCGCTCCACGGCGGTCGCGAGCGCGTCCCGCAGCGAGGTCTCCTGGCCGGGGTGCTCGCCCCGGAAGACCCGGCGAAGGGCCACCGTGACCTGGCCGAGGCGCAGCTGGCCGGGCTCGAGGACCACGCCGCCCTGGGGCCCGGCGACCACCAACCCGATGCGGTCGGCGCCGGTGCGCGCGCGGCTGAGCGAGGACAGCAGGGTTCGCACCCGGGCCGTGGCCTCGTCGTCGAGCGGACGTCGCAGATCCAGGACGACCATCGAACGGAGGGTCGGCCGGCGGCCGGCCCGGACCGCCGCGCCGCGAAGCGCGACCTGGAGGAGCACGCGGGAGCGCCCCTCGACGCTCGCGCGGTCGGCCTGCGCCGCGAGGGTGAGCGCGCCCGAGCGCGGCGCCGCGATGCGCTGGGCCAGGGGCCGTACGCGCTCGGCGAGCTGGAGCGGGGACTCGGAGAGTCCAGCGACCGAGCCTGCGTTGCGCAGCCTCCGGCCGAGCAGGCGCCACGCGGGATCGCCGGGGACATAGGTGTTCGCCCAGAGTCCGCGCGCGGGCTGGAAGTGCAGCCCATCGACGACGTCTCGCTCGGAGAGGAAGCGCGGCAGCTCGACGGTCGACTCGAAGAGCCCTTCCACCTCTGCCGGGTCGACCTCTGCTGCCTGGTCCCGGTTCACCATGGTGAAGCGCCCATCTTCGGTCTCGTCGCTTTCGGTCCGCTCGCGACGATCGGCGTTGCGGTCGTCGTTCCGCTGCTCGAGGTCGACGAAGCGCGCGTCCCCCTCCTCCCAGGTCGTGGCGGCCTGCTCGGGGCCTCGCTGCCGGAAGGTGCCGTCGTTCTGCTGTCCCTGGCCGTCGGCCCACCCGTCGCCGGTGCGCTCTCCCTCGCCAACCGGGAGGCGAGCCCGGTCACGGCCGGGCGCGAACGAGGGCGGAGCGTCGACGATGCCGTCGTCGCCGCCGATCGCGCGATCCAGGAGCTCGTCCACGCCTTGCGCGAGAGCGACCTCTCCATCGAGGTCGCCGTCCAGCTGGAAGTCTTCGCCGCCGCGCTCGCGGTAGGCGGGCATGTCCAGTCCGCCTCCGAAATAGCCGTCGTCGTTCGGCTCCTCGGTCGTGGCCGGGCGCAAGGCGCCCAGCGCCCCGTTCTCGGCCGCTCGCTGAGCGGTCTGCGAACCAGGCGGGCCGGATTGAACGAAGGCCTGGTCATTCGAACCCACGTTCGCGCCGGCCATGGCAACGGGCTCCGAGCGCTCGACCCGCAGCACGGTCCAACACACGAGCAGCGCACCGGCGGCCGAGGCACTCAGCGCGATCCACGTGGCCCGGGAGGGCGCCCGGACTCCCCGAACGAGCGCGCGACCGAGGGAGGCGAGGCCGCCCACGAGACCGCCGAGCCCCGAGCCGAGGCCCAGGACGAGCGTGCCGAAGAGGCCGGGCTGCGGCGTCTGCTCCGCGTCGACCCGTGCCATCGTCTGCGCGAGGAGCGCCTCCGGCGGCGGGATCTCGTCGAGCGCGGCCAGCCCTTCGTCGATGGTGGCGAGCGCGCGGTCGAACGCCTCGTCGTCGGTGGCCTCGAGCTGCTCGCGCAGCGAAGCCTCGAGCTCGGCGTCCTCCAGGAGCTCCTTGCGGACATCGGTCATCGCAGGGTCCCTTCCCGACGCTGCATGGCGAGCGCCAGCGTCGCGCGCGCCCGCCGCAGCCGGGTCTTCACGGTTTCCCTCGGCACCTCGAGCACCTCGGCGGCGCCCTTCACGCCGAGCTCGGCGACCGAGGCCAGCAAGAGCGCCTCGCGCTGGGCGATGGGGAGTCGCTGGATGGCCTCCTCGAGGAAGCGGGCGGTCTCCCGCGCCGCGAGCTCCGCGTCGGCGCCCGGCGCGGGCCGCTCGGCCTCGCCAGCGTCCGCGTCGAGCTTCACCACGGAACGGACCTTCGCCCGCCGGAAGTGGTCGCGGGCCGTGTTGACGGCGATGCGGAGGATCCAGGGCTTCACCGGGCCGGCCGGCATCTTCTTCTGCGACGCCCGGTGCACCTTGCAGAAGACCTCCTGGAAGAGGTCGTCGCGCTCCGACGCGCGGACGCCGGTTCGGGTGAGGTAGCCGTATACGGGGCTCGAGAACATGGTCATCAGCTCGACGAACGCCTCCCGCTCGCCGGCGCGGTGCCGCTCGAGGAGCGTGCGTGCGGCGTCGGCGCGAGAAAGGGGGATCACGTCCGCGGGAGCGTCGTCCCCCGCGGCCTGCGGCTCGCCTCCCTCCAGAGCGGGCATGGGCTGCGTCATCGGTTACTGAACATGGAACGCACCAGCGGGCGGACGGGGTTCAAAAAAGATGGGACCCCACCGATCGTCGTACGCGCACCGGGGCGCCCGTGTCCCCTGGCCCCACACCGCCGCAGCTTCGCGGGTCGGCAACGAACCGGGAGGTTCTTCAGCTGAAGATCGCCGCGAGGGGCTCTCGGCGCTCGCTTGTCGAGACCTGCAGGTCTGGACGTTTGGCGGTCGAGTGATCGGCCGGATCGGCCCGAAGTCGGGTGTCACATCGGGACCAGGTCGTCCGGCATGGTCGCACGGTCGATCGTGGGCGGGTGGGCGGCGACCCATCCGCGAGCGGCGTCGACCGCGGCGGCGTCGTCCGCCGTCGCCGCGTCGAAGACGTGGACCGCGAACCCGTCCAGGTGACCCGCCTGCTGCAGCTCGACGAGCCACCCGTTGATGGGAGCCACCGAGTCGATCGGCGTGCCCTGAGCCGCGAGCTGGGTGTAGGCGTCCAGGACCTGACGCAGGGTCTCCCCGGTCCACTCCAATCCCGACCTCGACGCCGCGACGGGCGCCACCGCCGCGCTGAAGACGGTCTCGAAGAGATGAGCCGTCGGTGCGAGCAGCGAGCCGTCGGGCTGTTGCAGCGCCGGCGTCGCTCCGGGGGCGAGGCGAACGGAGGTTCGAGCGCCTCCCTCCGTCACCTCGATCCGATCGCTCAGGACTCGCTTCATCGCCGCGGCCACGTCCGCGCGCCACGCGTGGTCGAAGTTGATGGCCCCCGCGGTGAGCCCCCACACGATCGTCATCCCCGCCGCGTCGGTGTCCGCGTAGAACGCCGCCGCGTCGGCGTGTTGCCGGGGGCCTGGCGTCTCACCGAGCGAGGCGAGCACGGCTTCGCTTCCCGCGGGGCGCAGGGGCGCGAGGGCCGGATGGCGAGCCGGCTCCGCCTCCGCCGGCGCGGTGGCTCCTCCAGACGTCGAGGGCGAGTCATTCTCTCGAGCCGGGGCCGGCTCCGCGGAGCCGGCACAACCGACGAGGGTCAGACACAGACACGATCTGGCGAGGATGCGATGCATGGCTCCGAAATACCACGGGCGGGACGTTCCCCACCTTGGTGATGCGGGCCGACGGCCACTCGACGACGGGGGCCAGAGCGGTCGCCTCGCAATGTCGGCTCCTCTGTGACGACGGCGAGCGCTGCCCGCCCGCTTCGCGGTCGCGCCGAAGCAGACGGACGCCCCGTCGAGGAGCGACGAGCCGAACGGGCGTAGTACGGTCCGGGGGCCCGTGTCCTCCCAACCCATGGTGGCGCTCTGGACCGCCGCGTTGAGCCTCGCGGTGCTCGGGGCACGCGCCGAGGCGCAAGCGGGCGATCTCGCCCTGCGGCTCCTGCACCGGTGGAGCGGCCTCGGCGCCGAGCTCGGCGACGACACCTGAGATTCCGGTGCTCCCACCTCGAGAGCGGCTCCGTTGGTCGAGCCCGCAGACCGCGACCATGACCGTCAAGGGATGCGGGATCGCCAGTGCCCACCTCCTGTGGTTCCCCGGCGTGCCCCAGTGGTCGGAGCTGCCCGCCGGCGACCATGCCCTCCAGATCAGCGCAGTGGGTGATGATGGTCCGTCGGAGGTTCGCCTCGAGTGGCAGGCCGTCGACCCTCCGATCGCCCGCGAGTGTGCCGACGCTTCGCCGCTCACGCTGGACCCGGTGAACGGAGCTCGGCTGAGGCTGTCGCTCGCGACCGGCCTCACCCACCTGAGCTGCGGCGAGCAGGAGTGTGTCGGCTGGGTCCGCCTCTCGAGCGACCGAACGCGATACCTCGACGCCAAACTACTCGAAACGAGCCACCGGAGGCCGATGGACCGGACCGGTATGTGAACCGGTGGCTCCGACCCGTTCACCAGCGTGGGTCAGTGGAAGAACGCGACGATGCCCTCGGAGTGTTCGGCTGCGCTTCGGAGCCATCCGTGCATGCACGCGATGGCCTCGCCGACGTGGTCGGAGGTGTCGTAGCTGCAAGCGTCGAGCTCGGCGAGGGCCCGCCGGACCTGCTCTTCGTCCATGTGCCCGTAACCCGGGAAGTCGTCCGGCATGGGAATCCGGAACGGCAGCTTCCCGTACGTGAAGGTGCTCAGGCGCAAGCTCTTCACGCCGCAGTCCTCCAGGACGGCGTCCACCAACTGGTCGTAGTCGACCCCCGTGGGATAGAGCGCCGCGTTGTCGAGCGGATATGCCATGAAGTCCAGGACGGCCTCGACGGCGTAGGCGTACATGAAGCCGTGGGAGCTCCCCAGGTCGTCGCCCCGCTCGATCGCCTCGAGGCAGTCGATCGCTCGAGGGCAGCCCTTGGCAATTTCATGGGCGAAGTTTCGGTCCAGCCGCTCGAGCTGGTCGCCGATGATGTGGTCCAACGTCGGACCCACCCAGGTGTTCTCCCCCTGGCCGAACATCTCACGCAGGACGCCGATTCTGGTCCGCCACGCCATGTACCCGTAGCCCATGCGGGCGAGCATACCCACACCGCTTCCGCGCGCCCACCCTGTTCCCTCCAGCCCGCGGCGGTCGCCGATCGCTCCTTCGGGCGCGGCCCCGTGCCCGCCTGCCTCTACTCCGGCAGGTACCAGATCGGGCTGGTCCAGGCGCGCTCCTGGATCTTGGCCGGCACCGCTCCGTCGCAGCAGGCGGCGGCGACGTTGGTGGTCGGGTCGATGGTGGCGCAGTCCACGGCGAGGTCCACACAGATGCGCTGGCTCCAGCGGCAGGTCGGGTTCTCGAGCACGCGCGCGTAGTAGAAGGCGGGCTGCGTCGGGTCGAAGTCGGGATCGGTCCAGGTGTCGCAGAGCGAGCCGAAGCCGGCGGCGTCGCTGCCGGCGGTCGGCTCGCAGGTGGCGGTGTCCACGTCGGCGCCGTTGTCCGGGTCGCCGGCGACCTCGTAGACCTGCTCGCCGGGCTCGCCGGTGACCGGATCGATCCAGCCCTTGATGATCTGGATGCGCTGCAGGGGCACGCTCATGGCGTCGGCCATCGCGCTGACCAGGAAGGTCGGCGCGGCGCCCGCGCTCGGCGGTGCCGGGAGCTCGCTGCCCATGGGTACCCCGCTGCCGTCGGCGGTCTCGATGGCGGTCGGCTGGTCGCAGAGGTCGGCGGCGTAGTCCCAGCCGCCGAAGAAGCGCACGACGATGCGCGGGCCGCTGGTGCCGTAGGTCTCGCGCCGGCGCATGGCGTCGAAGAGGGCCTCTCGCGAGTTCTCCTCGGCCCAGAGCACGGCCAGCCCGCCGGGCGACGAGGTGCGCACGCTGATGGTGATGCCCACCGGTGGCTCGAGCGCCTCCTCCGGCTGGTCGTCGGAGTCGCCGGTGTGGCCGGGCCAGTCGTCCTCGCGCACGCCGCCGGGGATGGTGTTGTGGGTGTCGGTGCTGGCGATGAAGCCGAGCTGGAAGGGGTTGGCGCCGGTGCGCAGCCGCTCCTGCAAGCCGACCTTGAGCGCTCCGCGGGCCATGTCGCCCGCCGCGACGCAGCCGGCGCCGACGAAGCCGCCGCCGCTGCCCGCTTCACAGCGCTCGACGCACTCCTCCACGTCCGGCTCCTGGTCGCAGTAGACCTCGAAGACCGACTCGAAGTCGCAGAGCTCGTCTTCGCTCGCCAGCGGGTTGTCGATGCCGCTCACGCACTCGCTCGCGCCCTTGTGCTGGTAGATCTCCATGAGCGGCTCGAGGGCCGCGCGGCGGGCGGCGAATTCGGCGTCGTAGGGGTCCCCGTCCTCGGTGAGCGGCGAGAACATGTCGCCGGTGGAGATGTTCGAGTTGTGCGGGATGGCCAGTAGGTCGCAGTCGGTGCCGCTCTCGAGACAGTTGGCCTCGAGGCCGTCCCAGAGCTGGTCGGCGGTGTTGGCGTCGACGAAGCTGATCGGTCGCGCCAGGTAGGTGGAGGTCCGGAAGAAGACGTTGC